>Ga0080064_1006212_pt1 | contig 13133 bp, 10 predicted proteins | sample Subgrocontami54m_FD_69260 | JGI IMG/M metagenome (GOLD analysis project Ga0080064, IMG submission 69260) | Subsurface groundwater microbial communities from S. Glens Falls, New York, USA - GMW46 contaminated, 5.4 m (SPADES assembly) (version 2) ...
CCGTAGGTTTCAACCTACGGTAAACCACGAAATGAGCAGCCCAACCCCGCAAGGGGTTGACCCCGGTGTTGCTATACAGCAACCCTGAAAACGCCATAGTAATCACGATGGCTTTGCTGCTGGGGTTTCGATTCCTCGTGCTCCAGCAGCGCCACCGAAGTGCTCCAGCAGCGCCACCGAACGCTGTCATCCCGAACGAAGTGAGGGATCTGCACTTCCGCGTTCGTTCCGCGAACTATACACCAACCTTAAAAATTAGCCGCTCGCCGGCCCTCGGTTTCTCTCTTTCCTCGAACGTGAACAGGGGGGTGCCGTTCATTCGGCCATTCTGGCATGCACGATGAAACGGTCCGGTGCGGATCCCACCAGGTAGAACGGGTAGCAAGTGACCAGTGATAACTCTGGCTTGGCGGAGGCCTGCAGTATCGCTGTATTTTGGGGGTTGGTGATTTCGACCGACTCTACAACGTACCGGAAAGATCCGGAAAGCGTGGTCAGGGTAATCTCATCGTTCCGGGAGATTTTTCGCAGGGGTCGAAAGAACGTATCGCGGTGGGCGGCAATCACTACGTTGCCTCTTTCGCCTGGCAGAACGGTTCCCGGGAGGTGACCGGCTCCCAAGCGCAACTGCCGTTCCCCATCTCCTTCCAGGATCATTGTGGACAGGTTCAGACTCGGGATCTCGATCCGGCCGATCACGGAACCAATCTTCGGAGCCGGAATCTTCGGAGTCGGAAGGTCGCTGGCGCCGGAATTCAATGAATTCAATGTCGCGCGTTCGGAAGAAGGAACATCGGCGAGCTGATCGTTAGCGAGCTGATCGTTAGCGAGCTGATCGTTCATCAGGGATCGGTTGAACAACCATTGCTCGTAAGTCTGGAACCCCTGTGCTCGCGCAAAGACGATCGCGGCATACACGAGTGCCAATGCGCCGCCAATCTGGAGTGCGCGTGCCAGGAAGCGCACCACTGCTTTCATAGAGTTTCCCTCCCAAAAGAAAGCCGGGCGCCCTCCGTATAGAGAGGGCGCCAGGCCGAGGAAACCGAGGGCTTAGCTCCTGGCTAGGCGCTTCAGTCCGCCCCCTGCTGCGAGCGCCAGCATTCCAACCAATGCGAGCAATGGGAGGTCACTGGCGGTCTTTGGCAACTCCTTGTGCTCTTCCGCCGACTCACGGGAACTCGGCATGGGAGCTGGATTGGTTGCCTGTGCCATTTCGGTCCTCTCGGGTTCAGCAGGCTGTTCCACCTTCGCCTCTTCCGTCGTTGTGGTGGTAACTTCAGCCTCTTTGGCCGACCCCGCCGAAGCCATGCTGCTGTCCGTGGTCACCGTCTCGCCGGTCAGGCCCATCAGCACCGGACCTCCCTTGCGATAGATGAATTGCTCGCCGGTTATTTCCCCGGGATAGAACAAAGCTTTCACGGCCGGGGCTGCGAGTCCTCTGGTTTCATAAAACGTCACTTCAACGTCATCCGTTGGCCTCGCGCGCTGAATGGGGATCGTATGGACCATGGCATAGGAATGGTTCTCTTCGCTGTTCATGATGATCAAGATGTCCGGTTGTCCCCAATCCACGCGCTTGACAACGTACGTTCCGGCGCCCAGTATCACGCCTGGAAACTGCACATGGCCACTGAAAGTTAAGATTGTCTTTTTGTCGAATACACTGGCCCTGCTGCTAGGCGGTAATAGGAGCCCAACCAGGACCAGTCCTGCCATTAGCGTGAAGAGCGACCCTCGCAGTTGTAGATTCCACTTTTTTTCGTAACGCATTAGATTTCTCCTTTTCTCAATTTGTGCTGCCTTGGGCGCGCCGACTTCCCGCTCTTTGCTTCGCTTGAAACTCCGAGCCTCTCCCGCGGCAGCTTCGATTAGTTATCGGTACTTGGACTTCGCTGCTTTTCAGTAGACTCGCTGCTTGGACTTCGCTGTTTTTGAGCAGCTTGGTCCTGAACTTCGATCCGAGAAGCCATATTGGCGCCGCCCTGAACTTGGTAGTGGATCGTCAAAAGTTTTTTCTCGCTCCAATTGGCAAGTCCTTCCACCGTCTTGCCTGCGCCTTCCACCGGTGTATCCTTGTTAAAGCTGAACTGCATTTCCGTGCCATCGGATTTCCTGATTGAGATCGTCTGCCTCTGCGCGTCAACCTTGGAGAGCTCTCCTTCCGCGACCAGTTGAGCGGTCTCCTGTGGTTCGGCTGACGGAAAATTCTGTCCCTGTGAGAGGTTAGGTCCCGGCCCTTTCAACTCTGGTGCGGCTGGCTGACGATTCTCTTCCTGTGCGACCTGGGGATCTTGGACGTCCGCGGATCTTGCTTCCCCTACCGTCCGTTGTCGATTACAGCCAAACCACGACAGCCCAGCCACTATTAGTAACGTCATCATGAAATGGTTTCGCATTGGCTTTTCCTATTCCTCCTTCCCATTGTTCGGGGTGCAAATTAATTGCCAAGATCGCAATAGCCCGTAAGTCTATGAACTCCATAGAAGTCCAACTGAGAAGGGACGGCTATCGAAGGGGCCTCGCATTCTCCACGACTAACTCGCCGTTCTACTAACAGGAATTTTCTCCCCGATCTGCCAGGACTCTTAACGAAGAGGGCGTCATAGGGTTTGCCTAAAGCAAATTACCGGAAAAACTAAGGTCGATTCCCAATTGCGTGTATCACCCCCACACCAGACAATTGGGACAGAACGGGCTCTATAGTTCGATATCCAGAGGATTTGGCAGGGGGTAGGGCTTGCAAAACAACAACGGCGTTTCAACCGAAAATAAATCGAAGAGCATCACAGCTTGGTATCTGCTGGTTCTCATTTTTGGCTTCCTTGGAACAGTTATGGCGGCCTCGGACGCGAGCTCGCCCGCGACCATCGATCAGAATGGCCTCAATGTGATCGTAAGAGAATTCCAGGGACGGCTTCATATTCCCCAGACGATCTCGCCTTCCATCGTCGAGGTCAATGAATACCTGGTGTCAGTCGAGCCAACCTCGCCAGCCGGGAAGGGCTTCATCATCAAGTTTGATCGCAAATTCCTCCAGACGTTAGGGGAGGAAGAACAGCGCGCTGTGATTGCCCACGAAATAGGCCATATCTGGATCTTTACCCACCACCCGTATCTTCAGACGGAACCTTTGGCGAATGAAATAGCGCTCCAACTCGTCGGCCGAGAGAGTCTCGATAAGGTCTACGGGAGAGTTTGGCAGCTCGAGGGGCGTAAGGGAACTTTGGAACAATTCCTAGCCAAGGTTGAATAGACTACCCCAACTCTCTCGCCCTCAATAGCGAAATCAGGCGGATTCCTACGCTCACCGGAACCGGCTGGTCTGTGCCGGTCTGCGTGGCGATCCCAATTCCCCCGATTCTGACCCGTGCGCGAGTGTGCTTTCCGGCTCAACATCAGCATCGGAACGCTTCCCCGTTTTTCTTAAGACTCCGTGTTCTCATAATTTTCGGCTGGTCCGAGCGCACGTTTAATCTGGTCCGGCGGCGGTTATTGGACGGTGTCAAAACAGAATCAAAATACCTTCACTGTGAATGAATATTCCACCGCGAGTCCCAAGCACCTCTCCCAATCAGCATCGTTTCCAGCTACCTGAGAGTAGCTGAGCGGGAAACTCCCAATAGTCCCACTGGGTTGGCCCTTATGTAATGCCGAGAGCTTAAGGCCTTGGACGTGCTCAGATGTTTATTCTTTATGGGAGGGTCTGGCTCATGCATACACCTGTACAAGTTGGCATTCTTGAAGAGGATGGCATTCTGATTGAACGGAGGGAGGCCGTCTTATTTGGTGACGAAGCGGAAATCGGGAAATTACAGTTGGATTATGCCAGAAAACTCGAAATCTTCCGGCAAGGAGAACCTGCGGAATCCGTATACTATCTACGGCAAGGGACCGTGAAGCTCGTGGTTAGATCCAAGAATGGCAAGGAGGCGATCATCGCCATTCTCTCCCCCGGTGACTTCTTCGGCGAGGAATGCCTCGCAGGACGGCAGGAGCGCATCGCTACGGCTACCGCGGTGACACAATGCTCTCTTACCAGGATTGAGAAGAAGCGGATGTCGCATCTGCTCCACGAACAGAAAGAAGTCGCGCAATCGTTCTTCTCGCATTTGCTTTCCCGCAACCTCCGATATGAAGCGGATCTGGTCGATCATCTCTTCAATTCCAGCGAGGAGCGTCTGGCTCGGAACCTCTTGCTATTGTCGCATTTTGGCAAAGAGAGCCAGACCGAAACCGTGGTTCCCGGAATCAATCAGGAAAACCTGGCGCAAATGGTTGGGACAACCCGGTCGCGTGTCAGCCATTTCATGAGCAAGTTCAAGAAGCGCGGTTTTATCGACTACGGCGAGGGAGGATTGAAGGTCAACCGTAGCCTCCGCCGTATGGTGCTAGACGACCAATTCCCCTGGTAACGTGCAATTCACCCTCCTACATATACCTTACGGAATATTCCCGATTGATCCGCTCAGCTACGCCGCCGTAATCTAGTTAGGAAATGATAGGACGAGTCATTAATTATAGCTGACAGGGACGTAACAAAAGTAAAGACGAGAGAGGAACTCAACATCAATGGCAAACTTTACCGAACAAAGACGATTCCGCCGCTATCATGTAAATTTCCCGTGCCTGATTCAAGCGTCGCGGGACAATCAAGCCGCTGCAGACTCGGTGGTTCGAGCTGAGACCACGAATGTCAGCAAGGCTGGTTTTATCATGTCGGTAGCGGATACCCTGGAAGTTGGATCCAAAATTAAGTGTGTTATTCAATTTCCCATCGAATCTTCCCCGCATGGGCCCGTCCAGATGCGCTGCCACTGCAAAGTCGTCCGAATAACCCCTCAGAGTGGCGGCAGTTTCGGAGTGGCAGTCGCTATAGAACACTTCGCGTTCCTTCACTTCCTTCCAAAAAGAGTTACGCATAACACGAAACAGGCATCAAATTTCGGCTTACGATAAGGAAGCATTGATGGCTTCCGAGCGGCCTCCTCGATCCATCCCCCCGAGCGCTTTTTGATCGAGGAGGAACGCGGATACTGTTCCGGCAAATTTTTCCAAGGCGCACCGCTGCGCAGAATCCACGGAATTCCTTCCACCACTCTCCGGTTGTCGGCCCACTGGCGAACTCGTTGAATTCGTCCGCGCTAATTTTGATATGCCCCAAAAACACTTAGACCATCAGAGTTGCTGTATAGCGATTCTGTTCAGCCCCGGAGGGGCGGTAGATAATAGCCCACGGCGTAAGCCGTGGGACCGGCAGGAATAAGACACCCAAGCCCCGGAGGGGCGACAGATCGTTTGGCATTGGAATCTGCCGCCGTCTCTATATACCAACCCCGAAAACACTCTAAAACGAAAATCGCAGCGCAAACTGAAGCTGCCGGGCCGTGGTGATCGGCTGCGTCAGGCGCCCGGCATTGGGGTTGCGGCGTCCCGTAGCGCCGGTGAAGACGGTGGTGGCGGCGCCGGTGACGCCGCGGAAATTGGGATGGTTCGGCAGGTTGAAAAACTCCGCGCGGAACTGAAGACGCCGCTTCGAATCCACCATAAACTCCCGCTGGAGGGAAACGTCCAGGCTAAAGACGCGCGGCCCCTCGACCGTGTTTCGGCCCAGATTTCCGAGCGTCCCCGGCGCCGGAACGCTGAACTGGCAGGGATCGAAGAACAGGCTGGGCGTGTGTAACTGGAGACCCGCGTCCACTCCGGCGCATCCCGCCGTGGCGCCGCCGATCGGATTGTTGTTTCCGCCGGGAATCAGATTGGGTCTGGCTGGCGCATACAAAAAGCCCGGCGTGCGGACGTTGACGGAAAGCGTCGAGGGCGTCCCGGACCGCACCGAAACAATGCTTCCCACTCTCCATCCGCCCAACACGGCCGCGCCCGCGCCCGAGCGCAGCCATCGCTGCCCCCGGCCCGCCGGCGCCGTGTAGAAAAAATTCAGCACCAGCCGCTGCCGGATGTCGAAGTCGGAAAGCCCCCGCTCCTCGGTCCGCAGCGCTCCATACTGGCTATTCGTGGAAAGTCCCGAAGCGTCGTCGACCGACTTGCTCAAGGTATAGCTCACCTGGGAAGTAAAATTCTTGCCAATTCCCTTGCCCGCCGATACCTGCAGCGAGTTGTAGAACGATTGCGCATCGCTCGAGACCAAACCGATCGCTCCAAACGCCGGATTGATCGGCCCGGAATTCGGAGGAAAGAAAATCGAGTTGTTGGCGCCGGCGACGGGCACGGGAAACAGGTTGATCTCGTAGCTGCGATACAGGTGATTGCCCCTGGCTCCCACATACGACGCCTGCAAGCGCCAGCCCTTCCACTGCCGCTGAATCGCCAGGTTATACCGGAACACCGACGGATTCTTCCAGTGAAAGTAATCGAGCGGCCGGGCCTGGAACGGAGTCCCCGAGGCTGCCGCCACCGCATCCGGAAATACGGCGGAAGAATCGAAGTTCTGCCGGACGGCCGTCCTGTAAAACGGCGCCGAGCTCTTCGGCCCATCCAGCACATACGCCAGCAACTGGTCGTGATAAATCCCAAATCCGCCGATCACGGAGGTGCTTTTACTCCCTCCCGGCGACCAAGAGATTCCCACCCGCGGCGAAAAATTGAGAAGCGACGGATTATCCTTGACGACCGCGCCGACCCGCGCCTCTTGATCGCGCACCGGGTCCAACATGTAGCTGGTGCGCCCGTCTTTGTCGTGGATCAGCGTGGTAAATTCGTAGCGGATGCCCAGGTTGAGTTGCAGGTTGGAGGCCAGCTTGTAGCCGTCCTGGAGGTAGAGGCCCACCAACGTCTGCCGGTGATTCTTGCGATTGTTGGAAGGCGGCAGCGCCACGGACAGGTTGGTCCCACCCGGACCTCCTGTCAGAAAACTGTCGAGGCTGTTGAACGACCAAAGGCCGCCCGAATTGGAATGCGATTGCGGCGCCCAGCGATAGCGATGGATTTCCCCTCCCAGCTTCCAATTGTGAGCGCCGGTCCTGGCCAGCAGATCGCCCCCGAATTGGAACGTGTTCATGATGTTGGTTTCCGTCAGGTTCCCGGAAGGCCCCAGCGTGCTCAATCCAGGCACCGAGATTTGGCCGAAATTAATTGCATCGGGAACGAAGAACAATGCACGGGGAACCACTAGCTTTGCAATGCTGCTTTGAACTTCGGCCGTGCGGGTAAACGCGGCGCGATAGGAACCGAGCAGGCTGCCATGAAAAATGTGGGACCCCGTCAGCGTCAGGTACTGCTGGCGGCTCTGAACTAATTTGTTGTATAGCGTGCTGCTGTCTCCCGCCTGGCTGTTGGCATCGTCAAACGTGTAGCGGCCAAAGATGCTGTCGTTCTTGGAAATCGTATGGTCCAATCGAATCGCAAAAAAGCTTTCATTGGTCGGCAGGAATTGGGGCGCCGCGGCTTGGCCGATGCCGTTTCCGAGCACCGGTTGATTGGGCAGAGGATAAAGCGCGAGATACGGAGCCACCTTCGGGTTTACCGCCACTCTTTCAATCACATTTCCTGCCCGATCGGTAATGATGCCCTGGCGGGCCAGAATGTCCGGATAAAAGTCGATATTCGTTTGCGTGAACCGATCCCGCATGGCCTCAAAGCTGCCCGTAAAGAAAGTCCGATCTTTGCGCGCCGGCCCCGTGACGGTAAATCCAAACTGGTTCCGTTTGAACGGAGGCGGGCTTGCGGGATCGAAGAAATTCCGCGCGTCCATCTTGCTGTTGCGGAAATATTCGAACAAACTTCCGTGGAGCTGCGGCGTCCCCGAGCGGCTGATCGAGTTCAGGACTCCGCCGCTGTCCCTGCCGTACTCGGGTCCGTAGCTGCCGCTGAAGACTTGCACCTGGAAGATCGCATCCGATCCCAGTTGGACGCCGGCGGCGCTTTGCGGCACCTGATTGCCGGTGTTCATGATGTTCGTGCCGTCCAGCAAAAAATTGTTGGAGGTCGAACGGCTCCCCGCCACGTTCAATCCACCGCCGCCCCCGCCCCGGGACGCCGACCCGCCGAACGGATCGGTCACTTCGCTCTGCAGAGTCGCCAGTTGCGTGTAGCTGCGTCCGTTCAGGGGAAGCCCCGCCAACTGCGTCTCGTTGATCTGGCCGGAGGTGCTGGCCGCCGCCGCGCCCTCGCCCGCCGCTTTCGCTTCCGCTTCCAGCCGGAGCGGAACGCGCTTCGACTGTCCCGCCGAAACCTTCAGCCCCTCGACCGCTCCGTCCCGGAATCCGCTGTGCGTTGCTCGCAGGGAATAAGTTCCCGGCGCCAGTTCGCGAATCTCAAACCGCCCCTGCGAATCCGCCGTCGCGGAACCCGCCGAATCGCCTTCGCGGCCGACGGCCGTCACCGTGGCCCCTGCCAGAGGCGCGCCGCTCGCGTCCTGTACGGTCCCGCGCAAGCCGCCCCGGCTCTGCTGCGCTCGCGCTTGCGGCACGGCCCAGCACAACAACGCCCCCAGCGCCAACGCGATTACCGAAAACTTTCTTGCCACCATTGTTCTCCCCTCGACAAAAAACCCTTGGCAGGCGCCGTGTTCTTGCGCAACCGTCCCGTTGCCGCTTGCCTTGGCGGAAGTCCAGTATATTTCAGTATCTTTTGGCGGAGAAGAGGAGAGGTGCGGATAATGACACCGCAACGCGCGCCAGATTCAGTTGGCAATGAAGATATTGTGTTAGATCGTTTGCCGGCGCCTATGGACTATCCTTTGCCCCATGACGGCGGCTAAGCCTTTGCTGGATATCGGGCCAGAATTCCTTCAACACCTGCGACAGCGCATCGATGCCTAACTGCAGTCCCAGTCTCGAGGCGTTGCTGGCTGCATTCCTCCCATCCGGATAGTAAGCGTTCGAGATGGCAACGGCGGTCGCATTCCCCAGCACTTCCGAGAAATTGAAGCGTTTTTTCCCCGAATCCGTCCGGATCACGAAGATGCGGGTCACGGCGTAATATGTCCGCGACCACTTGCTGCCGGAGCCGCGCACAAAATAGCGCGGGTCCTCACGGAGCAGCGTGGGGAGAATCCCTTCCGTCATCATGTTCCCGATTATCTGATCGCCACACGACGTTCCCAACCGCCTCGCATAACCTTTAAGACCCTGCCCGAATGACGGGTTCTGATCCGTCAGTTGTCCGAACCCTCCAGAGATGGCCCCGAGCAGAGGCACCGCATAATCGAATGAATCCTGGCTCGCAATCAGAAACTTTTGGCTGACGGGGATTGGCGTGTAAACATCGGATTCCTTTGCCGAGCGGTAATTGGGAAGCAAGCCAAAGGCATGTTTATCGGGCGGTTGTTGGCTGGCGTCGGACTTCGGATTCGAAGCGCTGGGCGCGCCCGAGGAGGAAGCCGGTAGGTTGCGCGTTTCCTGCGGTAACGTATCTTGTAACGAATTTTGGGCTGTCGCCGAAGCTGTAGCGCACGCCACTATCAGCAAGGCCAACAGAGAAATACGTGCCCTCCGGAAGCACTTCCACAGGATCATGACCCGTGCTCCACAAACCGGAATAGATTTCTTTGGTCCTCCGCCTGATACTAGTATACACCCACCGGCCCTCGCCCCGTTTACGGCACCGGCAATAGGGGCTTGCGATCATAGGGCAGCCGTACATCCACGGTGTGCAGCAGAATGGCGGTGGTGGCATAGCTCCCCATGAAATCGCAAAGATCAACGAGGTTTTTCTTTCCCAGTTGCTTCACGACGCGCGCGAAGGTGTCCGAGCTTACTTTGTGCTTCTGAAAGATTTCCCGGCCGAGCTGGATGATCGACGCTTCCTTCTCCGGCACTCCCGTCAATGGCTTGCGGTAACGGATCGCGTCGATGATGGCTGGTTCCAGGTGGAATTTCAGCGCGCGCGGTTCGTGAACCGTCCATTCAAAAACCTGATCCATTTCGCGCGCCACCACCAGCCGGGCCAGCTCTTGCAATCGCCGGTCGACGCCCGTGTCGGCCCGGTTCCGGCTGCCGTTGAGGTGCAGCCCGCCGGGTCCCTGGAGTCCCGCGAGCGATTCGGAATCCTCCGCAAGGTGCGAGTCGTAGACCTTTTTCCCCGCCTCGTCCAAATCTTCCCGCCGGATCATCGGAAGCCGGCTTCGGGAATCCGGATAGATATCCTTCGGAAGAGTTGCGGCCCACTCCGCCTCCGTTTTGTAGGGAGCGCCGGAAGAGCCCTGCGCCGCTACGGGAGCCGGACCCTGCACAATGCACCAGCCGGCGATCGTCACGGCTGACAATACGATTACCGCGCGGATGGAACTCATCTTGTCCTCCTGCGAAAAATTACCCGCACTCTTAGCCCTGTCTTCCAACGGGGGTGCCGTCATCCCGAACGGAGTGAGGGATCTGCACTGCGTTCTCTTCCTATCGCTGAGAGATTCACCAATTGTCAAAGACAATTAATACGTCAGCCGCAGCGCAAACTGAATCTGGCGCGAAGTGGAAACGGTCTGCGTAATGTTGCCGGCGCTTTGGACTCGAGCTCCGGCTGCCGTGAACAAGCTGGCGGCAGGCCCCGCATAGTTGGGGTGGTTCAGCAGATTGAACAGTTCCGCCCGGAACTGCAATTTCCAGCGTTCGGAGACAAACGTATTCTTGGAGAGTCCGAAATCCCACTTCGCGAGACCGGGACCGATCAGCGTATTGCGTCCCGCGTTGCCCAGTTCCCTCGCGCCCGGAGCGGTGAACGCCAACGGGTCGAAATATTGATTCGGCCCGCCCTTGATGATGTCGCTTCTCTTGCGGCTGGCGGCCACATTGGGCGACCGCGCCGCCACCGTCAGGCTGGTCAGGGCCGCCGGGACTCCCGCCGTAACGGTAAAAGGCTGCCCCGTTTGTACCGTGATAATTCCCGTGATCTGCCATCCCGACGCCAGATGTCCGGCGATGCCGCTCCAGTTTCTTCCGAACGGTGCGTCATAGGAATAGTTGAGGCTGAACACTTGAGGCACCCCGTAGCCGCTCAGTCCCCGGTTCACCTTGCTGTCATAGGTATATTTCAAGGTGGAGAAATCGCTCGATGTCACGTTCTGCCCCGTGTTATTGCCGTCGTTTTCATTGATGGTCTTCGACCAGGTATAGGACACCTGCGTCTGGAGTCCGCCGGAAAAGCGCCGCTGGAAGGAAACGGTCATGCCGTTGTAGAAGGAATTCCCATCGTCGGCGTAGAAGCTGAGGGCCTCGAAATTCGGATTGAACTTCGTAGCGTTGGCGGGGAATTCGAGAGAATTCCCGTTATATCTCGCGTCCGGCATATTCCAGTTCGCCAGTCCCGTCTCATTCATCCCCCGGCTGCCGACATATCCCACGGCCAACACACTGCTCCGGCCCACCTGTTGCTGGACGTTCATGTTGTATTGCACGGCGTGCGGGCTCTTGAAATGCGTGAACGGCACGACGAAAGCCTGTCCGAATGAAGTAACGCTGGCCGCCGCTATCGCCGCGAGCGCGTCCGGGAAATTCTTGGGATTGGCGAAGTTGTATTCGGGGAACAGCGGCGCCATTCGCGCCAGGCCGCGATACCACACCGCCGGGTCCAGCGCCAGATAATAGACTCCAATACCTCCGCGCACCGAGGTCCTGCCGCCGGCAAAAGGCGTCCACGCGAATCCAAAACGCGGGCTGTAGTCCGCAAAGGAATTTTTCTTCCAATAAGGATCGCCGATGGTAGGTTTCGGGTCGTCGCGGTGCCGCAGATTCACCAGCAACCCGTTCACTTCGGTCGGAACCGTGAAGGCGTCCAGGCGCACGCCCAGGTTCAACGTTAGCCGCGGCATCACCTGCCAGTCATCCTGTAAATAAAGACCCCAGAACGACTGCCGCATTCCACGGTACGATCCGCTGCCGGAAAGCGGCGGCGTGCCGCGATAGTTGCTCGGAATCATCAGCAGAAAATCCCGCAGGCTGGCGAACGTCCAGGTCCCGTTCGGCCGATTCGGCTGATTCTGGTTCAACTGCATTCGCTCGAAGTACCCGCCAAATTTCAGCGCATGCGCGCTCACGGTGTAGTTCAGATCGTCCTGCACATTGTAGCGGTTCGATACCCACCGCGTTCCCGGACCCATCCCGTTTCCGAAGCCCGTGACTCCGTTTCCGGGAGAGATTCCGGCGACCTCCTGGCCGGGCACCGATGTCACCAGCGCCGGTCCGTGAGGTCCCAGGATGGAATCGAACGGAAACACGCGGTTGAAGGAGAAGCGCAGCGTCTCCAATGCGCGGGCCGAAAAGATGTGCGTTTCGGAAAGCGTCAGCAGACGCGCGCTCAAGCCGCTCAGCGTTTCATATCCAGGATAGTTCTGGAACGAACGGTTCGATCCCGACCCGGTGAAGCGCGCGTAAATGGAATCGCTGGCGGAAATCTGGTGATCTACGCGCCCCTGACCAAAATTATCGGTGGTCGGTTGCCGGGCGGCAAAGATATGCTCGGCGGTGCCATCGGCCGGGAATCGGCGACCTTGCGGACTCGGCAGCGGGAAATAGGAAAAGAAACCCGCGATGACCGGACTGACCGGCAAGGTTTCGGTCGGCAGGATTCCCCGGCGCGCGTTTTCGTTGGGAACCACCGCAATGACGGTGCGCGTCAGCGATTCCCTCATGCCCTCGAATGCCGCAAAGAAAAACGTTCTGTCCCGCTTGATGGGACCGCCCGCGGTTCCTCCAAACTGGTTGCGGCGGAAGGGCGGCAATCGCGGATCGTCCGGCAACTGCTTGCGGTCGAAAAAATCCCGGGCGTCGAGCGCGCTGTTGCGCAGGTACTCGTAAATGCTTCCGTGCCATTCGTTCGTTCCCGACTTCGAGACGGCGTTGAACACACCTCCCATGGCGCGCCCGTATTGAGCGCTGTAGGAATTAGTCAGCACCTGAAATTCTCTCACCGTCTCGGCTCCTAGCAGCGCTCCGCTGGGGCCGGCCGGAATGTGGCGCCCGAAATCGTTGATGTAGCTGCCGTCGAGCAGATACGCGTTGTCTTCCCCGCGCAGCCCGGAGATGCTGATGCGCTTGCCGAATCCGACTCCGGAACTGTCGGCACGGCTGTTCAGAGCCATGCTGACTCCGGGATTCAGCAGGATGAGCTGCGTCAGATCGCGGCCGTTCAACGGCAGGTCGCGGATGGCGCGATCCGCCACCAGATACCCGACCGCCGATTCG
>Ga0080064_1006215_pt1 | contig 13123 bp, 12 predicted proteins | sample Subgrocontami54m_FD_69260 | JGI IMG/M metagenome (GOLD analysis project Ga0080064, IMG submission 69260) | Subsurface groundwater microbial communities from S. Glens Falls, New York, USA - GMW46 contaminated, 5.4 m (SPADES assembly) (version 2) ...
CGGGCAGGACCTCGCCGACGACGTTGAAGACGGCGTCGTCGTCCAGCGCGTCGCGAATCTCCTGCAGCTTTTCGTGCAGTCGCTGCAGGACGCGGCCTTCGATGGTGTTGGTGGCGACGAAGTTGAAGATTAGGCAGTCCTTCCGCTGGCCGTAGCGGTGGATGCGGCCCATCCGCTGCTCGAGGCGGTTCGGGTTCCAGGGGATATCGTAGTTGAAGAGGATGTTGCAGACCTGAAGGTTGATCCCCTCGCCGGCGGCTTCGGTGGCGACCAGAACCTGGATCTCGCCTTCGCGGAACTGCTGCTCGGCGTGGAGGCGGGTGCCCGGCTCGTCACGCGAGCCCGACTTCATGCCGCCGTGGATGCAGCCGACGCGGAAACCCCAGGTCTTGAGGCGCGTCATGAGGTAGTCCAGCGTGTCCTTGAACTCGGTGAAGAGGAGCAGGCGCTGGTCCGCGTGGTCGAAGAATCCTTCCTTCTGGAGCAGCGACTTGAGCTGCGAGAGCTTGGCCTCCGTGCCCGCATCCTCGACCGCGTGGGCCTGGACCGCCAGGCGTCGCAGCTCCTGGACCTCCTGGCGCACCTGGTCGGCGCTCCCCGTGAGCGTGATGGCTTCGAGCAGCGCCTCCAGCCGGTCGCGCTCGCTCTCCTCCATCTCCTCCAGCTCTTCAGGATCCGGGAGATCCGGCGGCGTCTGGCGGGCGAGATCCTGCGCGCGCTTGAGACCCTCTTCGAGGCGCCGTGCGCGGTTCTCGAGCGAACGCCGCATGGCGTAGGTGCTCGACGCGAGCCGGCGCTGGTAGAGAGACATCAGGAACCCGATCGCGCGCGCGCGGGGGTCCTCGCCCTCGGCCGCGGCGCGGGCGCTCTCGCGCTTCACGAAGCGCGTCACGTCGCGGTAGAGGTCGAACTCCGCGCCGTCGATCTGGAAGTCCACCGTGTGCGGGATGCGCTTCGTGAAGATCGGCTCGGCAGCCCAGGTGCCGTCTGCGCGTCGCTCCGGAAAGTAGACCATCGCCTCTTTGGTTCGCCGGAGGTAGAAAGGCGCGCGCCGGCGGTTCATGGCCTCACGAATCGATTTCACGTCAGCGTAGGCGTCGGCATCGAGGAGCTGCAGGAAGAGGCTGAAGTTTTCGGGGTCGCCTTTGTGCGGTGTCGCGGTGAGCAGGAGCAGATGGTCGGAGATGTCGCGCAGCAGCTCGCCCAGCTTGTAGCGCAGGCTCTTGTGCGACTCGTCCGTGGCCGACATGCGATGCGCCTCGTCCACGATGACGAGATCCCAGTGGACCTGGCGTAGTCCGGGTAGGATGTCCTCGCGTTTGGCGAGGTCGAGCGAGGTGATGACGCGGTTGCGCTCGAGCCATTGGTTCACGCCGAACTGGTCGCGGATGTCTTGACCCTTGAGTACCAGGAACTTCGCGTCGAACTTCTCCCTGAGCTCGCGCTGCCACTGGAAGGCGAGGTTCGCCGGGCAGACGATCAGGATGCGCTCGGCGAGGCCGCGGAGCTCAAGCTCGCGGAGGAGGAGACCCGCCATGATGGTCTTGCCCGCGCCGGCGTCATCAGCCAGGAGGAACCGGACGCGGGCGAGCTTGAGCAGGTAGTCGTAGACGGCTTCGAGCTGATGTGGAAGCGGATCCACGCGGGAGATCGACAGCCCGAAGTACGGGTCGAACTCATAGGCGATGCCTAGCGCATAGGCCTGAAGGCCGAGACGAAGAAGGCGTCCGTTCCCGTCGAAGGAGTGCCGGCCGTCGACGATCGTGAGCTGCTTGAGCTCGTCGGCGGTGAGCGTCACCTTGCGGAAGCGCTCGGACTGCGTCCCGACCAGGCCGACCACCCAGCTCCCCGGGCTGTTGGCCTGCACGGTCTCCACCCGCATGGGCTCGTTGAAGAGCGAGCCCGTCAGGATCTGACCCTCATGGACGGGTGGGTCCGACATTGCTTCCAGCTACCTCCTTTGCCCTGGGGCGGGTTAACAGACTCCCAAGATGGTATGACAGCCAGGGTCACAGTGGGCGAGAGTTCCCGGCGTGATCCATCATCACTTTTCGGCTCGATCAACCACGGGCGGCCCCTCCCAAGTCGATTCACTTTGGGTTATAGTCCGCTAGAGAGGGAGACGGGCTTTCAGGAGCCGCCTCGATTCTGAATGCCAAGCCGGGAAGCTTCATCTTTGCCATCAGCGGGTCAGCCGATGATCCTCGAGGCCTCATGGAAGGCACTCCAGGGCGCCATTGACGCGGGCGAGGTGATCGCCTCGGGCCCCCCCGAGGAGATCCGCCGGAACCCGCGCGTCCTGGCCACGTACTTCTAGCCGGCGGAGGAGGAGCGCACGACATGCTGACGCTGCCCAAATGGGCGACCGTGGTGGAAGTAGGGCCGCGGGACGGCCTGCAGAGCCTCGACCAGGCGATCCCCACCGACCGGAAGGTGGCCATGATCGACCGCCTGAGCGAGGCCGGCTTCCCGGTCATCGAGGCCACGGGGTTCGCCCACCCGCGCGTGATCCCGAACCTGGCCGATGCCGAGCAGGTGATGGCGCGGATCACGCGCCGGCACGGCACCGTGTACCGTGCGCTCGTGCCCAACGCCAAGGGGGCGGCGCGGGCGGCCGACGCGGGGGTGGACGAGATGCTGGGCCTCCTCACGGTGAGCGAGACCTACTGCCGCAAGAACCAGAACATGTCCGTCGACGAAGCGGTGGAGCAGGCGCGGATGGCCTTCGAGATCGCCGAGCGCGCCGGCGCCCGGTTTGTCATGGCCATGGGCATGTCCTTCTTCTGTCCCTACGAGGGCCGCATCCCGGAGGCGCGGACCCTCGAGGTCTTCGGCACGCTCTACGAGCGCGGGATCCGGCGATTCTACCTGGCGGGCAGTCTCGGCATGGAGGACCCGCGTCACGTCAACACGGTGTTCCACAGGATTCACGACCGCTGGGCGGACGTGGAGGTGGGTTTCCACGTCCACAACGTGGCGGGCTTCGGCGCGGCCAACATCGTGGCGGCGCTGGACGGCGGGGCCAGCAGCATCGAGGGCTCCATCTGCGGCATCGGCGGCGGCATCGCCATGCCCACGAGCATGGGCTCCGTGGGCAACCTCGCCACGGAGGACATCGTCCACCTGCTGAACGAGATGGGGGTGGAGACAGGAATCGACACCGCGGAGGCGGCGCGCGCCGCCTGGGACGTGAGCCGGTTGCTCGGGATCGAGCCCGCCTCGCACGTGACGCGGAGCGGGACGCGGGAGGCGGTCCTCGAGCGGGGGCAAACGAATCCCCGGCAGCACCCACACTAGGCTCGGAGTGGGGACGGGACGCAGGGGACGCAGTGAACAGGCCGCACTGGCCGACAGGAGGACATATGCACATGCTCAGGCGGACGGTTCTGACCGAAGGATCCGCATGCGGCGCCGTGAGGACGCGGGCGATGCTGGCCGTGGCCCTGGTGGCGGCGCTGGTCGTGGCGGGCGGGCTCCAACCCGCGGCAGCTCAGAAGCCCGTCACCATCGGGGCGCCGCTGGCGCTCTCGGGCAACCTCGCCGACTCGGCGGCCCACATCAAGCGCGGCTACGACCTCTGGCTCGAGGAGGTCAGCGCGCGCGGCGGCCTCCTCGGCCGGCCCGTCCAGTTCCAGATCTATGACGACCGGAGCGAGGCGGCCACGGCGGCGCGGCTCACGGAGCGGCTGATCACCAGCGACAAGGTGGATGTTCTGCTCTCGCCCTTCGGATCGGCGGGGACGTCCACCGCGAGCGCCGTCAGCGAGAAGCACCGGATGGTGATGGTCAACGTGGCCGGCGCCTCCGAGTCCATCCACCAGCGCGGCTTCAAGTACATCTTCCAGGTGGTGACGCCGGTGGCCTATTACGTGGAGGGCACGTTCCCGCTGGCCGCCAAGGCCGGATACAAGAGCCTGGTGTTCGTGGCCCGAGACTACGCCGCCGCGCGGGACATGGAGAAGGCCATCAAGATCTGGGCGCCGCAGAACGGCATCGAGATCAAGATGCTCGAGTACTTCCCGGCGGCCACGACGGACTTCTCGTCCTACATCGCCCGGGCTCGCGACCTCCAGCCGGACATCTGGGTCTCCGTGGGCTACCCGCCCGAGGCCATCGAGATGATCCGCCAGATGAAGGCCACCAACTACCTGCCCAAGATGTTCGTGCACAACGGCGTCTCCCAGGAGGACTTCCTCAAGGCCACGGGCAAGGACGCCGAGTACGCCTTCGGGATGTCGCTCTACGAGCCGAGCCTGCCCACCAAGGGCAACGCCGACTTCGTGAAGCGGTTCAAGGCCAAGTACAACTACGAGCCGGGCTACTACGCGGCGCTGGGCTACGCGGGCTGCCTGGTCCTCGAGGAAGCCGTCAAGAAAACGGGGAGCCTCGACCAGGACAAGCTGGCGGCCACGCTGCGGTCGCTCCAGACGGAGACGGCCTTCGGGCCGTACGCGGTGAGCGAGACGGGGGCCCAGACGGCGAAGAAGGGGCTCATCGTCCAGGTGCTCAAGGGCCACCGCGAGATCGTGTGGCCGTTCGCCCAGAAGACGGCCGACGCGGTGCTGCCGATGCCGGCCTGGAACAAGCGCCAGTGAGCGATGCCGTCCTCGAGGCGCGGGGGCTCGTCACGGGCTACGACGAGATCCCCATCGTCCGCGGCGTGGACCTGGCCATCCGGCAGGGGGCGGTCACGTGTATCATCGGGCCCAACGGCGCCGGCAAGTCCACCGCGCTCAAGGCGCTCATGGGTCTCCTCCGCCCGTGGGAGGGCGAGATCCTCATGAAGGCGCGGTCCATCACCCACGAGGCCGCTCACCGCCGCGTGGGCCGCGGCCTCGCCTACGTCCCCCAGGGGCGTCTCGTGTTCCCCACCATGACCGTGCTGGAGAACCTCGAGGTCGGCGCCTTCATCTTCCGCCGCCAGCCCGCCCGGATCCGCGACGGGCTGGACCGGGTGCTGACGCTCTTCCCGATTCTCGCCGACCGACGGCGGCAGCTCGCCGGCACCATGTCGGGCGGCGAGCAGCAGATGCTGGCCATCGGGCGCGGCCTCATGACCAGCCCGGAGGTGCTGCTCCTCGACGAGCCCTCCCTCGGGCTCTCGCCGAAATACGTGGATCTCGTTTTCGCGAAGCTGATCGAGCTCAAGCAGGCGGGTTTCACCGTCGCCATGGTCGAGCAGAAGGCCTCGCGGGCGCTCCAGATCTCCGACGTCGGCTACGTGCTCAACATGGGCCGCGTGGCCTTCGTGGACACAGCGGCAGCGCTCCTCGCGGACGAGCGGGTCAAGCGCCTCTACCTCGGCGAGGGCGGGGAGGAACCCGGGGCGGAGATGCCGGGAGGACCAGACGATGAGTGAGTCGCGGGGCGCCCTCGAGGGGCTCACGGTGCTGGACGTCGCCACGCTCGCCGCGGGGCCATGGGTGGCGACGTTCCTGGCGGAGTTCGGCGCCGACGTCATCAAGGTGGAGCAGCCCGGCGGCGGTGACGGCATGCGCCGGTTCGGACCCCAGAAGGACGGCGTCGGGCTCATGTGGCGCTCCACGTCGCGCAACAAGCGGTGCGTGACGCTCAACCTCCGCGTGCCCGAGGGGCAGGACCTCCTGCGCCGCCTCGTGGCCCAGGCCGACGTGGTGATCGAGAACTTCAGGCCAGGCACGCTGGCCGGCTGGGGGATCGGCTACGAGCACCTCCGGGCCGTGAACCGCGGGCTCGTGATGCTCCACGTCACGGGGTTCGGCCAGACAGGGCCGTACGCGCCGCGCCCGGGCTTTGGCACGCTCGCCGAGGCCATGAGCGGCTTCGCCCACGCGACGGGCCCGCCGGACGCGCCGCCCACGCTGCCGCCGCTGGCCCTGGCCGACGGCATCGCGGCGGCCTTCGGCACTTATGCCGTGATGATCGCCCTCTACCACCGGGACCGCCACGGCGGAGAGGGCCAGGAGATCGACCTCGCCCTCTACGACGGGCTGATGCGCTTCATGGAGCCCATGCTGCTCGAGTACGACCAGCTCGGCACGGTGCGCGGGCGCACGGGCAACCGCATCAGCGACTCGGCGCCGCGCAACGCCTACAGGACCGCCGACGGGCACTGGGTGGCGCTGTCGGGCAGCGCCCAGTCCATCGCCGAGCGGATCCTGGAGGCGGTGGAGCGCCCCGAGCTGATCCACGATCCGCGCTTCGCGGACAACGCCGCGCGAGCGCGGCACATGGACGAGCTGGACGAGGTGATCGGCGGCTGGATCGGTCGACACGCGCTCGCGGAGGTCGTCACGCGCTTTGAGGAGTGCGAGGCGGCACTGGGCCCTGTCTACGATGCATCCCAGATCTTCGCCGATCCGCACTTCCGCGCGCGCGAGAGCCTCGTGACGGTCCCCGACCCCGTACTGGGTGCCCTCACGCTCTGCAACGTGGTGCCGCGGCTGTCGGCGACGCCGGGCGCGATCGCCTGGCTCGGCCCCGCGCTCGGTATCCACAACGAGGACGTCTACTGCGGCCGCCTGGGGCTTGGTCGGGCGGAGCTCGAGGGGCTCCGGGCCCGGGGCGTGGTGTGACCGTAGATCGAGCGCTGGAAGATCTCGCTGGAAGATCTCATAGTCCTGGATCTCGCCACCCTCGTGGCCGCCCCGTTCTGCTGCACCCTGCTCGGCGAGTTCGGCGCCATGCAGGAGCCCATTCGCCGGCGCGACGAGCTCGCCGCCGCCGTCCAGGACTGGGTCGGCAAGGCGGACGCGCGCACGGTGCTGGCCCGGCTGGACGCCGCCGAGCTGCCCTGCGGCCCCATCAACAGAGTCCGCGTCCAGGCTCCGGTTTGACCTCGCCGCCGCGCTCTGGCAGGATCGCCTGACATGACCGCATCGCCCCTCGACGCCGCGCGGAAGCTGGCGCCGCGGATCCGGTCCGCCGCCGACGAGATCGACGCCGCGCGCGAGTTGCCGCGCCCGCTGTTCGAGGCGCTGGCCGACGCCGGGTTGTTTCATCTCGCGGTGCCCCGCGCCATCGGCGGCGCCGAGTGCGACTTCCCGACCTACGTCGAGGTGATCGAGGAGATCGGCAAGGCCGACGCCAGCACCGGCTGGGCCGTGAACCAGGGCGCGATCTTCGGCACCTACGCGGCCCGGATGCCGCGCGAGGTCGCGCGCGCGATCTGGATCGAGACTCCACGTAGCGTTGTCGCCAATACCCCGGCCGCGACCGCGAAGGCCGTCGTGGTGCCGGGCGGCTATCGCGTCACCGGCCGTCAGGGCTTCAGCACCGGATGCCGGCACGCCGCGTGGGTGGCGGCGCACGCGCAAGTCATCGAGAACGGCCGGGTCAGGCTCGAGCACGGCCAGCCCGAGGCGTGCTACTTCTTCGTGCCGGTCGCCGAGGCCGAGCTGCTCGACACCTGGCACGTGCGGGGCATGCGCGGCACGGGCACGCACCACTTCGCCGTCACCGACGTCTTCGTGCCCGCTGAGCGCACCGTGCTGTCCGCCACAGCACAGCTGCTGGAGGAGGGGCCGCTCTACAAGATCCCGCGCACTCTCGCGTTCGCCTCAGGTGATGCCGCGGTCGCGCTCGGAATGGCGCGCGCGTGCCTGGACACCTTCGTCGAGCTGGCGGGCGCCAAGACGCCGCGGGCCATGCAGGCCCTTCTCCGGGATCAGTCGATGGTCCAGGTGAGCGTCGGCCAGGCCGAAGCCGCCTTGCGCTCCGGTCGCGCCTTCCTCATGGAGACGGTCCGCGACATCTGGGGCGAGGCGACGGCCGGCGCGGTCAGCTTGGAGCGGCGCGCGATCCTGCGCCTCGCGACCACCCACGGCATCCGGCTGGCTGCCCAGGTCATCGACACCGTCTACAACGCCGCCGGCGCGACGGCCGCCTACGAGGGGCACCTCATCCAGCGCCACTTCCAGGACATCCACGTGATCACCCAACACCTGCAGGGCCGCATGGCGCACTACGAGCTGGTCGGCCGCCACTGGCTGGGCCTTCCGATCGACCAGCAGAAGCTCTAGCACGAACGTCCCGAAATGGATGGTCATGCTCTCGTCACCTCGAGCGGACCCGGTAATACGGCTGTGGCTGCCCCGGCACCTTGACCCGCAGCGTGTACACGGAGGTGCGCGCGGTGAAGAAGAGCGTCTTGAGATCGGGGCCCCCGAAGGCGAAGTTGGCGGGCACCTCCGGGGTCCTGATGATCCCGAGCCGCGTTCCATCGGGCGCGAAGACCCAGGTGCCCCCCGGCCCCGTGCAGTAGACGCGGCCTTCCACGTCGACCTTCATGCCGTCGGGCACGCCGTCCGTCTCGTCGGACGACATGTCGGCGAAGATGCGCCGCCGCACCATCGCGCCGGCCGCGTCGAGCTCGAGCACGTGGATGTACTGCGCCCAGCGCGTGTTCGCCACGTAGAGCAGGCGCTCGTCGGGCGAGAACGCCAGGCCGTTCGGGTACTCGAAGTCCGCGACCAGGCTCTGCGCTCCGTCGGGCGCGATCCGGTAGACCCCGGCGTAGGTCAACTCGCGTTCCGCCAGGGGCACGCGCAGGCCGGGATCGGTGAAGTAGATGCTGCCGTCGGACCTGCATACCAGGTCATTGGGACGGTTCAACCGTTTGCCCTCGAACCGGTCCATGAGGACTTCGATGCGGCCGTCGGCGGATGTGCGCGTCACGCGCCGGTTCTCCCCCTCGCAGAGGCAGAGCCGCCCCTGGAGGTCGAACGTCGTGCCGTTGCCGCCGCCCGTCTTGTCGCGCACGACCTCGTGCGCGCGGCCGGGTGTCACCCGGTACAGCACGCTCGAGCGAACGTCGACGAAATAGTAGAAGCCGTCCGGATGCCAGAGCGGCCCTTCGGTGAAGACGAACCCCGTGGCGAGGCGTTCCGCCTCCCGGGTCTCGAGGATTGCAGCGAGCGCATCAGCCATGGTGTGAGACTCCTCCTTCACGGGTTCTTGAACCGACGGTGGCTGCCCGAGTCCGCACCAGCCTCCACCCATCTTCCTCCAATAGTCGGATAAGCGAACCGACTTTCAGTCGCTCTCCGGCGCCATGATCGAGCCCGCCCAATCAGCGGCACGAGCCGGGCAGCAGGCCCTCCCTGACCTGATCATGTAACGGGTGCCGTGAGCCCGGGCGACCGCGGAGGTCCGTGCTGAGTACAGGAGCCGCGTGGGCCGCGTCCGCCTTGACAGCGCGCCGCGGATCGGCGACCATGCGCCTCTCCTACACACGACAACCCGACATCGAGGCCGGGTCATACCAAAGGGGGAAAACGATGAAATTTGCGATGAGACAACTCGGACTGATGGCCCTTGCCGCGGGCGTCCTGACGCTGGCGCTGTCGAGCGATGCCTCGGCGCAGCGCAAGCTCAGCTTCGCCTACGACCAGCCGGTGACGACGGCCTACGGCATCGCCGCGAACATATTCGACGAAAAGCTGAAGGCGTTGAGCGGCGGCAAGCTCAGCATCAATCAGTTCCCCGGCGCGCAACTGGGGACCGAGCCGCAAACGCTGCAGAAGCTGCGCGCGGGTGACATCGACTTCGTCATCACGGCAACCGCGAACGCGGCCAGCGTGGCGCCGCAAGCCGGCGTGTTCTCGCTGCACTTCATCTTCCGCGACGAGAGCCATCTGGCCAAGGTGCTGGCCGACAAGGCCGTGTCCGACGCGTTCCGCGCCATGATCAAGGACTCGGTGCAGGGCGCCCAGGTCATCGGACTGATCACCATGGGCTTCCGCAACATGTACAGCAAGAAAGAGATCAGCAAGGTCGAGGACCTCAAGGGCTTGAAGGTGCGCGTGCAGGCGACCAAGACCGAGGACACGCACTTCCCGGCCTATGGCGCGCAGACCGTGCACATGCCCTTCGGCGAGGTCTACGTGTCGCTCCAGACCGGCGTGGTAAACGTGGCCGAGAACGGCGTCAACGTGTACGAGACGAACAAGCACTACGAAGTGGCGCCGGTGCTGAACATGACCCAGCACGAAGCCAACAACAACTGCATCTGGGTCAGCGACAAGGCCTGGAACAGCTTCAGCGCCGAGGAGAAGAAGTGGGTCCAGGAGGCGGCCGACGAAGTGAGCCGGCGCGAGCCCGCCCTGGCCTTCAAGCTCGAAGCGGATTCGGCCGTGAAGCTTCAGAAGATCGGCGTGAAGATCAACACCAAGGTCGACAAGTCCGGCTTCATGAAGGCCGCCGCGCCCATCCAGGACCAGCTGGCCGCGGAGCTGGGGCCCCATGCGGTCAAGATCCTGGGTCTCGTCCGCGCGGTGAAGTAGTCACACCGGTGTAAGGCGGGACGGCGGCGCACGTGGCAGGCGTTACCGACTTTGCCGCAAATAGAGCGCCGATCCTCCAGCGCCACCGCCACCTGAAGTGGACGTGGCTCGATCCGCTGGAGGTCGCGCTGATGGTCCTGTGCGGGGTGTGCATCGGCGCCTTTACCCTGTGCGTCTTCCTCGACGTGGTGACGCGTACCATCGGCTATCCCTGGCTGTGGCTGCAGCAGGCGACCACAGCCTTCTTCGCCTGGGGCGTGTTCATCGGCATTGCCGCCGCCATCCGGCGCAACGACCATATCTACCTGTCCGAGATCACCAAGCACATGACCGGCACCAAGCGCTGGGCGATCGAGACCTTCAACCGGCTGGTGGTCCTGATCGTGGCCGGATTCATGGTTTGGTTCGGCTACAAGAACGCGATGCTGGACCTGGGCAGCTTCCGCATGCCCTGGCTCATTCCCCTGACCGTCTATACGGGCGTCGTGCCGATCTCGGGCGCCCTGGTGATGCTGTTTTGCGTCGAGCAGATCGTCAATGGATGGCATAACGGATTCGAGGGTCCAGAGGACCACGAATTCCTGCCGGAGCCTGTCGAATGAGCTCCGGCATGCTTCTGGTCCTGATGGGAGGCGTGTTCCTGCTGTTGGGCTACATGGGCGTGCCGGTGGCGTTCGCGATCATAGCGGGCGTGCTGGTGGTGACGGCGTTCACCCCGATCAGCTTCCAGTCGATGATCGGCCAGTTGTTCCACGGCATCGACTCCGAGACGCTCCTGGCCGTCCCCTTCTTCCTCCTCGTCGGCGAGCTGATGTCGTCGTCCGACGTGATCTATCGCATGATCCGCCTCGCCCAGGCGCTGGTGGGGCACCTGCGCGGGGGGCTGGCCCAGGTCGTCACGTTGTTCAGCATGTTCTTCGCCGGCATCTCGGGCTCCTCGGCCGCCGACGTCGCGGTGCTGAGCCGCACCGTGGCGCCCGAGATGGACAAGGAGCGCTACGACCGTGCCTTCACCGCGGCGCTGATCGCCTCGGCCTCGACCATGGCGAACCTGATTCCACCGTCGATCATGGCGGTGGTCTACGGCGCCACCGGCAACGTGTCGATCGGCGGATTGTTCCTGGCCGGTGTGGTGCCGGGGGTGTTGATCGGCATCGGGCTGATGGTCTACAGCTACTTCTTCGGTCCCATCGGCACCATGAAAAAGCGCGCCAAGATGGTCGACGTCTTCGTGGCAGCGCGCGGCTCGGCCCTGCCGATGGTGATCCCGGTCATCATCATGGGGGGTATCCTGACCGGCTGGTTCACGCCGACCGAGGCCGGCATGGTCGCGGCGGCCTACATCTTGCTGGTGCTCATCCCGGTGCTGAATCCGCGCCACATCCGCCAACTGCCGGGCGACTTCATGTACACCGGCCTGCTGTACTCGCTGCCGCTGGCGCTGGTGGCCGCCGCCTCGGCCTTCGGCTGGATGCTCGCCTATCTGCGCGGCCCCGACACGGTGGCCGAGTACATCACCTACTACGCGGGCACCGACCCGAAGATGATCATGCTGCTCCTGGTCATTTTGTTCGTGATCCTCGGCGACTTCATCGACGCGATCCCGGCCATCATCATCTTCATGCCCATCATCAACAAGCTGACCCAGCTAGGGGACATCAATCCGGTGCACATGGGCGTGGTCATCATCACCACACTGGTGTTCGGATTGATCACGCCGCCCTACGGGCTGTGCTTGCTGATCGCGTCGAAATTCATCGGCGTGCCGTTCTATAGCGCGATGGTCCGATCGCTCCCTCTTTACATCGTGTTCTTCGTCACCATCGCCTTCGTGGTGCTGTTCCCCGACGTGGTGCTGTGGCTGCCGAAGCAGTTCCTGCCGCAATCGGTCGGCTGCTTCCCCAACCCCAGCGGAGCCGGCTGGATCTGCCCCAGATAGTAGAGCCGGGGTCAGGTCTGACGTGTCGGCGTGTCATCTCGTTACGAATGAGTGAATCGAGGTGACTCCTTGGCAAAGAAGGCGCGCACTCCTTCGCGGCAATCCGCCGTGGTAAAGGCCTGTTCGCTCAGCGCGAGGGAGCGGCTCACGGCCTGGTCCTCGGTGGTGTCGAACGACATGTCGACCGCCGTCTTGCAGAGCTGGAGAGCCCGGCTCGGCCGCTGGGCGAGCACCGCTGCCATCTCCTGCGCGACCCGCAGGCTGTGGCCGCGCGGCACCACCCGATTGACCAGCCCCCATGCGAGGGCGGTGGCGGCGTCGATGGGATCGCCGAAATACATCATCTCCTTGGCCCGGCCCTCCCCGATCCGACGGGTGACGCGGACCGGGCCGCCGCTGCCAGGAAACACGCCGAGCTTGATCTCCGGCAGACAAAGCTTGGCGTGCTCCTCCACCACGATCAGATCGCAGCAGACCGCCAGCTCCAGCCCGCCGCCATACGCGAGCCCGCTCACGGCGGCGATGGTCGGCGTGGGAAAATCGTCGACCTTGCTATAGGTCTCGTTCTCCTTGGACAACTTGTTCGGCACCACCCGGCCGGCCCCCATCATGCTCGGAAACTCGCTGATGTCCGAGCCGGCGCAAAAGGCGCGATCCCCGGCCCCGGTCAGCACCAGCACGCGGACCGCAGTGTCGCGCGCCAACTCGTCGAGCGTCCGGCTCAGCACCCTGGTCAAATCCAGCGTCACCAGGTTGAGCGGCGGGTTGTTGAGGGTCACGGTCGCGACACCGTCGCGGATGTCGTGCAGGATAGTCTGGTGGCTCATGGCGTCCTCTTCGGGGATGAATATTGCGCGTCGCGCGGCATCGGCGCGCGGGCCGCGAACTCGGCCTGCAAGCCCATCGGCTCGGCACGAAAGAG
>Ga0080064_1006216_pt1 | contig 13123 bp, 11 predicted proteins | sample Subgrocontami54m_FD_69260 | JGI IMG/M metagenome (GOLD analysis project Ga0080064, IMG submission 69260) | Subsurface groundwater microbial communities from S. Glens Falls, New York, USA - GMW46 contaminated, 5.4 m (SPADES assembly) (version 2) ...
GGTTCCTTTCCGCAACCATTGGATTGATAACCCTTTGCGACGAAGAAATTGGGCGACTAGGCCACAATGCACCGACACTCCACACACACACATGATTGTTACCCGGTTTTGAACCATGCCCGACAATACCACAATGCACGATCTTCCACACACACATTCGTGTTACCCGGTTTTGAACCATGCTGTCTTGGCCTACGACATGCCCTCATCTAGCAACTTCTCCCCGAAGTTGTACGAGCGGCAGGATATAGGTATAGTGACCTATGTCACGCCAAAACTTCATGAATCACATGCCCATGCACATCCGTTAGCCGGCGGTCGCTGCCGTTGTGGCGAAACGTCAGCCGTTCGTGATCGATGCCGAGCAGATGCAAGATCGTTGCGTGGACATCGTGGACATCGAGCGGCGTGACGGCCTTCCAGCCCCATTCATCGCTTTCGCCGAACGCGGTGCCGGCTTGGACGCCGGCGCCGGCCATCCACGCCACCGACGTGCCGCCGTTGTGGTCGCGCCCTTCCGTGCCTTGCGTGAACGGCATCCGGCCAAACTCGGTGCTCCAGACGACGAGTGTGTCTTCCAGTAAGCCACGCGCTTTCAAATCGGCCAGCAGCGCCGCGATCGGCTGATCGGTCTGCCGGGCCATGGCAGGTAATTCACTGACAATGCTCGTGTGATTGTCCCAATTATTGCTGGCCCCGCTCGCGCCGCTCCAGACTTGGACGAAACGCACGCCGCGCTCGACCAGCCGCCGTGCCGTCAAACAGCTCTTGGCGAATGCGTCGGTCGGCGTTTGGCCCAGGCCGTAAAGCCGCTGCGTCGCTGCGGTTTCGCGCGTCAGATCGAGCGCTTCGGTGGCGTGGATTTGCAGCCGGGCGGCCATCTCGTAGCTGGCGATGCGCGCTTCGAGCCGCGAATCGCCGGGGTTCCGAGCCAAATGCTCTTGATTCAATTCGCGCAACAGCGCCTGGCCGTCGGCCTCGCTTTGTGGCGTGATGAACTGGGCCGAGCGTGGCGCGTGTAGCGCGGCGATCGGCGTCGGCGAGTTCACGCGGATCATGGTGCCGGAATGACGGGCGGGCAGAAACCCCGGCGAGAAGTTGCCCTGATTGTTGTACGGCAACCCGCGCGCGTCCGGCAGCACCACGAAGGTCGGCAAATTGTCGCTCAAGTTGCCTAGTCCGTAACTCAGCCACGCGCCCATGCACGGAAAGCCAGGAAGGATGAAGCCGGTGTTCATCAAGTAGCTCGCCGGGCCGTGGACGTTGCTCTTGGACTTCACCGCCAAGAGAAACGCGATGTCATCGACATGCCGGGCCAGGTGCGGAAAAACGCTGCTGACCCAGCGGCCGCACTGCCCGTGCCGGCGAAACGGGAACGGGCACTGCATGAGATTGCCGGGCGTGGACGTGACCGCTTCGAAGTGTTCGCCGGGATCGAAGCGTTGGTCGTGCAGGCGCGCCAGCTGCGGCTTGTAGTCGAAGGTGTCGATCTGACTGGCGCCGCCGTTCATGAAGAGCTGAATGACGCGCTTGGCCCGGGCGCGATGGTGCAAGCCGCCGTTGAACGCCGCATCGGGGCGCGGCGCATCGGCGAGCAATCCTTGACGGGAGAGCAGATCGATAAGCGCGACGCCGCCCAGACCGCCGCCGAGGGACCATAAACAATCACGTCGCGATATTTGGTTCATGTGACTTTTCGTTTAGCCTCGGTTCGCAGAACCGGGGCGGACAGTGAGTTCGATTCCACGAACGGGCGCTACGAGCGCGAAACGGTAAACAAGTCATGGAATGAAGGCGAATTCATTGCTGTTAAGCAACACCCGGCACGCGTTTGCCAAACCGTGCCGTTGCGTGTAATTCACGAGCAACGTCTCCTCGCGTTCGCTCGGATTCCGATTGAGCGCCAATCGATACGCCTGCCGTACCTGTTGTTGCACATCCCCAGCGCCCGCCAATCGTTTCGCAAAATGCTCGCTCATGCGCACCATGAACGGGTCATTGAGCAGCGCGAGCGCCTGAAGCGCAGTCACCGACACCGTGCGCGTCGCCGTGAATTGCGAGGCGTCCGGACAATCCAGGGCGTCCATGAACGGGTCCGGCACGGTGCGGAAGATGAAGCGGTAGACGCTGCGGCGATGGGCGCCGGGCGCGTCGGGGTCGAAGGCCTGGTAATCGACTTTCGGCGTGCGATGGAGGCCGGCGCTCTGCTGGAAGTGCTTCACCGACGGGCCGCCCATCGTCAGGTCGAGCTTGCCGGCGATTTGCAGCACGGCGTCGCGCATCGATTCGGCGTCGAGGCGCTGCACGTTCATCCGCCACAAGAACACGTTGTCGGCATCGAGCTTGGCGGCGTCTGCGCGATGGCGCGAGGTTTGCAAGTAGACGGCGCTCGTCACGATGCGGCGGTGCAGCGTCTTGAGCGAACCGCCGTCTTCGAGGAACATCGCCGTCAGCCAGTCGAGCAATTCGGGGTGCGACGGCGTCCCACCCAGCCGACCGAAGTCGTTGGGCGTGGCGACCAGGCCGCGGCCGAAATGATAGTGCCAGACGCGATTGACGATCGATCGCCAGGTCAGCGTGTTCTTCGGATCGCTTACCCACTTGGCGAGGGCGGCGCGGCGCGCTCCCTCCGCCGCTTGCGGCTTAGCGGACGCACCGCTCAACACCGCAAAGTGATGTTCCAAAAATGGCGCAATGGTCGAAAGCGCGCCCGGCGCGGCCGGCGCGAGCGGAAAGCGCACATCGCCGCGTTTCAGCACATGCACGGGACGGCATTCCTTGACGGGACGAAAGGAGCCGTCGGGCTGAAAATCCGTTGCCGCGGCGTAGACCATGTGCGGCTTCGGCAGTGCTGCCAGATCGGCGTCGATCTTCTGCGTGAGCGCGTAATGCGCCAACGTGGAGCGCTCGGCGTCATTGCGCTTCGCCACCAGCTTGGCGAGAATGCTCTGGATATTCGGCGGCAATGGTTGCAGCGTGATTTCAGCTGCCGTCACCACCGCGCTCGTCGCCGACAGGCGCGCCCGGCCGATGAGATGCCCAGCGCCGTGGACTTGTTCCAATGTGACGATCAGCCGCGTGCCGCCGGGATGGCTGACCGGGTCCTTGAAAAGAAATACGGCGGCGTGCGGGTTGCCGACTTTGGGATAGATGCCCCAGGCGGTGCTGCGATTGCCGTCGAGCGCCTTGGCGATGTCCCAGCCGTCCTGGTTGAAGTCGGCCAAGGCGCGGACGATCGCGACCGGCTGGCGTTTCGTCGGCTCGTTCGCCGGCGCCGATTCGATCTTGATCTCGCTCAAGTGCAGGTTGCCGTTATCCTGCCGTCCCGGCCCGCGATGCGGCAAGCTGTCGTCGGTCAGCGTTTCCAGCCGAACCGCCGTGACACGCTCGTCGGTGTTGAGCGCTTCGATGATGTAGGTGTCGCGCTCCGGTTTCTTACCGCTGGCGAGCAGCGAACCATCGGGCAACTTGGTCAGCGTCGAGCCTTCGGCGGATTTGAAAGCGACGGGATCGAGCACCTTCCAGCCGGCGCTCTTGGCGAGCGCTTGTTCCCAGGCGGTCACTTCCGCGACGATGGCGGGGTCCTTCAAGAGCCGCGCGGTGGCCGTCGGGTCGTCTTTCAGTTCTTGCCGTCGTTTCTGCAGTGCGAGCCGTTGCGCGCGAACCGATGAGTCAACATCGTAAGATCGGTTGGCGCGATCGACGCCGGCGAACACCGCTTGCAGGCCGTAGTATTCCTTCTGGGAAATCGGATCGAACTTGTGATCGTGGCAACGAGCGCACTGCACCGTCGCGCTCAAGAACGACAGGCCGACGGTGCCGACCATGTCGTCGCGATCGAGATACTGCCCGGCCTTGCGGTCGATGGAGTCTTCGCGGATGTCCCTGAGCGAACTTTCATCCCACGGCCCGGCGGCGAGGAAGCCGAGCGCCACCGTCGCTTGCGGATCATTGGGGAAAAGAATGTCGCCGGCGATCTGTTCTTCGATGAAACGGGCGTATGGCTTGTCGCTGTTGAAACTTTGGATGAGGTAGTCGCGGTACGGCCAGGCGTGCTCGCGCGGCACATCCTGGTCGTGGCCGTGCGTCTCGGCGAAATGGACCACATCCATCCAGTGCCTCGCCCAGCGCTCGCCATAGCGCGGCGATGCCAGCAAGCGATCAACCACACATTCCAAGATCGCTTGCCGTTTCGCGCTCGCTGTATTCCACGCCGCGACAAAATCCTCGACCTCCTGCGGCGTCGGTGGCAGCCCGATCAAATCAAAATACAGCCGGCGAATCAGCACGCGCGGTTCGGCCGGCGGCGACGGCGCCAACCCGACGTTTTGGAGTTTTGCCAGCACAAAGGCATCGATAGGATTGCGCGACCAATCCGCGAACTTCGCATCCACCGCCGGCGGTGTCGATTTCTTCACTGGCTGCAGCGACCACCACGCCAATTTGTCGCCGCCCTTGCCAAGTGTGCGATCATACGGCGCCCCGGCATCGATCCACGCTGCCAACAGCGCAAGTTGCTCATCGCTGAGCTTCTTGCCCTTGCGCGGCATCGCCGGTTCTTGTTCGTGACGCACCAGTTTCATCAGCAAACTGGTCTTGGAAGAGCCGGACACAACCACCGGACCCGACTTGGCGCCGCGCTGCAGCTTGGCGCGTGTGGACAGGTCGAGCCCGCCGCGGGTTTTGCGGCCATCGTGGCACTGTAGGCAGCGCGTCTCGAATAATTGCATGACGGCGCCTGTACGGGCAAACACGGGCGGCGACGCAGGAGGAACCTGACCGGGCGCGGTCGAACACAGCAGCCAGCACCCCAGCCCGGCGCAAACAAGCATCGACATGATCGACCATAATCTCATGAGCTGCGGCGTCCAAAGCAATGCTCAAGGAGGGACGATGCTAGTCTAACCGACGGGAGCTTGGAGGGAAAGCGCAGGCCCGATCCAGACGTGCAGGCGAGCTGCCTACACTACGGGAGCTGCTTCAAGAGATTGACCATCTCGATGGCCGCCAGCGCGACGTCGGCGCCCTTGTTGCCCTCTTTGCCGCCGGCGCGGTCGATGGCTTGTTCTTCCGTTTGACAAGTCAGCACGCCGAAGAGGACCGGGACGCCGGTGGCGAGGCCGGCTTGGGCGATGCCGTTGGTCGCGCCGCTGCAGACGTACTCATAATGATCGGTGTCGCCTTTGATCACGGCGCCCAGGCAGATGACGGCGACATATTGCTTGGACGCCGCCAGCCGCTGGGCGACCAGCGGAATCTCGAAAGAGCCGGGAACCCAGACGAGATCGACGGCATCCTCCGCTACGCCGCGCCGCGTGAAAGCATCCAGAGCGCCGGCGACGAGGCTGTCAACGACGGATTTGTTGAACCTGGCCGCGACGACGGCGAATCGGCCGGCGGGGGCGGTCAGGTTGCCTTCAAACGTCGGCATGGGTTGCCTGCAATGATCCTTGCGATATCTCAGTGTGGCTTGACAGTCCGGAGTGCTAAAGAACGCTCAGCGTCTTCGCGCGATAATCGATGTTCAATTGCCGCTCCAACAGCAACCCGATGCCCAGCAATGGGAATTGCCCCTGATTGGCGATGACTTCGATCTCCTTCCAGGCGCCGAACCAGTCCACCAGACAAGTGTAGGTGTCAAGGTTGATTATGGAGCCATCAGCTAGCTGAGCAGGCACTGCCGGGCCGAGGGGTAGGCCCAAAAGAACCACCTGCTGCAAAGGAATCACTAAATCACCCGTGAATCCAGTGTCGATCCACGCGTCCAGCTTTGTATTCGGCTGCCGTAATCGGATGCCGCAAGTGGATGCCAACAAGAGCCCGCCCAGAATCATCCACCATTCCAGTCACGTGTTGCTCGCTCCAAGATGAACTGCGGCGCTATGGCCGACGCGCAACACACAAGCTCGGCGGTCCGAATGAGCCTTGCGGGCTGCAGCAGACGCCTCACTCAACGTGCGACCGAGAAAATAGTCCCCCGAATCTGGCTCGATCGCCACGAAGAAGTTGGGATGGGTACGTTCCAGCTCCGACTTCAAGCGCGCTCGGTAGATCTGTTCTGCTTGCTGGACAAGATCCGATGTCGTCATGGTCTATCCTTCCCCAGCTCACGCCAAATTCAGCGTGTTCAAAAACTCCGTGTTGCTCTTCGTCCGCGCCATGCGGGTGGTGAGCAGCTCGATCGCTTCGATCGGGTTCATGTCGCTGAGCACCCGGCGCAGGATTTCAACGCGGCGCAGCTCTTCCGGCGTCATCAGCAACTCTTCCTTGCGGGTGCCGGAGGCGTTGACGTCGATCGCCGGCCAAACGCGCTTTTCGACCAAGCGTTGGTCGAGGTGCACTTCCATGTTGCCGGTGCCCTTGAACTCCTCGAAGATCACCTCGTCCATGCGGCTGCCGGTGTCGACGAGGGCGGTGGCGAGGATGGTGAGGCTGCCGCCTTCCTCGATGTTGCGGGCGGCGCCGAAGAAGCGCTTGGGCTTGTACAGGGCGTTGGCGTCCACGCCGCCGGAGAGGATTTTGCCGGAGTGTGGAATCTCATTGTTGTAGGCGCGGGCCAGGCGCGTGATCGAATCGAGCAGGATGACCACGTCGCTGCCGAACTCGACCATGCGCTTGGCCTTCTCGATCACCATCTCGGTGACCTGGATGTGGCGGGCGTACGGCTCATCAAAGGTAGAGCTGACGACTTCGGCGTGCGGGCCTTTGACGGTCCGCTCCATCTCGGTCACTTCCTCGGGCCGTTCGTCGATCAGCAGCACGATCAGGTAGCATTCGGGATGGTTCTTCAGAAGGCTCAGGCCGATCTTTTGCAGGAGGATCGTCTTGCCGGCGCGCGGCGGCGACACGATCAGGCCGCGCTGCCCTTTGCCGATCGGCGACACCAGGTTCAGAACACGCATGTTCAGCTCAGTAGCCTCGGCTTCGAGATTGAGCCGCTTGTTGGGATGCAGCGGCGTCAGGTCCTCGAAGACGATCTTCTGCGTGAGCAGTTCGGGATCGCTGTAGTTGACGGCCTCGACGCGCAAGAGGGCAAAGTAGCGCTCAGCTTCCTTGGGTGGGCGGATTTGGCCGGCAACCGTGCTGCCGGTGCGCAGGCCGAAGCGGCGGATTTGGCTCGGCGAGACGTAGATGTCGTCGGGGCAGGGCAGGTAGTTGTAATCGTGGCTGCGGAGGAAACCGAAGCCGTCGGGCAGGATTTCGAGCGTGCCTTCGCCGAACATCAGGCCGTTCTGCTTGACGCGCTCTTTGAGGATCTTGAAGATCAGGTCCTGTTTCTTGAGCCCGGAATACTCGGTCAGCTCCTCGGACTTGGCGATCGCGAGGAGCTGGGTCATGTTCATTTGCTGCAGTTCGGAGATATGCGTGGCGCCGCGCTTGATCTCCTCGTAACGGCTGTTGGTCTCGGCGTCGAAGCCGTACTCGCCGGTGTCTTGCGGTTGTTGCGGCGGCGGCGGTGTGGGCGGCGGCGCAGCGGCAACGGGGGCCGGCTCGGCGTCAGCGGACGGCGGCGCGGCATGGTCGTCGATGCGCTGCTCTTCGTAGCGATCTTCGTAACGTTGTTCGTAATCGTCGTTGGCTGATTCGGGGTGGGGTCGGGGTCGGCGCAGCGATGTGCCGTCGCGGCGGCCTTTCATGTCCGGCATGTGCGGTCCTCCTTCTCGGGCTGGCTCGGGACGGGGATCAGCGCCTGGAACCTCGGTCGAGGTTCAGAACCAGGGGCTCCGTCCGCCCGACTTTCCGACGTGTGCGAGAGGAAAGGCGCGCGGCTGGCCAGCGGCGGGCAGTTCAATGGTCCCTCTATCGTATCCTCGAAATCAACTTCTGGGAATGGGGAATTTGAAAAAGCGGCACACCGCTTGCAACTCATTCTCTGTCCTAAAGATGTCGGAGTGTTTTCTGGCTGGTATGTGCGGGTGCAACATTTACAATAGCGGACATCCCAGACATGTCCGATGAGGCATCAAGGCAGCAACTCACAGGAGTATGAAGTGGAAACACGTAAACAGATCACCGTCTTTCTGGAAAACAAGCCAGGCCGGCTGGCACAAGTCCTATCGGCCCTGGCGCAGAGCAAGATCAACATCGTGGCCCTCGCGGTCATGGATCGGCAGGATCAAGGCGTATTGCGTCTGGTCGCTGAGGACGAGTCAGCCACGCGCAAAACGCTCTCGGGTTTGAATCTGCAAGCTGCCGTCGCCGACGTTTTGGCGGTCGAACTCAAGAATCAGCCCGGCGCTCTGGCCCATGTGTGCGAAACGCTGGCCGGCGGGCACATCAATATCGATTACGCTTATTGCAGCTCCGGCGGGCGCAACGGCAAAGTTTACGGCATCTTCAAAGTGTCCAACCTCGACAAGGCCCAGCGCGTGCTCGCCGCCGCCGTCAATCACACCAACCGCCGCATCCAGGTCCGTCCCCTGCGCGACCAGCGCGCTTATCGAAAGGTTTGATTGGCCATTCGAATCGTCATCGTCGGCGCCGGCATTTCGGGGCTGTCCCTGGCCTTTCGCTTGCAGCAGCGCTTGCCAGGCGCCGACGTCACCGTGCTCGAACGTGATTCGCGGCCCGGCGGCACGGCGTGGACGGTGCGCGAAGACGGCTTTCAAGTTGAAATCGGTCCCAACGGCTTTCTTGACAACAAGCCGACCACACTGCAGTTGTGCCGCGATGTTGGATTAGGCGAGCGCCTGGTTCAGGCGAGCGAGGCCGCGGCGCAGAATCGTTTCCTGTTCCTCGGCGACCGGTTGCGGCTCTTGCCGGGCGGGATGGGCGCGTTTCTTGGCACCAGCCTCGTCAGTTGGCGCGGCAAGTTATCGTTGTTGATGGAACGATTTCGCAAGGCTGGGCCGGACGGACGCGATGAATCGATCGATGCGTTTGCGCGGCGCCGCGCCGGCAAGGAAGCGGCCGAGGTCTTCGCCGACGCGCTGGTCACCGGCATCTACGCGGGCGATCCGGCGCTGCTGAGCCTGCCGGCGTGCTTCCCACGACTCGCGGAGTTGGAGCGAACCTACGGCAGTGTTCTCAAGGGCCTCGCGAAGACTGCGCAACTGCGTCGGACGGAGGCGGCGGCCAAGGGGCAAGCGTATGAACGCCCCGGCAAGATGTGGTCCGTGCGCGACGGCCTGCGCGGGCTGAGCGAGACGCTGGCTGGTGCGCTGAGGCAATCGCCTCATTACGGCGTCGCCGTGCGCGGTATCCAGTCCAACAGCCACCCCGGACAGCCGCGTTGGACCGTCGTCGGTGAAGGCAACGAACGCTGGCCGGCCCACGCCGTCATCTTGACCTGTCCGGCGCATCAGCAAACTGGCATCCTCGCCGATCTCGATGCGGCGTTGAGCCAGCACATCGGCCAAATACCATACAACCGCGTTGCCGTCGTCGCGTTCGGCTTTCGCAAACAGGATGTGCCGATGGCGCTCGACGGCTTCGGCTTCATCGCGCCGCAAAGACTGCGCCGCGATTTGCTCGGCGTGCAGTGGTGCTCGTCGATCTATCCGGGCCGCGCTCCCGACGGCGCCGTCTTATTGCGTGCCTTGTGCGGCGGTTGGCATCGAGCGGAAATGGTCGGTTGGGACGATGCCCGACTCGTCGCAAGTTTGCGTGCCGAGTTGCGGCTGGCGATGCGGATCACGGCGACGCCGATCTATCAGAAGATCATCCGCTGGGACCGGGCGATCCCGCAGTATCACGTCGGCCATTTGGACCGCGTCGCTTGGATCGAGCAGCGGCTTACACAGCTTCCGGGGCTGTATTTGGGCGGCAATGCGTATCGCGGCGTCGCGCTCAATGATTGCACGGAACAGGGGGCGCTGCTCGCGGAGCGACTGGTCACTTATCTAAGGGCGCGCTGACTCGTCAGCCCGCAGCGCTCGCTCTGACGCCATAGAATGAACCACATGTTCGGCCCATTGTCCATCCTCGACTGGCTCGGTCGCACCGCGCACTTCGCCTGGCGGTCATTTGCGGCAGCGCTTGCATGCATCCCGCGCGCCCGAATCTGGGGCCGGCAGCTCTACGACGTGCTGGCGGGCGCCGTGCCATTGGGCCTGGTCGCGGGCGCGGCGCTGGGAGCAGTCGTCTGGCTGCATTTGCATCGTGCCGTCGAAACGCCGTTCTTGGGCAAAGTGCCGGAGTATTTGGCGTACGCTGTCGTGCTCGAATTCGCGCCGCTCGGGGCCGGGTTAATCGTTGCTGGGCGCTCCGGAGCGAGCCTGGCCGCCGAATTGAGCACCATGCGCCTAACTGAACAGCTCGACGCCCTGGAAACCATGGGCTTGCCGCCGCTGAAATACCTCGTCGGCCCGCGCGTCTTGGCGTGCATGATCGCGCTGCCGCTGCTGACGATCCTCATCGCCTTCTTCGCGCTGGGCAGCAGCAGCGTCGCCGAACTGCTCGGCGGCAACCTTTCGTGGACGCAGTATCAAACGGCGATGTCGCGCGGTCTGATCAAAGCACCGGTCATCGCGGCGACGCTGAAAACGATCGCTTTCGGATTGCTGATCGCTGTCGCCGGCTGCTGGAATGGACTCAATGCGCCGGCTGGGGCGGAGGGCGTCGGCATCGCGGCGACGCGCGGCGTGGTCGGAGCGACGCTGCTGGTGCTGTTGTCCAACGTGGCGCTGGTGAAGGTGATTCAATTGATGACCTGACCCTTCGACCTAAAAATCATGATAACCGCGTTTTTGCGCGTCATTGGGGAATGAAAACAGCAAAAGCACAATCCCCGCAACCCAGCCCCACGGCCAGAATCTCCCGGCGAACCACAAGACGGTTGAAATCAAGAGCAACAGCAGCGCAGCGCCGACCTTGAACCAAGTGTTGAGTCCCGCCCACCATTCGATGAACCACATCATTTATCTCATTGGATGGGTAAGAATCGAAGGCGCGGGGATATCTCCGCGGCGCCGTCCTGCGAGCGCGAAACGGCAAACAATCTAAACCGGCAGCGTCCACCCGCGCCGGTATTCGCGCTGTAAATATTGCTCCGCATTCGCCGCGCCGGTGACGCGGCCCATGCGCGCGTCGTATTGCAGCTTGCCGCCGGCCTTGTAAGCCACGTTGCCCAACAGCACCGTTTCCGCGAGTGCACCGGAGTACTCAAAATTGCAGGTCGTCGTGCCGCCGCCGATGATCGCTTGCAGCCATTCGCGATGATGGCCGACCGAACGCGGAATCGTTTGCTTGGGCAGCTCGACGCCCTTGAACCGCTCCTCCGGCAACAGACGGTAATGGCCGTAATCCGCGACGACGCTGCCCTTCTCGCCTTCGAACAACACGCCGCTCGAGAAGCCCTGGTGCGTCACTTTGCCCGTGAGATCGGGCCCGGGTTGGCCGTGATACCATGTCAGATGCACGGCCGGCCGCGTGCCGCGCGCGGGGTATTCGTATTCGACCTGCATTAGATCAGGCATGTCGTTGTCGCCCTTGTAGGTGATTCGGCCCGTGGCGGCGACGGTCGTCGGATGCCGCAGGTTCAGCGCCCAGTGCGGCAGGTCCATGAAGTGGCACGCCATGTCGGCCAGGACGCCGCCGCCGAAGTCCCACCACCAGCGCCAGTGGAAGTGGATCGACGTGCTGTTGCCGGTGCGATAGGGCGGGTAGCCGCGCAACGGGGCGGGGCCGATCCACAGGTTGTAATTGAGGCCCTGCGGCGGCGGCGTGGACTCTTTGACGCGAAACGCCGCATCGGGCCGCCGCGCACACCATACATGCACGCGCCGCACCGGGCCCAGCATGCCCGACTGCACGATCTCGACGACGCGGCGATAATTGTCGCCGGCATGAATTTGCGTGCCCATCTGCGTGACGACCTTGTTCTGCCGGGCCGCCGCCATCATGGTCCGCACCTCGTGCACCGAATGGGCGAGTGGCTTTTCACAATAGACATGCTTGCCCGCGCCCATCGCCATCACCGCCGGAATCGCGTGATGATGGTCCGGCGTGGCGACGATGACGGCGTCCAAGTCGTTAGGCTTTTCGAGCAGCCGGCGATAGTCGGCGACGAACCGCGCCTTGGGAAAACGCTTGATGACTGGCGCCGACCGGTCGGCATCGACATCGCACAGGGCGACGATGTCCGCGAGCCCAGTGTTGACCGCTTCGTTCCAGTTGTACTGCCCCTGTCCGTTGACGCCGATGACGCCGAGCCGGACGCGCTGGCGCGGCGGTTGGGCGGAGAGGGCAGGGTTGACGAAGAACGATGACGCAGCAAGTGCTGCCGAAGATTGCAGGAAGCGCCGCCGTTGCATGCGCGAAGGCATGAGGTTGTCTCCTCGATTCAAGGGGCCATCGATGGGCCCGCTTAGCGCACGCAGGATCATGGGCACGCTAAACGGCAAGCCAGCGGGTGCTGTTCTTCGATTATCCACAGATCACCTGTCCATGCAAGCCGCAATTGCGCCGAACCCGCTGTCGCGGGAAACTGTCTTTCCCAAAAGCCGCTTGACGAACCTTGCCCTTCTTCTGTCCAATACACGTAGGGAGGTGCCGGCAGGCATGTGATTCCTGCCTACTGCCCACTGCCCACTGCCCACTGCCCACTGCCCACTGCCCACTGCCCACTGCCTACTGTTCACCGCCCCCGTAGCTCAGCTGGATAGAGCAGCGGATTTCTAATCCGCCGGTCGCAGGTTCGACTCCTGCCGGGGGTACATTTAGGCGAGCGGCAGGAAAAAATCTACCCAACGGAGGACGGACATTCCTGTCCGTCGCGGGCCATAGACGGACATTCCTGTCCGTCGCGGGCCATAGACGGACAGGAATGTCCGTCCTCCGGGGAAAGTTCCTTCTGCCGGTCGCCTTATCGGATGAGCCTGATTTTGGCCAGCCAAAGGGTTTCAACAACTGGCTGAGTGTGCCAATCACAGGGCCACTTGGCCCCCTTGGCCCAGTCGACCTGTACAATCGCAAGTCGAAGCGACTAAACAATTAGTGTCGCGCCGAGTGCTCGACAGTGTCACAATGCCACGAGACTCCAAGTGGGTAAGGGAGAGGAGTATTCCTCTCCCTCCCCGTTGTCGCCAGGGGGTTGCTTCCCCCTATTTACCGGCGTGCCCTTTTCGGGCACCGGGCGACGCCGTGGTCAGGGCCTCGTGCGAGGCGTCACGTCGGCTCCACC
>Ga0080064_1006217_pt1 | contig 13122 bp, 3 predicted proteins | sample Subgrocontami54m_FD_69260 | JGI IMG/M metagenome (GOLD analysis project Ga0080064, IMG submission 69260) | Subsurface groundwater microbial communities from S. Glens Falls, New York, USA - GMW46 contaminated, 5.4 m (SPADES assembly) (version 2) ...
CTTCGCCCCCCCTGGCTTCCACACGGTGAACCAGGTGGTCGCACCGACCTTCGACGGCAATACGGTTTCGATACTCGACCTGAGAAGCAAGCTCGCAACCGAACACGCGGTGGATATCGGGGGGCCCCTCGGCGTGGCCGTAACGTCCGATGGCCAACGCGCTTACGTAGGTTCTTTTACGGGCTCTGTGGTGGATGCAGTTAATCTGGGCACTGGTTCCCTGGACAGCTCCATCTCGCTGCCCTCCAATACTGTCGGCGGCCAGCTCGACGGCATCGCCATCGCACCCAACCCGGCTACCGGGAATCCTGTGGCTTACGTCGCTCTCAGTGTGCAGGACCCCATAACCTTCTTTACCGACCTTCAAGTCTGGATGGTAGACGCCAATCCCGCCTCAGGGACCTTTAACACCATCATCCGCCAGATCCCCGGCGGTCTGACCGATGCTGACCTTCCCGGCGGTCCGGGTGTCACGCCCGACGGCCTGTTCGCCTATGCCAATGATTTCTTCGGCCGCATTCTGGTCTTTGACATCGTGAATGGCACGGTCACGGTTCTCTCTACCACCACGTTGGGCGTGAGGCGCTTCCAAACCCGTGTGCATGTGACGCCGGACGGCCAGTCGCTGCTTCTGGTAAGCGATTCGGGAGCCATTAAGGTCTTCGACATCGCGGGCGCCAACCGCACCAATCCCACGCTGGTCACCACCATCACTGGGGCGCCTCCTGCCGGCTTGCCCTCCCTTTCCCTTGACAGCTACCAGGTGGTTGGCAGCCGGTTGTTTGCCTTAGACTCAACTCCGAATGTAAATGTAGTGGAAGCTTTCAACTTCAATCGCTCGGCCCCCAACTTTTCCCAGCTTGGATCCTTCGTCGTACCTGGAAACTCATTCTTTGCCGGTCTGGCGGTCACGCCGGACGGCGCCCTCCTCTATGTCCCATTGACTGACGACGACGCCGTGGCCGCGGTAGACGCCAACCTGCTCGCCTCCGGCAGCCCGAACCCCCTGATTACAAAGTTCGCCGCTGGTGTCGGCGCCGCAACCCTGGGCATCAGCCCGGTGACGGTTCCTGAGCCGGACCTGATGCTCGGCATGAATGCCTTGCCCAGCCCGGTGGGCTTCAGCAACAACTTGACTTATACCCTCACCGTGACCGGGAGCCGCACCACGGCCACCGGCGTGACCCTGACCGACACTCCGCCGGCCGGAGTCGCGTTGGTCTCGGTGACGGGCACGGGCTGCTCGGGCGCCACCACCATCACCTGCAACCTGGGAACGCTGGCGGCGGCCGCCACCTCGGTGGTCACCATTGTCATCACCCCCAACGCGCTCGGCAGCATCACCAACACCGCCGCCGTGACCGAGAACGAGATCGAGTTCAATCCCGCCGACAACCGCGCCAGCGTGACTACCCAGGTGGTCCCGGCCGACGTCGCGGTGGCCATCTCCGGCTCCGCCAGCCAGGTGGTCGCCGGAACCAATTTCACTTACACCATCACCGTCACCAACAACGGCCCGGCGGTGGCTTCCAGCGTCACCCTCACGGATGCGGCGCCTTCCGGGTCCTCCCTGTTCTCGGTGAGCTCCACCGTGGGCGTGTGCTCCGGCACTGCGACCGTGACCTGTAACCTGGGTGCGATGGCGAGCGGAGCCACCGCCGTCGTTACCCTGGTGGTGACGCCGAGCGTGTCCGGCATCCTGGCCAATACGGCCGGCGTGACCGCGCCCGAGGACGTGAACCTGGCCAACAACTCGGTGACCCTGATCGTCGGGGCTGCCGCCGATCTGGCGGTATCGGTCAGCATCGGGTCCTCCAACCCAGCGACGTCGAACGTGACCTACACGGTCACCGTCACCAACAATGGTCCCTCCACCGCCACCAACGTCAACCTGACCGACACTCTGGCGGGCAGCGCCAGCTTCGTCTCCGCCACTTCCCCTGCCGGCGCCTGCACCATCTCCAGCAGCGCCAACCTGGGCTGCAACCTGGGGACACTGGCGGCAGGAGCGAGCGCCAGCGCCACCATCGTGGTGCAGGAGGCGGGTACGGGCTGGACCAGCAACGAGGTCCACGCTACCTCCGACGTGGCCGACCCCACCCCGACGAACAACACGGCCCCCGTTCAGCCGCCGGCGAGCGACTTCTCTGTTACTGTCCCGAACGGCAGCGCCACGGTCCGGGCCGGGCAGTCGGCCAGCTACACCGTGGATGTGAGTCCGCAGTTCGGGCCCTTCGGCAATCCGGTGACGCTCGGCTGCTCCGGTCTGCCCGCGCAAGCCAGTTGCTCGTTCTCGCCCGGCAGCGTCACTCCTGGCGGCAGCACGACGACTTCCATCCTGACCCTCTCCACCACCGCGCCGTCGTCCGCTTGGCTCGCGCCCATGCCGGACCGTCCCGGCCACGCGCCGTTCTATGCGCTCGCTGTGATACTGCCTGCAATCGCGTTGCTGGGGCTGGGGGGGAAGGGAAAGAGGGCAAGAAACAAGTTGCTGAGTTCGTGGCTGTTCCTGGCCGTCCTGCTCAGTCTGGCGATGTTCCAGGTGGCTTGCGGGGGTAGTTCAAAAGCCTTTTCGCCTCCGGTGGTCAAAGCCGGAACGGCTGCCGGCACCTACACCGTCATGGTCAATGCCACGTCCGGATCGCTGCAGCACTCGACTACGATCACCCTGGCGGTGCAGTAAGCGGGGTCGCGAGAAAAACCCGGCCCGGGCCACTTGTTCCTGCGCCCTCGGCTGCCGGATTCTCGCCTCACGGCGCCTGGTAGACGATCTCGAAGTAAACCTTGGGCTCGCTCCGGCTGGCAGTGCCGGCAGTATCACCTACATCCACGGGGGAGTTGCTTTCCTTGCCCAGCGGCCTGACCGCGCGGGCAGCTCCTCGGAAGACCTGTCGTGTCTTGGCATCCAACTGCCGGGGATTGCGAATGGATTGCACCGTCAGGATGCCGGTTTTACCGCTGCCCAGGTGCACGGCATAGCTGTGTCCAGCGACGACGGAGACCTGCGAACTGTAGCGCTCGGCGGTGACGACGGGGCTTGCGTTCGCAAACCCCAGGTCGGCAATGCCATTCCGCGCTGAAAGCGTGTAGCGCCCTTTCCCAAGGTCTGTCACCTCGATCTCGACATCCGCGCTGCCGCAGGTTGTACCCGCACCCGAATCGAACCGGAAGCCCACACAGGAGCCGTCGCTGATTTCCAGCAGCGTTCGTTGGGTGTGGGTGTAACTCGAGGCGCCGAGGTCGCTCTTCCCTCCACCCCGCAAGCTGAAATGCGCCAGAGGGACGGACTTGCCCACCGCAGTCTTCTGCTGCGTGGTATGCGCAGGATCGATAACCAACCAAGCGTGGATGCCAGAGTCCTCCGCTCGCCCGGCAACGGCTCCTCGAATTCCCAAGGCCGGGGCTAAACCCGCTTGGGCCCACTCCAAACCACCCAGGGTCGCCTTCCCTGCCGCCACGTCAAAGGTATCCGAGGCTACGGTGACTCCGTTGACCTGCAGAGCGATAGGCACATTGGAGGCATCTCCATCTCCGTTATTGCTTACACGGAAGCGCACGCTGACTGTGTCCCCAGCGGCTGGCATCGAGGGTGTAAAAGAGACATCGCTGCTGCTCAGCCGCAGGTCCGGCTGTGGGGAAGCGGCGATCACGCGACCGCTGGAGGTACCCAGGCTGGCGATGGGCCCGCCTCGGCTCCAAGTCCCCAGAGCGCCGGAAGAACTTCCCAGTTGGCGGGTGGCCAGCCCGAGGGAGGAGCAGGAAGTGGTGGTCAGATCAAACGTCACGGCAAAACTCTTGGTAGCGACACCTTGGCTGCTGACGATGCTCACGGCGAAGAAAAATGTCTGAACCCCGCCGCTGGTCGTGTTGCTGTTCGTGAAGTTGAAAGTGTGCGAGCCGGGGCTGTACCCGGAGCCGGTGAAGGTGTCCGTGCCGCTGGGAACATTCACCGTCACCCCAGAGGCGAGCGAGCTCCACTGCCAGCTTAACGTGGGCGCGTTGAAGCCATTCACGGACTGAAAAGTGAGCGTCAAGCTGCCGCTTCCGCCGGGCGGAACCTGTGTGCAGGAGGGCGCGCTGAGGTTGATGTCGCCAATGTTGAAGTAGAGCGTGGTTGGCTGCGTGCCCACGGGAGAAGGCGATGGCGAGATTCGCGTCGCCAAGGTCGTGACCGCAGTCGAACTCACGATGACCGTGGTCGCGACGGGACTGATGCTGCCATCCGCGTTCTGCGCCGCCGCGAACTGCACCGGCTCGGGAACATTGTAGGGAATCGCGTTCAGCAGCATCGGCGTACTGACAATAGGCGGCGAGTCGGACAGCACTAAGTCCACTGTGCCGGTAGTTCCGCCGCTGCGCGTGGCGGTCAGGGTCAACGTCTGCGCGAGGACGCCGTTGAGCTGCACGGGCGCGCTGCTCACGGTATTTCCCGCCGACGAGGTGACGATCACCGTGTCCAAGGGGGCGCCCGTGCCCACCGCCACCTGGACTGTCGCCTGGCGCTGGGCCGTAACCGCCGCACCATCCTTAAACTGCGCGATCACCTGCGCGAAGTACTGGCCGTCTACTGCCGTGCCATCGGCGAAGACGGTCACGTTGCTGGACGGTGAGCCGCCCGTCAGCAAGCTGGAGCCTAGGCTTTCGCTGATATGGCTGGAAAACAAACCGGGAATGAGGGCCACCGGCCCGGCGAAGCTGCCCGTGACCGCAACCACCGTCACCTGGGTGGTGTTGGAGGAACCGATAAGGACGCTCAGCGGAGTGGCGGTCGAACTCCCTGCCCCGGTGATGTTTAACCGCCAGTCGGAGGTTTGCACCGTGGCGGTGGCCGTGTTGTTCGCTGGATTCAGATCTCCCACTGCATCACTGGCGATGGTGACCTGCAAGGTGCTGGGCTGGGCCGTGAATGGGTCCGGAGCCACCAGGTGAAGGCTCAGGTTGGCGCTGGCGCCCGGGGCTAGAACGGGTGCGGTGGTTTGAGCCACTGCCACACCGTCACGCCTGAGTACCACGGCTTCCCCGCCGGTGCTGGTCAGACTCCCCAGGTTACTGACGGTGACATCGAAGTTCAGGGGCTCGCCTGCCAGCCACGGGAAGACCGTGAAATCACGTCCCGGGACGCTCGGCCCCGTCACCGCGAGATCGGGCACCCCAATCACCACAGCGAGACTGGAAGTGTTGTTACTACAATTGGTCTCGTTACCGAGCGTCGCGCACGAGGGATTGACCGTGGCAGTCACGCCGCGAAGCGTGCCACTCGGCAGGTTGGGAATCGTCAAAGTCCCAACCACTACCGTTGTCGCTCCTGCCGCCAGTGGCACGGGAAGGTTCTGGTCGCTGGAGGCAAGTTCGGTGTTGGCACTGTCCACCAGCGAGAAATGCACCGTGGTCGCCGTCGTGAAAGTTGTGCTTCCGAGATTAACAACGGTCGCCTGAAAGTTCTGAACGCCGGTGTTGACACCCACGGGCTGCACGCTGCCGAAGGGCGAAGCGACCTGGCTCACTTGCAGGTCGGGCAAAGCGACCCCGCTCGGCGTCACCACCGGTGGCACGCCCTGCAACGTGCCGTTGTCTCCCTGGAGATCAACGATGAACCAACCTCTGCCGGGCTGCAATGCCATGCGGACGGTCAACTGCTCACTTTGTGAAAGGACCGGAGGAGTACAGGCGCTGCCCGGCGGCAAGCCGGCACAGGTCGAATCATTCTTGAACGTGTACTTCAGCTCCCAATCAGCGCGCAGCACGGCACCGACGCAACTGGCGTTGACCTGAGAGATGCGCAGGTTGATAGCCATCGAACTCAGCTCGCTGAATGTCGTGCGGACGTTCTCTTGCAATGAGGTGTAGCCCGGGAAACCGAGCGCATCGAAAAAGGCGAGGAACTGCTCCGGCTGCAAGGCAGTGTAGGCAGAGGTGAGATTCTGCAGCCGGGCGGCGGGATCGTCATAGCCGGGCGCAAGGATAGTAACGGTGTTGTACATCACCGCGCTGTTGTTGTTGGAATCGGTGATAGCCAGTCGGGCGCTGTAATCTCCAGCAGCCAGACCGCACGCCGCAAGGGGGAGTTGGGGAGAGGATGAAGCGAATCCTGGCAGGGCCGTGCATGGTGGCGCTTGCGAGGTAGAGAGAGCCACGCCATACTGTGGCGCCTTGAAGTCCTGACTGCAGAGCACCCAGTCGTAGCGGGTAATACTAGCGCTACCGCTGGCGCGGGATCCGCCGGCGTCGAAGCTGCCGGATGCGCCCATTTCCAGCGAAAGCTGCATCGGATTGACCTTGGGCACCGGTGCCGCCCCCTGCTGTTCCTGCAAGGCCTGGCTGATTTTGTTCAGCCAGGTCTGGGCGATCTGCTGGATGGAAGCATTGCTGGCCTGGAGCTGTTGCGCCGCCGCTTGCTGCGCTGGGCCGAAGGCAGCCAGCATGGTGGTGTTTGCCTGATTGAAGGCGGTGTTCACCGCATCCAGGAAGGCGTTATCCGGAATGCCCCTGGGTTCACGCGACAAGAGCGCCTGATAGGCGGAGTTGTAACTCACGTCAAAGTTCGCCACAGCCAGGGCTGCGGCTTGGTCCACGGTTGTAGCGCTGCTCGCGCTGGTGTTCGTCTCGGCCTGAACCGCGACTTGCAAATCGTTGGATGCCTGTGCGATGTCCATCGGCCGGCTCAGCTTGCTGTTGGCATCGCTGATCTGTTGGTATGCCTGGTCGGCTGACTGTCCCACGCTGACGCTCATGCCATTGAGTGTGGCCAGGGCAGACTGTCGTTCCTGTTCCAGGGTGTCATGGTAGGGTGCCTTGAAGTCCGCGCCGGGCTGGGAACCGGGTTTCGGAGCAGCCAGAATGGTGAACACCGCGGACGAAACCACTCCGCCGGGGCCGTTGAAGGTGATGATCTGCGGTCCCGGGGGCGCATCGGGCGAGACCACAAAGTTCACACTAACACTCGTGCCTGTGACCGAGGGGCCAAGCGTCGCAGTAACCCCGGTTCCGGAAACGCCCACACTGGAGACGCGTGCGGTTCGCGTCCCGGTTGCGGTGACAGTAGTCACCGTCCCGGGCAGCAGTGAAGCGGGTGACAGCGCGCTGATCACCCAGGGTTCGGTCTCCTGGAATATCTTTTGAATTTCCCGCAGGGTGGCAGGCCGCTGGGTCGGTGCCCGGCCAGCAGCGACTACCGCTGCCATCCCTGCTACCAGCCGCACCTGGCCAGGAATGTTGGGATCGCTGCTGCCCACCAGCACGGTTTCGGCAACACAGACAACCGTGGTCGACCCGATACTGCTTTCGGCGCTGAACAGAGTACCGATCACGCCGAGGACCGCAGTCGGAGTCCTCACCTCAAACTTGCCGCCCGCCTTGGTAACTTTGGTTACCTCGGAGCGTAGCAGGCCGTAGCCAAGCTCCAGCGAGGTCTGGCCTGACTTGGGGTCGTGCTTAAGGATGCGCAGTTCCGCCTGCGAGCCCAGCGACAGAATCGACTGGTCAAGGAGGGTGATGCGGGCGCGGCCACCCTTGTCGGTCCTGACCACGTCATTCCAGATCAGGTCGTCACCTTTCTTGGCTTCGGTCGATACCTGTTGCTTACCTAGGCCACGCACGACATGCCCCAAGGGCAGGAGAGCAGTGATGTTGCCGGCCTTTTCCCCCGCCGCGGGCGCCGGATCCTTAGGCGGTACCGCCCAGGACGGCACAGCTAGCGCCAGCCACATCGCGGCGCACACAACCCGTAGTAGCAGTCGTTCGTCGCTCATGTTTTCGGTCCCGTCTTTTCTCAGACCTTGAGGCACAGGAGACTTCACTTCCTCGTGCCAAACTTATAAACAAAGGTCATGCCAAACTGCCGCTCGTCAAAATTAGGCGAAGTGAAATAGAAATTGCTGTTGCGTTCGAAGGAGAAAATCAAGAGAATGTTTCTGTCGTTGCGGATCTTGTAAGTCAGCGCCGTCCGGTAGGAGGGACGACTGTAGCCCGCCGGGCCAAAGATGGTTGCGGAAGCATCGCGGAAGGCGAGTTCCACGATGAACCAGCGAGGCGCTTCCGCATACAGCACCGCCGAACCTAAGCGATTGGAATCACGATCCAGGGTGAAATCCGGAACGGGCGAAGTGCTCCGGGGGCGGTGGCTCTGGCGCTCCAACTCCCAGCGCAAGGCCGGGTTGAAGTGCCATCCGCCAAAGTCGTAGATCCCGCGCAGGCTCACATAGACACGGTTGGTGTCCGATGTCTGTGATATGTCCAGGTGGTCCACCGCATGCCGCCGTTCGTAGCCGATGAGGAAGAACGTGGTACGGCGGTAGGGCAGGGTGAGTTCGGCGAACGGGATGCGGACGAAGTTGTCAACACAGGTGGAGCCGACGCCACCGGGCTTGGCAACGCACGTCGGGGGCACAGTTGGGGCCTCCCCCAGCACGTTGCGGTAACGGTAGCCGGCCTCCAGGACAGCCCGTCGGTACAAGGGCAGGTCATGCAGGATGAACCTTGCCTCCGGGCCCCACAACCGTCTTCCAAATGGCAGTTGCTGGCGCAGGTCGTCGTTCGAGCGGCGCAGCGTGCCGTCCAGGGTCAGCCAGTTGGTCAGGTCATACGAGGTGCGGAAGACGAAGTCCTGCAAGTCAGCGATCTGGCGCGCGTTAATGGAGGCGAAGTTCGGCTCGAAGCGTGAGTAGGAGCCGCGTAGGGTCAGTTTCCGGTGGCGATAGCTGGCCTCGATGCGCGCCGCCCAGTCGGATTGCGTGCCCAGCTGGGGCTGAGGTGACCGGCTGTCACAGGAGGTAACGCAGTTGCTGGACTGCCGGATATCAAAGTCAGTGAAGGACCAGGCGTACTCAGACTCTAGCCGCAATCCGAACTTGGTTTCCATCTTGGTGTCGATGGAAATCACCCGGTTGTTGGCGGGGAAAGGAGGCGTTCCTACAGGAGCGGCAGGCAAAGTTCCCGGGTGGTCGCGGCTGTAGGAAAAGTTCAGGCCCGCGGTGGAGTCGCGCATGAACCGGCGCTCCAGGCGGGCGCCCGATGCCGTAGCCAGATAGGGCCGCCCCGGGATGTCCTTCCAGAGGGATCCCCAGCGGTCGATGAAAACTCCCCCCAGCACTGAGAGTTTCCAGTCCTGCCCCAGCTTCCAGGAAGCACTGAGGCCGCGAATGTTCTGGTTGAAGGAGAGCCGGGAATAGTAAACGAGAGCATCGCCGATGATGTACTCGTCGCGAGGCCCATAGAGCCGCAGGTAGGCCCTTTGCAGGCTGTTGTGCTCGGGATCGATGCTGCGGTCGTCTGTACCCCGGTACATGCTGAGCACCTGCAAGCGCCGGGCGCCTCGGAATCCTCGGTCGAGAAAATAGTTGAACTCCGCCAGATTGTTCTCACCCTGAACCTTGAAAGACCGGGTAGTGTCGCCGTTTAGTTGGGTGTAGCGGGTCATCAAGCGAACTTCACCCACCTGCTGATCCTTGCTCGTAGTCGCCCCCTTGCCTACGGCAAGACTGGAGGGCTGTGACTTGGGCTGCTTCGCCGGCTCCTGCGTAGGATTTTGTGGCGGCTGCTGGGTTGTTCCTGGCTGCTGTCCGGGATCGGAGGAAGTCGTCGAGGTCTGGTTGGCCGGCTCCTGCAAAGGATTTTGTGGCGGCTGCTGGCTTGTTCCTGGCTGCTGTCCGGGATCCGAGGAGGTCGTCGAGGTCTGGGCGCAGCACGGGGTCATCAACAGAAGACAGCACCACAAAACTGCGGCCAGCCGCATCGCACACCTATAGCCAGACGGCGGGAGGTCTCTGGAACGGCCTTTTAAGATCTGGCATTCGGGGCTCGGGACGAGGTTCTTAAGATGAAAACGTCTGCCGGGCGGGCAACTCCCGCCTGCTGCTGCTTCCCGGGAAGACGTCGCACAGCGTACATCAACGCCTCAGGAAGTCAATGATTTTCAGCAGCTTTCGGTAGACCGGAAGGGGGAGAAGGCCTTACCACGGATCGGGCACGCCGGGGGTTCTGGCCAAGTTGCGACGGTGTAGCTGGCCGACTGCCCGGCCCAGACCGTGGTGCTGCCGTTCGGGACAGGATGGAAGTCGCCGGGCTGCCGCGGGTCCACCTTGGCGAACCGCCAATTCGCCTTCCGCGTGCTTGCGCACATCGGCCTGCCGCAGCCCGGGGCCTGCCGCTGGAAGAGATAATCCCTACTTCGTCTTCATAACGTAGACGCCGTCCCAATCGGGCGCGGGAGCTTCGGCCAGGAACTCGCGCGAGCGGCGGAGGAAGAGCTGCGACGGCCCGTCCTGCGGGCTGCGGCGCAGCAGCGCTTCGAACTCGGTGACTGCTTCGCGCCACTCGCGACGCCGGTACGCAGCCATTGCCTGCTCAAAGCCGGCGAGCAGGTCGCCATGCCGCTCGGCGTTCTCGCGGACGTCGAGCAGCTCGTGGATGCCCACTGGCTGCTGCTTGCCCTTCACACGGATGCGGTCCAGCTCGCGCCCCACAAAATGGGATTGAACCTGCTGCCAAGTGGACTCGCTCACCACCACGCGCACTCCGTACTCCTTGGTCAGGCCCTCGAGGCGCGAGGCGAGGTTCACGTTGTCGCCCATCACCGTCCAGGCCAGGCGCTGGTCGGAACCCATGTTGCCCACGTTGACCGGGCCGGTGTTCAGCCCCACGCCGATGGCCAGCGTGGGCCGGCCCTCTTCGCGCCAGCGCAGGTTGAGCTTCTCCAGGCGGGCCCACATCTCGAGCGCCGCGGAGCAGCCGCGCTGCGCGTGGTCTTCCTGAGGGATGGGCGAGCCCCAGAAGGCCATGATGGCGTCGCCGATGTACTTATCGAGAGTGCCCCAGCGGCGGAAGACGATCTCGGTCATCTCCCCCAGATACTCGTTGAGCAGGGTGACCAGCTCGTCCGGGGTCAGGCCCTCGGAGAGCGCAGTGAAGCCGCGGATGTCGGCGAACATGATGGTCAGCTCCTTCATCTCGCCGCCGCGGCGCAGGAGGCGCCCCGAGTCCTGCTCCAGCAGGCGGATGACGCCCGGGGAGACATACTGCTGGAAGGTGTGCCGCACTTTGCGCTTCTCGCGCTCCTCGAAGATCATGCGGAAGCTGGTGACGCCGGCGTAGTTGGCCAACAGCGTCCCGGCGGGGACCACAAAGCTCAGCCACATCCCCCAGCGGCCGAAGGCGACGACGACCAGAACCAGAAAAAGCGCGAACACCGCCGCCGCGGAAAGCGTGGCCCAGGCCGGTTTGGTTCTGCCAAACCACCATCCCAGCCCCAGACCAAATAGAAGAATCACTGCCAGGTCTGCCATCTCCTCGCGATTGCCCCGTCGCAGGAAGCTGTGGCCGGGCTCGTCCACGCGCAGCAGGTTGTCAATGATGTTGGCGTGGATCTCGACCCCCATGTACGTTGGGCCCTGGAAGGGCGTGCTGCGGATGTCGCCGATGCCCAGCGCGGTCGGCCCCAGCAGCACGATCTTGTCACGAAAAGTAGCGGGGGAAACCTTGCCCTCGATCACGTCCACCATGGAGTAGTGCGGATAGGTTCCGAAAGGGCCGGCGTAGTTGATAAGCACTGTGCTGTCCGCCCGGGGCCGGAGGGTGTGGGCGCCGAACTCGATGCGCTCCAAGCCGTTCTCGTTGATGAACGCCTTCAGGTACTGGTCGGGAACCTGGACGTACTCGCGCGTCACCTGGAAGGCGAGCGAGGGAAAGAAGTCGGCGTTCTGGTAGCGAATGAGCAGGACGGCGCGGCGCATGGTCCCGTCCGAATCTGGGTTGTTGTTGATGAAGCCGAAGGAGCGCGCGGTTTCGGCCAGCGGCGCGATGTTGGCCTCGACCGCCTGCGCCACGAGGCCGCCGCCTCTTTCCCTCCAGGCCTCGCCGAGGTCGAAGTCACGTCCGGCTTTGACCTTCAGCACCTGGGGGAAGGCCGCGGCCCAAGCGGTGTTGAAGTAGGCTTCTGCGGCCTCCGGCGAGAGGGCTTCACCGCGCTGCGCGCCCAGAAACACGTGGCCCAGGATGACGTTGCCGGCGCGCTTCAGGCTTTCCGCCAGCAGCCGGTCGTTGTCACTCGCCTGCTTGAGGGTGGCGATCCGCTCCCGCACCGGGCCGGGAGCGCTGCCCAGCTCGGTTTCCAGCTTCGCCAGCGCCTCTACAGCGGAGTTCTTTTCCGGCGTGGGAAAGGTGACGTCAAAAGCGACAATGCGGGCGCCGCCCGCGCGCAACCGGTCAACTAGGTGAGCGTAGGCGCTGCGCGCGATGGGATAGGCGCCCACGCGCTGCAGCGTCTTCTCGTCAATGTCCACGATGACGATGCGGGAATCGGGCGGGCGGGCGCCGCGCAGGTTGAAACGCGCGTCCAGCGAGCGCTGCTCCACGTTCTGCAGGAACACGAAGCCGGCCAGCGGGCTGCCACCGATGTTGGCGAAGAGAAAAACCACGAGTCCGGCCAGCGTTACCAGCAGGGAGATGGCGAAGCTCACCTGCCGAGGCGGCACAGCCGCCAGCCGCGTGCCGAGCTGGCTCAACAGGCTCACGATGAGGGGACTATTTATCACGCCCGGAGCCGCGAAGGAATCAGGTCTCCGGAGCCGGAGTTAGTGTGGATTTCTGTTGCAAAATCGCCATTTCACTCACTACGGGTCAATGAGTGTAAAGCCCTGGGCCTGGTTCCACCAAGTAAGAATATTTGAGAACTACGGATTTGATGTGGGAGAACTTGACCTGCACCCCGTAATTGAGTCCAGCTAGAATGACACTTTTCCCGGCAGACGAGGAGAAGTGTATGCGCAAGAGCCAACGGATAGCGGCGTGTGAAAGAGACGCGTGCATATATCCGGCCTCTTAATGAGAAGGTAGGTGATCCTTCCCGGGCCCTGATGGAATCTGCGCTTCTTCTCCTAATCAGGTCAACGGCCTTCGAAGGCCCTGCCCCCGCAGGTTCTGAAGAAGCTGGTCTCACCACTTTCGCCATCCTGTGCGGCTCAAGCATCTCGACTGAGGACAGCACAAACCCAAATGAAAAACCTAGGGCTGGTTTCAAAACCAGGTTCGGCCTCCAAGTAGGTACTTAGGGCGAAGAGGCGTGTGGTTGTTGACTGTCGGCATGGTGCTGACCGACAAGCAATGGGCGACCATCGAGCAATTTTTCCC
>Ga0080064_1006218_pt1 | contig 13120 bp, 10 predicted proteins | sample Subgrocontami54m_FD_69260 | JGI IMG/M metagenome (GOLD analysis project Ga0080064, IMG submission 69260) | Subsurface groundwater microbial communities from S. Glens Falls, New York, USA - GMW46 contaminated, 5.4 m (SPADES assembly) (version 2) ...
AGTTCCTCGATGCGCTCGTTCAACGCAGTGCCTGGGGGGAGGCGGTCACGGGCGGCGGATCGTAGCCGCGGATCTCAGCGATACCGTGTCGGCCGATGACCGGCTCCCCGAACCCTGCGACAAGACGACGACGCCCCTGGCGCGCGCTCGCGGTCGGGATCGTGCTCGTCGTCGCCGTCGATCAACTCGTCCTCCGGCTCGTGCTCGAAGACGGCTGGTTCCTCGGCCGTCGCATCGCGCCCTTCGATCCGCCGCTGTTCTCGATGGTCCAGGTCGAGGCGATGGCTCGGCTCGCACAGGAAGCGCGCGACGGGAACCCGCGATCGCGCGCGCTGCGATTCGACAGCGGAGTTTCGTTCGAAGAGTTGATCATCCGGCACGCGCTCGGCGAAGACGTGCGGTCTGTAGAGCGCGAGCATCAGGCAGCGGGCGTTATGATGATCCCGATACCTCGCGCGGGAATCTTGAGAGAGGTGCTTGGTGTTGACGCCGCGAAGGCTATGCTAGATGTTGAAGACGTCGTCATCACTGCTCACATCACACAAGAGATTCTGCCGCCGCCTGAGGGAGCGAGCTACCTCGGTTTCATCTTCAGCCGCGCAGATATTCCCGATCAGGTCGAAGCCGCGCTGCGTGAGGCGCACGCGAGGCTTGAGTTCCTAATCGAGTAGATTGCTGAATAATGCGGCTCAGTCCTAGAATTAAACGTGAAAATGTACGAACAGGGGAACAGCACGAAATCCATCCTGCTTGTGTCGTGCTACGAGCTGGGCCATCAGCCTGCGGGCCTCGCTATGCCGACGGGGTTCTTGCGGCGGGCAGGAGGCGCCGCCGCGCGGAGGCCACCGTCCACCGTTCGGTGCTCGTCGCCGCGAATGGCATTCGCGGGCTCCTGAATTGGTCCGGCCAAGTCGGGTGATGGGGAGCCACGGACGGAAAGATTGCAGGCCGACGGAATCGGCCATTGATTCCGGCATGCGCCTGTTTCGCGCAACGGTGGGGGCGGCGATTGCGTTCACGGTGGGCGGCTGCGGTTACGTCCATTTTGGCCGGCTGCCGGCGGGAGCCGTGAGTGATGCGAAGCTGGCCGCGGCGTACTCGGATCTTTCGACCGAGCAAAAGATGCTCAAGCAGGAGCTCGCGCTCGCCCGGAAGGAAGGCGATGCGCTCCGCGTCGCGCTCGAGCGCACCGGTGCTGGCGCCTCGGATACGTCGGACCTGGTCGCGCGGCTGAACGCGAGTTCCCAGGAACTCGCCTCGCTGCGGGCGAAAACCAGCGAGCTGGAACGCGCGCGCGCCGCCGCGGCGGAAGCCACCGTGAACCCCGCCAAGGCGGGCTCCGCCACCCCGGAGCACGCACAACTTCAGGCCGAGAACACGCAGCTTCGCACTGAACTCGAACGCGCTCGCGCCGAAAACGCGGAGCTGTCCGCGCGGTTGGCCCGCAGCCAGACCGAGCTGGCGCAGCTCTCAGCGGATCTGCGTGCGCAGAAGGCAGCGCGCATGCAGCTCGAGACCACGCTGGCGCAGCGGGAGACGCCACCGCCGGCGCCGGCAAGCGGTATCATGGCGGCATTGCAATTCGCGAAGGCACCGCCGGCTGACTCCTCACCGACCGTGCTGCGCTCCAATGCCGCGAGCACGACGCGCGTTCACCTCGTCCAACCCGGCGACACACCGGAGAGCATCGCGCTCCGCTATTATGGTTCGGCCGACCGGTGGGCCCAGATCCTGGAGGCGAACCCTGCCCTGCTGAGCCCGGGCGCGCCGCTGCGGCCCGGCCTGGAGCTGCGGATACCGGAAAACTGAGCCTCCGTCTCGCAGCGAGAAAGGGGGACGGCGACCGGGCGCCGTCGCGGATCGAGTTGAACTGTGGCCGGTGTGGGCGGGGTGCCCTCACCCCGCTGAAACCGCGCAACTCTGCGGGGTGAGGGCACCCCGCCCACAACACAGCTACAGTTTTTTTATGAAACCGCGCCGGACGTCACTTCGCCGCGCCGATCAGATCGATCGTGATACCCTTGCCCGGCAGCCCGACCTCGGGCACCCGCGCCTTCGAAGCCGCCGGCGGCGTGGCGGGATCGAAATACGATGGCCGAAACGCATCGAGCCGGCTGTTCGATTCTGCCGCCGAGTAATAGTACGTCGCCTTGGCGAGATGCGTGCGGTCGCTGCCGGCGCGCGCGAGCAACGCGTCCAGCTGGCCGAAGATGTCCTTCACGTCGGCGCTCGCCTCCGACGTGCCGTACAGTCCCGAAACATAAATTCGCGCACCGGAATGGATCCGCGCGAGCCGGCTGTACACGGGCGAGCCGGGCATGCCGGGCGGACTGTGATAGGTGACGCTGCGATCCGCTTTGTCGGCCGGGGCGGCGACGATCGCTTCGATTTCGATCGGCACGCCAGTGCTGATCCAATCGACGTACACGATCGCGGGCACCGTTTCGCCGGCGAAGAATTCCGCCACGGCGCGCTCGACCACGTCGACCTTGGTCATCGGCTGCAGGAACGCCTTCAACTGGACAATGTCGCGGCGCTTGAGCCCCACGAATTCGGCCGCCGCGACGATTTTGCCCAACGTCACCTTCGTCGCCTCGGCCAGATCGCTCTTGTCCGCCAGGCCGGCGACGTAGAGCACGCCCGTCGGCGGCAGAATCGTGACGGCCGAGAAACCCCGCTTTGTGCCGATGATGTGACGCGGCGTCGCCGAATCGGAGCGGCTGCGCGACACCGCGACTGCATCGATCGAGACGAGCGCGTCGGGATGAGCCAGGGCCCCCGCGACGATCGTGACAGCGGGCTTGGCCTCGCCGGCAAACCGCCTGGCCAGCACGCCCGTGACCTCCGCGGTCAGCGCGGAACGGGCGACGCAGATGTTCAGTTTGACCGCGTCGGCGAGGCTGGAGTCAGCCTTGCGCAGGGCGGCGTCGAGGCGCGCGAGGACCCGCTCGGTTTGCGCACGGACATCGCCCTTCGCGACAATTCCACCCTGCTCATCCAGCGGCAAAAACTGGGCCGTGTGGGCAAGCGGCGCCGGGTCGACGACCACCGCCGCCGAGGTGCCGGTGGCCGAATTCGGATCGAGGAAAGTGCTGCGCGCTTGCGCGGGGGAGAGCGCTGCGCCGATACTCAGCGCGAAAGCGAGCGAGGCATACGACCGGGGATGTTTCATGGCGGGAATCATCGCGGAGCTGCGGCGGCCGTCTGCATGCCTTCCGCCCGCAGCTTCGTTATCTGCTCCGCCAGGATCGGCTGGTCCGCGCTGCCGAACCGGGCGCGCACATACGAGATTACGGCGGCGATGTCCGCATCCGGTAAGCCGCCGAGCGGCGGCATTTCCGGGAAGGCGGTGTTCTTTCGATCCTGGTTTCGGCCGAACAACACCGAGCGCATGATTTCGTCCGGGGCGGCCGCGACAATCTTCGACTCGGCCAGCGGCGGCGCGATCGCCGGCTGGCCTTTGCCCTCCGGGCCGTGACACGCGGCGCAAATCGCAAAGAGGGCCTGGCCCTTGTCGAACACGGCACCGGTCGGCACGGCTTTCTTGCGGGCCGTCGGCGCGGCGACCTTGACCGACCACGTGTGGCGGAGATTGGCCGCGCGCTGGCGCACCGTCGCGTCGGACGACTGGTCGAGCGGGCCGAGCCGGTCGAGCAACCGCGACATGCCGCGCGCCTCGCCTGCGACCATGCCGTCGAGCACCGCCACGCGCGCCCACGCGGCATGTTGCGAGGCATCGCCGGCGAAACCGAGCACGCGCCCGATGTCCGCGTCCTTGCCCGAATTCAACACGGCCTTCGCCAGCGCACCGAGCAGTTGCGCGACACCGGGGGATTCCCGGAAATGCTCCGAATCGCGCAGGACGCGATCGAGGAATTCCACTTCCCGGCCGGCGAGCCCGCTGAGCGCCGCATCGATGGTGATCGGCGCGCCGGCGTCGCGTTGCAGCAACGCGAGCATCGCCGCGTCGATGGCCGGGCCGCGGCCTTCGCCGAGCGAGAGCAGCAATTGCCGGCGCACTTCGATCCGCGGATCGCTGGCCAGGGCGAGAACCTTGGGCGCAATCGCCGGATCGGCGAGGAATGGCTCCGCGATCCGCACCGCCGCCTGGCGCACGCGGAACGACGTATCCGCCATCGCTCTCCCCAGGATGTCCGCATCGATCGCCCCGAGCCCCTCGAGCGTCCACAAGGCGTGCAACCGCGCGAGTTCGGAGGCGTGGCTGCGCGCCATCGTGCGCAGCGCCGGGACCGCCCGCCGATCGCCGCGGTCGACGATCAAGCGCTGGGCGGTCGTGCGCCAGAATCCGTTCGGATGCGCGAGGTGCGCGACCCACGCCGCGACATTGTCGCGGTCGAACTTCGGCGCGGGCGCCGGTTTCCGGCCCTCGTAAACAACCCGGTAGATCCGGCCGAGTCCGTTGAACGGCGTCTGCAACCCGCGCGCGATGATTTGCTGCCGCAGGTACGTCGTGATGAAAAGGTGGCCCTCGATGATCCCGCGGTACATGTCCGTGATGTACAGCGCGCCGTCCGGTCCGTTCGCGGTGTAGACGGGCCGGAACCGCTCGTCGTTCGAGAAAAGAAACTCGCGGCGGTCGTAGGCGTTGGCGGCGGTGATCATTCCGTCCTTTTCCGTCAGCACACTGCGACGAATCAGCCGGCCGGCGCAGTCGCCGAGGAAAACGTTGCCGGCGTACTCGGCGGGAAACTGGTCGCCGCGGTACACCGTCGGACGCGTGTTGCACGTGAACACCTCCAGGGTGCCGTCCTTGTCGCGCTGCTGGTTGCGACGATTCGTGCCCGGCGTCGCCGCATGCGGCCAGGTGAACTGGTCGTGCGGGTACGGGACATCGGTGCCCGCGTGGCTCGGGTAGTTGGGATTGCGCGTATAGTAGTGGCCCGGGATCAGATCGCCGCGCAGGTGATCCTGGTTCGAGGCGTAGAAGATTCGCCCGTAGTTGTCCTGCGAGACACCCCACTGGCCGCGCATGCTGGGGTGTGGCCGATCGAGCCACGTGCTGCCGTCGGGCCGGAGGCGGTGCGGGAACTTCGAACCGTAGAACCAATTGTCCATCTCGCGCAGGAGATTGCTCTGCGCCGCCTGGGGATTGCCGGGGATCTCGAGCCCGTCGGCGAGCGTTTGCTCGAAGTCGGCCTTGCCATCGCCATCCGTGTCCCGCGCGAAGACCAGCTTCGGCAGCTTCAACACGAGCACGCCGTCGCGCACGAACTCCATGCCGCGCAGCCATTCGACGCCGTCCATGAAAACCGTGCGCCGATCCATCCGGCCGTCCCCGTCGGTGTCCTCGAGGACGACGAGTCGCGAGAAGGCCGGCGCGATGTTCTCGAGCCCGGGGATGACGCCGCGCAGCTGCTTGTTGTAGTCGGGCCACTCGATGACCCACAGCCGGCCCCGCTCGTCGAAGCGAATTGCCACCGGGTCCTGGACGAGCGGCTCGGCCGCCACGAGTTCGACCCGGAAGCCTGGCGGCAGCTCGAACATCCGCATCGACTCCTCGGGCGAGCGAACGGGTGCGGGTGGAATCTTCCAATGCGCCGGCGGCAGCGACTGATCGATATTCGCGCGATCACCGACCTGGGCGGCCAGCGGCATCGCCGCGGCCAAGACTGCGACGCTCCACAATGCGGACCGAAGCAAAAAACGGGAAGAGATCATGATGGGCAACCGCCAGGGTTTCGAAGAAGCTGGAATCAAGGCTGGACCGACCGAACGAGTTCGTGGATGCGGGAAACGACGCGCTCTTCGGCTTCCGGCGCCCAGGGCGCATGATGACGGCCCAGATTGGCCGTGGCACCTTCGTAGCCGCCCTCGAGAATCACCTTCCGGCTGCCGAGGTAACCGAAGCCTTCATTCGAATACCCGGCGACCCACACGGCGCGGCGTTCCGTCGCGAGCTCGCGTTTCAACCGCAGCGAATACTCCACGGTCGGTTCGCCGCCGATGGCAATCAGCGTCAACTCGGGCCCGAACGACACGGCCTGCACCGGACACGGAAACGAGGTTGGGAGCGAGCCGCCCGCGTCGAGTTCGCGCAGCACCTTGACAGCTTCGTCTTTCTCGACGCCGCGTTTTGACTTGGCGCGATGCTCGAGTTCCGCCCGCGTGACCGTGGCGTAGGGCAAATCGGCTGCGCCGTAGGCGGTGCGCAACGGTCCGCGCAGCGGACGTTGCGGGCCGCCGAGCGCGGTTTCGACGGCGTTGGCTAACGTGCGGCCGTGCTGGGCCGCCTGGTCGAGCGACACGTGGCGCGGATAGGGATTTTGATCGCCGGCCGCGCCCTGCACGAACATCGCGACGGCGCCGGGATGCGCCTCCTGCAGGTACGCCTGCGCGAAACCGGCGTAGTCGCCGTTGATCTGGTAGAAATCGCTGACGGTGTTGTGGCAGGCGTAGCCGAAGAGCACGGCCAGGACTTTTCCATCGGCCTTGGTCACGCGGAGCACCGGCACATCCGTATCCACCGGTCCGTCGGGATTGCGGCTGTTCTGATATTGTTTTCCAACGAGCAGCCGGCGATTCATGCCAAACCCTGCGCGCGCGTGCGAGTAGTTCACCCGCGCCGGCTCGCGGTGGGCCAGGGCCGCCGCGATCACCTCGATGACCTTGGTTTGGACGTACCGGCCATATTCCTCCGCTTTGCGCGCATACACCGGATCCGGCACGCTGTACGTGTACTGCGCGGGCGCCGAGTGCGTGTGCGACGCGTTCAGCAGGATCGCCGCCGGTGGCAGCTGGTGGCGTTCCGCGGCCGCCTTCTCCACCGCCTGCCGCAGCGGCCGCGGCACGAGAACGAGATCGAGCGTCACCACGACCAGCGGCGCACCCGCGCTGTCCTCCAGCGCGAGCGCTTTGGCGAAGATGTGCTGCGCCACCCCTTCGCTGGGGCGAGTGCGCCCGCCATAGCCGGCGAGCCACAGCGGACCCTCGGGCGTGAGATCAACGATCGCCGCGCCCGCGCGCCACGGCGGCGGCTCGGCGCCGCGCAACGCCAGGAGTGCGATGGGCAGCCATCCGGCGAGGAAGCGAATCACGCGAGTGCTGGTCACAGCGCAGGAACACAACGGCGGCCGCCTCCGACGTCAATCGGTCCCGGCAATCGCGGCCAAAGCGGCGCTTGCCTTGCCCGACCGGACGGGACATGTCAGCGGCTCCCATGCCTCAGCTTCCCTCCCAGTTTGCCGGCGTCACCGTGCTCACGAAGGCCAACGTGTACTTCGATGGCAACGTGGTGAGTCACACGGTCCTCCTGCCGGATTCCGCGAAAAAAACCCTTGGGCTCATCCGGCCGGGTTCGTACCACTTCAAGACGGGCGCCGCCGAGCGGATGGAAATCATCGCCGGCGAATGCACGGTGACGATCGACGATACCACCGGCACGCATCGGTACGGCGCCGGGCTGCATTTCGACGTGCCGGCCAACAGCGGGTTCACGATCGCCGTGCAAAACGGGTTGTGCGAATACATCTGTTCGTTCCTGGCATAGCGCGGGACGTCGCGTTCCTGCGCGCGAATCGTTTGTAGGGCAGGGTCGCCTGACTCCGCGGAAATTACCGGCCGGCGTGCCTGGGCCAATGTAGGGCGGGGTCTCCCGACCCCGCCGCCGCTGCAGGGCGGTCCACATTCGGCGGGGTCGGGAGACCCCGCCCTACATCACTTTTCATTGTGAGCGCACCCACTCTTCGCCAGCGTCGCCAGCCTCATGAGCCCACGCGCTGTCATGCTGTTCACCGCGGCAGTCGTCGCAGTTGCCGCGACGCTCGCGGCGGAGCGCGTGCCGCCGACATTGCCCGACGGGCTTTACGCGGAGATCGGCACACCGCGCGGCACGGTGACCTGCGAGTTATTCTACATGAAGGCTCCGCTCACCGTCGCGAGCTTCGTCGGGCTGGCGGAGGGCAAGCTCGGGCCGGCGCCGCGAAAGCCGTTTTTCGACGGGCTCACGTTTCACCGCGTCGTGCCGAACTTCGTCGTGCAGGGCGGCGATCCCACCGGCACCGGCGATGGCGGACCGGGTTACCAGTTTCCCGATGAATTCGTGTCGGGGCTGCGTCATGACGGCGCGGGCGTGTTGTCGATGGCGAACGACGGGCCGGACACCAACGGCTCGCAGTTTTTCATCACCCTGCGGGAAACGAATCGGTTGAACTACCTGCACAGCGTCTTCGGCCGCGTGGTGCGCGGCATCGAGGTGCTGCCGAAAATCCAGCAGGGCGACCGGATGACGGTGAAGATTGTCCGGCTGGGGGAAGCCGCCCGTGGCTTCCGCGCCGATGAAGTCGCGTTCGCCACGCTGCAATCGAGTGCCAGGCGCTATGCCATGCTGCCGACCGCCCAACCGGCGCCGGGGCCCACGGCGCACTTCGACGATCCCGACCGGCTGCTGCCGACGGAGCCGCCACGGGCGAAGAACTTCAACTACAAGCTCGCGAACCTCGAGCGCGCCACCGGGCTGCGGATCTTCGCGCGGCTGCGCGCGAAGTCACCGACGGCCGCGGAGGACGCCCAACCGGGTGCGTTCATGCGCGCGTGGGCCGCGCAACTCGGAACCGCGCAACGCGGGGCGCTGGCGGTTTACTTCGCCGACGAGGACGACTGGCGCGTGTGGATCGGCGAGGACCTGGCGGCACGATTTGCGGGCCGGCCGGGCTCGGCGCAGGAGCTCACGGACAACGGGGCGATGCACGCGGCGAAGGAGGCGTTCCTCGAGCGCTGCCGCCAGGCGGGCGACGCGGATTACGAGCGGCAGAAGAAATCGCTGCCGGCCGACCAGCCGCCGCCGCCGGGACAGCGCGTGAAGTTGCAGACCGACGCGATCCTCGACGGACTCATTTTCAAACTCGAACCCCGATGAAACCAAACCCCCGGATCCCGACACGGCGACACAAGACAAACGCTACAGCCGCATTCGGCGTGGCCACGAGCGCCAGCGAGTGGGCAGGCACGCCGGTCGACTCGCGGGCGCTCATCGCCACGTCATGCAATTCCCGTGTCGCTGCAGTAGTCGTCGCCCTCTTCGTCGCGTTTGCCGCCACGCGCGTGCTGGCGGTCGACGCCGCGATGCGCGAAACGATCACGAGCAAAATTGCCGTCGAGTACCCGACGCTCGACGCGTTCTACAAGACGCTGCACCAGGCGCCGGAGCTCTCGATGATGGAAGAGCGGACGGCGGCCGCCGTCGCCCGCGAACTCCGCGCCGCGGGATTCGAAGTGACGGAGCGCGTGGGCGGATTCGGGCTCGTGGGCGTGCTCAAAAACGGCAACGGGCCCACGCTGCTGATTCGGACCGACCTCGACGGGCTGCCGGTGCCCGAGGAAACCGGGGTGCCCTACGCGAGCAAGGCGCGGGTGAAGGATTTGACCGGTCGTGAAGTGCCGGCGATGCACGCGTGCGGCCACGACATTCACATGACGTGCCTGGTCGGGACGGCGCGCACGCTTGCCGCCTTGCGCGACCGTTGGTCCGGCACGATCCTGCTCGTCGGCCAACCGGCCGAAGAAATCGGCACCGGCGCCCGCGCGATGCTGGCGGCCGGCCTGTATCGGCGGTTTCCGAAGCCGGATTTTGCGATTGCCCTGCACGACAGCGCCACGCTGCCCGCCGGCACCGTGGCCACCGTGGAAGGATACGCGCTCGCGAACTCGACGAGTGTTGACATCACCGTGCGCGGCATCGGGGGCCACGGCGCGTGGCCCCACACGACGAAAGACCCGATCGTGCTCGCGGCGCGGATCGTGACCGCGCTGCAGACAATCGTCAGCCGGGAGACGCGGCCGATCGACCCGGCGGTGGTGACGGTGGGATCGATCCACGGCGGCACGAAGCACAACATCATTCCGGACGAGGTGAAACTGCAGCTCACCCTGCGCTCGTACACCGACGCCGTGCGCCAGCACACGCTCGAGGCGATTCGCCGGATTTGTCGGGGCGAGGCGATCGCCGCGGGCCTGCCGGAGGACCTCATGCCCATCGTCACCGTGAAGGACGATCAGTTCACGCCGGCGACGTACAACGATCCGGCGCTCACGCGGCGGCTGCGGCAGGCGTTTACGACGGCGATCGGTGCGGAGAACGTGCAGACCGTCGAACCGGTGATGGGCGGCGAAGATTTCAGCGAGTTCGGCCGCACGACCGAAAAAGTGCCCCTGTGCCTGTTCTGGCTCGGCGCGGTCGATCCGGCGAAGGTCGCGGAGAGCGCGCGCACGGGGTCGCCGCTGCCGTCGCTGCATTCGAGCAAGTTCGCGCCGGTGCCGGAGCCGACGATCAAGACCGGCGTCCTCACCATGAGCTCGGCGGCGCTGGAGCTGCTCGGGAAAAAGTGAGATCCCCGCCCGCGTGACGCCGCGCCGCACCATGAAGCGCAAGACCCTTTTCTGTTTCCTCGCGCTGTCGCTCACGAGCTTCGCGAGTCCGGCCGGCGAGATCGCCGCGCTATTGACGACCCAGACGGCGGCCTGGAATCGCGGCGACATCGAAGGCTTCATGCAGGGCTATGCAGAGACGGATGCGCTGCGCTTCGCCTCCGGCGGCACGGTGACGCTCGGCTGGCGGGCCACGCTCGAGCGTTACCAGAAACGTTATCCCGATCGGGCCACGATGGGCCAACTCGAGTTCAGCAAGATCGAAATCACCGAACTCGCGCCGGACGCCGCGATCGCCTTCGGTCAGTGGAAACTCGCGCGCGAGAAGGATGCGCCGCGCGGACTGTTCACGCTCACGCTCAAGAAAACCCCGGCGGGCTGGCGCATCATTCAGGATCACACGTCGAGCGAGTAGGATTGGTTCGCTTCTCCACGAGGAAACCACTCCAAGTTGCGCCGGAAAGCGCCGGCATGCGTGGGAAAATCCGGGCAGGAAATTTCGGCCGGTTCAGCCGGAGCCGAACGGCCCTAGGGGAGTCTCATAGGCGTTTTACACCGCGCCAATTGAAATGGGTGCGACACACCCCACGCTCGGGTCGTGCTGAACGCGACGTGAATCCACCCGCCCTCCACATTGTCGGCGACGCGCTGATCGCCAGTGCCTATTTCACCATCGCGCTCGCGCTGTGGCGGCTGCTGCGCAGCGGCCGGATGGTCTTTCCCGCGCTGTTCCTCTTGTTCGGTGCATTTCTCGCGGCGAGCGGGCTGGCTCATATCACCGATGCGGTGGCGAGCGAAGTGATGCCGGGCTTCGCCGCCGCCTTCAAACTCATCGCCGCGGCCGTGTCGCTCGTCACGGCAGCCCTGCTGGTGCGCATCGTGCCGGCGGTGCTGCAACTGCCGACGCGGACCGAATTGGAAAACCGCGTGCACGCGCACGTGGTCGAACTGCGACGAGCGAACGAAAAACTCCGGCGCGAAGCCGAGCAACGCGAGGAGGCCGAGGCCGAGGTGCACCGGCTCAACCTCGAGCTGCACGAGCGGCTCGCCGAAGTGCAGTCGCTGTTCAAGCTGCTGCCGGTCGGCATTGCGATCGCCACCGATGCGAGCTGCCGCCGCATTCGGTCCAACCGGGCGTTCGCGGAAATGTTCGGACTGCCGATCGACCTGAATTCCTCGCTGTCGGCGGAGCCCTTCGAATTGCCGGCCGAGCTCCGGTTTGCGCACGGCGGCCGCGAGCTCGGTCGCGACGAACTGCCGATGCAGCGCGCGATCCTCGACAACAGCGCGGTGCGCGATTTCGACCAGACGATCACGCGGCGCGACGGCGCGACGTTCGAAGTGCTGGTGAACGCGGTGCCGATTCGGGGCGACGACGGCCGGCCCCGCGGCTGCGTGGCGACGTTCCAGGATATCAGCGCCCGGCAGCAGGCGACGCGCAACCAGCTCGATTTCGAACGCAAGCTGCTCCAGTCGCAAAAACTCGAGAGCATCGGGCTCCTCGCCGGCGGCATCGCGCACGATTTCAACAATCTGCTGACCGGCATATTGGGGCACACGAATTTCGCGCGGGCGGAACTCGCGCGCGGTGCCTCGAACATCGACTCCATGCTCGCGCAGGTGGAAGTCTCCGCCCAGCGCGCGGCGGACCTCTGCCGGCAGCTGCTCGCCTATGCCGGGAAGGGCCAGTTCGTCGTCCGGCTGATCGATCTCAACGTGAGCGTGCAGCAAACGGTGCCGCTGCTGAACCTCGCGGTCAGCAAGAAGGTCGCGATCGAACTCCAGCTCGGCCGGGGGCTGCCGCCTTTCCGCGGCGACACCACGCAGATCGGCCAGACGTTGATCAACCTGGTGACGAACGCCTCCGAGGCGATCGGCGCCAATCCGGGCACGATCACCATCCGCACCGACCGCGTGACGCTCACGCCGATGGACATGCTCACGCTGACCGGCGGCCACGAGATCGAGCCGGGCCCGTGCGTCGCGCTGGAGGTGCGTGACACCGGCAGCGGCATCGCGCCCGAGGCGATCGCGCATATCTTCGAGCCATTCTTCACGACGAAATTCGTGGGGCGCGGACTCGGCCTCGCGGCGGTGCTCGGCATCGTGCACGGCCATCGCGGGGCGATTCGCGTGACGAGCCAGATCGGCGCGGGCACGACGTTCGAACTTTTCTTCCCGGTTGCGACCGCACCGGCGCGCAGCACTTCGCCGGGCTTCGCGCCGGGGCCGACGCGCGGAAAGGTGCTCGTGGTCGACGACGACGAGACGGTGCGCCATTTCGCCTGCACCGCGCTCACCGCCGGCGGCTACAGCGTCGTGACGGCCGTCGACGGCGAGGACGCGCTCGCGAAACTGCGGCAGGATCCGTTGCAGTTCGACGCGGTGCTGCTCGATCTTTCGATGCCGAAACTCGACGGCGAGGACACGCTGATGGCGTTGCGGATGCTCACGCCGAACCTGCCGGTGATTCTGATGAGCGGCCACAGCGAACACGTGGTCGCGCAGCGATTCGTCGGCCGGGGCGTGGCCGAGTTTCTTTCGAAACCGTTCGTGAGCGAAGTGCTGCTCACCGCCCTCAACGGCGTGATGACGCGCGCCCGGGCTCAAATTTGATTCTGCGGGCGCACCTCCACGTTGGTTCGAATCCGCGCCTTAATGGGCGCGGCTACAAAAGCCGCTTGGTAGCCGCGCCCATTAAGGCGCGGTTGGAAGAGCCCGGCGCCACCGTCAACCG
>Ga0080064_1006220_pt1 | contig 13115 bp, 12 predicted proteins | sample Subgrocontami54m_FD_69260 | JGI IMG/M metagenome (GOLD analysis project Ga0080064, IMG submission 69260) | Subsurface groundwater microbial communities from S. Glens Falls, New York, USA - GMW46 contaminated, 5.4 m (SPADES assembly) (version 2) ...
GGGTAAAGTCGTGTTTTAGCCACCAGTATGGGAGAATGGTGGCATGGCACGAAAGGTTCGGTGTCCACGGTGTCAGAACAGCAAAAGTTGGCGGTTGGCGAGTGGGAAACGGCGGTGCAGCGCCTGCCGCTACGACTGGCGGTCGGGGAGTCTGCCGGTGCGCCTCACAGCGCAGCAGTGGCGCCAGCTCCTGCGCTACTTCCTCCTGGGTTTGAGTGCGGCCAGTGTGGCCCAGGAAACACACCTGGGCAGGGAGCAGGTCTTGCGGGCCTTGCTCCTGGTGCGGCAAGCTATGGCCAGGGACATCCCTCCCGTCTTCTCGGGCGTCGTGGAGATCGACGAGACCTACGTGGGTGGGACATGGAGAAACAAACGCCTGGTCGAGCGCGCTCAGGGCACCAAGCGAGGACGAGGGACGACCAAGCAAGCCGTCTTCGGGATACTGTGCCGGGGCGGGCAGATTTGGGCAGAGGTCGTGCCCAACGTGGAGGCCAGGACCTTGCTCCCTCTGCTCCGCCAGCAAGTCCGGACAGGCTCGGTGGTCTGCTCGGACACCTTCACCAGCTATACCGGCGTTGCAGCCAAGGGCTACGTCCACCGACTGGTGGACCACAGCCAGACCTTCAGCGACCGCAGAGGCAGCCACATCAACGGGCTGGAAGGCTTTTGGGGCTACCTGAAGCGGCGACTGGCAGCCAAGGGCGGCATCCGGCGAGAGCGGTTGCCCCTCTACCTGGCAGAGTATGTGTGGCGTTACAACCACCGGCATCTCCCAGTACCAAAACAGGTGCAAACTTTGCTCAAGCTGCTCCAAAGCTAATTTGGTGGCTAGAGTAAGACTTTACCCTTTTGTTTTTCCTGAAGGGGCCTCGGTGATCACGTCCATACTCGCGATAGTGCCTGAAGGTTGAAGCGGTGGCCAGGAGAACGAATTCCGCCCGGACATTCGTCAGACCCCGCAGCAAGAACCGCCGAGCTGCCAACTGGTCCTTTAGGATGCCAAAGGTGGGTTCGATCAGCTCCCTTCGCCGTGCATACACGCTCCGGGCCTTCTCTGTACGCATCCATTCTCGGTGCCTGCGCAACAACATATCCGAAGGCCCGATCCAGAGCGCCCTTCCACCATGTTTGTCCTTGGTGCAGACACCAAAGGCCGGACAGGTGCGGCAGGCCGTCCTCGACGCACGGTAGACACGGATTGACCGCGAACCGGTGACCGGGGATTTGCGGAGACCACGGAACAGAGGCCGCTGGCCCTGAGGGCAAAGGTAGCTTTCGGTCGCCGCATCGTAGGCAAACTGATCCTTGAAGTAGGGGTCTTGGGCTTCTGTATGATAGCGCTCCGACATCACCAGTGTCTGGCCCCGGCATTCGCCAGCTTCCAGGTTAGCGGCGGTGTGATAGCCTCCGTCGGCTAACGTGACCGAGGAGCTGCTCCAGCATAAGAACGAGTTGGCCGGAGTCAGCCACGGAGTTCACTACGTCGGCGGCTGTGATCAGCATGCCTGGTACGTTCGTTGCTCCCGGGTTGAGGGGTGACACCATCGCCTGGGCATTGTAACCAATGATGATGCCCTCCGTCCCTTCATGAGTTGAGCATCATCGTCTGTCAGGTTTACCTTTGAAAGGCTCTTCTCGGCCATGCGACTCATTCGACTCATTGCATCCCGGACTCGCTGGCGCAAAGCCTGTGCCTGTTGGGTTCCTCCGGGAGCCGTGGAGATACAGGATCATTGCCTCCTTCATTTTGGGCTTCCAACTCAGCGATTGCTACCTCAGTTCGTTCAAGCAGTCGGCCAATCCCAGCTACATCATGGGTTCGGTCACCTGCGGCATTTGCTCCCACCTTAGTCCCGTCCAATGCTTGTACGGCTAGGTCAAACAGTCCCAATCCTATCGCCGTGACCACGGTGTGTTCCAGCAGCTTCCGCGATGCTTCCCGGTGGGCTTGATAAAACCGCCACAGGGTGTTGTGGTCAGGATACTGCCATCCCGTTAGCCATGTAGATACGGCACCTAGTCCCGACAAGCTGCCCCAGCTTACGGCAGGAGAGTATCCCTGTCATAAAGCCATGGAGCCATACGCTGAGCAGATCTCTTGGATGATACGCTGGAGCACCCAGTGGCTCTCCGTCGGGCCTGATCCCCAACTCGATCCTGCATGGCGGTCAAGTGCGTCCACGAACTCTGCAACGAAGCGCGGGATGATCGGCTGGAATCAGTTCTCCAAGGGTCGGCGGCAGTAGCCAAGCCTGTTCACGGTTCAGTGCGCGTAGCGACATCGGGCATCACCTCATGAGAGTTGACCCGATTTTACCACCTTGCACGGAATTCTGAGACAGGCTCGAGAGTCGAACTCCCCCCGCAAACGCAGGACGGCGCTCATGGCGGCGTGAGCTTATGCAGCATCGTCAGGCAAGTGGCCCCGCGGGACTTCCTCGACCCAGTTGCCTGCAGGCATCACATTAACCGATTGGGTAAAACGGCTGGTCCAAGTGACGTAGCCTGCCAACGCCGAATTTATACGCCACGCTTCGCGCGAGCGGACGGTTAGACCCAAGACACTCGAAGGTCACTATAGTTACGAAATACCCGTGGTGATGGCTTAGCGCCACGGCCAACCGAGCGAAGCCGCTTCCGACCTGGATTCCCGAATAACATTGTTAGAAGAGACTGACGACGACATAAAACACCAAAGAAGCCGGCGCAGATTGGAATGGTAATACACCCAAGCCCACTCTGTTTCAACCAATTGGTCCCAAAGCATGCCGTTTAGACCCGACGGGCGAGAAGTACCTCCATAGTATTGGTCCCAATCGCTAATACGAAATAATCGTCTGGGTGATATTCGCAACAGGCTTATCGTGCTGGTCCTTGCACTCGATGAGATACGTCAGGATCAGCATCATGCCCAGGCGGCCATGCGCCTCCTTAAGGTCGGCAAGGCGGCAGACAGCGGTGATGGTATCGCCGACGCGCACCGGCGCCAAGTATTCGAACTCCTGCCCACCGTTCACCGTGTTTTTGAGCGGGCTGACGAAGACACCGTCCGCCGCCTTGCGCGCCAGGATGGACGCGGCATGTAGGAAGACCGGCGGCGCGACGATACTCTTGTGCCGCGTCTTTTGTGCGAACGCCTCGTCCACCCACAGAGGATTCTTGTCGCCGATGGCCTCCGCATATTTGCGGATAGCTCCCTTCTCGATGTCGAAGACAATGGGCTTGCCCGTGCGGCCAATCCGCGCCTTCAGCTCCGGCGTGAGCACTGACTGCTGCGTCATATCCGTCTCCTCTCGTGCATCTACCCGCGCGAAGGCAGCGCCACGACCGCCTTGCCCGTCGTGGTCGTATCGCCCTTCTCGTTCTCGATCCACACATCGCACTCGACGATGTTCTTCTTGCCGACGCGTGTCTTCTTGACCACGCGGCCCTTGCACGTGATGGACTTGCCAGGCGAGTCCATGCCGCGGTAGCTCGCGCCCAGCTTCTCGAGTGTGCCGTCCGGGCCAATCCAGTCCGTTACAAGCTGTCCCAGAAACGCGCACTTGAGCGCACCGTGGATGATGACGTCCGACAGCTTGGCAGCCTGGGCCGCCCGCAAGTCATAGTGGATCTCTGCGTAGTCGCCAATGGCCCCCGCCCACATCACGAGCTGTCGCGTCGTGGGTTGCTTCGTCAGGGGCGGGACCAGCGTGCCTTCCTGCACATCCTCAAAGTAGACCGTGGCCATTCCAGCACCTCCTAAAATGGATTGAGCGGTTCAGTGCCGATGATCTTCTCGCGCTCCAGCCGCGAGATCTCGTTTTGTGCCACGCCCAGCAACTCGCCCAGGATGAGCGCGTTGTGCTGGCCCATCGTCGGTGCGGGCAGGCGGATGCGTCCGGGCGTCCGCGAGAGCTTGAAGTACATTCCGGGGTATGCGTGCGTGCCGACGTGCTCCCGTGTCACTGTCTCCCACAGGCCGCGTGCCTGCAGGTGCGGGTCGTCCAGGATCTCCTGAGGCGCGTACACCGCCCCGGCGGGTACGCCTGCTTTCTGGAGCCGGACCATCAACTCGCGGTGCTCGAACCCCTTTGCCCACACGCTAATGAGCTTGTCCAGATCGTCCTGCCGCTCGAAGCGGGACAGGCTGTCGGCGAAGCGCGGATCATCCGCCAGGTCTGGCCGACGCATCTCCGAGCACAACGCGCGCCACTGCGCGTCCGTATAGACAGCGATACTGATCCAGCTATCATCGCCGTGGCACGGGTAAACGCCGTGCGGCGCGGCGAAGCTGTGGCGGTTGCCCATGCGTCGCGGCTCTCGCCGGTTCATGCTGAACGCCACCAGGTGATCACCTACGAGGCGCGTCAACGCCTCGATCTGCGAGAGGTCAATCCACTGACCGCGCCCGGTGCGTCGGCGCTGGCGCAACGCCACCATCACGGCCAACGTACCGAAGAAGCCGGCCACAGGGTCCGGTATGCCGGTCCCCAGCGCCGTGGGCCCGCCATTCTCGTAGCCCATGATGGTCGGCAGGCCGCTGAGTTGCTCCACGTTGTTGCCGAAACCCACATAGTCGCGCCACGGCCCACTCATACCGAAGGCGGGCATGGAAAGCATCACGGTAGATGGGTTGACAGTGCGCAGCGTGTCGTACCCTAGGCCAAACCTATCAACGACACCAGCGCGGTAGTTCTCCACGAATACATCACCTGCCGCAACGAGTTGTCGGCACAGTCGTACGCCCTCCGTCCGCGTCAGGTCCAGCGTGATGCCCATCTTGTTACGGTTGACGGCGTTCCATCCGCCACGGCGCTCCCACGCGCCCGGCTTCAGCTCCATGCCCATCATGCGCCACCAGTCGTACCGCTGGATCGCCTCGATTTTGATGACCTCCGCGCCCATGTCGCCCAAGAAATGCGTGACGCTAGGGCCTGCCCAGCCCATGGTCACGTCCACCACCCGAATGCCCGCCAGCGGCAAGGCGCGGTCGTCGTGTGACTGTGTGGCTGTGCGCTTTCGAGGCGTCTCGCGCGTCCGCACGGCTAGATGACCCCCTGTTCGCGGAGACGGCGCATCTGCGCGGAGGTAAAACTAAAATGCTCGCCGAGGACCTCCGCAGTGTGCTGGCCCAGCAGCGGCGCGGGCTTCGGTGGACGCCAATCACCCTCGCCCATGTGGAAAGAGGCGCCGGGCTGCGTCTCGCGGCCCGTAGCGGGATGCGTAATATCGTGGAAATAGCCGCGCGCCCGGTGCTGCTCAAAGCCCAGGATCTCCTCCATCGTCGGCACGAGGCCCACGGGGATGCGCATGGCCTGCGCATCATGGAAGAACTTCTCTTTCTCGACTAACCTGACCTTCTCCGCAATGAGCTTTGTGATTTCTGGCCCGTGCCGCCGCCGTTCTATGCCCGACTGGAAGCGGGGGTCCATAAGCGCATCAGTCATATCCAGGAAGGCGCACAGAAGCTCCCACTGCGGCTGCAGCAGGGCATTAACCCCAACATATCCGTCCTTACATGGCCGGATAGTCCCCACAAGGAACGTATTGCCCCGCCGCTTCCTCGTTTCTTTCCGGTACGCATACTCCATCCACGGGTGGTTCACCAACGGCAGCAGCGCCTCCATATAAGAAATATCAACGACTTGGCCCCGGCCGCTTGCCTCCGCTTCGTACAGAGCGAAGAGAGAGGCCGCCGCCGCCAGCACGCCGACGCCATAGTGACTGGACCACCCACCCGCCTGCAACGGCTCCCTGTCCGGTTCACCGTTGAGGAATGTCCAGCCCACCAGCGACGTGTGGACGAGGGGGGCGCCCGGCCAGTCGCGGAACGGCCCTGTCTGGCCGAAGTTGCTGATGCGGGTGAGGACGATGGATGGGTTCACGGCGGCGAGCGCGTCGTAGCTGAGTCCAAGTCGCTCTAACACGCCTGGCCGGAAGTTTTCGATGACGATGTCCGCGTCCCGCGCAAGTTCCTTAAAGAGTCGCACGCCGGTGCGCGTCTTCAGGTTCAGCGTGATGCTCTTCTTGCTGGCATTCAGGTAATGGAACGGCGCGCTGTTTTCGGGGCCGGGGGTGTCTCGCCAGAAAGGGCCGACGGCGCGGCAGCCGTCGCCAGAGCCGGGTCGCTCGATCTTCACCACCTCCGCGCCGTAGTCGGCGAGAAGGCGCGAGCAAAAAGGACCCGAGATATAGTGGGTTAGGTCCAGAACGTGGACACCGGCCAGCCCCAATTCACCCATCCGCTGGACTACCTTCCACTCGCCGGGCGGAACTTGGGCAGCGTGATCTCAGGCGTCACGTCGTCGAAGTAGACCTCCACGGCCATGCCGATCTTCACATCCTCCGGCTTGCACTCTGTCAGATTGCTGGGAATGCGCTGGCCCTTGAGCTCTACTGGCTCTACCACTACGTTGATATAGGGCACGTCCGCCTGGAAGCCCTTGCCTACGGCGTGCCCGATGACCGAGTAGCTGTAGACAGTCCCCTTGCCGCTGAGTCTGGTCCACTCCGCCCGCATGGACTGGCATTTGGGACAGACTGGCCGCGGCGGGAAGCGCAGAAAGCCGCACGCGCTGCATTTCTGGACACGAAGCTCGTGTTTTTTTGTCGCCTCCCAGTAGGGCTTCGAATCGAACGTTGGATCTGGTAAAGGCTTGCCATAGGTGGTCATGTCTCTACCTCCGCAGGATCATAGCGCTGCAGCGTTCCGCGCTGTAGCCGCACACAAAGGCGAGGTCCACGTCTTTGACCGGGCTGGTGGAGGCGCCGCGGACCTGACGTACGCCTTCGATGACGGTGTTCATGGCGTGAATATAGCCCTCCGAGAGCAGGCCGCCGTGCGTATTAAGCGGCAGCTTGCCAGTCGGGTAGTCAATGGCGCCGCTCTCGACGAACGGCCCGCCCTCGCCCTTCTTACAAAAGCCGTAGTCCTCCAGTTGTACCAGTGCAGTGTAGGTGAAAGCGTCGTAAATCTCGGCCACCTTGATATCGGTGGGTTTGCAATCAGCCATCTCAAACACGGACTTGGCGATCACCTTGGCGCCTACGGAGCAGAAATCCTCCACGCTGTCGTACGCGGAGTGCGCCTGATGGCCCCATGCCATCGCCACGCCGGAGATGTAGGCGGGGCGCTGCTTCAGCGTGCGGGCCTGCTCCGCGGAGCTGACGACGACCGCGCAGCCGCCATCCGTTTCCAGACAGCAATCGAAGAGCTTGAATGGGCTGGCGATGATGCGCGACGCCTGATGCTGCTCCAGAGTCAGCGGGTCGCGCATAAGCGCGCGTGGATTGCGTTGCGCGTTCCTGCGCATAGCCACGGCCAGGCGTCCGAACTGCGCGCTGGTCGTGCCATACTCGTGCATATGGCGCTGCGCCATGAGCGCGAACCGCTGCCCCGGCGATATGATGCCATATGGGTGTTCAAACTGGCCTATGTTCGTGTGCGCTATGGCGCTGCCGCCCTGACCAAAGCGCCGTCCGGAGCGTCCGTTCATGCCACGGAAGCAGAGCACGTTCCTGGCTTGGCCGGAGATGATGGCGGCCACGCCCGCCGCGACACTCCCACACGAGGCGGAACCGCCTCCGGTGATCTCCGCATAAAAGCGCAGATGTGGAATACCCAGCGCGTACGCCAGAATGTCCGGCGGCGTGCTATCCTGCTGGTACTTGCATACGCCATCAATATCCTTGACCGAGAGACCCGCGTCCTGAATCGCCTTCAGCGAGGCCTCCGCTGCCAGGCTCAACTCCGTCCGGCCCGAGTTGGTGGAGAACTCTGTCTCCCCAATGCCGACGATTGCGCACCGGTCCTTTACACCTGCCATAGTTTCTCCTTTGTGTGAATTGGCGGAGGCTCAGCGCCGAGCGACCCGCACCGTGGCCGTGCCCACCAGCGGGGTCTCGCCCCGCTGGTTCGTGCATGCAACCTCGACCGTAACGCGGTCGGCGTCCAGCAGCGGCTCTACCGCCGTGACACGCCCCTTCGCTGTGACGGTGTCGCCTGCGACTACCATCTTCAGGTAACGAACCTTCAGGCTGCCGCCGCGCATCCACGCCGTCCCGAAGGCCTGCGTCAGCAGCTCGTGGACAAGCGCAGAGACGTGCAACCCCTGCGCGATGACGCCCGGCCTGCCTAAGCTCTTTGCGACCGCCTCGTCCGTGTGCTGGTTCTGCATATTACGCTGGCCTTCCGGCCATGTAGAGTAGCTTTTCAACTGCGCCGATGTAAGCGTATGTACATAGGGCTGCAGTTCGTCACCCACGCGGAGCCGCTGTGTCGTAGTCATGTCTGCCTCCTCAACACGCAGCTAAGGTAGCAGCGCGGTGGTCTGCCGAATGCGCGCCAGAGTGCGGCCACGGTCATCCGTGGCCACTGTTTCGAGCGTGTAGTAGAACTTGCCGCGCTTCTCGTACTTCTCGGCGATCGTGCCCTCGACGCGGACGGTGGTGTCCATCAGTGGCGGGTTCAGGTACTCCGACTCCTCGCCCGCCTGCAGGGCTCCGTGGGGCGTCCGCAGCCTGTAGCGGTTCTGGAAAATGATCAGCGACAGGTTCTCCACAATGGTCATGGGCGCGACGCGCGAGCCGTCGGCCTGCCGAGTCAGATAGGTCGAGGCGCTGCTGCCGACGGTGTCCATGAAACGCCTCGCTACATCCTCTGTGACGCGCGCCTCAACAGCGCCAACCATTGTGCCAATCTGAAGCTGGTCCCATGTGATGTCCTGTTGCATTTCGACCTCTCACTTATTCCTGTGCCCATTGGCCACGCCGGGGAGAGAGAATGACGGCGGGGGCATGCCAATCCTTCAGTGGAAGCGAAGCCCCTTGCACCCCTACCCTTGACCCCGCGCCTGTTTCGCTTGAGCGATATACGTGTCTGGACTCGCGATGAACTTCTGCCGGCACGCCAGGCTGCAAAAGTGAAACCACTGTCCCTCGTGGTACCGCTTCGTCGCGGCGATGGCCCCTTTGTCCACGGCCTGCGCGGGAGGCCAGCCTCCCTTGTCCTGCGCATCCGCGTCCGTCACCGGCCTGCCGCACACGACATCCATGAACGTCGCCATGGCGCCTCCTAGAACCCCACCGCACGGGCGTACCTCTCGCGGTGGACGCGGGCGTGCCCCAGCTTCAACTCCAGCGCCTTCGCGCGCCTCAGCCAGAGCTGATGGTCGAATTCCTTGATGTACGCGATGCCACCGTGAATCTGGTTGCTCACCGTCGTCGCGTCACGATAGGCGTCGCTGGCCCATGCCTTGGCCGCCGCACAGATACGCTCCGCAAGTACCTTTTCGTCAAGCGTCCACAGCGCCTCATACGCCAGCAACTGCGCCGCGTCCACGTTGATGACCATGTCCGCCAGCATGTGCTGGAGCACCTGGAAGCTGCCGATGGGCCGCCCGAACTGCACGCGCGACTTGGCGTACTCAGTCGCCATCTCCAGAATCTTGCGGGCGCCGCCCGCCATCTCCGCCGCCTGCAGCGCGCCCGCCCGAGCGATCGCGTGATCGATGACGGGCCAGCCGCCGTCCACCTTGCCCAGCACGTCGGCTGCCTTGACGCGCACGTCCTTGAACGTGACCTCGAACTGCCTGTCCGAGCCGATAGTCTTGAGCGGCGTCATGCTGATACCCGACGTCTTACCGTCCACGATAAACACGGTCACGCCGTCCGCCTTCGTGGACGTGCGCGCGACGACGAGCATCCTGTCCGCCACATGCGCATTTTCGATGAAGAGCTTGGTCCCGTTGAGCGCGAAGCCGTCCCCCGTCTTTTTCGCCGTCAGATTCACGCCGGAAGGCTCCCATGAGTTTGTTGTCTCCGTCAGCGCGAGCGTCATGATGAGATCGCCGGAGGCCACCTTCGGGAGAATGGCCTTGCGCTGCGTCTCCGTGCCGGCGTCCAGCACGGGCAGCGCACCCAGCGCGATAGTCGTGAACAGCGGACTGGGGTACAGAGCGCGGCCGACCTCCTCGAAGACGAGGCCGAGGTCGAGCAGGCCGCCGTCAGCACCGCCGTACGCCTCCGGCAGCGCCAGCGCCTGCCAGCCGAGCCGCGCCGTCTTGCGCCACACCTCCGGGGAGTAGCCGAGCGGGTCTTCCTCCATCTGACGCACGAACGTCGTGGGGCTTTCCTTTTCAAGGAAGTCCCGCGCGGCCTGTTTGAGCATCTTCTGTTGCTCGGACAACGACATGTCCATGTCTTTCTCCTTACCCCCGCGGCAGGCCAAGGCCGCGGTTGGCGATGACGTTGCGCTGCATCTGGCTGGAGCCGCCGCCGACTGTCCGATTCCGTGACGAGCGGAATAGCCGCTCGTAGTTACCGCCCACGGGGGCGTATCTATCCTCGGGCTGCAATTGACCATAGAGCCCGAATATCTGCGTGGCGGCGTTTGCTATCCGCTGCAGCAGCTCGGTGGCGAAGACCTTCTGTGCGGAGGCCTCATAGTTCGGCACGATGCCTTTGTCAATCATCCACGCCGTGCGGTACGCGAAGACGCGGGCGATCTCCACCTCCACGCCCATTTGAGCGAGCTGTTGCCGCACTATCGGGTCCTCACTGAGCGGCCTGCCGTTCCAAGCGGTGTTCTTGCAGAAGTCCACCAGCGTCTGCCACACCGAGAGGTAGCGCGAATACGGCGCGACGCCTACGCGCTCATAGTCGAGCGCCATCGCCGCGTAGTACCAGCCGCGATTCTTCTCGCCGACGAGCGCAGTGCGCGGCACGCGCACGTTCTCGTAGAAAGTTTCGTTCGTGCGGCCGTCGCTGATGGTCCACAATGGACGCACGGTCAGTCCCGGTGAGTTCACGGGCACCAGCAGGAGGGAGATGCCCTTGTGTTTTGGCACATTCGGGTCCGTGCGTGCGAGTAGCCAGATGTACTCGCAGTGATGCGCCCCGCTGGTGAACATCTTCTGGCCGTTGATGACGAAATCATCGCCGTCCTCAACTGCACGGATCTGCAACGAGGCGAGGTCGCTGCCAGCGCCCGGCTCGGTATAACCCAGCGCGATCTCAATCTCGCCGCTCAGGATGCGCGGCAGGAAGTAATTCTTTTGTTCGTCGGAGCCGACCTTCATGAGCGTCGGGCCGATGGACGTGAGCGTGAGGCCGGGCGTGGGCGCGTTGGCGCGCACCAGCTCTTCGACGAGCAGGAACTGGTAGACCATGGACATGCCCTGGCCGCCGTACTCCTTTGGCCACGACACGCCAAAATAGCCCTTCTGGCCCATCATGCGGTTGAACTCTTTGCTGTGCGGCCCTTTCTTGAATCCGTCCGCATGCCACTCGAAGCCGGTCTCCGCCTTCAAGTCCGGCGTGACAACGCTGGACAAGAACTGCCGCAATTCCTGCCGGAATGTCTCCTCTTCTGGTGTGAATCGAAAGTCCATACGTCTCTCCTATTCGGGGCCGCGCTATTCGCTGCTGCGCCAGGCGTACCGCACGTTGTACGTTTCCACGATGTACGTACGCGGAACCATCCGGTAGTTCTTTATCTTACCGGAATGGACCATGTACGAGTATGAACCGGGGAACGCCGGGCGATAGGCCTGGTCCATCTCGCGCTGAAATACCTGCAGCGCCAGCTTTTTCTGTTCCGACGGATCGGCCGTGGCACGCATCTTGTCCAGCACCGCGTCAATCTCAGTGTCCCGCAGGTTGATGTAGTTGCGGTCGCCCTTGGAATGCAGATATGGCGCCAAGTATGACTCGTAGTCCCAGCCGAGCGGTGGGATATACCCGATGATGAGCTTGTCGCCGAACTTAGCGTGTCCGCTGTACCAATCCGATGACCACGTCGCGGAGTCTTGTTGCTGCAGAGTCAGATCGAACCCGGCCTTGGCAGCCTGTGCCTTCATAATCTCCGCATACGGCTGGATGGTCGTGGTGATCGCGCTCCACGCCAGCACTTTCTTGATGCCATTGGGATAACCCGCCTCTGACAAGAGCTTTTTCGCCTGAGCCGGGTCATACTTGGTCCAGGGGATATCCTCCGGCTTAGGCGGCTTGTCGAAGAACAATGGCCAGGGAATCATGGTTGTGTTGAGGTAGTTGCCGTCCAGGGCGACTTTGCCGATCTCCTCGCGGTCGAAGCTCATGGACAGTGCTCGGCGTACTCGCACATCGTTGAACGGCGGCTTTGACACATCCGCTCCGACCATGAAAAGAGCCTTGTCCGGCAGCGTGACTGACATCGTTGCGCCGGGGCTGGTCTCGCGAAGGCGGTCAACGTCCTTCTCGGTCCGCACGACAAGCCGCGGCAAGTCCACGCGACCCGCCCGGAACGCCGCAACGCGCGTGAGTGTGTCTGTGATAAAGAGAATCTTGTAGTTGTCCAAATACGGCAATGGCTTTCCGTCCAACCCTACATCCCAGTGGGATTTGTTCGCGATGAACTCCATCCGGTCGTTCTTTACCCACTTGCTTAGGATGAAGGGCCCGGTGCCGATGGCTTGGCCCCGGAAGTCCTTATCCCTGTCGAATATCTCGTGGGGCATTATGTACGCGGTCTGGCCGCACACACCTGCCACGAAGCCCGGAGTGCGCTCCTTGAATCGCACCACAACCGTCAGCTTGTCCAGCGTCTCCACTGCGGACACAACGCTGAAGAATGCGGCCAAGCTACCGCCCTTTTGGTAGTACTCGATAGAGAATTTCACGTCATCCGAGGTAAAATCGCGGCCATTCACCGGCGCGACGTTCTGCCACTTCACACCGGGCCGGAGTTTGAACGTCACGCTCTTGCTATCCGTGCCCTCCGTCCATGACTGAGCCAGCGCGGGCTCGCACACGAGCGCATACGGATCGGCGTCGTAGGAACTCTTGATGCGCACCAGGAAGTCGTATATCTGCCCACCCGCCTCCTGGACTGCCGTGCCGTTATTGAGCGCGATGTCCAGATGCGGGGCGTCGCCGCTGCGCGACATGGTAAACGTGCCACCGCGCTTGATGTCGGCGGGCGTCCAGTCCTCCCACGGCGCAGGCGGGTACTTGGTCAAGCCGTCCACGGGCTGGCGGAACTTCGGCGGTGTCCGTCCTGCTGTGAGCGCAGGGGTTGGCGTCGGCGCGGCGGGCTGGATCATCGGCAAGGCGCTGTAAACAGGCGAAATCAGCCTGCCGGAGGCGCTGGCGGG
>Ga0080064_1006223_pt1 | contig 13108 bp, 13 predicted proteins | sample Subgrocontami54m_FD_69260 | JGI IMG/M metagenome (GOLD analysis project Ga0080064, IMG submission 69260) | Subsurface groundwater microbial communities from S. Glens Falls, New York, USA - GMW46 contaminated, 5.4 m (SPADES assembly) (version 2) ...
CGCGCTCGAGGGGCTGGCGCAGGCAGTCGAGGAGCCGGCGGGGCAGCTCGGGGGCCTTGTCCAGGAACAACACGCCGGGGGGCGCGGGGCTGGCCGCCGAGGTGGGCCATGAAGACGAGTGCGTTTGCGGCGTGGCATTCGGGCGGGAATCCATCGCCATGACCTCCATGCCATTTGCCGAGAGGTATGAACCGATAGGCCTCGAGCGCTCGAATGGGCGCACGGATGCCGACGGAAAACCGGACACGTTTTCTCAGGGCAACGGCGACGGCGTCTCGCACCCAGGGAACGTGCTTGAACAACGCAACGGTTTTCAGCGCACGCGACCGCAGGTGTTCGCGGGCAGCCGTCAAAAACAAATCGGCTTTCATCCGGACGAGGCTGGCGATCGGAGGGTCTCGAAGAGGTGCCGGCGAAACGTTTTGGCCTCCTCGCATGATGGCTGTGACCTTGGCCAGTATGTCCCGCTGTGGAATCGGGGGGTCCGGTCGATCCGCCTGATCTCCTTTGGTGTAGATTTCGCCGCCGGCTCCAACACTCGTCACGCGATGGCACACAAGCGTCCCTATGTGCTGAAAGACAACGATGTCGCCCGGCAGCACCTGATCCGCCGGTTCGATGGTGAGCACATCGCCTTTCAGGATCGTCGGAAACATGCTCCAACTGGTGACCTTGAGGCAGAACAGATGTCCCACGTGCGGGAGGCTGGCTGCGGGAAGAATGTCCGCCAGCGAGAATCGGGCGTTCAAAGGTTCTGGATTGAGGGTCTGGATCATAATGCTGAAAAGCGTCTAGTTCAGTATCACTAATCGATACAGGATCTTTGCCGATAGGTTCTGGGCTTGCGCAATCAGATGGAAGGCGCGTGTGATTCGAGTCCGCAGCGGGCGCGTTTGCCCGCGCGATCCGTAACGGTATTGCAAAAACTCCGCTGACGGGCAAAACCTTGCCGGCAGCCCGGCGGAACTCTGCGCGATCAAGAAAATTCTGGCCGGCGGAGGCTGACGGGGCTCGGACGCCTTCATCTAAAGCTCGTTTGCAATCTGATTAGCTCCGAGCAGGCTGTCGCTCCCTGGCTTCTCTCGGCGAGGGTCTGGTTTCCCGTTTCCGTAGGGACCCGATCCCAATAAAGCGCATAGTTGTTGAGTTGTTTATGGCCGGCGTAGAGACGGGATAGGCCTAGCGTCTTTGCGATGGGGTTCTCGGCCCCAAGCACGACCGTGTCGAATCGCCCTGTCCTGAGCCATTCACATCGCTGAGAAGAAGGGACAATGAGGAGGGCGGAGGCGAGTGCGGAAGGCCGGGGCAAGGATGCAAGACCCCCGGTGCTTTCCAGGCCTGGAGGAGGCAGACGGCGGGCCGCAATATAGATAAATTCGTCATCGGCCCAAATGAGGCCATCGCGTGGCGTGACCTGATTGACTTCCCGCGCGACGGCCTCGTAGTTGGACCAGCTGTCGCTTTCGTCAAAACTTGTGAACATTTCACTTGCTGGTCTCGCCAGCCCCGCCACAAACAGCCCGACAATCAGCGCCATCAGCAAGGCAGGCCGCCGGGTTCCCCCTATCTGAGAACCGATTGCAAATACCCCTACCGCTGCCAGGATGCTCAAGAACGGAACCAGGAAGATAAAATACTGCTCGAAGGACGGGAGGGTGTTCGCGAGATACAGGCCCTGGCCGGCGACCAACCAGCCACACAAGTAAAACTCCGCCCGCCGCCGCTCCCCCCAACCCGTCAGCCCGGCCAGAAACATGAGTCCCACAATCGCGAGCAGCGCCAGCAGCAGTCCTTGAGCGGAGCCAATCCAGAAGCTATGGACGGTATGGAGATCCAACCACATGGCCTCCGTGAGCGAGGACCGGCGATACAGCAAGTGGTACTCGACGATATTGAACAGGGCCTGACGGGGCGCTTGCGCGGCCAACCACAGCACGGGGAGGAATGGCACAATGGCTCCTGCCAGAAACCGAGCGCACTGTTTTCTCTTATTGCTGATGGCGGGATGCCGGACCATCCACGCAAATACAATCGGCGCGACCGGCGCCGCCAGCAGCGAGGACGCAGCCGCGGCGCCGGCACAGAGGCCGGCGCCAGCCGGCAGCCACCATTTGTCCCGCTCCACCGTCTCAACGGCTAGCCGAAACGCGGCGACGATCAAAAATAGACACAAGCCATAGGGCTGCCCGATGGTGCCGAACTGGATCACCACGGCATGAAGTCCTGTCAGCAGCGTCGCGATCATGGCGGTGACGGCCTGCCATTCGGGCTCGCGTACGCGGGTGAAGACGAAACCGGCCACCAGCAGGAGGGACCCGCCGGTGAGCAGCGCCGACAAGGCATGCGCGCTCCGCCAGCTGTCGCCGAAGAGTTGCATCCATCCGGCATTCAGATAGGCGTACAGCGGCGTCTGAGGGTAATAAAAGTCCAGATAGGGCTTCCTGCCGGCGTTGATGTACTTGGCCGCCATCAGATGGAACCCTTCGTCGCCGTAGAAGGCGAGGGTTTGAGAAAACAGCAGGAGTCCCGCCGAGACGGCAGCCACCAGAGCCCAGAGCATATGAGAAGAGCCGCCGGGGTTCTCAGTCACGGCGGGCCTATCCTGTTGATCAGCGGGAATGGAGTGTTGAGATGGCCAGGGTTGCGCGTCTGGATCATCATTCTGAAGAGTGCCTAGTTCCGCGCACATATGCGATAGAGGATCTTCGCCGATAGGTTCTGGGCTTGCGCAATCAGATGGAAGGCTCGTGTGATCCGAGTCCGCAGCGGGCGCGTTTGCCCGCGCGATCCGTAACGGTATTGCAAAAACTCCGGTGACGGGCAAAAGGCCTGCCGGAGCCAGCGCCATTTCTTTCCTCGAGGCCTGGTGATCAAGAGGAGAAAATGGCCCAGGTCTGCAATCGGCTGCTCGCGAACCAGCCGCCGAAGCAGGGAGGCGAGCAGTTTCTCCTCGGCTCCAGCCGGCGCCAGCCTGGCGAGCGCTTCAGGCGGAATGGCGACGGCTCCGTGGCCGACGGCGTGCGAGAGGCCGTGGAAGAGCGGAATCTTGAGATGGCGGCGGTCGGCCTCTTCGAGAATGAACTCCCAATTCAGCGGCTCTTTCCTGGTCAGCAACGCGAGGTCCTGAGGGAATGTCGGCGAAAAGTGCCCGCGGTGGAGGACGGTGTAGGCCGTCAGGTAAATGAGGAGATCTTCGGCGCCCATCCCGAGAACGGGGAGGTCTCCCAGATGGCCAAGATTGCCCAGATTGCGTGGAACTGCCCGTTGCCAGATCCCTTCCTGGTCGTCGGTGTACCAGATCTCCGTGACGAGGTCCAACGCCAATGCGCTGTCGGGGTTGTGATAGGCCGGGTTGCCGTCAATCTGCGGCAAGTAGCCCAAGTCCATGACGATCCGGTCGATGGCTGGCAAGTCTTGTTCGCGCACCAGCAGGTCCACGTCCACCATCGGGCGCAGTCCCCATACGCCGTAAAACCGGGAGAGGAGGTCCGCGCCTTTGAGCAGGACGCAGGCGATCCCGCGCGCGCGAAACTGCGCCAGGACGACCGTCAGCGCGTCGAGGGATCGCCGATTGGCCGATCCGACTTGCGCATAGGCGTCAATCAGCCGATTGTGCAGCGTGCCGTGGTGTGAGACTCTCATAGAGACGGTCAGAGAGGCGTTGCTCCAGAACGGCGAGTTCCTTGAAATGCGGGAGACAGACGCTCATGTCGCCGGTTTCCAGCCAGGCGTCGGCGCGGCCTTGGCGGCAACGGGATCGCACGGCGCAAGTTGGGCACTCGTCACGCTCATTCGGCTGGGCGTGATCCACCGTCTGCTTGAGGACCTCCCATCCGTCTTTCACCGTGCCTTTTCTGAGCTCGTACTTGGGCATGGGAAAGGCGACGCAGAGGTTCATCTCGCCGTAGGGGGTGATGGCAAATTTGCTGCGGCCGCAGGCGCAGGAGATAAAGTCCTCGGTTGCGCCACAGGTGTTCGTGGCCATGGTGACGGCTGTGGGAGCACCCGGCGGGCCGAGCATGGCGTCATCGAGGCGGACTTGGGCGTCGGGCGAGAGGCGATGTTGTAAGGGGCTCAGGTCACCGTCACTGCGCGGATCAATGGACGTACAATATTGAAAATGGAATCCGTACCCCTCGATGAGCGTCTTGGCCTGCCGGACCTCTTCCACATTGCCGGTCATCACCGGCATCCGCACAATGACCGTTAATGATGTTGCGGCCAGGCTGTCTAGGCCCCGGATAAACGGTTCGTACGATCCGGGGACTTGCGTCACCCGCTCGTAGGCGGCCTTGGTCGCGCCGTAAATGGACAGATTGATGTTTCCGAACCCGAGTTCCTGCAAGCGAGCCGCGACGGCCGGCGTGATGCGGGTGGCGTTGGACAGTAGGTGCAGGACGAAGCCCAATCCCTTCGCGTGCCGGAAGATGTCAAAGACGTCGGGCCGGACAAACAGTTCCCCGCCGGAGAAGACGAGGTTCACAACCCCCAGGTCTGCGATCTGGTCCAGAATGGAACGGATTTCCTCCGTGCTCAGCTCGTGAGGCAAGGCCCGGTGCGTCGGATTGTAGCAATGGACACAGCGCAGGTTGCATCCGTACGTCAGCTCGAAGATGACCGATTCCGGCGACCGTGTCTTGTAGGCCTTGTCCGCCAGGCCGGCAAAAAAATCTTCAGAAGGCAGTTGCTTCACGGCGTCGTCAGCGCGCGTTCCATGCGCTGCTCCGCGATGAATTCCACGACGTCGGGCCGGTTCACAAAGGCCAGCTCGAAACAGTCCACTGTCTCAAACAACGTGCCGAGGAAGGCCAGCGTATTGTCCATCGCCGTGCGGTCCCAATGGGGCAGGAAGCATTGTGGCAGGATGAAGGCGGCGACCTCGCCGGGGGACATCCGGCTGAGCCTGTGGGCCTTTGTGCCGTGCTGGATGCAGAACAGGCCGGCCAAGGGACCCTGCTGATTGCGCGCGTGGCGGCCGTTTCCAGGCCAGGGGGTGCCGAACATCTGCACGGCGCCTTCGATCCGGCGCAGAATAATCCGTTCATCGCTCAGCACCAGCGCGCCCCTGGCGGCATAGAGGGCTGCGACCGTGGATTTGCCCGCGCCGGATGGGCCTGTAAAGGCGAATCCATACTGCTCCGTCAGGAGGCCGGCCGCGTGTAGGAGCAGGCCGCCGTCTCTGGCCAGTCTGGTGAGCAGACAGGCTTCGACAATCGGGTTGATGATGTGAAGGGGCTCCCAGGCCATGTGTGTCGTCCCGTTTAGGGGGTGTCCGAGGACCCAGGCGGTGACGGAGGCCATGTCGGCCGATATGAGCACGCGGGCTTCCGGTTTGTGGGTGCTTCGGTTGGGGGATTCGAGCAGGTAGCCCCCAGCGGTTTCATGCCAGGTCCAGAGCCCATGGCAGGCATCATACAGGACCGGACCGTGTGGTATTTGGGGCAGGCGCTGTACGACCCGCACGGTTAGGACAATGTCGGGCGTCTGGTCCAGCGCCGGCGTCTCGTGCTTTCGCACAAATGGCTTGAAGAGGGCGAAGGGCCAGTTCAGGCAGGCATGACCATCCGGCTCGTCCAGCCGGATCGCATAGCCGCCGATCTGGAGGTCAATTCTCAGGGGGCTTGCCTCACGGGGTTTATGCCAATCGCTAGGACGGCCGGCCGCCGGAGTCCGAGCCAGTGGTAGTTGTGGTGTTCCTATGCTTACAGAGAGGAGCGACGCTCCTGCACCTTGCCCCTGAGGCATTCGATGCGGTGGTGCCGGACACGTGGCTGCACGCGGAGAGAATCGCCTGCTCGTGGTTAAGTGCGACTTGGACCAGCTGCGGCGTGCTGTAGGGTTTTTTGTCAAGCATGGGGGCCTCCTGTGGTAGGGGCAACCCCCTGTGGTTGCCCCTTGTGAGGGCAGGCACGGGGGCCTGCCCCTACATGTTTCGATATCTCAGCCGATCTCACATTTTAGCCCGGTTCACGGGAGAGTGCAAGGCGCCGGCTTGGGGTAGCAGGCATGGCCAAGTTCTTCCACGCAGTATTCAATTCCGGGGCCTAAAACAGCCAGGATACAATGGTGTAGCGCTTCCCATGCGTCACGGGCAGAACCTGGTGCAGCATATCCGAACGAAATGCGACCAGGAGCCCCGCTTCGCTGTTGAGAGGAAAGCCGTAGGTTTGCCATTGTGGATCGGCGATGAGGTTGTAAAACGTCAGCGAGCCTCCGCCATAGGCGCCGTCGGCTGGTTGCTGTGCCGGACTGTTCAGGAAGAGCACCAGGGACACCTTGCGCTCTCCTGCCATGCCGGGAGCGCCCGTGTCGCTGTCGTTGTGCACTGCGTAGAAGTCTCCTTCCCGGTAGGTCAGGAATTGCAGCGGTTGGCAGCCGGTGAGCGTGACGTTAAAATGACGTTCGAGCGCCGGCAGGAGCGCGAGCATTTGCGCTTCCACGAGCGCAACGGTCGCGTCCGGGACGTCCACCACCGTGACCCTGCGGATGGCTTCGTCAAGGATGTCGGTGCCGTCGGGGCCTGCAATCGTTGCTTGCGTTGCTTGAGTCGGGGGCGCCTCGTCCATCTCCCGGTAACATCGGGCGCACAGTTCCTGCTCCAGGAAGTTCTTGCGGACAAACAGTCCGAGGCGGGTGAAAAACTCGGCGGCCGGCATCAGTCCGTCTCGACGGTCCGGGGTTCGACAAATCCTTGTTCCAGCATCCGGGCCACAAAGCCGAGCAGATCCTGCTCGCATTGCGCCTCCGTCACGTCATACTCCTGAACGAGCGCGTCCAGCACACGCTGCAGCGAATGGTCCTCCTGGAGCAGTTGCCAGATTCTTGCGCCGACCTGAACGAGGTTGACGCATGCGCCGGTGGTCGAGTTCAACACGAGTATCTCGCCCTGGAGGTCGTGCGAGGCAATGCTCTTCGGGATGCGCACCAGGGATGTGAGGGAGAGGGGCTGATTCATGGCGCGCAACGGATGGTTGGGTACACCCTCAAGTTCGTCCGACACGGTATTCTCCGGCCGCGCTTCTGTCAAGAGATGCAAGCGTTGCGTGAATCATTCAAACTACCCCGTGCACCACCGCCGCCACATGGTCCGATAGGCCTGTTCGATCGCGTGAGCAAGCGCCCCAGAATCACACACCGGTGAAGAGGCCATACGAGACCGTAGTTCATGGCGCAGAGCCGCCAAGCGCTCACGATTTTTCGCCAGCCCCACCGCCTTCGCAACATACTCCTCCGGGGTTGTGGCGATCAGTTCCTCAAGCCCGAGATTGGCCAAGAGCGTCACCCCATACCGGCTGTAACTCATCGTGCCGGCAAGCGTAATGAGGGGGATCCCCATCCACAGCGCTTCACTGCTTGTGTAACAGCCGTTGTACGGAAAGGGGTCGAGGGCAATATCCACCCGTTCATAGAGCGCAAGATGACCAGGGAAAGGCGTTGCCGGAAGGAATTCGAGCCGGTTCGCCTCGATCCCATAGCCCGCAAACAACTGACGATATCGGGCTTGCACCCCCTGCTCCGCAAAGCCCCAGTATTTGAGCATCAACCGCGACTCCGGCACCGCATGGAGAATTTCCGACCAGACACTCACAACCTGCGTCGTCACTTTTGCAGGATTGTTGAAGGAACTGAATGTCACGTGGCCCGTCCGCAATGACGGGAGCGGGGTCACGTTCGGAGCGTCCGACGGCGCGTTGTAACAGGCAAAACATCCGGGCAGGCGGATGAGTTCCTCGGTAAACTGCTCCTGGCTGTCCGGAGGTGTGAGAAACTGATCCGTCAGCTTGTAGTCCATCGCCGATAAACCCGTCGTTGTCAAGGAACCAAGATACGTCACCTGGATCGGCGCCGGCTTGCGCGCGAACATCAACAGACGATGACCGGTCGTATGGCCGGAGAGATCCACGAGAATATCAATCTGGTCGCCGGAGACGAGATGGGCGACATCGTCGTCATTCATGTTGGCGATCGCGCGCCAGGCGTCGGCCGATGCCTCCAGACGGCTGGCGGTCTCGTCAGATTGGTTCCCCGCCGAATAGCAGACGATCTCCACGTCAGGCCGGCGATGGGCGGCAAGCAGGGGCTCCATCCACGACCCAATCGGATGGTTCCCAAAGTCCGCAGACACGTATCCGATCCGCAGCCGTCGCTCCGAGGCCCGGCTATTCTGATGCACGCCGATGAGAGGGGCGAGGGGACGGGCGTGGCACTCGTTCCAGTTCTGGTGCGCTGCGAAGACGGAACCAGGGTTGGACGAAGGAGCATAACTCATCGCACAAAGTAAGCTTGAATGGCATTTGGATAAACCCGGCTTGAGCGCCAGTACCCGGCGGTAGCAGGCTAACGCCTCGTCCAGGTTTCCCATCTCTTTCAGCACGTTGCCCAGATTGTTGAGCGCATCCACATCCTCCGGATTGAGCGCCAGCGCCAGGCGGTAGCACACCACCGCCTCGTCCAGCTTGTCTTGCTCACGGAGGGCAAGACCCAGATTGTAGTACGCATTGGCGTGGGTCGGTTTGAGCGTCAGGGCATGGCGATAGCAGGCCACCGCCTCGTCCAGCTTGCCTTGCGCCCGCAAGATGTTCCCCCGGTTGTTGTGCGCCTCCGCATAGGCCGGTTGGAGCGCCAGCGCTTGCCGGTAGTGGGCCAAGGCGTCGTCCAGCTTGCCCTGCACATAAAAGACTGTGCCCAGATTGTTGTGTGCTTCAGGATGATGCGGCTGGGCGTGCAGAATCTGCCGATAGAGAGTTTCCGCTTCCCCCAGGCGGCCGGCTTGCTGATGCTGCCTCGCCAGAGTGAGCGTTTCTGGAATTGTCATCGTGCCCCCGGACTCTTTCCCAATATAAAGTTATCGGGTGCCGCTTTCAACGGGCGGATCAGCATCGGCCATACGAGTGGCGCTTGACACTCATTCGCAGGCGCTCTAATCTGATCGCGCATACGGCGCTCGCTTCTCGGCAAAGAATTTTGCGGACGAAAAAGAACGTTGCTAAGAATCGCGTTTCTTGATTCCATGGAGTGGGATTACGTCATTCACACTCCCCGGTCAAGCCCGCTCGGGGGTTCACAGTCAAGTCTCTGTTATCTCGCCGAGGAGCTCGTGACGCTCGGCCATGACGTCACGCTGTTCAATCACACCCAAACTCCCTGCCGATCACGGGGCGTGAATTGTTTCAACCTCAGGCACGCGCACCTCATTGAGTTTTCGTATTACGATGTGATTATTGCCTTGAATGAGGGATCGGCCCATTTTGCCAAGTACCTTCGGGCCGGGGCCGGTGAACGGCCATTGATGTTTTGTTGGTCCCAGCATAATCATGATCAGCCTGCGGTTGAAGAACTCGTACACCCGGCCGCTCATGATGCCTGGAACGGCTTTGTGCTCGTCAGCGAGTGGCAGGCGATCGGCTACCGAGAGGTGTTCGGCATCAAGCCGGAGCGTATCAAGATTATCGGCAATGCCGTCAGTCCGGGGTTTGAAAACCTCTATGTGAGCCCTGAGGCGATTGCCGCGCAGAAACCGTGGCCTCCGGTCCTGTGTTATACGAGCACGCCGTTTCGGGGACTCGACGTGCTGTTGGATGCGTTTCCCCGCATTCGAGCGGCCATCCCCGGCACCACGCTCAAGGTCTATTCAAGCATGGGTATGTATCAGATCGGCGCAGACGAGGACCCCTACGCGCCTCTCTATGAGCGTTGTCGCGCGATGGAGGGGGTCGAGTATATTGGATCGCTTCCCCAACCCGTCCTTGCCCAAGAACTCAAAAACACGACATGCCTGGCCTATCCCAATACCTTCGCGGAAGGCTTCTGCATTTCCGTCCTGGAAGCCATGGCGGCCGGGTGCATCGTGATCACCAGCGAATTGGGCGCTTTACGGGCCACCACGGCCGGATTTGGCCATCATCTCACACCGCCTTCGAACGAAAAGCAACACGCAGACCTGTATGCTGATTTTGCCGTAGGGGTCCTGAAAAAATCCCGGTCCTCTCCAATTGAGCACGCGCAACGGTTGGCGAATCAGGTGCGAATGGTAAATCAGACCGGCACGTGGGCGATACGGGCGCGAGAATGGCATGAATGGCTGACCGCACAGGTCGTCCGCAGTGGTGCCGGCTGAAGCCTAACGGGGCAGGCCCATCCCAAACCCTTCGAGATAACCCAGCTACAACTTCGCCTGGTTCAGCAGGGGAGAGCGCAAGGGATGGATCAATGTGCGATGCAGCATCCGTTCGGCGCGGTCCAGGGCCACGTCGCAATCGTACGGGATCGGCGCTTCAGGATCGCCGGTTTCCCGTCTGGCGTCGCTTGGGCTTTTCTTGCAGAAAGCATAGATGTCGCAGGTCCTGCAGGGGGACGCGGTCGTATAGCGTCGCGCACGGACTTTCGAAAATACTTTCTCGATGGCGTCCTTCAGGGAGTATTCCCGTAAGGAGGCCCGATGCTCGTATTGCATGGTGCAGGTGCCCAACTCACCCCAGGCGCTGATGTGGATCTCGGTGGTCGCGCAGCCGCAGCGATAGAAACGATCGGGCGGGGCCTCTGTCTCGTGCAGATCACGGCAAGGCTCCTCCTCGCCCTCCCGATCCTGCGCCTGGCCGTCAAGAGCGCGGAGATCTTTCGGTGAGAGGCGATAGTCCAATGAGGAAAGGTCGCCGTTCAGGCGGGGAGACAGCGAGGTGCTGAATCCGAACGACTGGCCGAAGGATTCGACGAACTGCTTGATACGGGGAAGCTCCTCCTTGTTCCAGTTCATGGCCTTGGTCTTGAAGCAGAACGGCAGGCCACTGGACCGCAACAGGTCCATGCCTTTCATGAAGTTCCGGAACGACCCGGGGACCTGCGTGAAGCGGTCGAAGGCCTCTTCGTTGACGGAATGGCAGGAGATGTCGATCGAGAAGGGAGGCGCCTGTTTCAGCCGGTCAATGATTGCCCTGGTGAAGAGAGTGCCGTTGGTATAAAGCATCAGGAGAAAGCCCTTGCGGTAGGCATAGTCGTAGATTTGAAAAAAGTCCGACCGCATGAAGATGTCCCCGCCGGTCAGGTTCAGATACAGGACCTCCAGGTCGGCCATCTCATCGAGGATCCGCGTGATCTCTGCGAAGGTCATTTCGCGCGGGAAAAACTCCCGCGCATTGTACGGATCGGTATAGCAATGCACGCAGTGGAGATTGCAGCGATAGGTCAGCTCCATCTGGGCCTTGATCACGCGATCGAGCTGCCCGTAGCGGGAGTGTATCTTCAGGCTGAAGTCTTTGTATTCGACGTTGGGAATTAATCTGGTCTCAGGCATGGCTGGCGCTCGGCTGAAGCAGGGCGGCCTGCGGGTCGGCTTTCGCCGGGCAGGGGAACGCGGGGAGGTGCTGGTAGAAGCCCTCCTTGAAGGAGCCGCGCCTGAGGTCGTAGCCCCGGCGGCGGTTGCCGGAGCAGAGCTGGAGCTGCCCGTAGGCGTCAATGTGAAATCGTTGCTGGCCGCTTGTGCAGGGCTTTGCCTCGCTGGTCTGGTTCCGGCAGGCCTCGGTCCAGAGTTCGGCATCCTGCCGATTGAGATCCTCCAATTCCTCGTCGGACAGGGCCAACAGGCCTGGTGCGTCGCTTCCATCCAGCGTGAGACGCATCTCCTCGCCCAGCTTGTACCCGACCCGGTGGCCGCTTTCGTGCAGCCCGTTGACGTACCGTTTGATGGTCAGCACTTCGTCCCTGTTCACGGTCATCGCGGTCGTCTTGAGCAGCAAGGGGAGCTTGCGGTCGCACAGCAGCCCAATCGCCCGCATGCAGCGCGCGAAAGATCCGCTTCCCTGGGTGACCTGCTCGAAAGTGTGCGCGGTGATTCCGTGCAGGCTGATCTCGATGCGGTGCGGTGGGAGCGCCGCCAGGCGGTCGGCGATCTCCTCGGTGATCAGCGTGCCGTTCGTGAGGAGCGTCACCAGGAAGCCTCCTGTCTTGGCGTGCTCGTAGATGTCGAAGAAGTCGGATCGCGCCAGCGGCTCGCCGCCCGTCAGCGCCAGCTCGATGCAGCCGGCCTCTGCGAGCTCGTCCATGATGCGAAGGATTTCCGTTGTCGTCAGTTCCTCCCGGATCTTCTCGGGCCGGTTAAAGCAGTCCGTGTAGCACATCACGCAGCGCAGGTTGCAGCGGCAGGTGATCTCCCACTGGCAGACCAGGGGATACCGCTCAGGAATGGACGTGAGTCTGTCGCTGGCGATCATGACTCCGGGCTGGCCTCCCGGATTGCGTGAATACTCAGGAGATCCTCGATCAGCGACGCGACGTCTTTCTCAAGCTGCGTCTGCGTCACGTCGAATTCGTTCAGGAAGTCGAGCGTGATGGCCTGCAGCGGCGTCTTCCCGTCCATGCGCCGCCACAAGGCGGCGCCCGTCTCGTTCAGGACATACAGGCTGTTGACGTCGGTCAATTGGCGCCGGACGGGGATCAGAATGCACTCGCCCGCGACTTCGCGCTGCACGAAATCGGAATTTTTTGCGTAGATTTTATCGGTCCAATTGACGAGGGCCGTCATCGCTGTTGCTCCTGCTCTTGGTGCAAGGGGCTGGTGTTAAGATAGCGCGAATGCCTATGGTTGTCAACAATCCGTCCAGCGGTTTTTCCGGTATTGGCATGAGATTTCAGTGCCTTCGTCGCCCTTTCGACGGAGACGACTTGCAGGGAGTCCGTGGCCGTTTGTTGGTGAGCCCTGGCGGGCTGTGGTACCATAGCGTCCGTGAGCTTCTGGCACGACATCGTGCAGCCGCTCATCGGCCTGGAGCCAGCTCCACTACCGATGGAACCGAGGGGATTCTTCAGCTCATGGGCGAGGCCCGCAGCCAGGCCCCCGATTTTGCGAAACCGGGGCTACCGGATTGCGCGGCGAACCGTCGCCAAGCATCGGGCGATCTTGGGGATCGAGCATGCGTATCAGCGGAGAAGAGCATGGGCGATGAACCTCTGAAAGCCGGCCGTAAGTGGCACGGCGTGCCCTCACTGCGTCTCAAACGCGGCTGGTCTATCGGGACCAAGCTCTTGGTGCTGACCCTCCCTCTCATTGCCGCCGTGACGGGGCTCGCGGCCTGGGCCGTGCATGAGCGAAACACGGCCAACCTTCACGAGAAGC
>Ga0080064_1006225_pt1 | contig 13104 bp, 9 predicted proteins | sample Subgrocontami54m_FD_69260 | JGI IMG/M metagenome (GOLD analysis project Ga0080064, IMG submission 69260) | Subsurface groundwater microbial communities from S. Glens Falls, New York, USA - GMW46 contaminated, 5.4 m (SPADES assembly) (version 2) ...
ACGCGACCCCTCCCGCCCTGTCCTTGCCTGGCCCCTTCGCCGCCGCCCGTTACCGGACGACGCTGGCTGCATACCTTTCCTTGCGGAAAGTTCGAGCAAGGATTTCTGGACGAGTACGGACTCGCCCAGGTAGGATTAGGTCCTCCTTTCGCAAGAAAAGACCGCACCGTTTGTGACTTAGCCAACAACACCTGCGGTTCACGCCACACACACATGATTGTTACCCGGTTTTGAACCATGCCCGCCCAGGCCCCCTTGCGCCGCGCATCGTCAACCGGAATTGGCTCCGAAATCGATGGATGGATCAGCTGCCCGAGAGGAAAATGCTGGCGGCTGCCGGCGATCGCAGCCCGTACGATCTGGCCAACTGGGTCGCCGCCGGCTTTCGATTCGAACAGAGGAAGCAGCGGTATTTTGGCCCCACGTTGTGTGGATGAATTTTCGATTGGAGAGGGAGCAGAGAGGAGGCAGCGCATTTCAAAACGAGCTGTGTCGTCTCAGCTCCCCGGCCTTGCCCGCATGAGATGCGAATCGCTCCTCGAAAAATGGAATGGTCAACACCCGCTTTCCCCTCCGAGGATCGCCGTTTTTTTCAACACATCACATGCCGAGTGCGGTATCATCGAACGAATCGCAGATTCCGTTCTTGCTTGATCTGCAAGCCGATTCACTGACCGCGTTGGGGTCCGCCCATGAATGTCCACATCAACTGCCCGCACTGCAAGAACCCCATCGAGCTGATCGATGTCGAACCAAAGCAGGAGGTCACTTGCACCGCGTGTGGATCGAGCTTTCGGCTGGAGGAGATGTCCACCACGGGCTGGACGCCCGGCGGAACGGTGGTCGGCCGATTTGAGATTGTCGAAGAAGTCGGCCACGGCGGCTTCGGCACGGTCTTCAAGGCCAAGGATCCGCAACTCGACCGCACCGTGGCCCTCAAAGTGCCGCGCCGCAGCAATATCGGCGACAAGCCGCAGGACCTGGAGCGCTTCATCCGCGAAGCACGCAGCGTCGCCCAGTTGCGGCATGCTTCCATCGCCTCCGTTCACGAAGTGGGAACGGTTGACTTGCCCCCCTCTCCCCTTGGGGGAGAGGGGCCGGGGGTGAGGGGCGAACCCATCCCGTACTTGGTGAGTGACTTCATCGAAGGCGTGACCCTGGCCGACCTCTTGACCGCGCGCCGGCCCGCCCCGCGCGAAGCCGCCAAGCTGATCGCCGATGTCGCGGAGGCGCTGCACTACGCCCATCAGCAGGGTGTTGTGCATCGCGACATCAAACCCTCGAACATCATGATCCGCCCGGACGGCTCGCCGGTGGTCATGGACTTCGGCCTGGCCAAGCGCGACGCCGGCGAAATCACCATGACCATGGACGGCGAAGTCCTGGGCACCCCCGCCTACATGAGCCCGGAACAAGCCCGCGGCGAAGCCCACAAAGTCGATGGCCGCAGCGACCTCTACAGCCTCGGCGTGATCCTGTACCAACTCCTGACCGGCGAACTCCCCTTTCGCGGCAACAAACGCATGCTGCTGTACCAGGTGATGAACGAAGAGCCGCGCTCGCCGCGCAGCTTGAACGACCACATTCCACGCGATTTGGAGACGATTACACTGAAGGCAATGGCGAAGGAGCCGGGGCGGCGCTACGATTCGGCGCGCGCCTTCGCGCAAGATGTCCAGCGCTGGCTGGGCGGCGAGCTGATCCTGGCCCGACCGGCCGGCGCGCTGGAGAAAACGGCCAAATGGGTCAAAAACCATCCGACCGCGGCCGTGTCGATCGGCGGCGCCGTGGTGGCGGCGTTGGCCATCGTCGCCGCCGGGTTTTGGTACCAGGCGCGGCTCCACGAAACCCGGGCTCAGGCCCGAGCCGAGGCGGAGGCGCTGGGCAAGGTGGACTCGCTCCAGGACGCCGCCGCCGGGGCCGTGCCGGCGCTGCTCGACAACGTAGCCGCATTCGCCAGAATGCGGGACGGCCCCGTGGCGCAACGGCTGCGCGACAAATGGCACGACGCCGCCCTCACCGACCGCCAGCGCCTGCGCATCGGCCTGGCGCTGGCCGCTGACGACGCTGACGTGAGTCGCCGCCTGATCGACCTCGCCCAAAAGACCGACGACCCCCATGAAGTCCTCTTGGTCCGAGACGTCCTATCGCCGCACGCCGCCGAGCTGAAATCCGATCTGTGGAAACGCAGCCAAGACCCGGCCATGCCGCGCATTGAGCGTTTGCGGCTCTGGGCGATCCTGGCGACGTTGGAGCCGAATGGCGCCGGCTGGAAGGGCGCCGCCGAGCCGGTGGTGAGCGAAGTGTTCGCCGCCAATCCGCTGCACCTGGGTGTATGGCAGCAAGCGCTGACGCCGGTCCGTCAAGCGCTGCTGCCGATATTGCAGAAGGCTTACCGTGACCCTACCGCAGAACGTCGCCAACTCGCGGCGGCGCTGCTGGCCGACTACGCCGCCGATCAGCCTGACGTGTTGGCGGATTTGGTGCTCGAGGCGGACGCGAAGCAATTTGGTGTGGTGTTCGCGGCGGCTGCGAGCGCAAAAGAGAAAAACAAAAGCGGCGTTACAGCGCCGCACTCCAAATGGGTGGCCGAATTGGACAAGAAACCGGCGCTGCCGCAGGTTGGCAAGGAGATTTTCAAGAAGGAAGGAACCATCGCCGCGGATGATCCCACCATCAAGACTTCCGACGGCCAAACGATGCCGGCGAAGATGTTCGAAGTCGCTCTCCAGGCGGGAACGGCGTACAAGATCGGCATGACCAGCAAGGAAATCGATTCGTTTGTCGTGGTCAAGGACAGCGCCGGCAAGGAGCTGGGCTTCGACGACGATTCGGGCGGCGATCAGAACAGCCTGCTGGAATTCACGCCGCCGCGGTCGGAATCGTACAAGGTGTACGCAGCCGCTCTCCAAGCCCAAAAGGGCCGGGGCGATACCGGCGCGTTCGTGCTGACCATCACCGAAGCGGCCGCCGTCGGTCCGAAGGAGAATCTCGCCGGCCGGCAGGCGAACGCCGCGGTGGCGCTGTTGCGGTTGTCGGCAGGACAGGTTGGAAACCTATCCTACGTGGACAAGGTCTGGCCGCTGCTCAAGCATTCGCCCGATCCGTCGATGCGCAGCTACCTGGTTCATCGGCTCGGTCCGCAGGGTGTGGATTTGGCCGTCGTGCTCAAACGTTTCGAAGAGGAAAAGGACATCTCGACGCGCCGGGCGTTGCTGCTCAGCGTGGGCGAATACAGTCCCGCTGGTCAAATCCCGCCGCCCGCGCAATCGTTGCTCCTGAAACTGTTGGACCTCTACCGCACCGAGCCCGACGCCGGGTTGCACGGTGCCGCCGCCTGGCTGTTGACGCACTGGGGGCACAAGGACAAGTTGCTGGCCATTGATCGGGAACTCGCCACGGCCGAGCCGCCGATCAAGAACCAAAGCGGCGGCAAAGCGCCGCAGTCCAAATTGGAAAATCCCACCTGGTGGATCAATTCCCAGGGCCAAACCATGATTGCCATTGCTGGCCCGGTGGAGTTCCTGATGGGCGCGCCCACGAGCGACCCCGACCGCTTGGCGAATGAGGTGCAGCACCGGCGGCGCATCAACCGCTCGTTCGCCCTGGCGGCCCATTCGGTGACGGTGGAGCAATTCCTGAAGTTTCGCAAGAGCCATGCAACCGTGCTCTTGAAGAAGCATGCGCCGACGCCGGATTGCCCGGTGCACGGCGCGACCTGGTACGAAGCAGCTGGCTATTGCAACTGGCTGAGCGCGCAGGAAAAGATTCCCAAGGACGAGTGGTGCTACGAGACGAATCCGGCGGGCCAGGTAGTGAAACTCAAGGAAAACTACCTGAGTTTGCCGGGCTATCGGCTGCCGACGGAAGCGGAAATGGAGTACGCCTGCCGGGCCGGGGCCTTGACCAGTCGCTATTATGGGGATCAGGAAGAGTTGCTTGGCAAGTATGCCTGGCATCTGAAGAACAGTGAGGATCGCAGCTGGCCGGTGGGGCTGATGAAGCCGAACGATTTTGGGTTTTTCGACCTGTACGGCAATGTGTGGAATTGGTGTCAGGAGAAGCACCAGACGTATCCACAAGCGAAGGACGGCAAGGCAATTAACGATATTGAAGATACTTTAAGTATCAATATCCAAGATAGTCGCGTTCTGCGGGGCGGTTCGTTCGGCAATCATGCCAGGAACGTCCGCTCGTCCGACCGTGACTGGGACGTGCCGACGACTCGGCTCCCCAATTTCGGGTTCCGTCCGGCGAGGACTTTACCACTTTGATTTGGACTGCGGCGCTTTAACGCCGCTTTCTTTCCTTCTTTCTTTTTGGGAGGGTACGACAGCTGCGTCCCATTGCGGCCTTGCGCGGTTCCGGTTTGGATGGGTTGTCGCAAAGAAAAAAACAAGAGAAGACAAGAAAGAAAGCGGCGTCAAAGCGCCGCACTCCAAAGGGGGGAAAAACAATAGCGGCGTCAAAGCGCCGCAGTCCAAAGGGGCTAACTTGATCTACAATCAAATCAGGAACGTCCGCTATCCTTCGGGTGAATGACGATGGAAGATTTGCGCCTTCGATTGATCGAGCGCCTGTGCCGCTGGCCGGCGGAACGCTTGCCGCAAGTGGACAGCTTCCTGAACGGACTCGAGGAGACCGCCCAAGCGCCGGGCAGGGCCGCCCCTGATGCGGCCGCGGCGGTGGCACTGCCGGTTGCCAAGGACTGGCCTCACGCTCCGCTGCATCGCCTTTCTGAGCACGGCACTTTCATCGTCACGGCATCCACCCTCGACAAGGCACACCATTTTCGCGGCGAGGAGAGACTCACCTTGCTCGAGGCGGAACTGCTTCGGCTGGCGAAGCAATTCGAGGTCGTACTGGAAGCCTGGGCGGTGTTCTCGAACCATTACCACTTTGTCGCCCACACGACGAGTGCCGCCAATCCGCTGGCAAACTTGATCGCCAAGCTCCACAGCACCACCGCAACCGCAGTCAATCGTCGCGACGGCACGCCGGCACGCCAAGTCTGGTTCAATTACTGGGAAACCCAACTCACCTTCGAGAAGTCTTATCTCGCCCGCCTGAATTACGTGCATCAGAACCCGGTCAAACACCGGCTTGTGGCGGTTGCCAGTCAATACCCATGGTGCTCGGCGGCGTGGTTCGAACGCACCGCGACCAAAGCCCAAGTCAAGACCATTTACAGCTTCAAGTTCGATCGCCTGAAGCTCGACGACGACTATGAACCAGTGGTGTAGCGCCCAATCTTGAAGTGCGGCGGTTTGATGTCGCATTCTTTTCTTCAACCTTGGAGTGCGGCGGTTTGACGCCGCTTTCTTTTCTTCAACCTTGGAGTGCGGCGGTTTGACGCCGCTTTCTTTTCTTCTTTCTTTGCGGGAACCTGCGACATCCGCGTCCCATGGCGAGCTTTCGCTGTGGCAGTCCCGATGTGTTGTGCCAAGAAAAAAACAAAAGAAAGAAGAAAAGAAAGCGGCGTCAAACCGCCGCACTCCAAAGCGCCGCTCGTCCAACCGTAACAGGAACGCGCCGACGACTCGGAACAACAATATCGGGTTCCGTCCGTCGAGTACCTTGCCTTGCCAGAATTCGCGGGCGGTTTCCTCCCGCGGAGCGTGCCAGGGTGCAAAGTCCAGGCCGTGGTCCCGTGTCGAATCATTCTCGGATGTTTCGGCCAAATGAAGTCGAGGCCCGGCAGGTCTGGTAGGCCGCACGGCTCGAAGGCCCTGCCGGGCCTTTGTCGTCTACTCCTTGGACGCGGACCAGCCCGTTGCATCGCCCGCACCAGCCGCTACAATGGCGTCCGCATCCTCGATCGACTTCCCCGAAAGGAGACCCGCCATGTCCGAGCCGCAACCCTATCGCCCGCGCTGCATTTATCTCACTTGCAAATCAATGCAGGTTTTTGGCGAGGATTTCGAGAATGATCCCGAGTTCCAGGCCGGTATGGTCGAATTCACCTGCACTGAGACGTTCAAGAACCTCGGCCCCGACGGCGGCGACGTTGCCTTCGAGGCGTGCTGCAACAAGGAGCGCAAGTGCTTTCGGGAGTTTTAGGATCGCGGCGGAAACAAGTTCCCTGTTTAGCCCCGGTTCGCAGAACCGGGGCGGACAAGATCGCGAGCGATGAATCCTTGTCCGTCAGGGGTCGCAGTCGCCCCGGTTCTTCGAACCGGGGAGTTGTCAATCAATTGGCGTTCGGTTACGCACACCCCACATCGAAACGGTTCCTTCTAGCTCCCTGCTGCGCATAAACAGCACCGTTTCCACGCCGCAGCGTAGCCGCGCCATTGCGTGTGCGCTGAACCCCCCGCACTCCTTGGCCGTTTCCCGCCCCCATCCGTAAAACTTCATCGTTGTTTCGCTCCGATGCGTGGCCCCCACCGGCTGCCCGCGGAGCTTTCTTTTTTGAGTTTGTAGGTTAGGTTTCCAACCTGACCGATTTGCCGGTCAGGTTGGAAACCTAACCTACGCAAGGATCCCACCATGGCCAAATACGTCTACTTTTTCGGCGGCAAATCGGCGGACGGCAGCGGCAAGATGAAGGAGCTGCTCGGCGGCAAGGGGGCCAACCTCGCCGAGATGTGCCTCATCGGCCTGCCCGTGCCGGCAGGATTCACCATCACCACCGAAGTTTGCAATCTCTACTACGCCAACAACCAGAAATACCCCGACGGGCTCAAAGCCGAAGTCGAAGCGGCGATGCGCAAGACCGAAGAGGTCATGGGCGCGAAGTTCGGCGATTCGAAAAAGCCCCTGCTCGTCTCGTGTCGGTCCGGCGCCCGCGTTTCCATGCCCGGCATGATGGACACCGTGCTCAACATCGGCCTCAATGAATCGACGCTCAAGGGCCTCATCGAATCGACCGGCAACGAGCGCTTCGCCTGGGATTCGTATCGCCGCTTCGTGCAGATGTACGGCGACGTGGTGCTCGATCTGAAGCCGACGTCGAAGACCGAGATCGATCCGTTCGAGCACATCATGGCGCAGTTGAAACACGAGCGCAAGGTGAAGCTCGACACCGAGCTGACCGTGAAGGATCTGCAAGAGCTGGTCAAGCGTTTCAAGGCCGCGGTCAAGGCCAAGAAGGGCAAGGAGTTTCCCGAAGATCCGATGGAGCAGATGTGGGGCGCCGTCGCGTCCGTGTTCGGGTCCTGGCAGAACGACCGGGCCATCGTCTATCGCCGGCAGTACGGCTATCCGCACGACTGGGGCACCGCGGCCAACATCTGCTCGATGGTGTTCGGCAACATGGGCGACGATTCGGGCACCGGCGTCGCCTTCACGCGCGACCCGGCCACCGGCGAAAACGTCTTCTACGGCGAGTACCTGATCAACGCGCAGGGTGAAGACGTCGTCGCCGGCATTCGCGCGCCCAAGAAGATCGCCGAGCTGCACAAGGACATGCCGGCCTGCTACAAGCAGCTCGATGAGATTCGCGGCACGCTCGAAAAGCACTACCGCGACGTGCAGGACATCGAGTTCACCATTCAAAAGGGCAAACTCTGGATGCTGCAGACGCGCAACGGCAAGCGCACCGGTTTCGCCGGCGTCCGCTTCGCCGTCGATATGGTCGAGGAAGGCCTGATCACGAAGGAAGAAGCGCTGAGTGCCGGCCGCATTCCGCCCGATGATCTGAATCAACTGCTGCAACCCATCTTCGACCCGGCCGCGAAACGCACGGCCAAGGTGATTGCGAAGGGCATCAACGCCGGCCCCGGCGCCGCCACCGGCAAGATCAAGTTCTTCGCCGAGGAAGCCGAACACTACGTCCACCATCACGGCAAGGGCGTCATCCTGGTTCGCCGCGAAACGTCGCCCGAAGACCTGCGCGGTATGCAGGCGGCCGACGGCATTCTGACGGCGTTCGGTGGTGCTTCCAGTCACGCGGCCCTCGTCAGCCGGCAGATGGGCAAGGTCTGCGTCGTCGGCTGCCAGGATTTGCAGATCGACTACAGCGCCCGCACCGTCACCGTCAAAGGCGTCACGCTCAAGGAAAACGATTACATCTCCGTCGACGGCTTCACCGGCGAAGTGATGCAGGGCAAGGTCGCGACCAAGCCGAGCGAAGTGATGCAGGTGCTGGTCAGCAAGACGATGAAGCCGGAAGAATCGCGCGTCTACCAGCAGTTCGCCAAGCTGATGGAATGGGCCGACAGCGTTCGCACGCTGAAGATTCGCACCAACGCCGACAAGCCGGACCAGGCCGAGCAGGCGATCGCGTTCGGGGCGGAGGGCATCGGCCTGTGCCGGACCGAGCACATGTTTTTCGACCACATCAAAGAGATGCGCGAGATGATCCTCGCCGATTCGCCGCAGGACCGCGCGCGGGCGCTCGACAAGTTATTGCCGTTCCAGCGGGCCGACTTCGAAGGCCTGTTCAAGGCGATGAAGGGCTTCCCGGTGACGATCCGAACGCTCGATCCGCCGCTGCACGAATTCCTGCCGCACGACGCCAAGGGCCAAGACGAGATGGCTGAGGAGCTGGGCGTCAACCGCAACGTCATCGCCGAGCGCGTGAAGTCGCTGCACGAATTCAACCCGATGCTCGGCTTCCGCGGCTGCCGGTTGGGCATCGTCTACCCGGAGATCACCGCGATGCAGGCCCGCGCGATCTTCGAGGCCGCGTGCAACGTCAAGAAGGCCGGCATCGACGTGCATCCGGAAATCATGATCCCGCTGGTCGGCTTTTTGCCGGAGCTGAAGGCCCAGGCGAAGCTCGTCCACGACGCCGCCGCGAAGGTGTTCGCCGAAAAGGGCATGCAGGTCGATTACCAGGTGGGCACGATGATCGAGTTGCCGCGCGCGGCGATCTGTGCCGACCAGATCGCCAAGGAAGCGCAGTTCTTCAGCTTCGGCACCAACGACCTGACGCAGACCGGCCTGGGCATGAGCCGCGACGACTACGGCACCTTCATCCGCCACTATCTCGAAAGCGACATCGTGCCCAAGGACCCGTTCCAAACGATCGACTTCGACGGCATCGGCGGCCTCATGCAAATCGGCGTCGAGCGCGGTCGCAAGACGCGGAGTGATTTGAAGATCGGCATCTGCGGCGAACACGGCGGCGACCCGGACAGCGTCAAATTCTGCCATAAGATTGGGCTCAATTATGTGAGCTGCAGTCCGTTCCGCGTGCCGATTGCAAGGTTGGCGGCGGCGCAAGCGGCGCTGGGGAAGTAGACGGCACACTCCGTGTGCGGAAGTTCGGCACACGGAGTGTGCCGTCTACTCTGGCGCCGATTGCAAGGCTGGCGGCGGCGCAGGCGGCGCTGGGGAAGTGAGCCCTGCGACCGGCAATTCATCTTCAGGCCGCAATGCGCCAGCGCAGCCTTTGGTATTGACACTCAGTAAGTCGATTGTATAATTTTAGTGTTATGTATAAATTTAGTCGACAGACTTATTGGAGCTAACGATGGTGGATTCGCCTGCGAATCCTTTTCGCCCAGGGGCCGGCCATATGCCGCCCTACCTGGCCGGACGCCAACACGAATTCGACGAGTTCAAGAAACTGCTCCGCCAAGACGTCATTCTCCACAATCTCGTGCTGACCGGGCTGCGCGGCGTCGGCAAGACCGTTCTCTTGGACACCCTCAAGCCTCTGGCGCAGCAAGCCGGCTGGCTCTGGGTCGGCACTGACCTATCCGAGGCGATGACCTTGACCGAGGAGCGCATCGCCGTCCGGCTCATCACCGACTTGGCGGTGGTCACTTCGTCCTTGACGATTGCCCGTGTGCCCGGATTTGGCTTCGCGCACGTCGATGAAAAGCTCGATTTCGACACGATGCTTGGGTTCTTCAACAAGACCAATGGACTGATTGCGGACAAGCTGAAAGCACTTTTGGAATTCGTTTGGTTGTGCTTGCAGAAGCACGGCGTGCGCGGAGTCATCTTCGCCTACGATGAAGCACAGAACATGTCCGATCATGCCGCGAAGGAGGAATATCCGCTGTCGCTGCTGTTGGAGGTCTTTCAGTCCATACAGAAAAAGAACATTCCGTTCATGCTCGTGCTCGTAGGTTTGCCGACGCTTTATCCCAAGCTCGTCGAGACGCGAACTTTCGCGGAGCGGATGTTTCGTGTGCTTTTCTTGGATCGGCTCAGCGACCAAGACAGTGTGGACGCCGTGCAGAAACCGATACAAAGAGCCAAGCCGCTCGTTAAATTCTCAAAGGAGACGGTGCGGGCGATTGTCGCCGCGTCCGGCGGTTACCCTTACTTCCTGCAGTTCTTTGGCCGCGAGGTCTGCGACGCCTACCTGCAGAAAATCCAGCGCGGACGCAAGCCTCAAGTGCACCTGGTCGAGATCACGCGCAAGTTAGATTCGGATTTCTACGCGGGCCGCTGGGCCAAGGTGACCGACCGGCAACGCGATTTGTTGGCCGTCGCCGCGCGCCTCAAAAACGCCGATTGTGAATTCACGGTCCAGGAAATCGCCGCGGCATCCAAGCACTGGCTCACGCGTCCGTTCAGCCCCAGTCACATCAGTCAGATGTTGCTGAAGTTGGCCGAAGCCGGACTGGTTTACAAGAATCGCCACGGCAAATATTCCTATGCCGTCCCGTTGTTTGGGCAGTTTATTCTTCGGCAATTGGGCAACGGATGAGCGCGGAAGCGATGAAACTGCTTCCGCATTGCTATTTCTTGCCGCATCCAGCACCCGCGAGCGGTTCCTGCCGCTCCGTGATCGGCCCGCCTTGCGTTTTCAGCAGCGCCACACGTTCCGCATTCAGCGCAATGAACGATTGCCACGCGGCGGGCACTGCGGTCTCGTGGTGAATCGCCTCGACCGGACACTCCGGCACGCAGGCGCCGCATTCGATGCACTCGTCCGGGTCGATGTACAACATGTGCTCGTCTTGATAGAAGCAATCGCACGGGCAGACGACGACGCAATCGGTGTACTTGCAATCGCGGCACGGTTCGCAAACGACGTAGGTCATGGCCAGGCTCCGTGGGATAACGGGCGACGTATCCACTCAGAGCGAAGCACGTGCCAGACGGTCCATTTGCGTGTTTCTCGAGGAATCTCGGCAAAATGATCAAAAAGCAGCCGACGAAACGACGCGCGGTGGATGAAATGACCAAAGGTCGTCACAGCGCAGCGGGTGCTTTGCGGTCGATGCCGAGCTTCCGCATCTTGCCGTAAAGTGTCGTCGGTTTGAGGCGCAAGGCTGCCGCGGCGCCGCCCGGGCCGTAGATCTTGCCGTTCGAGCGCTTGAGCGCCGCTTCGATCGTTTGCCGCTCCACATCCTGCAATCCTTCGGCGCGCGCTGACGAGTTCGCAATCGGGCGCGCTAGCCAATTGGGATCGACATCCAAAACACTGCTGGTCGTCGCGATCATGGCCCGCTCGACGATGTTCTCCAGCTCGCGGACGTTGCCTGGCCAAGGATAAGCTTGCATCCGCTGGATCGCGATGGGGGAGATCGTCTGCACCTGTTTGTTCATTCTCCGGTTGAAGTGGTGGAGAAAGTGCCGGGCCAGGTCCGGAATGTCCTCGGGCCGATCGCGCAGCGCCGGCACGCAAATCGGAAAGACGTTGAGCCGATAGAAGAGATCGGCGCGGAATCGGCCGGCTTGGACCAGCGCGGGCAGGTCTTGATGCGTGGCGGCCACGACGCGAACATCCACACCCATCGCCTGGTTGCCGCCGACGCGCTCAAACGTTCGTTCCTGCAAGACACGGAGCAGCATTACCTGTATCTCGGGTGGAATCTCCGCGATCTCATCGAGGAACAGCGTGCCGCGGTGCGCCAATTCGAACCGGCCGATGCGCCGTTTGGTCGCCCCGGTGAAGGCCCCGGCTTCGTGCCCGAATAGCTCGCTCGGCAGCAACGTCGGACTCAGAGCGGCGCAATTGACGCTGACCAACAGATGCTGACGGCGCGGGCTCAATTGATGGATTGCCCGCGCGACGAGTTCCTTCCCGGTGCCGGTCTCGCCCAGGATCAACACGGTGCTGTCGGTCGGCGCGACCTGGCTGATGGCGTGCCGAACGTTCTTCATCGCAGCGCTATCGCCCGTCAGCGTGCGCAAATTGGAATCGCGTTGGATCTCGCCGCGCAGGTACTCGACTTCGCGTTCCCGGCGCTTTTCAAGGTCCGCAATGCGCCCGAGCAAATCAGCCCGTTCCTGCACCAGGACGCCGAGCAGTTCCAGAAGAATGGCTTCGTTGTCCATGGCCGGCTCGGTTTTCTCCAGAAACCGCACGTTATTGTACGATCGACAGATTCTGTTGCATTTCTGGGAAGTCCACTTTTCGTCCGCAGGCCTCTCGCGGTATAATCCACGCCGTTACCACGATTCCTCAGAGACACTGACATGGCACCCACTCTCGCGCCATTACCCATTCAAGGCACCATGGCCGGCTTCCGTCGCTTCAGCGTACCCGAATACCACAAGCTCATCGAAATCGGCATGTTGACCGAGGACGACAACTTGGAGTTGTTGGAAGGATATTTGGTGCACAAAATGTCGCGCAATCCTCCGCATGACCGCGTCATCCAACGGTCCAATCGAGTTTTCATTCGCGTTCTTCCCTCGAACTGGGACCTGCGCATCCAATGTGCAATCACTTTGCCAAACAGCGAGCCGGAACCTGATATCAGTATCGTCCGCGGTGACGATTCCAACTATGAACATCGTCATCCCAGCCCCGCAGATATTGGTCTACTAATCGAAATGTCCGACGCCACCCTGGCCTGCGACCGCATCGACAAGGGCCGCATCTACGCCCACGCCAACATTGCTTGCTACTGGATCGTGAATCTTGTCAATCGCCAAATCGAAGTGTACACGCAACCGTCCGGCCCGGTTGCCGCGCCGGCTTATGCCCATCAGGCCACCTATCGTCTAGGCGATTCCGTGCCCCTTGTCCTTGATGGCGTTACGGTCGCGACCATTCCCGTCAACGACATCCTTCCCTGATCCCAGGGGCGCATCCTCCGTTTCGTTTCACGATCGCGCCGCCGAGTGAAATGAAAGTAAATATTCGCCCAACGGGGGTATAGATTGGATCACTCCCGGGGACATTGGGGTGGGATTGGAAATGGGAGGACCCCGGGAGTGGCGCCCCGAAGAGTGGCGGGGGGGGACGGG
>Ga0080064_1006228_pt1 | contig 13103 bp, 14 predicted proteins | sample Subgrocontami54m_FD_69260 | JGI IMG/M metagenome (GOLD analysis project Ga0080064, IMG submission 69260) | Subsurface groundwater microbial communities from S. Glens Falls, New York, USA - GMW46 contaminated, 5.4 m (SPADES assembly) (version 2) ...
CAGTACTGGAGGTATTGCAGCGGCTTCCTTTGCGGCTGGCGCGGTGGATGCGGCGGCTATCGCCGCGAATGCCCTGGGAACCTCGGAAGTAGCCAGCGCGGTAGATGACCGCATTGTGAGCGCGAACTGGAACAAGGCGCGCACCTCGCACACCACACAAGGGACTTTTGGAGAAAGTCAGAACGCGGTTATTTCTGGCGCGGCTATCGCGGGAACCCTGAGCACCACGCAGATGACCACGGACTTGACGAACGCAACAGATTCTTCGATGAATGGCAGAACCATTGTGTTCATCGGGAATGGTACGGCGGCATTGAAAGGTCAGGCGACCAACGCGACGGCGTATGTGGGGGCCACAAAGTTAATTACGTTTACTGCTGTAACTACAGCGCCGGCGGCAGGAGACCAATTTCTTATATTTTAATATGTTTCCAAGTCAAACCATTTCGGGCAGAGAAGATACAAAACTTGGCTACGCCAAATTTATCTGCCAATTTTTGTGTGGGAAGCGTGCTTCCGCGAATGAACAAAACATCTCGCTCCGTAAGTTTTGCCGCATGGTTTTCTTCGCCCCTAGATTTTGGATGGGGTACATGAGTATTCCATCGTCCTTTGCTGACAGCATCGAGAGCATTGTCCTTTTGAGTCCCAGCTTTCAAGTGTTGCGGGTTGCAACAAGGGGGATTGTCGCAAGAATGAAGAATCAACTTACCTTTTGGGATTGGCCCTTTGGCGAGCATATAGGAAAATCTATGTGCAGAAGTGGAATGCATTCTGGTGATGCAGAAGTTTCCGTAACCATTCTTCCACTTAGCACCAGCCCAGAGCCAGCATTCTTCACTCTTGCCACGAATAACTTTCCTCCAAAATCTTTGTTCAATTGGCTGTGCGCGTCTTGGCATGTAAGCAGTATGCACTTAGCCTGCCCTGGTGTCAAATGAAAACACTACTTCAACGATTTGCACTGTGGATTCTCAAAGTCACCGGCTACGAGTTTCCCAAGCCGCAGATTCGTGCCAACAGATACGTCATGGCCGCTGCGATACTTTGTGGGGAACTATCCAATTGGGATGCGTCGGGAGAAGCCAAGCGTCATCAGGTGTACGCGAAACTCATCAAGCAATTTCCAGAGGCGCGCAAAAAGGATTTGTCTCTGGCGATAGAACTGGCGTTGCACGATGCCTAGAGTAACTACTGTATTCGTTTACGCGCTTCCTGGCCCTCCGCAGACATTCTCTGCGAAGACTGCGGCGGTGGTTGCTGTGAGCACCATGTCGCATCAGCAGATGCGCTACTATCGCGCCCCAAGAGGATTTCCGGCGCGTTCCATCATTCTTGCGCTACTGTTAGGACAAGAACTGCCGCATACGGGTATTCCGATGCCGAATCAGGACAACGCGAACTGGACAGGGCAACCAGTGAAAATCGAGGTGAGCTATGATGACGAAAGACAAGGCAAAGATGATGTTGAAAGAGGGCATGGCACGCGGCCACGCTCTGACCGATAAACAGAAATCACTCATGCGCGGGGTGGCGCATGGCTGGAAGCCAACGAAGATGAAGAAGTCTTCGGGCATGGGGAGCATGTGAACCCGGATAAAGAACATACGCTGCAAGCATGGAAGAAACTCCGCCAGCGAGCGCGGACGGACTTGCTATTTCTGTGCAACGAAATCTTGGGCTACAAGGACGTTCACGAAAAGGTGCATGGGCCAATCATTGAGAAGCTGCAAAAGTTTCAGGGCGGCGTGGATACAGTGACGAATGACGGCCAACTTGTGAAGTACACACCCGCCGTTCCGGTTTATTCGCTGGAAGGGCCGCGCCGCAGGCTGTTCCTTGACCCGCGCGGCTTCCTGAAAACCACAGTGATTACTGTCGCGCATACGTTACAGTGGATTATCAATTACCCCGACATTCGCATCATCATGTTTCACGCGAAGAATGAGATTGTGCATCAAATCCTAAATGAGATTCGCAGCCATTTCCAGTTCAACAACCGTTTCCGGTTTCTTTTTTATGACCATTGCCCACCCCTAAAGAGAGCGATTGACTTTGGAAATCTTACGCAGTTCACGACAATGGCTAGAAGGGCACGGACGCTCAAAGAACCTACTGTGTTTGCGACTTCGATTGAATCCATTGTTGCTGGTATGCACTCGGAAGTGGTTAAGTGTTGCGACATTACGGACAAAGAGAACGTAAGAACACCAGAAGCCATCCGACAGGTCAAAACCAGTTTTGCGCAGATTCAATTCCTTCTCGATGAACCAGCTCTGTCGTGGATTGATTTGGAGGGGACTTGTTATGACTTCTCAGATGTCAGCAACACCATCATGGATGCAGAATTGAAACTTCCAGATAAAGACCGCACATGGTCAATCCACTGCCGCGCCATTATGGACGATGCTGGAAAACCAGTCTGGGAAAAACCTGTGAGCGGAAGGACAAAGTGCTTCGACCTCGTGGCTATCAACAAGGTACGCAACGACCCGACGATGGACACCTACACCTTTATGGCGCAGTACATGAACCAGTGCGTAGTGACGGGAGATGCCTTCTTTGACCCCAAGACATTCCAGTGGGTTCCTACGCAGACGATTAAAAGCATCACGCGCCGTTACCACGCCACGGTTGACCTTGCCAGTGTGAATCCTCTAACGGGAGTGAGGGGCACAGAAGACTTCTCGGTGATTCTAGTGGCTGGATACGACCAGATGAATCGCGGATACGTCTGCGACCTTTCGCGCGGGCGCTACAAGCCCGGAGAAGTGATTGATGAAATTTTCCGGCTGTTTGACCGTTGGAACTGTGATTTCAGAATTGAGGATGCTAGTGGCGCGAGACAGATTCTACACTTCCTGCAACGCGAAATGGGTAAACGTAAGAAGTGGCCGTGCATCAACCTGATTAAGCGCGACTCGCGCGTCTCTAAGCAGGAGCGTATTGCCGGGTTGCAGCCGTGGATTAAGTCTGGCGACTTGCGATTTGCGGAAGAGTTGCCGTGGAAAGAGGAATTGATTCTGGAGTTAGCGCGTTTCCCGCGCTACAGCCATGATGATATTGCCGATGCGCTGGCTGACCAGTTTCAAAACAGGACATACTTCGGCTCCATGAAGACGGAGCAGGAAGCGCAGCATGAAGATTTGAACAGGAATTTGCCGTGGTTCATGCAGGAACCGATGGAAGTATCTACATTGTCTTCTGGTTTTGACAAGATGACGGGAATGTGACATGGCGCTGATAGAAGAACCACAAGAACCATTACGCAAGGAAACGGCGCAAACGCTCGAAGAGCAAGCCCTAACTTCGTTAGAGCCGTGGTCTGACTATATCGCGCTCAAAAGGGTGAAACGAAACTTCGAGCACGCGGAGAATTACGTTCGCTTGAACCATGCATGGCGCTGGGGCAATGCCGACGAACTTTATCTAGGATGGATGCAGCAGAAATACTGGGAAGGAACCAAGATTCCCAGAAGTTCTTTGCCTGTCTATCTGACCTTTGAGCATATCGAGTCGGCTTTGCCACAGGACATTCAAGCCCTGTTTGGTGAGCCGCAGTGGTTTGATATGCGGCCCTACCCAGTTACAACCGCCCAGGAATCGGCGGCCATCCATGAACTGCTCTTGGCACAAAACCGCGGGTTGAATAACGGCACAGGGATACGCGAGATATTCCGTAAAACCTGCAAATCAGCACGGCTCTACGGAAACGGCATCATTTATCAGGGCTGGAAGCGCGGTACAGAGCAAAAGCTAGTTACGATAGACCAACTCGTACCCGAGCGTCAGACACTCAACATTCCAGGATTTGGGGCTATCCCCGTTCCTACGGGCAAGATGCTTCGCCAAGTACAGCATGTACCGCAGAGCATTGAAATCAACGAGCCAATCCTGGAATATGTTTCTTTGCGCGATTTTTTCATTGACCCGAACTGCCCTTCTCCACTGCCGTGGGAAGCGAACTACTGTATCCGTAGGAAATTGGTTCCTATCAAGCTGATTGCGCAACTTTCCGGGCAGCCGGGGTTTAATATCCCCGATTTACCGTTCCTGTTGGCAATGGCGATTGGCAAAGAGCACAGTCAGTCTGACCAAGCGCGGCATGTGGGCGAGGCCATGCGCGATGCCACCTACAACCCTACGGACGATTACTCGGTTTCTGGCGAAGACAAGCGCATTGAAGTCCTAGAATACTGGACAAGCGACCGTTTGGTTTGGCTGATTGGGCGAAAGTACGTCGCCTATAACGTCCCGAATCCTTACGGCTGGATTCCTTTTCTGAATATCTCCTACGCGGATGTTTTGGATAGGTTCTACGCTTTGGGCATGACGGACATTTTGGAACCGGAACAGCGGTTGCAACAGTCCATCATCAATGCGCGCGTGGATGAATTGAGTCTGATGATTCATCCTCCCGCCAAGAAACGGCGCGGAGTGCCCATTCTGCTATCGCAATTGCGCCGCAGACCGGGCTTAGTTGCAGAGATGGAAGACCCGGAAACAGACCTAATTTGGGAGGAACCGCGCAATGTTACCGCACAGGCTTATGTGGAGGTTGCCGCTTCTGAGCAACGCTCTCAGCGGCGAGATGGGATTACGGAAATGGGCGCTATGGGTACTCCTGGCGCGGGAAGTTCAATCAACCGGACTGCTACCGGCATCAATACGCTTGCCGGAGCGACCAAGTTCCGTATCGGATATTTCATCGAGAATGTGCAGGAAAACGTCATTGTTCCCATGCTTGTTCATCAACTCGAACTCAACCAGCGATTCAACACCCAGAAAGATATTGTAGAGGTTTTGGGGCAAGAGGGGCAAGCGATTCAGCTTTCTTCGGATTCTTTAATGCGCGCGAAGATTCGGTTTGAAATGAGGGCCGCGAACAAGGCTACCAGCCGTTCGGCGGTCATGCAGATTTTGCCGCTACTAATCCAATCCGCGCTCAACCCGGAAATGCAGCGTCAACTTGCCGCGATAGGATTAACAATGGACGCCAACAACATCATGAACGTGGCGATGGATTCCGTGGGGCGTGGGGACTTGAAGAACCTGCTGCTGCGTAAACTGACGCCGCAAGAAATTCAGATGATGCAGCAGAATGCCATTGACCAAACCAAGATTATGACGCAAAAGATTCGCGGGGAAAGCCAGATGGACATTACACAGGAAAGAGGGGCCGCTGATATTTTGAAGAACTTGATGAAGCTCATGGGCGATGTGCACATATCCAGCGAAGATAGAAAGGCAGACAGAAGGAAAGAGTCCGTGCAATGAGAACAAACCTGGAGCGCATGGAAGCCTCGGAATTTGACCTGGACTCGCAAAAGTTGCTGGTCGAAGGGGAGATTGCTGGCGACCTTATTGCAAGCCCCGCATGGAGAATGCTATTGGATTGGGCGGAAAAGAGATGCGAAATATCTCTGACCGCGATTCGTGGCAACAAGTCCAGCGACCCGCTCCTATCACGCGAGCTACAAAGGAATTGGCAACGAGATGAAGGCTGGCTGACAGCCCTTCAATCTCATTTTATTGGCATGGTCAACGACCGCGAATATCTCCGGTCAACCCTGCAAGCGATAGAAGCGGGCTTGCAAAACGACCAAACGAGCTTGGGGGAGGACACCATTCCTGTCCCCACATCCGAAAGTAAAGGAGTCGCCTAACCAATGGCCGACGAAGCAAACGCAACAGCCACCACGCAGGTTGCGGCATTAGAACAAGCGCAGCAAGTTGTCCGTTCCGAAGTAGCGGCGGGCAAAACTCCAACCGAGGTGCGTGTTCCTGACCCCTCCAAAGCGGAAGGCTACCAAATCTTTCGCGCGGATAGTCCCGAACAACTCATCCAAACACTTGCAGAAGCGAAGGCCAACTCAAACCGTTACATTGCCGATGAACTGAAGCCCCTGAAAGACCAGATGGCGGCGCTCACCCAGCGTCTCCAACCGTTCTTGCAGGTGAATCAGCCCGCGCAAGATGCGGGATTCGACAAGCGCAGATACTTTGAGCTTCTGGAAACCAACCCCATTGAAGCTGGAAGATATGTGCGTAACTACGACCCTGAATACCAAGAACTCCAGAGCCAGATTGAATCGCAGCGCCTACGCGATACGGGCACTGTCTTCATGTCTCGTCACCCGGAGTTCTCCAATGCTCCTGCTGATGCCGACAAGCTCGTCAACTCTGCCGTTAGGCTGATGAAAGAGATTAGTCCTAATGTCTCTGATGATGTGCTTGCGCGAAGAATTACACCGCGCATCATGGAAGCAGCGTACTCAGAGTTAGTGGCAAGCGGAGAGTTCAAGGCAGCAGTACAGGCGACGGCAACCCTACCGGGTATGCGACCGCCGCCCAATCTTCCTTCTTCCGCACCACAAATGGAAACTGCCGCCGTAGCACTTGCGGAACAGATGGCAAACGCGCAAACGGAAAGCGAAGTGAATGAACTCGCGCGAAAGGCGGGTCTACTTCGTTAACCGTATCCGCAATCACAAGGAGAAATACCAGTGGCATACAATCCGGCTTCTACGATTTCTACCACAAGCGGGTTGAACCACGTTGCAGTCACCTTCTATAACAAGAGGGCGATGAGTCGGCTGTTGAAGAACACTCGTTTTCTGTCGGTGTGCGAACCAGAGGAATTGCCGTTGCAAAGCGGAAAGATTGTGCAGTAAAAAGAACTGCTGCACATTAAACTTGGTACCATATGCTGGAAACACTCCGAACGACTGAGGCTACTGACAAGGTGAGAATGCCTAGTACACGGAGTCAATCAGCAGGAAACGAACTTTACTGGCTAGCTGGTTTATGGGACGGAGAAGGAAGTTTGATGTTAGCGAAGGCCAACAAGCGTTACCCAGGATATAAACCGCTTGCAACCTTAGCTAACACACATAAACCAACAATGGAGAAAGCGAATGAGATACTTGCAGCGCATGACATTCGAGCGTACTTCTGTACCAATCGGGATAAGCGGGGAAAGTACCCCCCGCAATACTCGCTCTTTGTCTGTGGTTTCAAGAGGATTCAGCGTTTTCTTGCTGTTGTTGGCCCTCTTCTCTTTACCAAAAGCCATCAAGCAAAGCTTCTCGGTGAGTTCATTGAACTTCGTAAACTTGGGTGGCATGGGAAACCAACTACCCCCAGAGAACATGAACTTGCAGAAGAAATTCGCTTTGCCAATCGCGGTAGATTCGGCTCCTCAGAGACTTTACGTACCACACAGCCGCAAGGTTGTGAAGATAAAGTCCAATCCTGAACGAGAGTTCAGGCAACGGATTGGGTTCCGTTACGGCAACTTCGCGGCCAACACTACGGCAGCAACCGAAGGCGACCTTCCGACCGGCTTGACTCTGCAATCAGCAACCATCAGCGGAACTGTCAGTCAGTATTCCGACTACATTTCGCTGTCTGATTTGCTGGTGGACGTGACAATTGACCCGATTGTTTCTAACGCTGCGGGCGTTCTTGGCTACCGTCTCGGACTCTCGGTGGATACCATCGTGCGTACCGAACTGGAAAGCGTGAACTCCTCAGTGGACGAAGACCCTGTTGGTTCTTACCTTTCGGCTTCGGACTTCCGCCGTTCGCGGGCTTTGCTCGCGGGCGCGGACGTACAGCCGAAAGACAACGGTTATTTCGCATCTATCGCCCATCCCTATGCCGTATACGACTTGGTGAACGACGCCACGGCGGGGGGATTTATCGAAATGCACAAGTTCACGAATCCTGCCATGCTTGAAACCATGCAAGACCGTGGGCTTGTCGGTCGAATCGGCGGATGTGAAATCTTTGAATCTACCAACGTCGCCACAAGCGGCTCTGCTCCGAACACTAAGTACAATGTCTATGTGGTCGGGAAGAACGTGATTGGCGCTGTTGACCTTGCCGGACGGGGTGTTTCTGCCCTGCGCGGTAAAGTATTCTGGGACGAGGGCGCACCGCTCATTAAGGTGCATAACTTCCGCAACAGTTCACAGGTTGCAGACCCGACAGGGCAAATCGCTGCTGCCGTGGCCTTCAACATCGTGTTCGTTGCGAAGTTGCTCCGCGCCGGAAGCGACAACTACCGCTTCATCATCATTGAACCCGATGTGTCGGTGGCAACCTGATGGCGAAAACACAGAGTATCGTATTCGCCGCCAATATTGCCGCTGGACGAACAACCACTGGCAATAGTGGAACCATCAAGATGCCCGAAGACCTGTCCGGCATTCAGTTCATTCTGGATGCTACTACGGTTACAGGGACATCTCCGACCCTCGACCTATCGTATGAAATATCGAATGACGAGGGAACCACATGGTACGGTGTAGCACGGCACGCGCAAGTAACGGCTGCGGCGCAAAGGTTTATGACCATTCCGCTGACAACCTACCCTTGCTTGGGTCTTCTGCTCGCCAGCGCCAACTTTGACGTAGCGGAAGTTGCAGTTACGGGCGGCACTCTTGTCACCGTTCTGAACACCCCTCCTGCATTTATGAGGGCTGCATGGACGATTGGCGGAACCAACCCTAACTTCAAATTCCTGCTGACGGCAAACGTGATTGCACAACGATAAGACCTCTTGGGCCGGGAGGAAAACTCGGCCCACAAACTTATGATTCTTGATACAGCGGGACAAGATAGGCTGCGCTGGCGCAAGACGGTGGAGAAAACCCGCGAACTTGCAGCCAATTCGATTGCCCATCAACACTGGCAAGTGGAAAAGACGCAGAAGAGTGAAACTTCTAGGGGCATTCTTGACCCACGCCAAGCGGAGCACCAACTTGGAAGACCTTTGATGCCGCAGATTTTGATGGCGCGGTTAAAGAAGATGAATCCGCAATTGATGTTCCAGAAGAATCCATTGGGGAACTGGATGGTGACGTATCCTACCAAAGAGCGAACGATGGACGGCGGAGAGAAAGACATTCTACGCATGGCGGCATGGTTTGAGAATGGCGTTGTACCAGAGTTTGACATTCAGCATCCGGTCTATGACCAAGTATGGGACGCGGAGAAGCGAGACTTTGCTACCACACTGAAAACTGTAAGACCTACTCCGGGCTGGAGACAGATTCTTTCGCGGCTGTTGAAGTTGAAGTTGGCGAATGTGCAGAGTATCCGGGAACATTTCGGGCAAGACGGCCAGCGTAAAAGCTGGCATGAGACTGTTCAACTTTACGGAGGGTAACGATGAAGTGGTTCAAAGACGGCAAGTTTGTAGGAAGTGGTGCAGAGAAGCCAGTAGAAGGTGCAGCACCGGAAGAAGTAACCAGTGAAGCGCCGGTAGTTGCAGACCCGCTACAGGGAAGCAATGTATCTCTATCGCAGGGGCAGTTGCTTGAGCTTGTGCGCGCGATGGGCGAGGAGATGCGCAAGCCCACGCCAGAGCAGCAAGTAAAAATGGATGAGGATGCCCGCCGCCGCGTCAAAGAGAATGAATCACGCATTGCCGTAGGCAAGGCTGCGCAAGCGGAGCGGGAAAACCGCTCAAGAGGTTGTAATCACCGCATGGACGAGGGACGCAGCGAGAAGTATTCCATCGGCCAGCAACTTTGCTCAGATGGTATGGTTCACGTCTTTTGCGTGCGCTGTTCCAGCGACATTAAGACTTTTAAGCCGACACCAGACCAGATGAGCGTCAGCGTGGGCTAAAATGGCCAATTACTCTCCCAACGACGCGCTTCTCTACATCACGCCACAGCTAGCAAACGTGACTTTGGACGCGACCGCTAAGGGTACTTGCGCGGACAATGCCCAAAGGATGCTGTGGAACATTTCGCCGTGGAGATGGTCGCGAAAGACGCTGCCCAACATTACGCTTGTAGACGCACAGCAGGAATACACCGGGGCAAATGTCCCGTCGGACTTCATGCAGCTTATCCAAGTAGAATGCGTGAGGACGGATAGTAGCCCGAACATCGTATGGGAAATGGACATCAAAGGGTTTGTCTTTAGCGACCCGCAAACAAAGTTCTTCCCGATACGCGAGATTTGCTTCCTCCAAGAACTGAATACTCAGGTGGGGGGATTCCGCATATCGAATCCCTCCATTGGTACGGGGGTAACGGCGGTTTTGCGCGGAGTCTATCGGTTCACACCATCCGTGAAATATACCAGTGCAAACCTGACCACGGCCTTTGCGGAGCAACCAGACCAATACTTCCATGTCTACTGCGAAGTTCTACTTTATTTCATCTATCGGTATGTAGGCGACCCGCGCGCTGGAGCGGCACAGTACAACCGCAAACAGCGTAGAGTTGCGTACACGGGACAATTGGCTGTGGCGATGGATGCCATTGACATCATGCTGGAAGCGGAAGACGCATCGGATACCGAGACGATTTTCCCGGTCTATCCACTGGGCTACTTTGGGAGAATGACAGGACGTTCTATCCTGCCGTAACATGGCCCCGCGCAAACAACTCGTTCACAAACAGTGGTCGTACCTCAACCCACAGTACGATAGCTACACCAATCCAGTCACTCCGCACGAACAACCGTACATCGTTGCAGGGAGTAATGTACTGACTTCGCGGCGCGGGGTGGTGGAACGAATGCCGGGGAGTTCGGTTTATGAAACCACGGCCACACAGCTTGCGCCAGATGGAACGGGGGCAACCCAAGTAAAAACCTACATCTACAAAAAGTTTAATGGGAACACATTCATCATTGTTGGCGTGTTAAGCGCAGTCACGGCGAAGGTTTATAAACTACTTGTTGGCGGAGATACGGCTTTTGTTCAACTTCTTTCTGTCAACTCCGCTTTCAATTGGGATTTTGTTACCGCCAACGACACACTCTATATGGCATCGGGCGGAAACGTGTACCAATATCAGGGCAGCGGAACAACAACCTATTTGTGGGGTATAAGCGCCACGGCCACCTCAAGCACCTATGGGCCGAGTAGTCCGACGAGCACGACATCTTCTGGTTCTCTCAGCCCAGTTTGGACGAACGTAAATAATGTCCAAGCTTCTGATAGTGTCTATGCGACAACAACATTTACTGGCGGCACGACAGGACAAGTCAGCAGTGAGATTGTAGCTACGACATTTGGGTTCGCGTCTGCGGGAACCATTTCTGAAGTTACAGTAGAAATCAAAGGCAAGGTTACGGGTCCTGGCACGGGCTACATTGTTTACATAGCTTACCTATATCAGAACGGGGCCATTATTGGGATAAGTAATTCCGCTGTTGTACCATCGGCAGAAGCCTACGTCACATTGGGTGGGGTACTTTCCCTTTGGAATGTTTCCTTAACTCCAGCTGAGATAAACGCCGCCGGTTTTGGATGCTATGTCTACTGCTATTCTCCCAGGGTTGGTCAAACATGGTTAGACGGAGTAGTGTCTGCTGACCATATTCGTATGACAGTCAAAAGTACGGGCAGCACAGCACCAACAACCTCTGTAGCAGGAACAGGAATTACCGCTGGAACTGGTTGGAAATATGTGTACGCTTTCAAAAACTCCGCGACAGGTCACATTTCTTCTCCGTCGCCAGTTAGCCTAACAACGGGCGCGGTAAGCAACAAAACGGTTACGGTAACAGGGGCGCGTTCCACACAGACAAGCGTTGATAAAGTACGCCTCTACCGAACAACAGATGGGGGAGATGAAATATATTATTTCATCTACGAATTTGCGAATCCCGGAGCAGGCAACTGGACCCAAGCGGACACAACGGCAGATTTATCTCTCGATACTTCCTATGGAAATCAAGCGCCACCATCCCTTAACAATGACCCACCATCAGCAATGATTGGATTGAAAAGTTTTGCAAGTCGCATTTGGGGTTTCTACGGGAACACTCTCTACTATTCTGGTTGGGAAGAAATCAATACGGGGATGGAAGAAGAATCTTTCCCCTCTGGTGTAACTGGAACCTTTTGGACAGCGCCGCAGGAAATCACTAATCTCGCAGTTCTGCCCGACAAACTGCTTATATTTTGCAGAGGGAAAGTCTTTCAGGTAACTGGAGACAGTCGTTCCACATTTAGTTTCTTGCCGCTATTTGAGAATATGGGTTGCTCGGTGCTTTACAATCGAGGCGTAATTGAAGATGGCGAACGTGTGTTTTGGTTGAATAATGATAACCGTCTCTGGGTCACAAATGGGGATAGCAAAGAATTGGTGAGCGAGTCGGTGACGGACGATTTTATCAATATTGACGTAAGTGATTTTTCCATGACCGTCCATCGGTATGGAGAGTACAACTGGCTTGTTGTCGCAGACAACAATGGCAGTACGACGGGAGCAGCGGGAGCTTTCTGGTACGTGCTCGACCTGAGCACCGGGAAATGGATGCCCCCGTGGTCGCGCTCTGCAACACACATGGTCAGCGCGGAATTGTCCAACGGTCAATTTACGCTTCTCTATTCCAGTTATGATGGGGCCACTTCGACAAAGAACATCATCCGTCAAGTGGACATTCCACCGCGCACGCGCACCTATCAGGACACTTCCACGCCCTACACGGCCAATGCGGTCTTTGCACTGACCGATATTGCCCCACCCGGATTTGTGTTTGAAGCAGAGCATGTCGGTTATGAGCGCGATGACAGCGGAAGCGCCACGGCTCCTGTAGTAAGAATCAAGGCTGATGAAGCGAACTCTGCCGTAACTTGGGCGAGTCAAACAGCTGGCACTCAAGTCGCGCCCACACTGAGGACGGCGGGTTCTACGCTGGTAGAGAAATGGGCCTACTTCAAGCAGAATTGCCGTCGTATCCTTGTGCGTTTTGAATGGACGAATGAGAACAAGAACTTCAAACTGATTTCTTTGGATTTGACGGGGAGAATCATTGGCGGAGACGACTGAGAATCGTAAGATGTGGAATCCTCTGGAAGATAAGGAGAAGAAACCTCCTCGCCAGAAAGAGGGCGGCCACAGGATTGCGCGCTACAACCGCCAAAGCACCACGGGAACTACAGGAATTGAGCGTGAACTGGCAACAGATGGTTCGATACCGATTGTAGTTGACCCCGCAGGAAACGTCATCCCCAACAGCACCGTGCAAAGTCTAGGCACACATGAATCACCGTGGCAAGAAATCTTCTTGGCCGCTGGTGCGGAAATCCCTGGGCCAGCAATCGTGGGCAACCTAAACAACATCCT
>Ga0080064_1005126_pt2 | contig 13092 bp, 12 predicted proteins | sample Subgrocontami54m_FD_69260 | JGI IMG/M metagenome (GOLD analysis project Ga0080064, IMG submission 69260) | Subsurface groundwater microbial communities from S. Glens Falls, New York, USA - GMW46 contaminated, 5.4 m (SPADES assembly) (version 2) ...
GCGTGCCCCAGCGGCATGGTCATGACCGACCATGACGGTAAGATGGTGATGGTCAACACCGAGACCGAGCGGCTTTTCGGTTACCGGCGCGACGAGCTGCTCGGCCAGCCCATCGAAATTCTCGTGCCATCTGGCCTGCGCCACCGGCATGCGCAGCATCGCGCCAACTTCGCTTGTCGTCCCGAGGAACGTCGCGTCGGGGGCAGCCGCGAACTGTCCGGACTCCGTAAGGACGGGACCGAGTTCCCCGTCGAAATCGGCATCAATCCGATCCAAACCGGCGAAGAGCTACTGGTTCTCAGCGTCGTCGTCGACATCAGCGAGCGAAAGCGCATTGAGCGCCTCAAGGACGAATTCGTCTCCACGGTCAGCCACGAATTACGCACGCCGCTCACCTCGATCTCCGGCTCGCTCGGCCTGCTGGTTGGGGGCGGCGCGGGAAAATTGCCGGAGACCGCCGAGCGGCTGCTCACCATCGCGCAAGCCAACAGCCAGCGGCTGGTGCGGCTGCTCAACGACATTCTCGACATCGAGAAGATCGAGTCCGGAAAGCTGGCTTTCGATCTGGAAAAAATCGCGATCCGCCCGCTGATCGCGCAGGCGATCGAAAGCATTCGCGGGTTTGCCGAAGGCTACGGCGTGCGGGTTCGTCTCGAAGCCGGCAGCGACTCTGCGGACGTGCGTGCCGATTCCTATCGCCTGCTTCAGGTCATCACCAATCTCTTGTCCAATGCCATCAAGTTCTCACCGCGCGGCCAGAAGGTGACGGTAGCGATCCAAGGCGATCCCGATACCGTGCGCATTTCCGTGCGCGACTATGGCCCGGGTATTCCGCAAGACTTCAAGCCCCGCGTGTTCGAGAAATTCGCCCAGGCCGACACTTCCGATGCACGGCATAAAGGCGGCACCGGGCTTGGGCTCAGCATCGTCAGGGAAATCGTGACCCGGATGGGCGGCGAGGTGAGTTTCGAGGACGCGCCCGGCGGCGGCACGATTTTCCGCGTCACGCTTCCGGGCTGGAAGCGCGAAGCAGCAAGGGAAGCCGGTCTCGCCACGGAAGCCCACGGCGCGCCATTGGCGCTCCGTAAAGCTCAGTTGCGCCGTTCCGGGTCGCGCGCCGCGCGGGGAGCAAAGGCGGCAATATAGGGCTCGGAATAGCACCGCCGCAGCTCGGCCAGCGCCATTTCGATGTCGCGCTTTTGCCGCTCCAGCAGCCGGATCTGCTCGATGCATTTCTCGCGCGTGAGCTGAAAGGAATCGGCCTGCCGCCGGCCTTGTTGCACGGCGAGCATCTGGCGGATTTCCTCCAAGGTGAAGCCGAGCTTCTTGCCCTTGAGGATCAGGGCGAGGCGGTCGCGGTCCGCCTGGCGGTAGACACGCGTCGAGCCGTGGCGCTGCGGCGAAACCAGTCCCCGCTTCTCGTAAAAGCGCAGCGCGCGGAAGGTAACGCCGAATTCGCGGCAAACTTCGCCGATCGTGAATGTCGCCTCGTCCTCGCCGGCGGAAGCGATTGGCAGGTCACCGTCGAAGCGAACGACTGATGCATCAATCGCGCTGCGCATGGGCGTGCTACCCGATGGCCGTGCCCGCAACGTCTGCGGACTTCCCGCGCGATTAAAGGAAGCAGCGGACCACAACCGCAAGTTAGTAAAAAACCGTACCTGCATCCTGTCGTGGCGCCGCCCAACTCCCCGTATTTCCGGGGCATTCCGCCCTGCCGGCAGGAAATCTTAACCGCTTGTTTACCGTAAAACCGGAAGACTCCGGTCCGAGGATAGAGGACCGCGCATCCATTCATCCGCCAGCAAAAGCGCCGGTTCCAGATGAGCCATCCGGCTCCCGGCTCCTCCCGTCATAACCTGGGCGTGAGCATGAAACTTGGCGTTCCGTGGAGGGTCAAAGGCATTCGTCCCGACGCGAGAGAGACAGCGCGCGAGGCCGCGCGCCGCGCCGGCATGTCCGTGGGCGAATGGCTCAACGCGGCCATCCTGGACTCCGCGGTGGAGGAAGGCGTGCGGCCAAGGGGCCGCGCTTACGCCGATGCCGACGACGCGGATGACGACAATCTCTTCGGCGTCCATGAGCGCCTGGATGAGCTTACCCGGCAGCTCGAACGCCTCAACCGCGGCGCCACGGCGCCCTCCCAGGGAGCTCACGGCGGCTTCGCTGACACCGACCCCGAGAGTCTTGCGGCAGCCATTGCGCGGCTGGACCGGCGTCTCGATCAGCTCATCACGGAAGACCGCGTCGTCCCCGGCAACGGGGGGCGGCGCGCGGGCCCCGCGGGTGATCCATGGACCGGCGGCATGGACCAGGCCATCGCGGAAATCACCGCGCGCCAGCAGGCGCTCGACGCCGATCCCAGCGCGCCGCGGCCGACAAGCGCCCCGGCACGGATGCCGTCGCAGAATTTGTCGGGGCTGGAGCAGCAGCTTCGTCACATCACCACGCAAATCGAAGCCTTGCGCGCCCCGAGCGGCCTGGAAGAAGGGATTGCCGCGTTGCGCGGTGCGCTCGGCGAAATCGCCCGCACGCTCACCGAGGCCATGCCCCGGCGCGCTATCGAGGCGCTGGAATCCGAGGTGCGGGCGCTGGCCGGCCGGCTCGACAGCAGCCGCAATTCCGGCGTCGATGCCCCCACGCTCGCCGCCGTGGAGCGCGGGCTTGCGGAGATACGCGATGCGCTGCGCACGCTGACGCCGGCCGAGAACCTGAGCGGCTTCCGCGAAGCAGTCGTCAATCTGGCGCAAAAGATCGACATTCTCGGCTCTTCCACTCCGGACCCGTCGGCTTTCCACCAGCTTGAATCGGCGATCTCGGCGCTGCGCGGCATCGTCTCTCATGTCGCCTCCAACGAGGCGCTCGCGCAGCTCACCGCCGAAGTGCGTAACCTCGCCGCCAAGATCGACCAGGTGGCGGGTTCCAGCGGCGGCGATGCCCTCGCCGTTTTGGAAAAACGGATCGCCCATATCGCAGAAGCGCTCGATGCGCGCGCGCAGAGCGGCGGCAGCGTGCCGCCGCAGCTCGATGCCCTCATCAAGGGGTTGAGCGACAAGATCGAGCGCATTCAACTGAGCCGTGGCGACCAGGTGGCGCTCAGCCACTTCGAGGATCGCATCGTCAAGCTGGCCGAGAAGCTCGATGCCTCGGGCGCGCGTTTCAGCCAGCTCGAATCCATCGAGCGCGGGCTCGCCGACCTGCTTGTGCATATGGAAGCGCCGCGGACGGACGGCGCTGCTACCGGTGCGGCAGAGGCGCCAGCGAACGTTGACGGATTGCAGCGCGATCTCGTCCGCACGCAAACATCGCTGGAAGCGGTGCATGGCACGCTCGGCCATGTGGTCGACCGGCTGGCCATGCTGGAAACCGACATGCGCGGGCCGACGCGGGCGGAGCCCAAATTGCCGCCGGCCGCGCCATTGCCCGCGCCGCGCCCAGCCGCAGGCGGACCGCAGCCGCAGCCAGCGCCGCCGGACCGGGCCACGGCCGCCGCCCAGGCCGCCGCGGCCATGGCCCGCGCCAACCCAAAAGCGCATCGCCCGCCCATTGATCCAAGCCTGCCGCCTGACCACCCGCTCGAGCCAGGTTCCGGCCCGGGACGCGGACGGCTCCCCGCCTCGGCGGTGGACCGAATCGCCGCTTCCGAGGCGGCCTTGGGGCCAGCCAAGCCCCCGGTCATTCCCGATCCGGGAGGCAAGTCGAATTTCATCGCCGCCGCGCGCCGGGCGGCGCAGGCCGCTGCCGCCGGTCCGTCACCCGCCGATCTGCGCGCCGCCGCGGCGCATCAGGATGCACCCGGGGAGACGCCCGGCAAGACGCTGGCCGAGCGGGTGCGCTCGCTGTTCGTCGGCGCCAGCGTGATCCTGCTCATCGGCGGATCCCTGCGCATCGCGGCCAACCTGAGCGAGCCTGTAGATTTCACCGGCAGCGCGCCGCCGAAGTCACACACGCAAGCTGACCTGTCCTCCCGCGACTCGCAGACCACGGCTTCTGCCGAGGCCGCGAAGACGGCTGCGGACGCCGGCCTCGACCCGGAAATCACCACCGCCGGGCGTCCCTCCGAGGTCACCGGCTCGCTGCAAATGCCGGCGCCGCCGTCGCTCTTACTGCCGCCAATCATGACCTTGCCGCCGCTCCCCGGAAGCCGCCCGCCGCCCAACGGCGACAAGCTTCCCGCCGCCATCGGCGGGGCGGCGCTGCACGCGGCGGCGGCCGCCGGCAATTCTGTGGCGGAATATGAAGTCGGCATGCGCTATGCCGAAGGCCGCGGCGTTGCGGCCAATCCCGCCGAGGCGGCGCGCTGGCTCGAGCGCGCGGCAAAGCAGAGCCTTGCGCTGGCCCAGTTCCGGCTAGCCAGCCTTTATGAAAAGGGTATCGGCGTGAAGAAGGACGCCGAGGCGGCACGCCGGCTCTATAAGGCCGCCGCCGAGCAGGGCAACGCCAAGGCCATGCACAACCTCGCCGTCCTCTATGCCGAAGGCGCCGCCGTGAAACCCGACTACCGCACCGCCGCCCAATGGTTCCGCCTCGCCGCCGATCACGGGGTTTCCGACAGCCAATATAACCTTGCCATCCTCTATGCGCGCGGCATCGGCGTCGATCGGAACCTCGCGGAATCCTACAAATGGTTCGCGCTTGCCGCCGCCCAGAGCGATCAGGAAGCGGCGCGCAAGCGCGACGACGTTGGCAAGCACCTCGATATGCAAGCGCTGGCCGCGGCGCGGCAGGCGGCCCGGGACTTTGTCCCGCAGCCGCAGCCAGAGGCGGCGATAACCGCAAAACCGCCGCCCGGCGGCTGGGACGCGCCGCCTGCCTCCGCGGCTGATCCCGCGCCGGCGGCCAAGCCGAAACCGCGCGCGACTGCCCCCGTTAGACTGGGCAGCAGGTGAGGGCGCGCCCCGCGATCTTCTGGCGCGGGCGGGCTTTCTTATTGCTGTCTTACGGTCGCGCAAGACTTGGCGTACAAGCTCACGGTATCGAGTTTCGCGGGCCTGCGAGACGGGCATGCTGCCGCTCACGGCCCCGCGAAACCCGTATCGATTCTGTGTTCCCGCCTGCTGGCGGTTCGCGCGCCCGCCGCGCGGCCAGCCAGGACGCGGGGCTTAAGCCCTGAACCGGCAGTTTTCTTCCGTGCAAATCTATCTTCCGATCGCCGATCTGCCCGTGAACGTCTTCCTCATCCTGGCGATGGGGCTCGCGGTCGGATTCATTTCCGGCATGTTCGGCATCGGCGGCGGCTTCCTGATGACGCCGCTGCTGATCTTCATCGGCGTGACGCCCGGCGTGGCGGTGGCGAGCGTCGCCAGCCACATCGCCGCGTCCTCCTGTTCCGGCGCCATCTCCTACTGGCGGCGCAAGGCCATCGACCCTTCGCTTGCGCTGATGCTGCTGGCAGGCGGCGTGCTCGGCACCGCCGTCGGCGTCTGGCTGTTCACCACCCTGCGGGCGCTCGACCAGCTCGATTTGATGATCGGGCTCTCCTACCTCACGCTTCTCAGCATCGTCGGCGGCTTGATGGTCTTGGAGAGCCTGCGTTCGATCATGCGCACGCGCGCCGGCAAGCCGGTGGTGCTGCGCCGGCCCGGCAGCCACATCTGGTTCCATGGCCTGCCGTTCAAGTTCCGCTTCAAGCGTTCGATGATTTACGTTTCCGCCATCCCGGTCTGGGTGATCGGCTTTCTCATGGGATTCATCGGCGCCATCATGGGAATCGGCGGCGGCTTCCTGCTGGTGCCGATGCTGATCTATTTGCTGCGCGTCCCCACCGCCACCGTGATCGGCACCTCCATGGTGCTGACGATGGTGACCATGGCGTCGGCCACGGTGATGCATTCGGTGACCAATCACCTGGTCGACGCGGTGCTGGCGCTGATCCTGATGGTTGGCGGCGTGATCGGCGCGCAATTCGGCGCCCGCGCCGGCCACAAGATTACCGGCGAGTGGCTCCGGCTCCTGCTCGGGTTGCTCGTGCTGCTGGTCGGGCTGCGCTTCGCCTTCCAGCTCATGGTGCAGCCGGAAGACCTCTATTCGATCCGCATGGTGACGCCATGATGCGCCTGCGCCTCGCCGCGCTTGCGGCCCTGACCGGCTTGGCGCTCGTGAGCGGGCCAGCGGCGGCGGAGCGGCTTATTGTCTCGCTGTCGAACCACCGGGTGATGGTGACATCGAGCTTCACCGGCGTGGACCTTGTTCTGTTCGGCAGCGTAGAGCGCGACCAGGCGACGGTGGCGCGCCGCAGCGGCTATGACGTGGTGGTGACCGTTACCGGCCCGCGCGTCACGGAACGGACCCGGCGCAAGGAACGCGTGCTCGCCATCTGGGTCAATGTCGAATCCCGCACCTTCGTCAACGTGCCGTCCTATCTCGCCGTGCTCTCGAGCAAGCCGGCCGAAGCCATCGCCAGCCCCGACATGCTGCGGCGCCTGCAAGTCGGCCTCGAGAACATCCTGCTTCCGCAGCGCATCGGCCCGGATATCGCTGACGTGGTGCGCGAGAACCCCTTTCGTATGGCTTTCCTGCGGCTGAAGAAGGAGCACGGCCTCTACATCGAGAAGGAAAACGGCGTCACCTTCCTCACTCCGACGCTGGTCCGCGCTGACATCCCGTTGCCCTCGAACGCCCCTTTCGGAATCTATGACGTCGATGTGAAGCTGTTCGCCGACGGCGCGATGATCGCGCAATCGACCTCGGCGCTGGAGGTCATCAAAGTCGGTTTCGAGCAGTTTGTCGCCGATGCCGCGCGTGACTACGGCCTTCTCTACGGCCTTGCCATCGCGATGATCGCGTTGCTCATCGGCTGGTTCGCCAGCGTGGTGTTTAGAAAGGATTGAGATTCGCTGCGCCAAGGAGATGACATTGAAAAAAGAGTTTGTAACCAAGTTCTTCACTCTTGCAGTCTTCCTCTGCGCCGGCGCAACGAACGCTTTGGCCGCCGAGCGCATCCCAATGATCGATGCTCATAGTCAGATCGACCACTTGGTCCGCCTCGAAGCGGTTATCCCGCTTATGGATCGGGCGAACATCAAGAGAGTCATTCTCTCGACCCGAGGCAAGCGAGAACTCCAAGATATTGTGAGGCTCGCCCGTGAAAATCCAGGTCGTGTAACTGCTTCGCTTCGGCTGAAGGGAAAGGACTATGAGAAAAACAGCCCAAGATACCGTGAGGAGCTGGAGAAGAATTTGCAAAATCCGGCATTTGGCGCCATGGCCGAAGCTCTAGTATGGCACGCGCAAAAGGGAAGCAAAGCTGGTGAGGTTTCGCTCGATCTCTCCTCGCCACAAGTCATGGCGGCCTTCAATGCTGCGCGTAAGAAGAGTTGGCCTTTCGTCGTTCATATTGAGTTTGCGTCAGCGGGTAAACGATACGCGACATACATGAAGTCGCTGGAAAGTTTCCTGCAAACCTATCCCGATCATCCCATTGCAATGATCCATATGGGACAGCTCACGCACGGTGAAGTGAGCCGATTGATTGGGCAACACAAAAATATCTTTTTCCTGACTTCGCATGCTAATCCCATCGCTGTCGACAAGAGCGGCCAGCCCTGGATTGATCTTTTTGCGGGATCAAAGTTCAAGCCCGAATGGAAGCAGATCATGATCAGCAACCCGGACAGATTCATTTTGGCATTTGATAATGTCTGGGCGGAGCACTGGGGTGACTTTTACCTTCAGCAATCTCAACTGTGGCAGACCGCACTCGCAGAGCTTCCGCCGGAGGTTGCCCACGCAATTGCTCACCGCAATGCCGAACGGCTCTGGAAACTGCCGGCGATCGGCAATTAGGAATGCTCGGCAACCGCTAGAGCATTGTCCGGCGAAGTGTGCAGCGGTTCGCCGAAGACAATGCGACCACTTATAGAATCTAGAGCACGATCCGATTCCACCAGAACGGATCGTGCTCTAGTCGGGAATACATCGCTTCGCAGCGAAGGCGTACAGCCGCTCATCGCCCAGCATATGCGCCGTGAAGGCGAGCGTGCCGAACAATTCCGCGAAAGCCCGGTGGCGCACATTGAGGCCACCCGCATAGGCGCCGAAGGCCGGCATCACCGCGCGCTTTCCATTCAAGGCAAAGCAGCGGCGGCTGACCGTGCGCCCGCGTTGTGTCACCCGCGCGACCGGAGGCAGATGGCCGGCGATCTCGCCATCCAGGCCCGTGGGCTCGGCCATGACAGAAAGTTTTTCGTTGCGCCACGCTGCGCCAGCGGCGAAACAGTTATGGTAAGATACCGGGCCGGGGCGCGCGGAGGTCATGATGCAAACCGAAAATGTCAGCCGGTTCCTGGGCGGCCCGCCGCTCGCGGTCCTGATGCGGCTGGTGCTGCTGTCCATCCTCGTCGGCGTCGTCCTGCACGCCGTCGGCTTCGACCCGTGGAACATCATTCAAAGCCTGCAGGCGCTGTTTCGCCGTATCTGGGAGATGGGATTCGATTTGGTGCGCTGGCTGTGGCGCTATTTTCTGCTCGGCGCCGCCATTGTCGTGCCCCTCTGGCTGATCATGCGGCTGGCCAAAGCGCCTCGCGGCGGGGATGGCGGCGAGTAGCCAGAGAAAAATACCCGTAGAAATTGCTGGACGACTCGCCCTTCAGGCTATAATTCCTACATATCGGACAATAGTCTCACTTTAACCCCTACTCCATGCGACCCATGTTGACCCATGCTCAGATCTGGAATGCGCTCGACCGCCTGGCGGCGCGCGCCGGGCTTTCCGCCTCCGCGCTGGCCAAGCGGGCCGGCCTTGACCCCACCACCTTCAACCGCTCCAAGCGCATCACCCCGGACGGCCGTCCGCGCTGGCCGTCCACCGAGTCGGTGGCCAAGGCGCTGGCCGCCACCGGCACCAATGTCGAAACCTTTGTGAATCTGATTACCGACAGCGCGGCCACGCCCGCTCAGGCGGTGCCGTTGCTCGGCTTCGCCGAGGCCGGCGCCGGCGGCTTTTTCGACGACGGCGGCTTCCCCGTCGGCAAGGGCTGGGATGAGATCGCCTTCCCGGCGGTGAACGACGAGCATGCTTATGCGCTGGAGATTTCCGGCGATTCCATGATGCCGGCCTACCGCGACGGCGATGTCATCATCGTCTCGCCTGCCGCTCCCATCCGCCGCGGCGACCGCGTTGTCGCCAAGACCAAGAACGGCGAAGTGATGGTGAAGGAGCTGAAGCGCCGCACCAGCAAGAGCATTGAGTTGAAATCGATCAATTCCGAACACCCCGATCGCACGCTTGCCCTTCCCGACGTTTTGTGGATCGCCCGCATTGTCTGGGCGAGCCAGTAACAACGGTCCGCACCGCTATCTGCCCGAAACGATAGGGTCATGGTCCACGGTTTGCGGGCGGACAGGCGGAGAGCTATCGTTGAAAATGATGGCCGCGACCGATGGGGATACTATGGATCGACGTCACGCACTGAAAGCGTTGGGTGGGCTCGCGCTCTGTCCTATTTGCGCCAGCACGGGATTTGCGGCCGAAGGCGCAAAATGGGAGTTTGAAGGCCCCCACGGGCCCGACAAGTGGGGCGACCTCGATCCTGCGTACAAGATCTGCTCGGCCGGCACGCAGCAATCGCCGATCGACATCACCGGCCCAATCAAGGCGCAACTGCCGCCGCTGAAGATCGCTTGGGGCAAGACTGCCAACACGATCGCCAACACCGGCCACACCATCCAGGTCAATATCGGCGACGGCAGCACGCTGACGCTCAATAAAAACACTTACAAGCTGGTGCAGTTTCATTTCCATCGGCCGAGCGAGCACCTGATCGGCGGCAAGAGCTTCCCCATGGAAGTGCATTTCGTTCACGCCGCCCCCTCGGGCGCGCTTGCGGTGATCGGCGTGATGATGACGGCAGGCAAGCCCAACCCCGTATTCAGCAAGCTCATCGCCACGATGCCGGCGCACGAAGGTCCGGCGGTCAAGGCCGACCCGGCGATCAATCCCATGGGCCTGTTGCCTGCCGACCGCGACTATTACCGCTACCACGGCTCGCTGACGACGCCGCCCTGCTCGGAGACCGTGGAGTGGCTGCTGCTCACCGACCCTATCCAGGTCACCGCCGCGGACATCGCCGGCTTTGCCAAGCTCTATGCGATGAATGCGCGCCCAGTGCAGAAGGTCAACCGCCGCACTTTGCTATGGTTTGACTAGGCGAATAAGCCATGCAGCAGTCCGCTCCTCTTTATCCCGCCGCCTGTTCCTGCTGCGGCGATGTGATGCGCGGCGGGCTCCACCGGCGGCGCTTTTCCTCACATGCGCTCGACGGCAAGGTCCAGATGCTGCGCTGACGGGCGCGCTCAATCCCGCCAATACAGCCAGGCCGCCCGCACCAGATAGACGCCGCTGACGGCGAAGATCAGCTTGCGCGTCCATTTCCGGAAGCCGTGATCGGTCATGCGTTCGAGCACCATGGGCGCAAACATGGTGCCGGCAATCGCCAGCAGGATGGCGGGTGCGAAAAACCACAAGGGAATGCTGTCGCCCAGGTCGGCGAGCGTGCCGAAATAGAGGATGCGCGCCAGATTGCTGACCGTGTGGCAAACCGCCTTGGTCGCCACCGTGGTCCGGCGGTCAATCTCGCTTTTCTGAAAAAATACGTCGAGGAACATGCCGCCGTTACCAGCGATGAGCTGGATGGAAGTGGTCGCGAGCCCGGTGAACACCGGCACGCCGCGCCATTGGATGTTGGGATGCCAGCGCCGCGGCAGTAGCTCTACCGCCCATGGCATCAACCCGAGCAACAGATAGACCAAGGGCTTGCTCGGAATGAAAGCGATGAAACGCAGCACTCCAAAGGCGATGACGGCGCCGATGATGTATTGCAACCAGATGTGCCAGTTGATGTAGCGCCGCCACATCACTACCCGCCAGATATTGCTGGTCGCCGACAAAAGCGCGAACAGCACCATGGCCGTGGGGACGTCGAAAAAGATGAGCAGCACGCCGAGCAGGATCATGCCGCCAGCGATGCCGAAGACGCCGGAGATGAACGACGAAAAGAAGATCGCGGCGCCGACCACGCTGAGGGAGAGGACGGTCATTCTAGGGGACGCGCCTCACGCCGATCGCGCTTCCTGCTCCCTCTCCCCTGTGGAGAGAGGGTTGGGGTGAGGGGGTTCCTAGCGACCGATAGGGTCCGAACCCCCTCACCCGGCTCGCTTTGCCCGCCGACCTCTCCCCCACGGGGAGAGGTGAAAGAAGGAGACATCAGGTGAAATATACTCACGCTGATCTCGCCAGCGCGCCGTCGATCATCTCGACGGTGTTCTGCAAACCATAGACCGCGACGAAGGAGCCGAAGCGCGGGCCCTTCTCCTGGCCGAGCAGCACCTGATAGAGCATGTTGAACCAGTCGAGCGCGACGCCCGGCTTGCCGTCCCTGGTCTTGATCTTGCCGGTCTTGTCGAGAAACGGCTCGCGCCGCCCGATTTCATAGACCACGTCCTGGATCTGCTCGGCGGTGGCGGCAGGCGGCAGTTGCGTCAGCGCGTCGCGCAGGGCGATGAGCGCCGCGCGCTCCGCTTCCGTCGGCTCGCGGAATTTCTTCGCGGGCAGCACGAAATCGCGGAAATAATGGATGGCATAGCCGACCAGCGCGTCGAGCTTCGGATGCGTCTTCGGCGTGACGCCCGGGCGGTAACGGCCGATGAAGCCCCAAAGGGTCTCCGCGTTTTCCGCATTGGAGGAAGAGACCAGCGTGAGCAGCATCTGAAAGGTGATCGGCATTGCCGGCTTGGGCGGATTGCCCGCATGGATATGCCAGACCGGATTGGACAGGCGCTGCTTGGCATCCTGCCGCTCATAGCCTTCAAGATGCTGCTGATATTCGTCCACCGTGCGCGGGATGACGTCGAAATAGAGCCGCTTTGCCGCCTTCGGCTCGCGATACATGAACAGCGACAGGCTTTCCGGGCTGGCATAGCGCAGCCATTCGTCGATGGTCAGCCCGTTGCCCTTGGACTTGGAAATCTTCTGCCCCTTCTCGTCGAGAAAGAGCTCGTAGTTGAATCCTTCCGGCGGCGCGCCGCCCAGCGCCTTGCAGATTTCGCCGGAGAGCTTCACGGAGTCGATGAGGTCTTTCCCCGCCATTTCGTAATCAACGCCAAGCGCGACCCAGCGCATCGCCCAATCCGGCTTCCATTGCAGCTTGGTGCGCCCGCCGGTCACCGGCGTCGTCACCGGCTGCTTGGTCTCGGGGTCTTCATAGGTGATGCTGCCGGCCTTGGCGTCATGCGCGGTGACCGGCACCTGCAGCACCACGCCGGTGCGCGGATCGATCGGCAGGAACGGCGAATAGGTCTGCGCCCGCTCCTCGCGCAGCGAGGGCAGCATGATCGCCATCACCTGGTCGAAACGCTCCAGCACCTTGAGCAGCGCCTGGTCGAAACGGCCGGAAGTGTAGCAGTCGGTCGACGACAAAAACTCATAGTCGAAGCCGAAATGGTCGAGGAAGGCGCGCAGCCGCGCATTGTTGTGCTCGCCGAAGCTCGGATGCGTGCCGAAGGGATCGGGCACCCGCGTGAGCGGCTTGCCAAGATGCTGGGCGAGAAGTTGCTGGTTCGGCACGTTGTCGGGCACCTTGCGCAAGCCATCCATGTCATCGGAGAAGGCGATCAGCCGGGTCTTCACCTTGCCGCCGGTGAGCACACGGAAGGCGTGGCGGACCATGGTGGTGCGCGCTACCTCGCCGAAGGTGCCGATATGCGGCAGGCCCGAGGGGCCGTAGCCGGTTTCGAAAATCACCTCGTCCTTGGGCTTGCGCTTGAACCGCGCGACAATCTTGCGGGCTTCCTCAAACGGCCAGGCATTTGATCGCTCGGCGATCTCGCGCAAGGCGGCGGGGAATTCCGTAACGGGCATCATGTTCTCCGGCGCGGACACTAGGAATCCATAGCGCCAGCGTCAAACCCTTCTCCATCATCCTGAGGTGCCGGCATCTGCTTTCTTCTCCCCTCCCCCCACGAAGTGGCGGGGGGGGGGGGGGGGGGGGGGGGGCGCGGACAGCGGGCGCCGGCGGCCCCCCCCCCCCCCCCCCCCCCCCCCCCCGCGCCCCCCCCCCCCCCCCCCGGGGGGGGGGGGGGCCAGAACAACGACGC
>Ga0080064_1006233_pt1 | contig 13090 bp, 21 predicted proteins | sample Subgrocontami54m_FD_69260 | JGI IMG/M metagenome (GOLD analysis project Ga0080064, IMG submission 69260) | Subsurface groundwater microbial communities from S. Glens Falls, New York, USA - GMW46 contaminated, 5.4 m (SPADES assembly) (version 2) ...
TGAAAAAGGGAAAAAATTTTCTGATGAAGTAATGGAAAAAATTAAGATACACTATCACCATTCTCATCCAGAATGGAATTATACAATATCTAAATGACTAATTTATTATTAGGTAACCCCTTATTCTTCTTTATTAGTAGGTTGATATTCTTGTAAAACTTTTCAGCATTTTCTAAACTCTCCTTTGCGGGCTCAAGATTTGCTTGTGGCAGCATTCTGTAAGTAAACTTCCCGCGCTTTGATTTTTCTTTTGTAAAAATGCCTAAAAGTTCATCCGCTTTTATAACAATGTCCTTGTATATCTCAACAAGCTCCCGATCAATCTGTCCAGAATCTGCTAACTTCTCAAATTCCTTCAGCGTTTTTTTATGTTCATCTGGTACCTTCGTAATTATTCCTTTTGTATAAAGAAAAGCTTTTGCAGAATAGAATATACAATAATAAGAATTGCTTATAACATTACTAAAGTACGTTGAATCTTCTTTTAATTCCAAGTCTAGCTTAAATTTTGTTTCTGTTGAAATTTTAAAAACAGCATTAGCCAAATCCAACTCATTCTTTGCCCTGTTCAAATATAATACATCTTTATGGTCTGAATCCATATTTATACGCCTCTTTTAATAATTGATAGTATATCTCAGAATTATAAAATAATCTGCGCTTTATAAAAATTTGTTTTGCAAGGTTTTCTTCTTCGCGCAAAAACATCTTTACAAAATCTTCAAAGACTATATAATGTTCGTCAATTTTTATAAGATGATTTAGTTTTATTTCATTAATATAAGGTTTAATCTTCTTTTCAGTTATTTTATTATCTATAAGAAGACAAATGTCTAAATCTGAGTTCTTTATTTGTTTATTTTCTACATAACTGCCGAATATAATAATAGAATAGTTCTTAATCGGTATTTTTTCAATTATCTCAGAAATAATTTTTAATTGTGAAAAATTTAAGTTGTTTTGTGCTTCTAAATATTGCAAGAATTGAGACGATGAAGGATTTTCCAAGTTTAATCTATAGATGTCAAGATTCGCTTTTCGTGTTGACTTTAAAATACAATTATTAACTAATAATTTTAGAGCATTGAAAATCCATGTTTTTGTCTTCTTCTTTGTTTCTTTCATAATCTCTGCTATACTTAGTTCTCTAAATGGGTTCTTTCTCCATACTTCCAGTAATCTTATTTTCTCATTTGAAATCATATTTTTTATAAGAATTACTTATTTAAATAACTTTCGTTACTTATTAAAGTAACTATGATTATCTCTCTAGAACATTGTAATAATATATTAAGATAATGGTAACTGTTAAAAGTGAGAAAGGAAAAAAATCTACATCAAAGGATGTGGAAAAAAGTGTTGATATAATTGAAAACATTAGTGAATTTGTTGAACTAAAACTTAAGGTCAAAATGAAGGAAGTTAAACGTTACAGGGATGGAACGAGTGCGGTTTTTGAAAAATGATAAAGAAACCACTTAATAGGGATAGACTATCATTAACTAAAAAGTAGTAATAATCGAAAGATTTAAATAGGTAAAAAGTCTGAAAATTTTATGTTAGGAAAGATATATATGACATTTAAAGGACATGTAGAGAAACATTTAGTACCTTATATTGTTGGTGCTGTAATCTTGGCATCAGCTCCGATAATCCGAGACACATACATAAATAAAAGAGATAATAGTCTTTTTCGAAAAACAGCAGATGTTTCGTATTATGATCAGTCCATGACGCATGACACATATGTTTTTGGTTTTGATACAGACAAGGATGGAATAATTGATATAATTGAAAAACGAGGAAATATGATTACTCCTGGTGGAAGAGCAAGAATGTCGATTCCAACAAGTTCAACTTTCCATAGAGGAGAAGTAAGTTTCGAATTCGAAAGAAAAAAACTTCTTACTCAAATTGATAAACATCAATCTTCAAAATAGACTGAAAAACTTTATAGAAAAAATATATATTATGGGTCTTTGTTTGAATTGTTTGTTTTTACGGCGAGGACCACCAGTTCGATTCTCTTCAGCCCATTTAATTAAACATATACAAATATCATTATTATTAAAAGTTTAGGAAATATATGTTATTGTTTACACCGAGTAGTTGGAGTTTTTGTTATTATTCGTTTTAAGATAGTGGACACAATGTCCAATATCTTTATAAGATAGGTCATAAAAGTGTAACAGTTAGTAAAACCATGATGCTAAAATTTCCATTGTGGTACACCCAATCCCCTACAAATTGGACAATCTTCAAACTTTCTCTTATTCGGATTACATTTTAGCTCTTTTCTTATCCTAAAAACAAATTCTTTATGCGTTATCTCAGAAATGTTCCAAGACAATGCTACTCTTTTCAGCTCTTCATAATGCTCCCTTGTAGAGTCCTCATGCTTTACACAAAAGTTGCCGTGATACCAATTTATTAGGTGCTCTATTTTATATGGTCTCTTTTCTGGCATTTTTCTTATTGAGAAGTTTGAATAATTCCAAGTTTACGAAGGAATTTTCAAACTTATCATTAGAGGAGTTTGATTTTTGCAAACTTCTCTATTAATCTCCAATAACTTTGGAGATGTTAGCAACAAATAATTTAGCATTAGTCAGAGAATCTTCAGCAGGCATCTTATTTGCTTGAGCGATTACCTGATATACATCTTTTCCTTGATTGGGTTAGATTTTTGGGAAAAGATGTATTAGAGATTTCCGAACTAAATTCTAACACAATCATCGGGAATCTCTATATGTGAAATTTCCTCGTTTCCATTTTTCATCCTTAAAAATTTCTAATAAGTCATCAGCTTTAACTACAAGCTCTGTATAAATTTGTAGTAATTTATTATCAAGAACTCCAGTCTTAACAAATGTCTTGTCAAATAAATCGTATGTCTTTTTGTGTATGCTTGGGGAAACGGTTCTAATATTTTTTGTTAGGAGAATTGCTTTTGCAGCATAAAATATCGAATAGTAAGAGTGTGATATAACTGAGCTGTAAAAGGTTGCTTCTTGGGGGATATTAAACTCTTCTTTGTATTTTGTTTCTTCGCTTAATCTTTTCAAAGATTCTGCGACTAAAATTTCATTGTTTGCCCTCTTTAGAAATATTTCAACCTGTGAATCCATTTTTAATCGCCTCCGAAATAATGCTATAATACACTTCACTACCAAATAAAATTAGGTTTTTATTTGCTATTTCTTTTCCATAGTTAGCCTCTTTATTAATTAACATATTCAAGAACTCTATCTTCTTAAAAACATATAAATGTATCGAGGGTATATTCAACTCGCAATCTTGCTTCAACTCTGCATAAATTCTTTTTGGCTCAAAAGCATCATCACATATTATAACAACATCAATATCAGAGGTTTTCTTTTGAGTGTTAGTTACATAACTGCCAGTAATAATGAAAATAAAGAACTTAGTGGGTACTTTAGATGCGATCTTTTCTAAGTCTTTATATGGGATGTGCTTTTTATTCCAGCTTAAATGCTCTAGTACAAAACCTACATAAGCAAAGGTTTTGTGCGAATCAATGTTTAAAGAATATAAGACAACATTACCTGCCCTTTCTTCTTTAAGGATGTTTGATTTAACAAATTTCTTTAATGAAGTATAAACATAGCTTTCTGACTTTTTACCGGACAATTTCTTAGTCTCTTTGAAAGTAAACTTTTTCCAAGGCTTCTTTACAAATTCTTCCAATATTTGATAATCTTTCTTTAACATTTTAGTTAATCCTATTTTTAGGTTTATTTAATCTTATTAATAGGATTAATGTATTTAAATCTTTCTTTTAAGATAAATTAATAAACTCGGCATAACTTTATTCACCATGATTGGCGGATTCACTTTATTATCGGAAAGCAAAAGAAAATGGGAAAATATCCCTGAAGATTCTTTAAAATATTCCGAGAAAGGAAAAAGGATTTATATGGCGGTAGCAGATGGTGTAAGTAGAGACCCATTTAATAATTATCCGAATTTGAATTCTGAAGAAGGAAAAAGAGCCATGGCTAAACACTATCCTAAACCAAGTCTGGCCAGAAGGGCTGCCGATATTTCTGTTGAAAGTGGAGACCTATATAAGGCTAATAGAAAAATTGCTAAGTTGAACAAGTTAAAAGTTCCAGACCCTAATTGGCTAAGAGAAGATTTAGCTGGGTGTACTGCTTCACTTGTTAAAGTTGAAGGAAATACCCTTCAATATCAATTTGTTGCTTGTTGTGGTGTTGGGATTATAAATAGAGAAGGAAAATTAAAATTTCAAACGCCAGATGAGTATTGGACAAGTGACAAAGGCAGGTGGGAATTAGTAAGAAAAGCAGAATTTATCAAAGGATTTGCAGCAAGTGTTGGCGAAAGTCATAACTGGTGGTCGCACCCAGAAGGCCGATTCTTAATGAGAAGATTTTTCAGAAATAAGCCAAAACAAAAATATTCTTTTGGTGTTCTAACTGGAGAAAAAGAAGCAGAAGAGTATATAAGACAAGGAGAAGTTGAACTAAATGAAGGCGATATTGTTCTAGTTTATTCAGATGGTTTAAGAAAACCTTTGTTTTCTAGTGAGGGACTTCGGTTAATAAGAGAAAGAAATTTCTCAAGATTAGAAGAATTTTGTAGAAAACAAGTTAATAGCGAGGGAACGGTTATTTATTGGACAAAGTAACATTCGTTTTAAGATAGTGGACATAATGTCCAACATCTTTATAAGACAGTGGAATAAATTAAACTATCTTATAACCTAAGTTCACTCCTTTCTCTCTGCCTTCTTAACTTCCCCCTCAATCTCCCACAAAGTAGTAATATCATTTACAGACCTATCGGGCCTAAACATAGTAATCCTCGGAAAACGAAGAGCATATCCCGAACTATAACTCGGACTCTTCTGTATGTTCTGATAAGTTACTGAAACAACTACCTTAGGTTTGATATCAACTTTATTTCCCTCAACCTTTTCAATTAAGGGCTTTAATAATTTAGTCATCTCGTCATAAGAAGTTCCTTCTTCCTCTTTCTCCTTCAATCCAGAAGAAACCATTCCCATCTCTAAAAATTCTCCCTCATTTTTACAAGCAACAATATAACTAGTAAGCCAGCCAGCTCTTTTCCCTCGCCCATATTCAGCGCCTACAATAACTAAATCTAAATCCTTAACGCTTGGTTTTAATTTTACCATATATCCCACTCTTCTCCCAGACCTGTAATCTGCATCTAAATTCTTTATCATTATGCCTTCCTCTCCAATTTTAAGTGCATTTTCATAAAAATTAGTAACTTCTTCTTCATTATCGCTTATAATTTGCACTGCAGGCCTTATTTTTAATTTTTCTTCTCTGACAATTTTCTCAATAATTTTTCTCCTATTCTTAAATTTCTCTTTCATACAGCTTTCCCCATCATAATACAAAACATCAAATATGTTTGTTTCAACAGGCAAATTTTCAACGAGTTTATCTATCTCGTACTTTCTCTTTATTCTCTGACTTATCGCTTCAAATGGCCTGTATATTCCAGTTTTTTTATCATATCCCACAATTTCCGAATCTAAAACAAAGCTTTCCCCTTTAATATTTTTTTTAACAATTCCTACAACATCTGGAAACTGCTTTGTCACATTTTCTAATCTCCTAGTAAATAATTTTATTTCTCCATTCTTCTCTTTGCTTATTATCATCCTAAAACCATCGTATTTCTGTTCTATAGCTGCAGGTCTGCCACACGCATCAAATGCTTCTTCAATATCCGCAACTTTTACAGCAAGCATTACATTCATTGGCCTTCCCGGAACAATATCTACTTTTTCTAACGCTTTTTCACCTTTATATGCCGCTTCAAATACTTCTGCAAAATCATTGCACATTCCATATACTTCCTCAATTTTATCAACAACCTCATTTTTCCTATCAGGAAAAAATGCTTCAGCAATCGCGTCTCGGATTATTCCATCTGCGACTCCAACTCTCAAGTCTCCGAGTAAAGTCCTTACAATATACTTTGCCTCTTTTTCAGAAGCGCTTCCAAGTAATTCAGAAACTAATCCCATCTTTATATCAACAGCACCCTGCCCTTCAATGCCCATTACCTTTCTCAGATTATCAAAGACTTTTTTCACGCTTAATCTTTTGCTAAACAACGTGCTCTGCTTTTTCTTTTTTGCAAGTTCTCGCGCAATATCTCCCAAATCTCCAATTTTTCTGAACTTTTTTGCAATTTCCTCATTTCCAACCCCAAAGCTCTTTCCTATCGCTTTTATCGCAAGTTGTTCAGATATTCCCATTTCTCTAGCATCATAATCTGCAACAACCTTCCCCTTCAAAAGATAAATCCATTCCTCATCCCCTTTTTCTTTTAATTTTCTTAAAAACCCAGCAATAATCGTAGCCTTTTCAAGTTTCTTTGTCGTTGCAGCCAACTCTTCATATACCTCAACAAACTCTGAATAAAACATCTCTGCCATTTTATTGTTTAGATTCAAACGTATTTAATGCTTTTGACAAACATAAATGCTTAAAAACAACAATCTCCACAAACTTATATGGTTAAGAAATCATTAGCATATGAAGGGGTTATAACTATCCCCCAAGATACAGCTTTTGAATTACCTAACAATGAAAGATATTCATTAAAAAGACCCATAACTATTCAATATTTAGACTGGAGGGGGGCAGGTGCTTCAATTATAATTACAGATCTCTTAAATCCCAAAATAAGGCATTCATTCGGTCCAAATCTAGAAGGAACAGAAGACGAAATAAGAGAAGCTGCAGAACATGTTATTTATGATATAACACAAAGATTAGATGTTCTAAGCAAAAAAAATCAAAGAGAAGATTCTGAAAACAAAGAGTTGGAAAACCTAACAACATTTCTTCAAGCTGCTTATAGTCAAGGACACAAGCAATTTACCAAATGTGCCTTGACTACAGCAAGATTTGCATTCACGTGAACAAGTTGATTGCAAATCTTGTGTGCTCAAAAATCAGAGATTTTTGACATCAAGGGGAGGACATAAAAGCTTGGTAGATTTTTTATGTCTTTCACTATAACTCAAATCCATCCCTTCTTCCTAATTCCTCCGTCATAAATCTGAAAACTTAAACTCTTTTCAGGTAAGCTTCTATGCTTCTTCAAATAAGCTATTCTTTTCCCGCCATCATTCACTAATTCTATAATACATTTTCCCCAATACTTTAAAATATCTCCACCAACCATTTTCGTTCCGTTCTCCCAATTATAAATTTGATTTGTTACAATAACTGGAATATTTCTCTTCCTTGCTATCTCGCCCAAAATTCCGATCTGCCTGGCTAGTTCAGAATTAGTCTTTTGTATATGAATATTTCTATTGATTGGGTTGCTTCTTTTAGAAATGTCAAGAACTCTCGGTTCTTGAGCATGCTCAAGATGTCGTAAACATCTTGACATATCCATTGGAGATTCTGGACTAGATGTACCCCAATTACCAGAATTCTCCACATCTCCAGAACTTTCATTGCTTTTTTCTCTAGCGTCTGCCAAGTCCAATCTATAATGCAAAGTCATGCTGTCAACAATAATTAAAGTTGCCTCATCTTTCAAGTTCTTCGCAAGTTTATCAAAATCTTTTTTCTGCTCAGAAAAATTAGTCGGATTCAAAAGAAGTATGTTCTTTAAAACTTCTTCAACATTTTCCTTATCGCTCTTTCCCCCATTTACTTTTCCGACTATCTGCTTGACTCTCTCAACACTAAATCCTCCCTCAGTATCAAAATAAATTACTTTATTCCCTTTTTTTGCCTGAGACACCGCAGCCAACAGACAAAAATTAGTCTTTCCACTTCCAGGACCGCCGTAGATGACCGTTACTATGTCTTCTTCATATCCCCCATGCAGCCATTTATTCAAATCGTAGCTTCCTGCAGATATTTTTACCATGAAAAAGAAAGAATAACTTATTATTTAAGGATGATTATGTTTAATTTATTTGAGATAATACTTTTTACAATATAGGATATAACAAGCCTTGTTATAATTGCAAGATAGAGTAATATTGGTATAATGATAAGCATTTCACCAAATAACACCATTCCATGTTCTCCTCTATCAGTAAACATAAAAATAACTATCCCAATTAATGATAAAATAAACAAACCACCATATATTATCATCGAAGCATACCCTGTCCTTTTAGAAAAATTATCAATTTTCTTAAATCCGATATATAAAATTATAGAGTTTAATATTATTTGAAAAATATTCCAATAAATAAATATTGAATAAACATTGAACGGCATTTCAAATGATTTTCTTAAAATGTTAAATAACATTAAAATTAATAAATTCAAAAAAACAATTAATAAAATTGAAAATAAATAAGATTTCAAGATTACATTTTTGTTATCGTCACTCATATTACACATTTACTATAGTTGTTTAAATATCTATTCTTTTACTTCCAATAACACCCAAAACAATTCAATAATAAAAGAACAAAAATTAATTAAAAACAAAAAATATATTTATTTCTTTCTTCTTGTAGGTTTATTTTCCCCTTTCATATCACAAGCAAAGCATTTCTTGCAAGTAAATGAATGTATCAGCAGCACTACGCCCGCGATAACCACAATCCATTTCGAATATACCATTGTATCCCACAAAGCAAATACAATTACCACAAGAGCTACAAGCAATTCACACCAACTTTTACACATTTTTTCTACACCTCCTTTTCATTAATAATTCTTATTCTATCATATTAAATCTTCTTTATAAGCGTTTCGCAAGATTAAATCCCCACCCGAAAACTAAATATTTAAAAGTCCAAAAATAATATATCAACATGAACATAATTATTACTGGACAAAGAGGTTTAATTGGAACCTTTCTAGAAAAAAGACTTATCGAAGAAGGACATAAAATTGTTGCAGGAATTGATTTGAGAGATGGTAAAAATATTTTGGGAATAAAAGATTTAACCCTAAAAGACCTGCAAGTAAATATTTCAGTAGATATGATGATACATTGTGCAGCCCACTGTAAAATTAATCAGACAATAGAAAATCCAGAACTTTCCCATTTTAACGATGCCCAAGGAACATTTGAAGTTTTAGAATTTTGCAGAAAAAATAAAATTAAGAAAATAGTTAATTTTTCTAGCTCTAGAGTTCTAAGCAAAGAAAAAAATCCTTATACTTCTGCAAAGCTCTATGGCGAGGAATTATGCAAAGGTTATTATGATTGCTATGGTCTAGAGTATATAACCCTCCGACCTTCAACTGTTTACGGCCCATTTTGGGACTTGACTCAGAGGCTAATACATATCTATATAACCAACGCCTTGCAAAATAAAAATTTAGAAATCTACGGAGATCCCAAAACAAAAACCCTAAACTTTACTTATATCGATGATTTTGTTGATGGTTCCCTATTGGCCATTAAAGGAAAATGGCAAGAAGATTATGACCTAGGCGGAGATGAAGAATACAACATTCACAAACTTGCCCAGTTCATCATAAAGCAAACAAAAAGCAAGAGTAAAATTATCGTAAAGGAATCTGAAATTGCTCAACCTCAAAAAGTTAAATTAAATATCTCCAAAATAAAAAATTTAGGTTACTCCCCAAAAATTACTGTTGAAAAAGGCATAAAGCTCTGCATTGATTTTTATAAAGAGTATATGAAGCAAAACAATATAACCTAAATCCTCCGGACACTCCCGACAAGAACTTAATGAATTGTGCAGGTTTATGATGTCATAATTTTTTAGCGCCATCTTCAATAAAAAATTTTGTTATTCAAATCTCATTCTGAAATGTAACATTTTATAGTGTCTAGTTTTAGTGTTAATCTTTGACATAAAAAGAAAAACTCACACTATTACACCTTGCATTTCTGGTATGTGCAGCACAATAAAATTCCTAATCTCTGTTTTATATTGTGTATTCAAAGAAAGACCTGTAAATCTCCCCTTCTTGTAAACTATTATCCATCCAATTTTCCCAAGTTCTTTTATACAATTATCCAGATTTTGAAATCTTTTAAAATGTTCAGTTCTATCATATTTGTGTCCCCAATTATCTTTACGAGCAAGTTTACGCATTATTTGTGCTTTTTCTAAATTGAGATTTAGCATAATATTACAAAACCATTATATTTTTAAATACTTCTATCTTTGAAATATTTTATAATTAGATAGAAAGATTTAAATAATTGCTTGCTTGCTTGCTTGTATGAAATTAAAAGAAAATAGAAGTTTGTTTTTGAAGCAATTTGGAGATACGCCTCAACTGCGGGTGTTAGACTTTCTTATAGATAATTATAATTTTGATTTTCCTATGACTGAAATAGCACGAGAAAGCAATGTTAGCTATAATTCTATTAAAATTTTCTTTCCCTATTTGATAAGCTCTGGGATTATTATAAAAACAAGGCAAATCGGTAAATCCTCTTATTTTAAATTAAATCTGGAAAATCAATTTGTGAAAAATCTTATGAAATTGGATTGGAGTCTGGTTGAAGAAAACACTTTGGTAGAAAGTCGCCTACAGAGAAAAGTTCAATTAGTCGAAGCGTAAAGAAAGGGGAAGATTATTCGATAATACTTTTTCTTCTTTTTTTATATAATATATATTCAAATCCTGTCGATAATATCTTCACGCTCCCGACAGGATTTGAACCTGCGACCTGCTGCTTAGAAGGCAGCCGCTCTATCCAAGCTGAGCTACGGGAGCTTCTATAAAAAAAGAGAAAGAAAAGCTTTATAAACGTTCTTAAAGAAAGAATAACATGGAAATAGAAATTATAAGACAAGAAAAGAACGAAGTAGAATTAAAAATAGACAACATTACTATCGCTGAAATTCTTCGTGTCTATTTAAACAAGCAAGGCGTTGACTTTGCAGCCTGGAGAAGAGAACACCCTTCAAAACCGATTATAATGCTTATAAAAAGCACTAAAAATGTAAATAAAGAAGTTTCAGAAGCTATTGAAGCAATTAAAAAGGATCTTTCTAAAATTATTTCTCTAGTTAAAAAATAAGATAGTAGATTATATATGGAGCATTCTGGTGATTGTGTCACAAATTGTCCAGAATCTCCAATGGACATTTCTGAAAGAAGCGATCTAATCAACAGAAATATCCATAAACAAAATAATTATCCAATTTATCTTACAACAAAAGACCTATCTAGTTGAATTATGTCTCCTTCTCTCCCAATTGGCTCTAATCCCTTGCAAAAATCTCTAAATGCACTACTTACTCTTTCTGGATGATAAGTTTCAACACGATAAGAAAGTAATTCGTCGTGCATTATGCCCGCTTCTACTATAGCCCCCTCTTCAAAAGATCTTTTGGCAAATAATACCAAACCTTTTCCATCAGAAACCTCAACCTCCCCAGTTATATAACAACTTCCGCTTGCTTCTACATACCTAATGTTTACCCCTCCCCTATTTGCTACAAAATCTTCTTGTACACTACAACTTCTAGCGTCTCTCTTACCAGACCCAAAAAGAGAAGCAAGAAGGATTGCCTGCGAAAGCGCACGAGAAACATCTTCTCCAATAAAAAACCCCATTTCTGCTGGTTCTTTTTGTAATTCATTAGCCATGTTAAAAAATATGCCCTGTCCTTTATATATATTATTATCGTGACGTCCTCCGCACCCTAAAGGTTTTTTGCTGCGGCAAAAAATCCGCTGCGGCGGAGTGCGGCTTCCACGACGACTATTCTTCGATTATCCAAACTGTTCCATGATGTCTGTCTTGATTTCTTACATAGTCATTAGCAACTTCAACTTGGATAAAGCCAAGTGATGCCCCAAACTTTCCTCTAGCCCAAAGATGTCCTCTTGGATATCTTTTTCTTGCATCTGGATGGTTGCGAAAGAAAAGATACGATGACCTTCCTTTCAATAATTGCAATGCTTTAGATGGACTCATTGTCATCGGAATCGTAGCTGTGCCGTGTACGTGATCTGGCTGCACATTCAGTTCTATCCATTTTATTTTATGTTCCGATGCTGCTCTCTTGATGCACGCTTCTGCTAGCTTTCTATACTTCCACTTTCGAAACATTTTGTACCGATATTTCGGACAAAATTCAAATTCCCACATGGATGCTCCAATCATGTGATTACTCCTTTCATATTTATCTTCAAATTTCTCATAGCTCTCGCTAAACACTAATTTCTCTTGCATTTTTCTCCTAGCGAAGCGCGTTGTCACGCTCCGCAAAGTTTATTTAGTTTGAGAAAGTTACAACTACCTCTGATGTTCAGTGAGCTGCAACAAGCTCACTTTTCATAATCATTTCAAATAGAAAAAGTTTACGGGCGCTCTCATCTACAGCTTAAAAGCTGATAGGTTTCCCGCGCCTAGACTAAAATTTAGAAACTAACCTTTGGAACAGACTTTACTTCCTCTGGAAGCTTTACATATGCTTTTTCCTTCTTTCCGAACATTCCAGCAAACATCACCCCAGGGAATCTTTCTACTGCGTTATTATAACTTAATATTGAATCATTATAGAATTGCCTTGAATACGCGATTTTATCTTCAATAGCAGACAATTCTTGCTGCAATTGCAGGAAGTTCTCGTTGGCCCTTAACTGTGGATAATTTTCCGCCAATGCAAAAATTGATTTTAATGCTGTTTGTAATTCATTTCCCGCTTTCATTCTTCCCTGAATGTCCCCAGCAGATAACATTGCTTTCCTTGCGTTTGTAACATCAGCCATGATTCCTTTTTCATGCTTTGCATATCCTTTTACAGTCTCAATTAAATTTGGAACAAGTTCAGCCCTTTTTTTCAACTGAACATCAATTTGTGACAGAGAATTATCTATTCTATTTTCCCCAACAACAAATTTGTTATAATAATAAATTAGCATAATTATGAATAATGTAACCAATACAATTATCAACCATATGTACCATAACATACTACTTCTAAAGATAATGTGTTTTTAAACATTTCGAAAACTACAGTTGATTGAACTAAATCTGTTTATTTTTTAGTCTTTTCATATTCGGTAAATACATCCAATATATGATAAACATTTCCCAAGTATTTTATCACTTTTTGCTTTACTTTTCCTCTAAAGAG
>Ga0080064_1006236_pt1 | contig 13086 bp, 13 predicted proteins | sample Subgrocontami54m_FD_69260 | JGI IMG/M metagenome (GOLD analysis project Ga0080064, IMG submission 69260) | Subsurface groundwater microbial communities from S. Glens Falls, New York, USA - GMW46 contaminated, 5.4 m (SPADES assembly) (version 2) ...
CCCTCATGGCCCAAGAGAAAACGGCTGCATAAGATCTCTGCCGGGTAGTCAGAGATCTTTCCAGAAAGTCACAAATTGCGAAGAGTATGTGCGGAATGCTTTCGGACCAATCAGAATTTACTAAAGTTCAACGTTCAAAGTTCAATGTCGAACGAGGCAATCCTTGAACCTGGAACCTTGAACTTTGAACTCACATACGCAGCCAGCGTTGACAAACATCGCGCGCGCACGTTATGCAGGTACTTTCTATGCTGAAGGAAATTGAGACAGACATTCTCGTGATCGGCGGCGGCATCGCCGGCGCCTTCGCCGCGTACAAGGCGTGCGCCTCGGGAGCGCGCGTGTTACTCGTCGATCGTTCCTATTTTGGCCGCAGCGGATGCAGCGCCTTGGCTTCCGGTGTTTACCCCTCTTATATGCCCGGCGACAAAGTTGAAGATTGGATCAACGGCCTGGGCGCGGGACCCTTGGTCAACCAGGCTTTGCTCGTGAAGTCACTTCCCGTGATGTACGAGCACCTGATGACGATGGACCGCTGGGGCGTAAAGTGGCTCAAAGAGGGCAAACAAATCGTGCGCATGGGCGCGCCGGGGCGCACCTTCAAGAACGGCGTGTGGATGGCCGAAGGCGGTCCACAGATGATGATGGCGGTGCGCGCCGGCGTGCTCGAAAGCGGCGTCGAGGTCCTTAATCGAGTCGCGGTGACGCAACTGCTAACCTCGGACGGTAAGCTACCGACTGAAGGACAAGCGGTCGGAGCCATAGGGTTTCATGTTCGGACCGGAGAGATGTACGCGATTCATGCCAAGGCAACGATCATGTGCACCGGTCCTTACAAGTTTCCCTACCCGTGGCCGGGCAGCACGCTTGGTTACATGCCGGTGGATCTCTCGGGCGACGGCATCGCCATGATGCTCCAAGCCGGCGCGCAGCTCTCACGGTTAGAACTGGGCGGAATCAATTTAAATCCCGACAATCTCCTGTGCGCTCCGGGTCTGGAATCTCTGATGCCTTCAGGCGCTAAGTTCGTGGACAAAAACGGCCGCCGCTTTCTGGAGGACTACGATCCGAAGCGAATGGAGATGACCAGCCGCGCTCTGCTTTATTTTGCCATCGCTCATCAAAAGGAGTTGGGCAACGTTCCGTCGATGGATCTCCGCGAGATTAGTTTCGAGCGCATGGAGTTACTCAAGAAAGCGATCCCTATCGTCATTGCCAGCTACGAGGGACTGGGCGTGGATATCACCAAAGAGGCGGTGCCGTACAGTTATCAGGTAGCCGGAACGGCCGGCATTTTTGGCGCCGGCGCGCGCGTGACGGAAAGGGGGGAAACAACCATTCCCGGCCTGTTCGCGGGCGGCACCTGCACCGACCTCGCTTATTTGCCGGGAGGACATCTTCCTTTTTGCTCCGTAACCGGCCACTGGGCGGGAGAGACGGCGGGCGCTTACGTCGCCGGGGTGCAGGCCAAACCGCTAGTCGCCACGCAAGTCGCACAGGCGGTCGGTGACATCGAAGCTCCGTTAAATCGCGCCGACGGTGTTCGCTATGCGCCGGTCCATCGCCGCCTTGGAGAGCTGGTGATGGAAAAGGTCGGTCTCGTGCTTCGCGGCGACCGCCTTCAAACCGCTATCGATAAGCTTCTGGAGTTGCGCGAAAATGAAGTTTGTCGCCTGTACGCCCCTGACGCGCACGAGCTGGCTAAGGTTTGGGGCCTCATGCACTATACGCAGGTCTTGGAAGCGACCTTGCGCGCTTATCTCTATCGCACCGAAAGCCGGGTGGCTTTCATCCGAGAAGACTATCCGGTGATCGACAATGCCAACTGGGTGAAAATGGTCGTCGTTCAGAAGCAAGGCGCGTCGCTCAAACTGTGGGACGAACCTTTGCCCGAATCGTTTCACGTCGTACCGGTTCGCCCGACGCAGCATATGCATCTCGTGTTTCGCCAAAAGGAAAAATCTCATGCCCCGGGTTGAGGTGAATAAGATAGCCTGTACCGGTTGCGGCGTCTGTGTCGACACCTGCCCGCCCGATGTCCTGCGGCTCGATCCGGTGAACAAAGCGTTCGTGGCCTATCCCGACGACTGCCAGGGCTGCTTTGTGTGCCAGTGGGACTGTAAGTTCGAAGCGCTGCGGGTGCGTCTACCTTAGCCTGCAATCTCTGTTTTGGTTAGCCGCTCAGTCCGCGCCTTTTGGAGATCGGTGAAGAGGCTTCGACCAAACATATGTGTGTCCAATCGGCAGCCAGCGACGATCATAGCTTCGCTTCACTGGCACTTCCCGCCAACCACCGATGCCGCCTAGCCCCTTCCACAAAATGATGCGGTCCGAAAATAGCGCGTCGAGAAAATCAACAACGGCTCGCGTGATACATTCCGCATGTTGTCGCTTGGTCAAGAACTCGTCGTATGACCCGAAGTGTCCATGGGCAATGTCACCAATCTCGACTCGAACTTCGTCACCGTCATCCCAGATCCGCACGTCGCCGACTTCTGGATGCGCTGCTGGAAAGATAATAATAGGCTCGGGATCGACACCGACTTGCGGATGCCAGTCCCTGAAACGCTCCTTCGCTTCTGGAATTATGATATCGGCGATGTCGTAACGCATGATTGGCTCGCGGCATACGGCTAACCAGTATACAGACCGGTTTGGTCGATATTAATATCGGCAAAGGCCGCCCGCAAGAAGAATGCGTTTGTTGCAAGAAGGGCCTGACCGTGGTCTTCATTTGATCCCTGCCAATCGTTGCTGATTGGCATCTCACCGCGCGCTGTGCCGCGGCTGGCGGTTTGACGCACAGAAAAAAATTCTCTGAGGATGACCCCAATTTTTGCTCTGGCAGCTTAAGCGGCGGGTTATGTGGCGGACCCGGTCAGCCTGGGCTTTTCAGAGCCCCACTGCTCCGCTAGAGCTTTGAGTGCGCTCCCTGCCTCGGACCAGTTGTGAAGAATCGCTGGGTCAAAATCTGCACCGTTTGGCCAAACGAGCGTGTGGATCTCTGGATCGATGCGGACCTGATCAAAAAGTGTGGGCTCTTGCAGCGGACCGTACAGTTCTCCCTTAAGGACAGGACGAAAATCTATGATTTGAGACGTGCCGTCGTCAAACTGTACCCTCAGTGTGAACGGCGCTATTTTCTGGAACGAGGAAACCCGATAAATTTCATGCTGCATAGGCGGCCCCTCTCACTTTAACGGTTCAATCTTAATGGGCGGACGGCCCTGTTGCAACGTCTGCCAGTTCGACAGCAACTCTCGTTGGTGAAGCTCTGCCCAAGCCAGCACGAGGCGCTCCTGACGCCTCGGAAGCGAACCAGCCAAGCGTTCAATTGCCTCAATATCGTAAAGTCCCACGTGGTCCTGATAATACGCGTGAAAGTGAGGCATATGATGCTGTCCTCCGGCCTCGACGAACATGCGAATTATAATTCCGAAAAACCTAGAAACCTCTGGCATTTCTTACTCACTTTACAGACCACATAACGGAGTGGCGGGTGAGCCGTGGCGAATAAAGCGAGCCTTTGACGCGAGCGTATTGGACATCAGTTTTCAGCCGCGGTTTAGAGCAAAATTTTCCGGTCCCGCTGTACTCATGCTGTTCCGGTTAACAAACGCCTATGCTTAATGAGCCACTCACGGAACTCGTCGCGGCTTCGATAGCCATGCGCACGATCATCGTCCGACGGTGCGTCGTCCGTTGTCCATTGTAGCCGCTCGTCGATCTCATCCAGCGGCTCCTGCTCCGTCCACGAAAGTCCCCATTGCGGAAGATCTTGGTGATACGTTCGCCCGTACGCTTCATTGAACTGTTCGAATGGAATTTCGCCTTTGAGGAACCTATCCACCAGCGTAACAAGATTGTCTCGGATCGGGATTGCCTCTGGCGCATTATATGGTTAACTGACAGCGGCTGAGCGCGGCTCGCATCTGCTCAACCGAAAGCTCGCCGCGCGAGTATACGGCCAAAACGCTCGCCGACTCCTCGCAGAGCGCGACATTCGTTTTAGCCTCTGCACTTTGAGGTAGCGGTTCCGACATTGAAAGCTGGGTCTCAGTTCAGTGGTCTACCAGTAATATACCGACCGCCTTTTGTCGATATTAATACCGGCAAAGGTCGCCTGCAAGAAGGGGATGGGGTCTGACCGTGGTCTTCGTTTGATCCCTGCCAATCGTTGCTGATCGGCATCTCGCCGCGCGCTGTGATGCGGCTGGTGGTTTGACGCCTGGCTAAATGAAACGTTTCGATTCCGCCCAATCTCCGAGCGGCGGTAATACGGTGTAGCGCGTTGTTGGCCCGGCTCTCGTTCCGCTATTCGGCGTACTCGTACACAGGGGTTTGAATCACTCGGTTCGGTTTACCGGGCTCCAGAATCGTCCTCTGCAGTCGTTCGACTGTGACAGGGGAGAAAAATTGCTCGCCTGTCTCCTCGTTGACTCTGGCCGGCACGTTCTCCACGATGTAGAACTTTCCCTCGTGCTCCAGCGTGTAGGTCACACGCCGCTCGACTAGTGTTTCTTCTGGATGATTCATGCTGTTCTCCGTATCTTAAAATCAATCCAAAGCTCCGGATCTGGTTCGTAAAGCGTGATGATCTTGATAATCGGCCGCGAGGGGTAGCTGCATTGGACATGCAGCGGTCTTCCTTCTCTGGTCCTTCCCAAGATCAAACAACTGGGTCCGTATTTGTCCTCTGGATAATCTTCAATTACTTCGGCATCGCCAAAAATTTCTCGAGTTTCTTGTACGCTGATACGACGAATGATGCTTTGGTCAACCGCATGTTTGGAGAACTCGAACTGTTCGGCCTCAATTTTCTTTCGTATCTCGTCGATCAGCGCCATGCTCGATTCCAGTCCAGCGAGATTATTAGTCTATAACATTCGATTTGACGTGGCTAACGCTCAGCGTACCCCGGGGCGCGTGCCACGGAAAGGGGAGACAGCGATACCCGGGCAGTTTGCGGTCGGCACACGCATCTCGTATTTCGCCAAAAGGAAAAATCGAATGCCGCGCGTTGAGGTGAATAAGATAGCCTGTACCGATTGCGGCGTCTGCGTCGACACCTGCCCGCCCGATGTCTTGCGGCTCAATCAGGAGAACAAAGCGTTCGTGGCCTACCCCGACGACTGCCAAGGCTGCTTTGTGTGTCAGTGGGACTGTAAGTTTGAAGCCCTGCGGGTGCGGTTACCTTGGCCCGCATTCCGTCGAAGACCGTCCACCAGATTATCTTTTACACTGCGCCGGTGCTTGAAACCACGAGTTGTACACGGCCATCTTTGGTGGCTCAACGCTAAGGCTGACCGGACGAGGCCACCGAGCGAAGCGAGCGGGTCCCAAGATCTGTTTCACGCCGATTGTTAGGTAGTCCGCACCGAGGAGTAAACCCCAGGTTACCGCAGCTTTTCTCCCCGTACGTACCGCAAACGTTCCTCACTATCAGCATCCCCGCTCCCACTCGGTCCGCCCTCCCGCCCATCAGGTCTGACGAGCCACAACCAGTCATAGGAACCGCCGCCCATAAAGTAGCGATGCTGAGATACTATCAGATGCCCACGATACTGACCATTGCGAATCACTTCGAGACTGTTCCCAGGGCAAACGAACCGGACCCGTCCCGAATTGAGGTCGAGAACATGAACCGCGCTCGACGTGACCCATCCGCCGCCAAGAAAGAAAACCCGGCTTCCGTCAGGAGAGAACTCCGGAGACTGAATTGCCGCAACGGTTTCCTCAACCGTCATTGCGGTTTTGCCTCGCACCCGAAGTCGGGCGTTGCTTCCATCGACGCGCACTGTCCAAAGTTCGGTCGCCTCTACGTCAGAATACGCCGTCTGTACCGTTCGCCCAGGGGTGCCACGCACGAAAACCACCGTCGATCCATCAGGCGAGAGTTTCGGCTGACCGTCCAAGCCCTTCGTGGTGAGCTGCCTTCGATCCGTAGCTGAACGCGCCGTGTAATAAATGTTTCCATCAATCGTAGTGACGGTTTGTGCGAACGCTACTCCAACGATCTCGGTCACCAGGAACATCCCAACACAGCAAAGCATTTTCCTGAGGACTCTGATCATTGGGATGCCTAACCGGTAAATGGCGAACCGGATCGATATTAGTATTGGCAACGGTCGCCTGCAAGAAGAATCGCTTTGCTGCAAGAAGGGGCTGGGGCCTGACCGTGGTCTTCGTTTGAACCCTGCCAATCGTTGTTGATCCGCAACTCGCCGTGCGCTGTGCCGAGGCTGGTGGTTCGACGCGCAGAAAAAAGTTCTCTGACCAAATCGCCACGCAGCCCGTGTCAGGCGGCTTCACGCAATGTTTTTAAGAGCTCGGCGGAAAACTGGTACACATCTTCAATCCGTGCAGATGTATAACTCCCGATCGGCACCTCGCTGACGTGGGGCGGTACTGCGCCCAAATAGTCCAGCGATTCACCTGAATTTTCAACCCGGATTTCGAACATAAGCTGCTGGGCACCGCGAACAGGGTGGACCAGCATGTCTCGTGATGCAATCGCTGCGTCGATCCAAGCGGCCTTGTGCTTCATAATGAGAGCCTTGACCGTAGCAGCAATCACCTCCTTCCCGTTCCGGACGTTGTTGTCGAGGGCGTTAATAACGGTGCCTCCATAAACATCTTTCGTCCGATGAAAACCATCAAGAGCAACGCCAGCAATACGCTCTGTTGTCAACAGCTGCGAGTCGAGGTCCAGCAAGCTCTTCAAGCCAGCAAAGAAACTCTCTATCAGAACGTGCAGCTCCGGCACCTGGCCGAAGTAGATTGACCTACCCAAGTCCCACGGCGAAATCTGCCACTGGCCATTCAACGCCTCGAAGTGATGGCGACATGCATCCTTCGCGTCCGCGCAAAGGCGGTCGATGCGAGCGACGCTGTATCTAAGGACGGACAGCTCGGTCGCGCACGACTGGACGACGCCACGACTTTGACCCGTCCAATCATTGGGATTGAAGAGGCTGAACGCCGCGACTGCTGACCGGTCCACACATACGACGGGGACACGATCCTTGTCATTCATGTAACGAAGCCCTGAACATCTGTAAGTCGCCTAACGCTTGAGGTTGACTTGCCCGTGAGGTCAGTCCAGCCGACGATTAGGGCTGCAAGTTGGTTCATGTCAGTTCTTCAAGGAATTCGACGTCTTTCCGCAGCAACTGGTTGATCACATCGCCGACGTCCTTGCCTTTCCTGCGGGCAATACGCTCGAGTTTTCTCTGCAGTTTAGAGTCTAGGTAAATGGGTAGTCGCAGTTCGGTGCCTTTCCGATAAAACTTTCCGCGTACGGCTTTCGAAAAATCATATTCTCGTCTCATAGTTCAAATGTAATGCGGTGTTTTCTAGCATTTTGCCGGGCCTTAGCTGGGTCCCACTCAAACTGGTATTGAAGGGCCACGAGGAATTATCTCACAAATGACGACACAAAAGCACGTTAACAGCGGTCACGATCACGAAGCCGTAACCAGATCACAGACTGGCTTTTGTCGATATTACTTCCAGGAAAGGTCGCCTGCAAGAAGGGCTTGGGGCCTGACCGTGGTCTTCAGGGACAAAAATCTTCCCTGAGTTTTTTCTTGTCGATTTTGTAACCCGAGGCGACTCGCGGCAGCGATTCTAAGATTTCAATTCGCTCCGGCCATTTAAAACGCGCGAGCCCTTTTGTCTCCAAGAACGATTTGATTTCGCTCAGTTCGACCGGCTTTCCTTCGCCGCAAACCACGAACGCGTAGACCCGTTCGCCCATTTCCGCATCGGGGATGCCGACCACCGCGACTTCGACGATTTTCGGATGCTGGCTCAACACCGCCTCGACGTCGGCCGGAAAAATGTTCTGGCCGCCGCGGATAATCAGATCGTGCTCCCGTCCCATCAGCACGATATTTCCGTCTTTGTCTCTTTTGCCGAGTTCCTCGAGATCGAAGTAGCCGTTGACGCGGCGGCGGGTGTCGAGTTCCGGGTTGTTGAGAAAGCGCGCATCGCTGTGCAGTCCGCGCACCAGGAGTTTTCCGACTTGCCCCGAGGGGACCTCCCGGTTATCGGAATCGATGATTTTTATCTCGTTGCCATCGAGAGGTTGGCCCAATGTGCTGAGACGCACGTCCTGGGAATCGTCCCAACGGTTGGCCGAGATGCCGCCGCAGTCGACGCTGCCATACGCCTGGACAATCCGGCAGCCGAGTTGTTTTTCTATTTCTTCCCCCTGAACCCGTGGGAGACTCGAACCATGGTTGACGATCGTTCGCAGCGCGCGCAGATCGTAGGGTGAAATATCCGCCATCGCCAATATCCTCGCCATCATCGTGGGCACCAGGGGGATGACGCTCACACGTTCCGCCGCCAACAGGGAGAGGCATTCATCGGGGGCGAAGTGATCCATCAATACGATGGCGGCACCGACCGCGCAGCCGCCGTTATACACCAGCGCGTCGGCCGTGCCGGTAACGATGGAGGTCGCCGCGGCGAGCCTGTCATCGAGGCCGACGCCGAAACGTTTCAGATGAACCCATCCTGTCAGGAGCCTCGTATATAGCGGCACTTCGACGCACTTGGGAATCCCCGTGCTGCCACTGGTCGTGGCGATTTGGCAGACGTCGAGAATCGTACAGCGTCTTCCCTGGAGCCTTTTCGAATCTTCCGCACCCGGAGCGCCGGAGAGCAGCTCTTCAAACGAAAGCGTTCCGGGGGGCACATCATCACCGATCACAACGACGGAGCGCAGATCTTCGGTCCGCGCGGCTTGCAACAAATCGAGGTAATTAACTCTCCCGTGGATGTTAGGAATAATGGCCGCCTCGGGCCGGGTAAGGCGAATAATCGGTGTTAGTTCCGCCAATCGGAAGGTTGGCGTCACGGTCACGAGGCGAATGCCGGCTTTTTCACAGGCCAAACGGGTAAGAAACAACTCCGCACAGTTGGGAAGTTGCGCCAGGATTTTCGCATCGCGCTGGAGACCCAGTTGCACTAGTTTAAGGGCGAGCCGGTCGGAGAGCTGTTTGACCTGCGACCAGGTCAAGCGGCGCCGCCGGTCCACCAACGCCTCGCTTGCGCCGAACTCGCGGGCGTTGCGATCGCAGAAGTCTGCCGCTGTCATGAGCGGCATGATTTGCGAAATCCGTTGCGCTAGGTCTTGTGCGTCCCTGTCCAAAGTGAGAAAACGCCTCCCGCAGATAGATAAGCTAGACTCTTTCCCAATAGAGTAACCGAGCACAGCTGTCAATTGCGCGTCCGCCCGTAAAAGCATATGGTTCTTCCGGGTTTAGTGTGAAAGATTATTCACCACGAAGGCCCAGCGCGGCTACGCCGCAACCAAAAAGAAAATTCAACTTTTACCACGAAGGTCACGAAGAGCACGAAGTTAAGAAGTTTAAAAATGTCAATGTCCGAAACCTTCGTGTCCTTCGTGAACTTCGTGGTGAGATAGTTTCTTTGATTCAGGAACTTAGGAAAGATGCGTCAGAAAATTTGCGCAGGCCGCGAAAATTCTCCAGGATAATAGTACGAAGGACACGAAGGTTTTCGTAGGGTGCGCTTCGCGCACCGGTCGATCTCGGAAGATCTCTCGCAAAGGCGCAAAGGAAGAGCATTGTCATTTCGAACGAAGAGAGAAATCTTTCCTAGATCCCTCGCATTGCTCGGAATGACAGGCCTTGGGCCTGTCGCTTAGCGTCTTTGCGCTCCTTCGACCAGGCTCAGGACATGCTTGGCGAGAGGAATGTTCGAATCCGAGAATGTTCGAAATCAAGGTAATCGAGCCAAGAATTTAGAGAGTTACGACTTTGTCTTTGCGCCTTCACAGGAGGATTGGGCCGTGAGCAAGATCACTTTGACCGCTCTTCTCATCTCGGTCTTGAGCCTATTCCCCTTGGTTCCGCCCAGTTCGGCGCAACCGGTGAAGGTCGGCTATACCTCGAAAACGATTTTTTTCTTGCCGCTCTTCGTAGCACATAAGAAAGGTTTTTACGACGCAGAAGATCTGAAAGTTGAGCTGATCCACATGGGAACGCCGGCGGTAAACTTGCAGGCCCTGGTCGCCGGGCAAATCCACATCAGCAACATCAATCCGGACGGGATCATCATCGTCAATGAAAAAGGGGCGAACCTCAAGGCGATCGCCGGCATGATCAACGGCGTGGCCTATACGCTTGTGGGAGGCAAGGCTTATAAAAAACTGGAAGATATAAGAGGAACCCGCCTGGGAGTAGGCAGTCTGAAGGGAGGCCCGACGACTTTTCTTCTGGAATACCTTCGCGCCAAGGGGCTTGTTTATCCGCGCGATTACTCCATGGTGCTCATCTCAGGGGGCACACCGGCGCGCCTGGCGGCGCTGGAGAGTGGCACTGTGTCGGCGGCGGTCTTGGGCGTGCCCCAATCCGACATGGCCCTCGACCGTGGATTCAACAGGCTCGGCGACGTCCTTGACGTTCTGCCGACATTTCAATTCACCACCGTCAACGTAAATCCCGCCTGGGCGGAGAAGAATCGCGCTTCGGTCGTCAAGTTTCTCAAGGCCCATATCCGAAGCCTGAGCTGGATCCACGATCACCTTGACGAGGCCGCCGATTTGATGACCCGTGAGATGGGAATAAAGCCGCCGTACGCCCGCAGGGGAGTGGAATATTTCACGGCCAAAGGGCTCTTTCCCAAGGACGGCGCGATCACGATGGAAGGGATGAAAGTGAATATCGAAGTGCAGGCGCGGGACGGGCTTATCTCGCCTCCCTTCCCGCCGCCGGAAAAGCACATCGATCTGAGCTACCTGAAACAGGCGCAAAAAGAGCTGCGGAATTAAATATCAAAGCTCTTCCGGGATTATTGTGAAAGAGTATTCACCGCAAAAACACAGCGCGGCAGAGCCGCAACCAAAGCAACAATCGTTTTTTTACCACAGAGGGGCAGAGTTCGCAGAGTTGGGAGTATTTTTCTACTCAAAAACTCTTTACTCCGCGTCCTCCGCGGCTCCGCGGTGAGACTTCTTTTCTTAAGGAGGCGACATGGAAATATTCGACATTCATCATCATCTTGGTTCGCTGACGGGTGGAAGCCTGCAGGAAGGAGATGGCTGGCAGGAGCGGGACTACGACAACCGTGTGCGGATCATGCAGGCCAACGGTGTGACGATGTCGGCGATCCTGGCGGCCACGGGTTACATCCAGGCGGACGGCATCAAGGACACGATGCGATGCAACGATACGGTGGCTGCCTATCGCCAGCGCGACCCCAAGCGCTTCCCGGTGGCCTGCGGCACGGTGGAGCCGCTCCACGGCGCGCGCTCGCTGGGCGAGTTGGAACGGATGAAACATGAACTTCATCTGGAAGGAGTGGTGTGGCATAACCGTTTCCAAGGCGTAGCGGTCGACCATCAGCTCATGCGGCCGCTGCTTAAAAAGGTGAGCGAGCTGGGGCTGGTGCCCATCGTTCACACCAACGCGGAGTCGAACCTGGAAGCGGTCTGGCGACTGGAGCGGTTGGCCCTGGAGTTTCCGGAACTCACCTTGGTAGCGATGGACGCCTTGACGACGAACGTCAATAGCCAGGTCGTGCTGGACATCGCGAAGCGGACGCCGAATATCCTGTTCGACACGGCGCATGTGCGCGGCTCAGGCTACGTCCGGCAGTTCGTCGAGACGGTGGGATCGTATCGGTTGGTGTTCGGCAGCCTCTTCTACTCCTACCCGGCCAGCTATGAGCGTTGCGCGACGCTGGAGGAGGTGAAGGGGGCGAAGATTAGCGAAGAGGACAAGGCCAACATCCTCTGGCTGAATGCCAAGAAGCTGTTCAGGCTGTGATCATCGCGCGCTGCGCAAAAAACTGGTTCTTCCGGACTTACTGTGAAAGAATATTCACCACAGAGACACGGAGTACGCAGAGTTCGGAGTATTTTTTAATCAAGAACTCTTTTCTCTGCGGCCTCAGCGCCTTTGCGGTGTAATCTCCGAGTGTTGCTTCACCGCAAACTGGCATAGCGTTGGCGCGGTTACCCACACGGAAGCCTGAAGACCAAAATAACTGGACAGGACTTATCCCATCGGATATGGTTTTCGAAACACATTGAGGAGGTCAGCATGATCAACGTCGAAGGGGAAAAAATCGAGGTTATCGACGCGCACTCGCATATGGGGGCGAGAAAAAAACTCGCCATTCACCAGATTCCGCCGATCATGAAGTTTATGGCCGAGGATATGATGCAGTCGATGGACGACGCCGGAGTCGATGCCGTGGTCACCTTCGCCATCGGCATCGGCGAGCCTTCCGATTACCGGGAGACCAATCAATACGTCGCCGAAACCATGAAGAAGCATCCGAAGCGGTTTCACGGCTTTATGAGGCTGAGTCCCGGGAATGGGCCCAAGGATACACTCCAGGTGCTTGAAGAAGGCGTCAAGCTCGGTCTCAAGGGCATCAAGATTCATCCGCTGATCGAACATTGTCCGGCCAACGATAAGGAGAAGGTCTATCCGCTCATGGAAGCGGCGCAGCACCACGGAATCCCGGTGCTTTTTCACTGTGGTTTAGGCGAAGATGCCAGTCCTAAACGGGTCGGCGAAGTGGCCAAGGATTTTCCCAAGCTGCCGGTCATCATGGGTCATTCGGGGCTGGTGGAGGGCGTCAGGGAGGTGGTCGAGATCGCCAAGAAGTGTGAAAACGTCCACATGGACAGCTCCGGGGTGGGCTGGCTGCCGTTTTTCTGCGAATCGATCGTATGGGCCGGGCCCGACCGAGTTCTCTATGGCTCGGATCATCCATTCAACCCGATGGACTGGGAGATCGAAAAGATCGTCAAACACGCGCAGCGGCACTTGAAGCTCAAGATCGAAGATCTCCGCTTGATAATGTCGGGCAATATAAAGCGGTTGCTCAAGATGAGCTAGCGGATGCAGGGGCGAGAGTAACGGGCGAAGTTTTTTCCGGCGCGAGGATCAAGAAATGTAAAATCCATGCGACGAGAAATGTGAAGAATCCGGCAAAGATGACATCGCTGAGAAAATGAGCCCCTTGGGCGATTCGCACGAGCCCGATGGCCGTACCCACGGTATAAGCTGCAAGCGCAATCGCCCAGCGCCGTTTGCGCGC
>Ga0080064_1006237_pt1 | contig 13080 bp, 6 predicted proteins | sample Subgrocontami54m_FD_69260 | JGI IMG/M metagenome (GOLD analysis project Ga0080064, IMG submission 69260) | Subsurface groundwater microbial communities from S. Glens Falls, New York, USA - GMW46 contaminated, 5.4 m (SPADES assembly) (version 2) ...
GTTGTTCGCGCAGTACCGCGTGCCGACGCACCGGTTATACGCCTGCTCGTTCAGCCCTTCGGAGCTATGCACGGTTGCCAGCACCGGACATACCGTCTCGCAGGGTGCGTTCTCACAGTGCTGACAGAGCATCGGCTGGTGGGCGACGCGAACGTCACCCTCTTCGTCGGAGTAGTACCGGTCGATACGGAGCCAGTGCATCTCCCGCTGGCGTCGCACCTCGTCGTAGCCCACAACGGGAATGTTGTTCTCGACCTGGCAGGCGATCACGCACGCCGAACAGCCATTGCACGAATCGAGGTCGATCGCCATCCCCCACCGGTGCCCTGGATAGCGATGATCCGGCGGCCAGAGGTCGCCTTCCGGGCCATGGGCCTCGTCGTGGTGCCCGGCGTCGGCCAGCGTCGTTTCCTGGATGATGGTCGCCGGTCCTGCGCTGTACGGCGCCAGAGCGCCGGGGGTGGTCAGCGAATGATGAATCTGCGTCGACGCGAGCGGATGGCTGCCGCCTGTTCTCGTTACTTTGACGGGCCGCCCCGCATAGCGGCGCCGCCCCGCCTCTTCGGTGATGAAGACGGCGGCGTTCTTTCCGATGAGGCCTTCACGCCGCCGCGCGCTCACCCACGACGGCCCGATCCCGTTGAATCGCTCCGTGCCGGCGCGGCCATAGCCGAGCGCGATCGCGACCGCGCTATCGTGCTGCCCCGGCTGAACGAAGGCCGGAAGCTCGATCACAACGCCATCGGCATCCACACGAACAACGTCGCCGTCCACCACGCCAAGGCCGGCCGCGGTGGCCGGCGAAAGCGATGCGTAGTTGTCCCAGGTCACCTTCGTGACGGGATCGGGGAGCTCGTGCAGCCACGCGTTATGTGCATGGCGGCCGTCGAGCATTCCAACCTTCCGATAGAGCACCAGCGCTGGCGCACCACCCGGCGCCGAGGTGTTCTCGACTGGCCGTACTGAAGCGGCCGCGTAAACACGCGGCGTCGCTGCTGCGACGGCTGGAGCGGCAACGACGCCCGCCTCGAGCGTCTTATTCCAAAAAACTGGAAACGCCTCCGCCACCGCCGCTCGAGGATGAATCGTTTTCTCCCATTGCTGGCGAACCGCGTCGTATGCCGTTCGTGGAGTACCGGTCCACGCCGCGAGACTCTCGAGGAACGACCGGGTGTTTCCAAGTGGTTGAATCACCGGCTGTGCCAGGCTCAACACGCCAGCCGTCGGCTCTGCGTCGCCCCAGCTCTCCAGGTAGTGATGGTCGGGGCAGACGAAGTGTGCGAGACGTGAGGTTTCATCGACACGCTCGGCGACGCTCACGACGAGCGGAACTTTCTTGAGCGCGGCCGTCAGCGTTTCGCTGCCGCCCATGTCGTAGACCGGGTTGACACCAGCGATGATGAGCAACGCTACCTCGCCGCGATCCAGCTCGCCACGCAGGGTCCCGAAAGCTGTGTCGTTCCCCTGACGCTGGTACGAGGGGTTGTCCACGTCAATCGTGGTCCCATACGCCCCGAGCAAGTGGTTGATGAAGTTGCAGACCTCCTGCGCCTGGACATCATCGCTGCCGGACACCACGAGCGCGTGACCGCGTGCCGTCCAGAGCCGATCGGCAATGACGTCGAGCGTTGCGGCGTCTACCGGGGCCGCCGCCAGACGCCAGTCCACCGGGGCGCCGGCACGCTGGGCGATGCGCTGTGCAAGGTGGGACGCTACGAGGTCGATGTCGCCCGGAGCGACCGCAAGGCGCTGATCCGCCTTCGATCCAGTCAGCGAGAGCCGCGACTCGACGTGCACATGACGCGTGGCCGCCGCCGGCGTCCCATCCACAACACGGCGCTTCGCCGCGTACCCGCGCGCGAACTCGACGGGGGCGATCCAGGTCCCCAGAAAATCGGCGTCGAACGCCACCACGACGTCCGCGCGCTCGAAGTGGTAGTGCGGCAGCACGCGGGCGCCGTGCGTCAGCGCATGAGCATCCAGTACCGCGGAGACCGACACCGGGTCGTACACGTCGTGCCTCGCGTTGGGGCACGTCGCGAGGAACTCGGCAATGAGGCCGGTTGTCGTGGGGCTCGTGACCGTGCTTGTGAGAAGCCGCACGGCCATACCGCTCTGCCGCACCTCGCCGAGCTTCCGCAGAATCGCAGCATCGACATCCGCCCACGTCGCTGGCGCTCCAGCTTTCATCGGTTCCCGCAAACGCTCGCTGTCGTACAGGCCCAGGATCGATGCCTGCCCGACCGCGCACGTGGCGCCGCCGGACAGAGGGTGGTCAGGGTTGCCTTCGATCTTCGTGGGGCGCCCGTCGCGGGTTGTTACGAGCAGGCCACATCGCGCCTCGCACGCGCCGCACGTGGTTGCGTAGGCGTAGCCGAGCCCTGGCACGAGCTCGGGCTGGATGATATGCGGCAGGGCGTGCTGCGGCGCCGGGCGGCAGGCGCTTGCGGCCAGCCCGGCAAAGGAGAAGCCTGCGGCCTTCAAGAACGTCCGGCGCGCTAACGGGTCTGCCTGGGGATGCGTATCGAACTCCGGCCGCAGCGCCGCAGGCGCGTCGCGCTCGGTGAGCGTCATCCAATACTGCTTGGGCGTGGTCATCTGGCCCACCGGAATTGAGAAATTGAGGATTGACGAATTGAGCGATTGGATTGGGCGATTTTCATAAGGCAATTCGTCACTTCGTCGATCTCTCGATCTCTCAATCAGCCACCGTAGGGGCGGACCTTCAGGTCCGCCTAGTAGTGGCAGGTCGTGCAGTCCATCGACGCGTAGACTTCTTTCCCGTTGACCCCGTGCTCGTTGACGTCCCGGTGGCAGTTCACACACCAGCCCATGCTCAACGGCGACTCCTGCCGGACCCGCTCCATTGTTTCGATCGGCCCGTGGCACGTCTGGCAGGCAACGCCGCTGCCGACGTGCGCACTGTGATCGAACCGGACGAACTCAGGCAGGTTGTGGACGCGGACCCAGGACATCGGGCGCGCCGCTTGGCCCTTGATCGGCACGAGCTTCTCGTCGAGCGCGAGGCTGTCGTACAGCTTCTTGAGCTCGGGAGCGATGACGCGCGCCACCGCGCGATTCTCGGACTTGGCAGCCGCCTGCTCCTGCTCGACCGAGGCGCGCGAGGCCGTCACCTGGCGGTGGCAGTTCATGCAGATGCTCGTGCCCGGAATGCCCGCGAAGCGGCTGCGTTCGGCGCCCGAATGGCAATAGACGCAGGCGATCTTCATATCACCCGCGTGCAGGCGATGCGAATAGGCGAGAGGCTGCGCGGGCTCATAGCCCTGGTTGTTGCCGGGCAACCGCCACGCCGCGCCCAGTGAGACGAGGCTTGCTATGAATGCGCTGGCCAGCAGAACCGTCAACGTCCGTGGCGCCATCAAATCAGATTCCTATAATGCACAGTCCGGCAGTCTGGACGCACACCCGCGCCAGCACACATGAAAACCTTCCGGGCTTCCGTGATGTAGCTGCTCGTCTAAGATGCGCAGATTCCGCGAGGTGACCCGTGGAAGGGACGAAATGCGCGCGGGAAAGATATCACAAACACGCCGCGGATGTCGGCACCCGCGGGTCACACCCGCGGGTCCATCCGATTGGAAGAACAGACAGCCGAGCAGAGTAACTGACGCCGCTCCTGCCGCGAACCATCTGTTGCTTCCAGCCGCGCGTCCATACCCAGGCGGGAGCGCCCGAGTTACGACTGTTTTCGCATATATCGTTGAACGCCGTCAGCGTCGCCGGGACTCGCCGTGTACAACGTGCCGTTACGATCTACCGAAATCCCGTGGCCTCCCACTTTCTCAATCGTCTCGAGGACCTTTCCGGTATTGACATCCACGATCGCGATACCTGCTCTCGTCACCGCGTAAAGCCGATCATCGGGACCGATCTCAACCGTCGTGGCCTTGATGTCGGGCCACTGTTCCAGGAACTTACCCTCCGTATCGAAGATCTGAACGCGGTTATCCGTGCAGCCGGTCTCCCCCAATCCGCAGCGATCGGCGACGATGAGGCGGCCGCGGGAATCTTGCACGATCGCGTGCGGGAGCCTCAGCTGCCCCGGCCCGTTTCCTTTCGTCCCCCATGTCTTGAGGAACTTGCCATCCTTGTTGAACTTCACCACACGCTGATTGCCGTAGCCGTCAGTGACAAAGATATCCCCATTCGAGGCCACGAGAACGTCAGTCGGACAATTGAACGTGTCAGGTCCGTTACCTGGCACTTCCGCCTTGCCGAGTGTCATCACGAGAGTGCCATCTCGGCGGAACTTCTTGACCTGATGGCCTTGGACGTCCGTCGTCCAGATGAATCCGTTGCGATCGACGCGAAGCCCGTGCCCCTCGATCGCCATTCCCTTCCCCCATTCACGAACGAACTTGCCCGTTGAATCGAAGGTCCAGATGCTCCCAGGAGGATCAGCATTCTGAAAAGTCCGTATTGGATGCGTGCGCCCTGGCAACGGCGTGCGACGGAGCACGTAGATGTTGCCGTCCTGATCCACATCAACCCAGGAGACCGTTCCAAACTGTTGGCCAGCAGGTACCTGCAACCACTTCTGCGTCCGCTCATATGAGACGCCCGCCGCTCTGAGCGCGTTATCGCTCTTTACATGGCCCATCAGGGTCCAGATGCCTATCACGCACGCTGCTGCGCACCACAGTCTTTTGTTTCGTACCATTTCTTCCTCCGGATTCAGAACTCAAAAACTGCCTCAATCGGCAGCGTTCGAATGGCCTGACCCCTTGCGGCCACTTACGATCCATCGACGCGCTTGGCGGGCGGGGTGAAGGTGCGGAAATCCACGTTTGGGCCATTAAGACTGACGCGCGCGCCCGGAGCATGTAAGCCCGGGCGCGCGCTTTCCATTTCAGAACTCGTACTGCATGCCGAACTTAATCATCCGACCGTACATGATGTTCAGCGGTCGCTGCCATGCGGACCCAAACGTGTTGTTTTGCGCAAGGACGGCGTTGGCGTTGAACATATTGTAAAGGTCGAACAGTCCTTGAACGCGTCCTAGCCCCACGTCGAAGCTCTTCGAGACACGAAAATCGACTTGATTCACCCGGTCGCCGTACAGCGTGCCTGGCGATACGAGCGGCACTGTTGCGGATCGGGCGCCGCCCGACAGTGGACGGCCGAGCGAGGGCGTAATTTGCGCGGCGGGGACCGCCCACGCGGCAGTGATGTCCGGCCCCGCAAAGCTTTGATATGTGGCGCTCGTCTGGAGGCCCCACCAGGGCAGCGGATAGATCGCGGTCAGTTTCATCTGCGTCTGGAATGGGGGCCTCACGTCGCAGTGCAGAAGGGCTTGGGGAGAGTCCACGACGACACACGTATTCGATTTTGTGCGCCCGGTGCTGGCGCTTCCCTGCAGCTGGGCCGCACCCCCAAGACGAAGATTGAGGGCGACATCGAATCCATCAAAGACCCGCGATTGATTTCCGAACGGTGCCCCTGAGGTTATGACATTCTGGCTCTGGCCAAATTTCGTCGGGGCGATGTCGTAGAGTCCACAGATCTGTTGGCCACTCGTTGGTAACCGCGGATCAGTGGGCGCAGTCACGCAGTACGTGTTGTAGTCGGCCGAGGTCACCAGGAGGTTATCGGTCACCCTGAAGTTGCCAAACCAGCGGCGATGATAGGACACATCGAGTGCGAGGCCCGGACGCAGTTCATGCTGGACAGCCGTCGACATCTCCCAGTTGTAGCCACGCGTGCCCCACCCGGTAACCGCCGCCGGATCATAGCGAATCGGGAAGACCGGTTTGCCAAAGTTGGCATTGTCATTTTGTAGGCACTCACCGTTCGCCACAGGGTTGGCCAAATCGCAGTCCGGGATGAAATTCCGGTTCAGGTCGTTCCAGGCGCGCGTCGTCGCCACACTCGCGTCCGCGAACAGCGGATTGACTTGCTCGGCAAATCCCGCGGCCTGGCCCTCTATATATCTTCCCAGACTCCACTTGAGCGCCGTCTTCCCTGTCCCGAACAGATTGTATGCAGTCCCGACCCGCGGCGAGATATCCTTCCAGTTCGGAATGTCGCGGATCGCGGCATAGTCGCGGGCGCCGACGAACTGGACCGCCGGAGCATGTTGCTCTGGCACGTAGGCGTTGACGTGATCAAAACGCAGGCCTCCATTTAGCGTGAGCCTTTTGAAGGTCCACTGTTCCTGAGCAAAGATCCCCAGGGTCATCTTGAGGTTCTCTTTCGGATTAAGGGGAGTGGCCCTGAGTGTCACCGAGATCGGCACCCCATCCAAAAGATTGATCCAATAATCATTCGGGGTATCCAGGATCCGGCTGCGGTGGCCGTAGAACCATTGCGTGCCGACCTTCAGACTGTGTGAACCGGTCACATACGACACGACGGCCTTGCCGTTCCACTGATCGCTTCGCTGTCGCCCCGAGGTGCTGGTCCAATTCCTAAACTTGAGGCCTGTCCGCGTCTCCACGACCCCCGAACGATCGTCCGGAATGCCGAGTTGCGGCTTGAAGTCGAAAACCTCAGGGTGATAGGTTTTGCCAACCTCCACGAGCAGTCGGTTGGTGACCGTCCAGTTCAGTGTGGTCTGAAATAACCGTTCGACGGGCATGTACAGCCGCGTCGTCGCCTCCCACGAGTTGGTCGCACTCAGGCCATTCGCGCAGATACTGCAGCGTTTGTGCTCGTCGCCATAGATGGCCAGCTTGCTCGTGGGCGACGTTTGCCAGGTCAGACGAAGGTTCCCGCTGTGGGTCCAGCTGTCGTTGACCGGTGTCCGCGTCAAGTCGGGGGTGAACACGAAGTCGGTGGGGTCGACGTCGAAGTAAGCGCCGGTCGGCTGATTGGCAGAGCCACTGTAACGATAGGAGGCATAGAACCAGAGCTTGTCCTGCTTCAACGGCCCGCCCACCGCGGGATTGATATCCCAGAGTTTGAGCAGTGCCGCACTGCTGGTGGCACCGCGGGCCCGCAGGTCAGCATCGATGTTGTCCGACATGAGCGTGTCGTTGGTGAAGGCGCCGAAGAAGTACCCCGTCAACGAGTTTCCGCCTTGCCGGGGTATGAGGTTCAAGCGCAGGCCGCTGACCTCGGATTCGGCGGAACCGCCGCCGGTCGAGCTCGCGGAGATCTCCTCAATCATCGCATTGTTGACCGGATAGGGACCGTTGCCGGCATGGCCGCTCCCAAAGATGTTGCCCAGTCGCATCCCGTCGAAGACCCTCGTCATCTCGCCAGCAAGACTGCCATGAATCGACAACCCAGCGCTGTGGTCGCCCAAGCTGCCGCCGACATCCATGCCGCTCGCGTGCCGCTCCACTCCGGGAAGGAGCTGGACATAGCTCACCCAAAACCTGCCGCTGGGTAGTTCCTTGATTTGCGTGAGCGTGATCGTCTGGTGCTGGGTTGCACTGTGGATGTCCACGAGGGGGCTTTGGCCGGTGACCGTGACCGTTTCCTCGAGGGAACCGACTGGCAGGTCCGCACTCACGTTCGCCGTGAATCCAGCGGTTAACTCAATACCCTCGCGCTTCAGCGTGTTGAACCCCGTCAGGCTGAATGTCACCGTGTACTCGCCCGGGCGGAGATCGACGATCCGGTACTCACCCTGATTGTCGGTCACCGAAACCCGGACTTTTTCAATCAGGGCCGGACTCGACGCTTCCACAGTCACGCCAGGCAGCACCGCCCCCGTGGTGTCTTTCACCGATCCGGCGATGATCCCGGTGGTTTGCGCAGCCGCGGAGAGCGGCGCCAGAACCAGCAGAATCGCGACAGCCACCAAATGTCGCGAAATATCAGTCCTTCGTCGCATGGCGATCTCCCCTCCACTTGGAATGACCAGCGACCCTTGGTGTCACGCGCGCCAACGAGTCCTGTGTCGTCCTCACGTCCAATCCGGGGGGACCGTACCACGGCCGCCACGGCTCAATTTGTAACAAGTTGTTACGGTAAAGCCTCGCTGAGAGGAGCGCCGTTGCTCGCGCGGTTGATCGCTCGGGAGCGGCTGGCACGGTGAGGCCGTGGGCTATTCACCACAGAGACGTCGCCGCGTCAACTCGGCCACGACCCAGCGTGGGACGAGCGGCGGAGTGTGCGCGGCTCAAGGCGGACTGCGCGAATCGGATCTGATCGAGCTCCGCGGCTATGGATCGGGCGGATTCCAGCCGCGTGAGCTCGCGCGTCGTACCTCAGAATCCGTAGAGTCTCACAGGATTGTCGACGAGAATCGTCCGTCGCTGCGCCGCATCGGGTGCCCACACCGCGAACTGATTAAAGACTCTGCCGTCATCGAGCGGAAACATCGGTGTGACTTCGGTAACAGGACGTGGTGGAACCGCGCCGGCGTGCGGCCAATCGGTAGCCCACAAGATCCGCTCAGGGTTGGCGGCAATCAGAGCCTTCGCGATCGGCGCCACGTCAGCATAGTCGGGCGCCTGGGTCGACACGTTGTGGATTCTCGATATCTTGACGTAGGCCTTACCCGCTCGCAACAGGTCAAGGAGTACCGAAAACCCCGGTTGTGATGGGCCGAGGGCTGCCTGCGCGCCACAGAAGTGGTCGAACACGATCGGGACGGGTGAGGCGAGCATCTGAGCTCGCAGCCCCTCGAGCTGCGCGAGCGGGAAATTGGTGTTGATGTTCCACTTCCGACCCTTGAGTCGCTCGATTGCGTCCTTGAGGCGACTCTGGGCCTCGGGGACAGTAGTGCCGAGGGTATATCGGATACCCCTGACTCCAGCACGGTCCATCTCATCAAGGGCCGCATTCGTCGTTTTCGCGAGGTCGATTGCGACAATTGCACGTGCCCGGGACACGCCGAGTTGCTTTACACCATCAAGTTGGCAGCCATTATCCGTACCGTAATAGCTTGGCTGGATGATGACGACGCGGTCGATGTGGAGCGCTTGGTGCAGCTTCCGCAGTTCATCGACAGTCGCTGAATCGGGCGTATACGCGCGCGAAGCGAGATACGGAAACCGACTGGGGTCCTGGACGTGCACATGACAGTCGCAAGCTCCGTCCGGGACGCTAAACTTCACCGGCGTCGATGGCTGCGGACCCACCGCAAATGTCGTTGTCTCGTTGCGAAACAGCGCCGCTGCTGACGCCGTAGCCACACCAATAAGAGCCTCACGCCGCGTTAACATATTTCCATTCCTCCCAGCCTTGGCAGACTCACTGCCCGTCAATAGAGGATCTCATCCGAGATTGAAACGGCGCGCGAACCGATCGAAAGACGACCGTGATGTTATCTATCGAGTCGTCGTACTTATTAGCGTCGGCGAGGTCGGATCGAGCGATGCCTCGTCAATCGGCAACCCTCGCTCTTTCATTAATTTCACAAGGAGAGCGACGGTGTGGGGCTGCGCGCGGACAGTACTCTGGACCTTCCGGCCAATGGCATAGTCCAAGGCGATTAATCCGGTTTGGAGGTCGCCGCGTCGCGTTTCGGAACTACGGCTGGTCCTCGCCTCGAGCTTGGCGCCCTTCGCCACAAGGTATTCGACCAGAGGGTTCGCTCCCCTATACGCGGCGCCGTGCAGGGCCGTTTCGCCGTCTCTGTTGGCTGTCAGTGCATCGCCGGCGCCGATTTCAAAAAGGAATTTCGTGGCGATCAACGCCTCTTCTGGGGTCCCCGGATCGTGCCCCTGAGCCGCCAACTCCACCCCAGCAGCCGCGAGGAGCGGGGTCGTACCGTTCACGTTAGAAAGCGTTGGATCGGCGCCACGGGCGAGCAGCACACGCATCAACGCCATGTCAACGCCTTTCGCTGCCAACAAGAACGGGGTGGCACCCATTCCCGCTAACCCATTGCGGTTTCCGTCGATGATCTCCTTCGTCATCCGAGCGTTTATGTTTGCGCCATGATCCAGCAGCTTCCCAGCCAACTGCAGGCTGGTCAGACGGCCTGTTTCGACCGGCGGCGGAATCCCGCCGGAACTCGGAGCCCGGCTCCGCGCCACTTGATGAAGTGCTGTCCATCCTCGAGTCGCAGCGTTCGGATCCGCGCCGCGGTCCAGCAGGAAGGCGGAAAGCTGCCAATGGTTGTTCATCGTTGCAAGGAGCAAAGCGGTGGTACCGTTCGGTGCCGTCTCGTTCACGTTCGCGCCGCTGTCGAGCAGCGCCCGAACCGCTTCAATGTGACCTTCCCGCACGGCGAACAGCAACGCCGTAAATTCGATTTGCTCTTCCGTGGGAAGCGGTCCTGCACCGTTGCCAACGAGCCAACCCTGCTGAAAGTGAGGTTCCTTGGAGCGGGCGTGTACGTCAGCCCCAGCCTGAGCCAACGCGCGAATGACCGCCGTGTTATTGTGGGCCGCAGCCCACATCAGCGCGGTTTGTCCACGAGTCTGTTCCTTCGCATTGACGGCTGCACCGCCAGCAATCAACACCTTCACAGCATCGACGACTCCCGTACGTGCCGCGGTCATTAGCACCGTTTCACCACCCGGCATCGCACTATTCGGGTCGGCGCCGGCCTGGAGGAGCCGTTGGATGATGGAAGCGTTTCCGTTGGTAGCTGCCAACGAGATCGGCGACACGCCGTAACGGTTCGATACGTTGGCTCTCGCACCGGCCCGAAGCAGCGTATCTACGAGGACCGCATCGTCGTGGTGCACCGCCCAATGCAACGGGGACGTGCCGTCGACAGCCGGCGCGTTCACATCGGCGCCCTGTTGTAACAAGGCGCGCGCTGCCTTCGTATCTCCCGCCCTGAGCGTCTCGACCAGCGAGGCCTCACGGGGCCCGGCGCCGAGGCTCGCGATCACGAGTACCGCGAGAATCCACAGTGTGTATGGTCCACGCATCGTCTCTATCTCCTGTACGGACACCAGGGCCAACGAGCTCAGAGACCCACCAGAGGACCAGTGCTGTCGCCGATCTTGTCCACCACGCCACCCATTTTCTGGACGAGACTGACGCCGAGATTCATCATCGGGGTATCCATAGGACAGTTAAGGAAACGGTCGCCCTTCAACTGGCCACAACCGCCTCCCACTAGCAGGACCGGGAGATCGTGAGGGATGTGCTCGTTTCCATCGCCCATGCCCGAGCCGTAGAGGAAGATGGCGTGGTCCATGAGTGAGCCGTCGCCGTCAGGGGTGGCACGCATCTTCTCCACCAAATGTGCGAGCAGCTCCACGTGATACGCGTTGATTTTCGAGTTCACGTCTGTCATCTCGGGACTACGTCCCCAATGCGAGGCGTCGTGATGCGAGACGTCCACGCCAATCTGCGGATACGATCGCGCGCTTTGCTCGCGGCCAATTTGAAACGTAACGACGCGAGTGATGTCGGCACGATAGGCCAGAAACTGCAAGTCGAACATCAGTTTTGCGTGCTCCTCGAACGACGCCGGTATGCCAACGGGGGCACCTATCGCCGTGTCGGACGACTCCGAGAGCCGCTCGCTCCTTTGGATCCGAGCCTCAACCTCCCGAATGGCATCGAGATACTGAGTCACCGTCGCGCGATCGGACGGACCGAGGACCTGCCGCAGCTGCGCTACATCAGCCGTCACCGAGTCGAGAATGCTTCGATTCAACCGCAACTGCTCGCGCCGAGCGCGCCCACTGTACCCCTCGCCAAACAACCGTTCGAACACCGCCCGCGGGTTGTTCTCCATAGGCAAGGGCGTCGTAGGGGACCGCCACGACGTTGAATTTACGTACGCACAGCTATAACCGCCTTCGCAGTTCGCAACGATGTAATTGGGTTCGAGCGCGAGCTCGAGGGACAGCAGCTGGGTGTCCTTCCCGATTTGCGGGGCAGCAATTTGGTCGATCGTTGTACCGAGCTCTATATCAGCGCCTTCGGTACGCCTGGGTCGACTGCCGCTCAACCATGCCGCATGGCACCGAGTGTGATTCGCACCGCCGACATCCACGGCATCGGCCTGGGCATTCGAGAGACCAGTCACCACAACAACCTGATCCTTGAAGGGTGCCATCGGTTGCAAAATCCGCGACAACTCGAACTTCGTTTCGTCGCCCGTCGGCCGCCAATGCGGCGGGTATACGCCGTTCGGCACGAAGAAGAATCCGAGGCGCGGCGTCGGCTTTGCCGCGGTCTTACGCATCGCGGAGAGCGCCGGGACCATCGCGTCCAAGAGGGGCAACGCCAGGGTCGTACCGACGCCGCGAAGAAAGGTACGCCGGGGCAGCATCGTCTTTGTGATGATCATCGGACGGATCTCCTCATCTGAAACGGCAGACTCTTCGCGATGCCCAGAATCAACGACGAAAACCTGTACTCAGTTCGCCCAGCATCGCGGACAATCCGGCGCAACGTGGGCATGTCGTAGGGCTCCACGCCACGCCCGAGCGCGTACGTCAGCAACTTCTCCATCAGCGTCATGACAAAACGGTCCGGTTGTGCCATCAAGGCTCGACGCAGGCCGACGACGCCGTCGAATTTGGTGCTATCGGCGAGGGCGCCGGAGGCATCGATTGACTGAAACGCCTCATCAACGTCACGCCATCGCCCGATCGCGTCGAAATGCTCCAGCGCGAACCCGAGCGGATCCATCGGGGCGTGGCAGCCCGCGCACACGGCGTTCGCGCGGTGCGCCGCCATCCGGTCACGTATGGAGAGGACCTTCTGATCCGCGCCACTCTTCTTTTCGGGCAGGGCGGGCACGTTGGGAGGAGGCGGAGACGGGGGTGTCCCGAGAATCGTCTCCAGAAGCCACTTGCCACGAAGAACCGGTGAGGTCCTGTTCGGGCGCGACGTCACGGTCAGCACGCTCCCGTGGCCGAGCAGCCCGCGGCGGTTCTCGTCGCTGAGCGTGACACGGCGGAAGTGACTACCTTTGACGTTCGGAATTCCATAATGGAGCGCGAGCCGCTCATTCACAAATGTGTAGTCGGCGTTAAGAATATCCAGGACGCTTCGATCCTCGCGAATGATGTGATCGATGAACAGGTCCGTTTCGACTCGCAGTGCCTGCCGCAGGCCCTCATCGAAATCGGGATACAGGATCGCGGAAGGCTGCGCAGCCTCCAGGTTGCGTACTTGCAGCCACTGGGCAAAAAAACTATTCACGAGCGCCCGAGAACGGCGGTCGGCCAGCATCCGCCGTACCTGCCG
>Ga0080064_1006240_pt1 | contig 13076 bp, 14 predicted proteins | sample Subgrocontami54m_FD_69260 | JGI IMG/M metagenome (GOLD analysis project Ga0080064, IMG submission 69260) | Subsurface groundwater microbial communities from S. Glens Falls, New York, USA - GMW46 contaminated, 5.4 m (SPADES assembly) (version 2) ...
GGCCCTTTTCGGCGGCGCCGCCGGCGGGGCGCGGGTGGCCAAGCACGGCGGGCGCGCCGTGTCCTCGCAGTCGGGCAGCGCCGACGTGCTCGAGGCGCTGGGGGTCAATATCAACCTCAAGCCCGAGCAGGTGGCGCAGTGCATCGACGAGGCCGGCATCGGCTTCATGTTCGCGCCCAACCACCACGCGGCGATGAAGCACGCGGCGCCGGTGCGGCGCGAACTGGGAGTGAGGACGATTTTCAACATCCTCGGGCCGCTCACCAACCCGGCCGGCGCGCCGACCCAGCTGATGGGCGTATTCCATCCGGACCTGGTCGGGATCCAGATCCGCGTGCTGCAGCGCCTGGGGGCGCGCCACGCGATGACCGTGTTCGGCCTGGAAGGCCTGGACGAGATTTCGATCAGCGGCAAGACCATGATCGGCGAGCTGAAGGACGGCAGAATCGAGGAGTACAGCGTGCATCCGGAGCGCTTCGGCCTGCCGCTGCACGACCCGCGCACGCTAGGCGTGGAAACGGTGGAGGAATCGCGCGCCATGGTCCTGGGCGCGCTCGAAAACAAGCTCGGCGCGGCGCGCGATATCGTCGCGCTCAACGCCGGCGCCGCCATTTACGTCGCGGGCAAGGCGGCAAGCATGGAACAGGGCGTGGAACAGGCGTTCGACGCGATCGCCAGCGGCGCGGCGCGGGCGAAGCTGGACCAGTTCGCGCAACTGACGCAGAAGCTCGGCGGCAAGAGCTAGCGCCGGGTCCGGCACATTTTCCCCCGCGCAGCCTCCGGCCGTGTCCGGCATTCTCGACAAAATTCTCGCGCGCAAAGCCGTAGAAGTCGCCGCGGCGAAGCGCGCGCGGCCGCTCGAACGCCTGCGTGACGAGGCGCGCGCGGCGCCGCCGCCGCGCGATTTCACCGGCGCGCTAAGAGCCAAAATCGCCCGCGGCCAGGCGGCGGTGATCGCCGAAATCAAGAAGGCCAGCCCGAGCAAGGGGCTGCTGCGCGCGGACTTCGATCCGGCCGCGATCGCGACGAGCTACGCCGCGCACGGGGCGGCGTGCCTGTCGGTGCTGACCGATCGCGAATTCTTCCAGGGCGCGCCGCAGTACCTGGCGGCGGCGAAGCATGCGTGCGCTTTGCCCGCGCTGCGCAAGGATTTCATGTTCGATGCCTACCAGGTGTTCGAGGCGCGCGCTCTGGGCGCTGACTGCATTCTGCTCATCGCCGCGGCCCTGGACCTTGCGCGCATGCAGGAATTGGAGTCGGTGGCGCAGGAGTTGGGCATGGCGGTGCTGATCGAAGTGCACGACGCCGCCGAACTCGCCTCGGCGCTCGTGCTTCGCACCCCCCTCATCGGCATCAACAACCGCGATCTCCGGAGTTTCGAGACGCGGCTCGCGACTACGCTCGAGCTGTTGCCGAGTATTCCGCCCGAACGCCTGGTGATTACAGAGAGCGGTATCCGCACGAGCGCCGATGTGGCCTTGATGCGCGCGAACGGGGTCCACGCCTTCCTCGTGGGCGAGGCTTTCATGCGCGCAGCCGAACCTGGGATAGAACTCGAACGTATATTTATAACAGGTTGATTTAAATAATAAATATTAAGCCGTCCGGATTCTTGTTGCGGAAAAGCAACAAATCGCCCGCTTTTCCAGCCGGAAATACGGTTTTTTCTTGTTTTGCCAGATGCGCTTTGGCAGAATCGCAACAACTTCCTGACAACAGAGAAGTCAAGGCTGGCGCGAGGGGCATTACAGATCTGATGCTCTTTTCGCCAAGTTAAAATTTCCAAGGAGAAATGATTGATGAACAAGAAACTAATGGCAGTTGCGGTAGCTGGTGCCCTGGCAGCCCCTGGCGTCGCTCTCGCGCAAGCGTCGAGCGTGACCATCAGCGGCTACTTCCAGGTCGGCCTCGAGAGCGTGGCGCACTCTAGCCCGACGGTGCCGGCGGCGGCAAGGCGTTTGAACACGAGCCAGATGCGCGTGGTGGACAACGCCTCGCGCATAGTTTTCAACTCGAATGAAGATCTGGGCAACGGCCTGTCGGCGGTCGCTCAGCTCGACGTCCGCTACCAGCCCGACCAGGCCGGCGGGGTGCCGACTAATAACAAGATCGGCGAAGGCAGCACCTGGGTCGGCCTGAAGAGCAACACCATGGGCCGGCTGATTATGGGCCGTTATGACCTGCACTACTTCAAGGCGGGTGACGACCTTTTCCAAAGAGGCGGCGCGCTCGACGCCACTTCGATCGCGCTGTTCGATTTCATCGGCGGAACCCCGATCGCGAACACGAGCCGCACCCAGAACGTGGTGGCCTACGACATGCCCAACTTCAACGGCCTGACCGCTACTATCGCCTGGTCGGCGAACCCGCTCAACAGTACCGAACTGGATATGATCAACACGGTGGGGGCGGCTGCGACTGCGCAGGGCATAACCCCGGGTGTGGTACCGGGAACCGTAACGGCTGGTGTTGCCGGAGCGACTTCACCTGTGATCGGAACCACGGCTAGCCGCAAGGGCGATGGCTGGAACATCAACCCCAGCTACACCAACGGCCCGTTCAACATCGGCTGGAGCTACTGGCGCGCGAAGGCGGACGCGCCCGCCGCCGCTACAAACGATCAGCGCGGCGACTCGGTCTACGGCGGTTACAAATTCGGCGGCCTCAAAGTCGGCCTCGCCTGGAACAGGTCGAAGCTGGAGAATGCTACCACCGGCATCAAGGCCGCTGAGCGCACCGCCTGGTCCCTGCCGATAACCTACAACTGGGGTCCGAACACCGTCGCCGGGCATTACACCCGGGCGTCGAACATCAGCTGCGACACCGGCTGCGTAACCAACGACACGGGTGCGCGCATGATCGCAGTGGCCTACATCTATGACCTGTCCAAGCGTACCGCGCTGGCAGCGACTTATGCGAAGATCAACAACGATTCCAACGCAGCGTACAACTTGTTTACTAGCGCTGTCCTAGGCAGCACCGACACGGCTACGGTCGCTGGTGAGAGCCCGCGCATGTTGCAGTTGTCAATCAAGCACAAGTTCTAATCTGGCTTAACCGTCAGTTGTATCCAACGGGCGCCCGCAAGGCGCCCGTTTTTTTTGGTGCGAAGGACCGGTTTCGATGTTCGCTCCGGGCGTGCAACCCGGCATTTGCATTCGCCGGGCGATCCGGTTGAAGGCTGGTGGAGGGACGCGGTGCATGCCATGCCGCGGCGCCGATGCGTTACAATGAGCGCTTGATCCGGATTCATCCTGGGCGCCATGTCGACCTCACCGACGTGACTCGGATCTCACCCATTTCTGCCATGTTCAGCACTATCGATAAACTTATCGTCGAATTCGACAAGGCCCTGCGCACGCTCGCGGCCACGCCGGTGTCGGCGCGCCCTGTGCCCGGCAACGCGCTCGCCGAGGCGCAGCTCTCCGACGCCGAGAAGCGCCACGCCGCCGCGCTGATGCGGGTGAATCACTGCGGCGAGGTCTGCGCCCAGGCCCTGTACCAGGGCCAGGCGCTGTCTTGCGACGAACCTGCGGTGACGCAGGCGCTCGCGCGGGCGGCGCGCGAGGAGACCGAGCACCTCGCCTGGACCGCGCAGCGGGTCGCGGAACTGGGCGGGCGCCTGAGCCTGCTCAACCCGCTCTGGTACGCGGGATCGCTCGCCCTGGGCTATGCCGCAGGCAGGTTCGGCACGCGCTGGAACCTGGGCTTTCTGGCCGAGACCGAGCGTCAGGTCGAGGCGCATCTGGAGGGCCATCTGGAGCGCCTCGCGCCGCAGGATGCGAAGACGCGCGCCATCGTCGGACAAATGAAACAGGATGAGAGCGCCCACGCCCGAACCGCCTATTCGCTGGGTGCGGCCGAACTGCCCGGGCCGGTGAAGCGCGCGATGCGCGCCTTCGCGCGCGTGATGACCCGGGCTTCCTACTGGGTTTAAGAGGATCTCCAAAAAAAAGTCATTCTGAGGCCGCAGGCCGAAGAATCTGCTTTTTGCTCTCTCTGAAAAGCAGATTCTTCGCTTCGCTCAGAATGACAAAGTTGGAATGATTGGAAATGCCCCTAACGCCGGTTCGCACGGACAAGCTAGCAATCACTCGGCAAGATCTCGTAGTCGTGCGTGATCTCGGCGGTCTTGCCCAGCATGATCGAGGCGGAGCAGTATTTCTGGTGCGACAGCTTGATTGCGGACTCCACCATGGATGTCTTGAGGTTCCTGCCGCGCAGCACGAAATGCATGTGGATGCGGGTGAATATCTTGGGGTCGGATTCGGCGCGCTCGGCTTTCAGCTCGACGCTGCAGCCATTTATCTCCTGCCCGCTTTTCTTCAGGATCACGACCACGTCGTAGGCGCTGCAGCCGCCGGTGCCGAGCAGCACCATTTCCATCGGCCGCGGGCCGAGGTTACGCCCGCCGCCTTCGGGCGCGCCGTCCATCACCAGCGCGTGCCCGCTGCCGGTTTCGGCGACGAAGCTCACCCCGTCGATCCACTTCACCCTGCATTCCATCATTCACGTCCTTCGAGTGTGTAATAAAACGAGGAGCGGTGTTTCCTGTTGCTGCCTCAAGCGAAGCCCGCCAGAAAGTTGTCGGCAACGGCCTCTTTGCAGAGGAGCCGGCATTGTAGCCCAGCCGTTCCGGGTTTGGTTTGACACACTGGCGTCTCTGGCATACAATCACGCCCTTTTCCGCGAAGCCGTTTAGCCCATGAAAACTTTTTCCGCCAAGCCGCATGAAGTCAAGCGCGACTGGTTCCTGATCGACGCCACCGACAAGGTGCTCGGGCGCGTCGCCACCGAGGTTGCACGGCGCCTGCGCGGCAAGCACAAGGTCATTTACACGCCGCATGTGGATACCGGCGATTTCATCGTCGTCGTCAACGCCGCCAAATTGCGGGTCACCGGCGACAAGGCCGACGACAAGACGTATTATCGCCACAGCGGCTATCCGGGCGGCATTTCCCAAACCAGTTTCGGCAAAATGCAGGCGCGCTTTCCCGGACGGGCGCTGGAAAAGGCGGTCAAGGGCATGCTGCCCAAGGGACCGCTGGGCTATGCCATGTTCAAGAAACTGAAGGTGTACGCCGACGGCGAGCATCCGCACGTTGCACAGCAACCCAAAGCGCTGGAGATTTAACCGATGGCTGAGACCAACTATAACTACGGCACGGGCCGCCGCAAGACCTCCGTGGCGCGCGTGTTCATCAAGCCCGGCAAGGGTAAGTTCATCGTCAACGACAAGGCTCTGGACGACTATTTTGCCCGTGAAACCGGCCGCATGGTGGTGCGCCAGCCGCTGGTGCTGACCGATCATCTGCAGACATTCGACATCAAGGTGAACGTCGATGGCGGCGGCGAATCCGGCCAGGCCGGTGCGGTGCGCCACGGCCTCACCCGCGCCCTGATCGAATACGACCCCGCGCTCAAGCCGGCGCTGTCCAAGGCCGGGCTGGTGACGCGAGATGCGCGCGAGGTGGAACGGAAGAAAGTGGGCTTGCACAAGGCGCGGCGTGCAAAGCAGTTCTCCAAGCGGTAACGCTAGCCCGAGGAAACACGACAAAGCCGCCCTTCGAGGCGGCTTTTGTTTTTTTGTGTGCGTATTTATCGACTGTTAGACTGACCAGGCATCATCTACGGAGCTGGAAATGATCAAGATCGGCGTCGTCGGAGGCACCGGATACACCGGCGTAGAGCTGTTGCGCATACTGGCGCAGCATCCGCAGGCTGAACTGCGCGCCATCACCTCGCGCAAGGAAACGGGCATGGCGGTGAGCGATCTCTTTCCCAGCCTGCGCGGTCACGTCGACCTCGCCTTCTCCAACCCCGCCGCGGCCGCGCTGGATCAGTGCGACGTGGTGTTCTTTGCCACGCCCCACGGCGTCGCCATGAACGATGCCTGGCGGCTGGTCGACGCCGGGGTGCGCCTCATCGATATTTCCGCCGACTTTCGCATCCAGAACGTGGCCGAATGGGAGAAATGGTACAAGGTGAAGCACGCCTGCCCAGAGCTTATCCCGCAGGCGGTCTACGGCCTGCCCGAAGTCAACCGCGAGGCGATCCGCAAAGCGCGCATCGTCGCCAACCCGGGCTGCTATCCGACCGCGGTGCAGCTCGGTTTGCTGCCCCTGCTCGAGGCGCGCGCGGTCGATGCCGAGCACCTGATCGCCGACGCCAAGTCCGGCGTGAGCGGGGCGGGGCGCAAGGCGGAGACGCATATTCTGTTCTCCGAGGCCTCGGACAATTTCAAGGCCTACGGCGTGCCGGGGCATCGCCACGGCATGGAAATCGTCCAGTGCCTGGCGCAGATCATCGGCAGCGAAATCGGCCTGACCTTTGTGCCGCACCTGACGCCGATGATACGCGGCATCCATGCCACGCTGTACGCGCGCATCACGCGCGAGCTCGATTTTCAGAAACTGTACGAGGAGCGTTACGCACGCGAGCCCTTCGTTGACGTGCTGCCGCCAGGCAGCCATCCCGACACGCGTTCGGTGCGCGCCGCCAACACCTGCCGCATCGCGGTGCATCGGCCCGAGGGCGGTGACACGCTGGTGGTGCTCTCGGTCATCGACAACCTGGTCAAGGGCGCTTCGGGGCAGGCGGTGCAGAACATGAACCTCATGTTCGGCCTGGACGAATCGCTGGGCCTGCGCCAGGTGCCGGTTCTTCCGTAGTCGCTGCGATGCCGCCGAAACTGCTGAAAAAAATCCGCCAGCGCTTCGGCATCTCGGCGCCGCGCATGACGGTGAAGACCCATGTCGCCTGGTACTGGCGGATGCTCGGCCTCGTCGCGGTATTGTCCTGCTCGTTGGCCCTGGCGGCCTGGATCTACGATGCCGGCCGGCGCTTCGCCGGGTTCGACCGGAGTGAGGCCGAGCAGGAGTTGTCGCAGCTGCGCGAAAGCGTCGGCAGACTGACTCAGGAAACCGCGGGGCTGCGCGCCAGCGTCAACGCCAGCGAAAGCAAGCTGCAGATCGAGCGTGCCGCGCAGGCCCAATTGGGGCGCCAGGTGAAGGTGCTGGAGGATGAAAACGCGCGGCTGAAGGAGGATCTGGCGTTTTTCGAGAACCTGATCCCGAGCGAGCACCGGGACAACACGCTGTTGATCAACCGCTTCCGGGTCGAGCCGGGGGCGCTGCCGGGCGAGTTCCGCTACCGCCTGCTGCTGTTGCAGGGCGGCCGGCGCGACAAGCCCTTCCAAGGTAATCTGCAACTGCTGGTGACCCTGCAGCAGGACGGCAAAGATGCTATTATCACACTCCCGGAAGAAGGGGCGGCCCAGGCTTATAGGATCAATTTCAAGTACTTCCAGCGGGTCGAAGGCATGTTCCGGGTGGCGCCAGGCGCCCGCGTCAAGATGGTGCAGGTGCGAATTTTCGAAGGCGGCTCCGCTCAGGCGCGGGCGACGCAGAGCTTCAACCTGTCGTAGAGGCTGCCACAAGGGCCTCGTGACAGCCTCTGGTTTAGGGGAGCGCGAGGGGATGTATCCCCTCGCTTTGTCAGAACCGTAAGGGGGGTAGTCCATGTTCCGCAAGAAAGCGAGCAAACCGCAAAACCGCATCGACAGCCTGATCGGCGCCGGTACCAGAATCGACGGCAACGTCACTTTCGTGGGTGGCCTGCGCGTCGACGGCGAGATCATCGGCAACGTCATTACCTCTGGCGATCAGCCGAGCACGCTGGTGCTGAGCGAGCAGGCCCGCATAGACGGCGAGATTCATGTTTCCCACCTGGTGGTGAACGGGGCGATAAACGGGCCCGTACATTCCGCCGAATTTCTCGAACTTCAGGACCATTCCCGCGTCAAAGGGGATGTGCATTACAATACGCTGGAAATGCACCTCGGGGCGGTCGTGGAAGGCAGGTTGGTGCACAGTTCCAGCGTGATCGAAAGCGGCAAGACGGTTGAGTTGAAGATCGCCTCGCGTAATTGAGTGCGAGCATGGTGGTTGGACTATTTTCAGGAGTAAGGACATGAACGCAGTAGCAGAGATGCCCGCCCCGTTGCTGTTCACCGACAATGCGGCGAACAAGGTGAAGGCGTTGATCGAGGAAGAGGGCAATAACGACCTCAAGCTGCGCGTATTCGTCAGTGGCGGCGGCTGTTCGGGCTTCCAGTATGGTTTCACCTTCGACGAAGTCAAGAACGATGATGACACCGCGATGGAGAAAAATGGCGTCACGCTGCTGATCGATGCGATGAGCTACCAGTATCTGGTCGGAGCGGAAATCGATTACCAGGAAGGGCTCGAGGGCGCGCAGTTCGTGATCAAAAATCCGAACGCGACCAGCACCTGCGGCTGCGGATCGTCTTTTTCCAGCTAAGGCGCGAGACAAGCCGGTAGAACGGGAGCTGCGGCTCCCGTTTTTTTTGGTATCGTGAATCAACCTCGTCCACGGTGCGGCTGCGTTGCTACATTGAGCAGATGGTTGCCGATGCGTTCCGATTTTCTTGTGCTATGGGTGTCTTTTGGGCTGCTCTTGCCGCCGCACGCAAGCGCCGATGTCTTCGTTCGCGACGACATCATTACCGACCCGGATTGGCAACGGTTCTCGGTGTGCTATGACAACGGCTGCAGCAGCCTGGATTATGTTTCGCTCGCCCAGCAGCAGTGGGAGCAACTGCGCGTCCTGTTTTTTCCGCTGGCCGAGACCGCTGCCGAAGAACGCCAGCGCGTCCGTGCCGCGATTGCACTGATGGAAAAGTTTGTCGGCGATGCGACCGGCACCTGGCAGGACCAGGGCGGTACGTTCAACTTTGGCAAGACCGGCCAGATGGACTGCATCGACGAATCCACCAACACGTCGCTCTACCTGACGATGTTTTATAAGTACGGCATGCTTCGCCATCATCACGTCGATGATCGGGCCACGCGCGGCTGGTTCATTTTCGGCTGGCCGCATACCACTGCCGTCATCCGCGAAGATGCACGCAATGCCTTCTGGGCCGTTGACTCATGGTTTCTGGATAACGGCGAACCCCCGTTCATCTTGCCACTCGATGTATGGAAGAAGGGCTGGAAGCCAAAGGATTGTGCCGACTGTCTCCTGGATGCGGCCGAAAAGGCGAATTGAGCGTCGATACCCGCTTTTTGGGTATGCCTCGGATTGCTCGCGAAACGGTCGGCTACGCCGGGTAAATCGCCCCGAGCACGCGCTCGCCGGCGGCGCCGGTAACTGCCGCGAGGTTTCCCGGTCTGCCATTGAGCGTTTGTTTGGCCAGCCAAGCAAACGCGATCGCTTCGACCCAATCCGGGTCCATCCCCAGTGCCGCGGTGGTGGCGATCCGGCATTGCGACAGGTGTTGGCGCAGGCGCGCGAGGACGGCGAGGTTGTGCGCGCCGCCGCCGCAGACATAGAGTTCATCCGCTTGCGGGCAGTACTGCTCTACGGCGTCGGCGATCGAGCGGGCGCCGAGTTCGGCGAGCGTGGCCTCGACATCCTGCGGTGCCGCCTGCCCCAGTGAGAATTTCTCCAGCCAGCCCGCATTGAACAGGTCTCTGCCGCAGCTCTTGGGCGGGCGAGCCGCGAAATACGGTTCGGCCAGCATCGCCGCTAGTGGCTCGGCCAGCACGGTTCCGCCTTGTGCCCAGGCCCCGGCTTGGTCGTGCTCTTTGCCTAGATGCCGCTGGATCCATAGATCGAGCAGTACATTGCCCGGGCCAGTGTCGAATCCCGTGACTACGCCGTGCGCCGGAAGATCGGTCAGGTTGGCGATGCCGCCGATATTGACGATGACGCGATGCGCGGCGTCGGAGCCGAACACCGCGGCGTGAAAGGCCGGGACCAGCGGCGCGCCCTGGCCGCCGGCGGCGACGTCGCGGCTGCGAAAATCCGCGACCACGCTGATGCCGGTAAGCTCGGCAAGCAGCGCCGGGTTGCCGATCTGCAGGGTGTAGCCGGCGTCGGGGCGGTGGCGAATCGTTTGTCCGTGGCAGCCGCAGGCGCGTATCGCCGCAGGCGACATGCCCGCCTGCTTGAGCAGCGCCAGGACCGCTTCGGCGTACAGGCGTGAGAGCTCATTGCCGGCCCTGGCGGTGCGATCCAGTTCGTTCGGTCCCGGGGTCTGCAGTGCATGCAATTCCGCCTTGAGCGCCTCGGGAAGGGGCAGGTAGGCGGTGTTGATGAGGGCAGGACGGGGAGGTGCGAGCTCGACCAGCGCCGCGTCCACGCCATCCAGGCTGGTGCCCGACATCAGACCGACGAACAAGTCGCGCGCAGCCACGCGGGAGTATGTGCTTACTCGAGCAGCGCCAGATTGGTATTCTTGAGCAGGTTCAGTTCTGCCGCGAGGGGCGCGGACACGCTACTGAATGCCGCCAATTGCTGTGCTGGGATGGGCAGCGCTGCGGGCAGTGCGACCGTGAGCGGATTGCGCACCTGGTTGTTGACGCGGAATTCGTAATGCAGATGCGGCCCCGTGGCCCAGCCGGTCTGGCCAACATTGCCGATCACGTCGCCCTGGTGCACCCGCGCGCCTTTGCGCAGGCCGCCGGCGAACCTGCTGAGGTGGGCATAATAGGTGCTGAAGCCGCTTTGGTGTTTGAGCATTACGACGTTGCCGTAGCCCCCTTGCCTGCCGGCAAACTCGACCGTGCCGTCCGCGGTGGCCTTGACGTGGGTGCCGATTGGCACGGCGTAATCGATGCCCTTGTGCGCGCGCCATTGGTGCAGAATCGGATGAAAGCGCATCGCGAAGCCGGAACTGATGCGGGAAAACTCGAGCGGCGAGCGCAGGAAACTCTTGCGCAGGTTTTTGCCCTCGGGGGTGTAATAGCCGCCCTTGCCTTCGGCGTTCTGGAACCAGACCGTACGGTAGCTCTTGCCCTGGTTGATGAACTCGGCGGCGAGCAAGCGTCCGGACTTGATCGCGCGGCCCTCGTGATAGAACATCTCGTAGATCACGGTGAATTTGTCGCCGCGGCGCAGGTCGCGGTGGAAATCGATGTCGCCGGCAAAAACATCGGCGAGTTGGATGGCGACATTGTCCGACAGGCCAGCCGCGTCGGTGGCGGCAAAAAGCGAACTGCGAATCTCGCCGGACTTCATCCGCTGCTGCGGCGAGAGCGAGAGCTGTTGCTCGACCGCCTTGAATTCCGCGCCCCATTTGTCGAAGCCGATCAGCCGGCCCTTGTCGGTGATATAGCGCAGCGCGAGCAGGGTACCGTCTTCGGCGGTGCGCGCCTGCACCGTGGTCCCCGGGCGCAGCAACTGCAGTGAGCGTCCGGCCTTGATCCGGAGCAGGAAAGTGCGCGCTTCCTCGTCGTTCACGCCCAGGCGGGCGAGCAGGTCGGAAATGGTGTCGCCGCGCCCGAAACGCTCTTCGCGCCAGAACACCTGGTTGGCGTCAGCAGGCTGCCCGGATTGAGCGACATCCAGGTTTTCAACCACCGTTCGCGTGGGGATGAACGAGAACACGGTGTCGGACGCGGTGCCGAAGGCGGCAACCATGCCAAGAAAAGGCAGGCTGCACAAAGCGACGATCCAGCGCAGACGGAGTTTTGATTCTCGCCGGCTGCCGAGATGCGTTAAAATCCGTCTTTCGTGTTTATTCATCCGGTTGGGCTTTTTTTGGTCCGCCGCAAGTGTAGCACAGCCGATTTCTGCTGTGCCGGATACGGAGCGCAATGAACAGCAAGGCAATTGAAGCCGCCATGCAGATCATCAAACGCGGCTGCGGCGAGCTGTTGGTGGAGGAAGAGCTGGCCGCGAAGATCAAGGCCGGCCGGCCGCTGCGCGTTAAGACCGGCTTCGATCCGACGGCGCCGGACCTGCATCTGGGGCATACCGTGCTCATCAACAAGATGCGCCAGTTCCAGGAACTGGGGCATCACGTCATGTTTCTTATTGGCGATTTCACCGGATTGATCGGTGATCCCACCGGCAAGAATGCGACACGTCCGCCGCTGACGCGCGCGGAGATCGAGGCTAACGCCGTCACCTACAAGGCGCAGGTATTCAGGATTCTCGACGCGGACAAGACCGAGATCTGCTTCAACTCGAAATGGGGCGATGCGCTCGGAGCCGCAGGCATGATCAAGCTCGCGGCGACCTCCACCGTCGCGCGCATGCTGGAGCGCGACGATTTCGGCAAGCGCTATAAGGCGAACCAGCCGATCGCGATTCATGAATTCCTCTATCCGCTGATGCAGGGTTACGACTCGGTGGCGATGCGCGCCGACATCGAACTCGGCGGCACCGACCAGAAGTTCAACCTCCTGGTCGGGCGCGAGATGCAGAAGCACTACGGCCAGCCGCCGCAATGCATCCTCACCATGCCGCTGCTCGAAGGGCTGGACGGCGTCAACAAGATGTCGAAGTCCCTCGGCAACTACGTCGGCATCAACGAGAAGGCTGAGGAAATTTTCGGCAAGCTGATGTCGATCTCCGACGAACTGATGTGGCGCTACATCGAACTGCTGTCGTTCAAGTCGCTCGAGACGGTGGGCAAGTGGAAGCGGGAAGTGGCCGCCGGGCGCAATCCGCGCGACGTCAAGGTGGCGTTCGCGCAGGAAATCGTGGCGCGCTTCCATGACAAAGCGGCGGCAGCGCGCGCTCTCTCCGAATTCGAAGCGCGCTTTCGCCAGGGAGCGTTGCCGGAGGACATGCCCGAAGTGCAAATCACGGCCGAAGACGGCGGTTTGCCGCTCGCGCAGGCGTTGAAGCAGGCGCATCTGACCGCGAGCACCTCCGAGGCAATACGCATGATCGAGCAAGGCGGCGTCAGGCTCGATGGCGAGCGCGTCAGCGACCGCGGCCTCAAGCTCGCCAAGGGCGCGGTTGCGGTGGCGCAGGTGGGCAAGCGCAAGTTCGCGCGCATCACCGTCGTCTGATCGCAGTCGTTGCAGTCGTTTTAGCAGCGGTGCACGCCGCGGTTTCTGAAATATTCCGGCAAAACACTTGACCTCGTTCGCCGGCGCTGTATAATCCCGCCTCTTTGCCCGATGGCCTTGGCCGCGGGTTCGCTCTTTAAAAATTTACAGCCGATAGGTGTGGGTGCTGGGTGTGGTGTAGAAGGTGCCTGGGTGATTGAACTGTGCGCAAGTGCGGGGGGATTGCCGGGGGTATTTGGGTGAAGG
>Ga0080064_1006241_pt1 | contig 13065 bp, 7 predicted proteins | sample Subgrocontami54m_FD_69260 | JGI IMG/M metagenome (GOLD analysis project Ga0080064, IMG submission 69260) | Subsurface groundwater microbial communities from S. Glens Falls, New York, USA - GMW46 contaminated, 5.4 m (SPADES assembly) (version 2) ...
AGGACATTTAGGCATAAAATTAGTGGCAGTTAATACTAATACCACTAACTATGGCAGAACTCCGCTTATTTGTTTGTGAAAGAACTATTTACTGGTGGCAACAAGTAACAATTACCCTTAGAAATTAGAATAATTAGGTCAATTCTTGCCTTCAAGGCTTTCCAAAGCCGGTTTATCAGTCAAAACCAACGCTGTTACCGAAGCTAATAATACCAAGGCGCCGGCAATTTGCCAAACGTTTAGGGCAATGCCTAAAAATTTCCAGTTTACGGCTGTTAAAGCCAAGGGGTAGCCAAGTTCCATTAAAGTCGCTACAGAAGCTTTGGTATTTCTTAGCCCGTAATAATAGAGTAGGAGGGCAAAAAATCCGGTAAGCATGGCAATAATAAAAACGTTGCGCCAAAATAGCGGGGTCATTAAAGCAAACTGCATTTTTTCTACCATCAAAACATAACCCGTTAAAAACAAAAATCCAAATATAAACCTTAAAGAATTTACAAACTGAAAATCTAAATTCTTGAGGAGTGAGCGCCCAACCACGGTGCCTCCGGCCCATAGTACCGCGGCCAAGACTGCCAAAGTCGGACCCAGTAACTTAATCTGTCCACCCGTGCTCCATAACGCGGCAGGCGTTGCCAAGCCAAATGTTACCAAATAAGCTCCCAATAAAGCTGGGACAGCGAACAGCCAAAATTTTGGATGCAATTTTTCTTTTAAAAACACCACGGCTAATACAATGGCAAAAATGGGCTGGAGTTTTTGCAAGAGAGCGGCAATGGTAAAATTATAATTCATAGCCACCGCGCCTTTAACAAAAAATAGCGCCCCCAAAGCCGAAGCGCCGGCGCCAATGTAAATTAATCCGAGCAGCTGGGACATTTTTAAAGTTTTAAACTGGGCGCGCTTCTTCCAAAGGCCCGGCAGGGACACTAAACTGCTGAACAAATGCTCTAAAAAACTCACAAACCCTACACCCAAACCCCCTACCAGCAAAGGCTTCCTAAATGGCCCGTCACTCGCCCAAAGTAATGAAGCTAAAAACACTAAAAAAGGTCCGCGTTTTTTTGGATTCACCCCGTTAGAAATTGTCATATTTGTTTGATTATATTAGTCCATATGAGTACCCCATCAGAATTTAGTTATTTCTAACGGGGTTCATAATTTTTTTATAATTTTAATATCTTTATTAATTTGCTTTTTTAATTGCTCAACATTTTTAAACTTTTTAAACGGCCTTAAGTATTCATCTAGGTATATACTTAGATACTTACCGTATAAATTACCTTTAAAGCCTATCAAATGCGCTTCAATCTTTGGCAAATGATATTTATCATAAGGCCCGATAACTATTGCGGCCGCATAAATTTTATTTTTCAATTTTGCAAAACCAGCCCAAATCCCCAATCTAGCTTTCAACTTTCTACGTACATAATCACGCCTATCCAAATTTGCCGTTGGGAACCCCAATTTTTTGCCATAGTGATCCCCATGAATTACTTTACCTGTGATTTCAATTAGCATAATAAAAGCCGATAAATCGGCGCGCTACAAACTATTCATGTTCCGCTAGATACTTTTCAACATCCAAGGCCGCCATACAGCCCATGCCCGCGGCGGTTACGGCTTGGCGGTAGCGGAAGTCGTTAACATCCCCTGCTACAAAAACGCCCGGAATATTTGTGCGGGTTTGGTCTTTAACTACAATATAACCTTTCTTGTCCACTTCCACGCCGGCACCTTGAAAAATTTTGGTGCTGGGTGTGTGGCCAATGGCCGCAAAATAGCCTTGAGCGGCAATAACTTTTTCTTCTCCGGTTTTATTGTCTTTAATTTTTACGCCCTCCACGGAAGTTTCTCCCAAGACGTCCAGAACTTCCACATTGGTGATAAAGGAAATTTTGGGATTCTCCTGAGCGCGTTTTAACATAATCTTGGAGGCCCTAAATTCCTCGCGCCTATGAATAATAGTTACTTTAGAAGCAAACTTAGTTAAAAAGTTCGCTTCTTCCATAGCCGAGTCTCCGCCGCCGATTACCACAACCTGTTTCTCCTTAAAGAAAAATCCGTCGCAAGTGGCGCAGGCAGAAACGCCTTTGCCCCGCAGGCGCTGTTCGCTTTCCAAATTCAGCCAGTTGGCTTCCGCGCCCGTAGCAATTATTACAGTTTGGGATTGATATTCCGCTTTTTCGGTTTTTACCGAAAAGGGATGTTTGCTAAAATCCACCGAAACGGCGTTCTCGTTAATAATTTCCGCGCCAAACCTTTGCACCTGCTTCGTCATATTTTCCATCAGCTCCGGCCCCATAATGCCGTTAATGAACCCCGGAAAATTTTCCACTTCGCTGGTGAGCATTAATTGCCCGCCAGGGGTTAGTCCGCCAATAACTAAAGGCGCAAGCTCCGCGCGAGCCGCATATAAAGCAGCGGTAAGCCCAGCCGGCCCGCTGCCGATGATGATTACTTTTCTTGTGTCCATAAGACCTGTTACAAAATAAGCTTTTGAGATAATTTTTACAAACTTCGAGCGAAAAAGTTGAATAGCCGACGATGTTTAGCCTTTAGAGCTAAGCGAAGGAGGCTTGAGACTTTTGCAGCCGAAGTTTGGAAAAATTGGCCAAAATGTTATTTTGCAAAAGGTCTCTACTACTGATTTTAGCAGACACTAGCCAAATTTGACAAATATCTATATTCTCATTATAATCGGGAGTCCCCCGCGCGAGGCCGTCGAACTCGCAAAGAGGGGGAAAAGCACATTAACATGCCCGTTTTTCATCTACACGATAGAAAACGGGTCCATAGGAGGAAGAACTTATGACCTCCTCACTGTTCCTTTTAGGGATAGTAGCCGTGGTGATATTTGGCAGTGTTTTCGTTAACACAGCCAAAGTCAAAACCTTTGTGAGCAATAAAACTCACACCCGCTACATTCCAAAGGCGATTAGTATGCTCCTGCTCACGGCTCAAATTAGCGAGCTCGTTAGAGTGGTTGAGCACGTTAATATCGTCAATCTGTCAGCCGCCCTTTTGCTGTTAGTAATTGTGGTGGCGACAAAATCAGGAATAGAAGGAGAAACGCCCTAGACACAGCGCGTTTACATTCATAAGTTCCTGAAAGAATTTGCAAAGAGGGTCGTTAGAGCTTTTAGCCTACGACCTTCTTTCTTTTTTGTTGATGATAACAATTATAGGACTTATGCGCTTGCCCAAGTTCAAGGCATTTTCCGCGGATTTTGTGAGGCGTAGTTCACCTACGTCGAACAAAACCGCAAGGAAAATAACGAAGAAATTGGGCAAGCCCTTTACGGGTTTGAGACTTTTTGATGCTTGTTGGCCAATTTTGCTTCAAACGCGTAAGTCCTCAATTATTTAAACTCCGCCAATATCATCGGCAGTTCAACTGTTTCTCCGTTTCGGAGCAGAGTAATTAAAATTTGGTCGCCGGCCTTGTGCCTTAGCACCACAACATCTAATTCATTTGCCTCTGTAAGCGCTTCGTGGTTTATTTCTTTAATAATATCCCCGGCCTTAATGCCGGCCTTTTCTGCCGGGCCATTGGGAGCAGTCTCTATTATATACGCGCCTTCGGTTTCTTTGAGCTGGCGCAGAATTTGCACGGACGGGGTGATAGTTTCAAAATTCACGCCGAAATAAGTCCGAGAGACTCTGCCAAAAGCCAAAAGCTGGTCTATAGAATCTTTTATGATATTAACCGGCACGGCAAAGCCAATGCCTTGGGCGTCGTTTTCCACTAAAGTATTCATGCCCACGACTTCGCCGTTTAAATTTATTAATGGCCCGCCGCTGTTGCCCGGGTTGATGGCCGCGTCGGTCTGAATTAAGTTAAGCATCCTGGGCTTAGTATTATTTTCCTCGCTTAGATTGACGCCGCGCGAAAGGCCGGACACCACCCCGCGGGTCACCGTGTTCTGAAACTTGCCCAAGGAATTGCCAATGGCAAAAACCGTTTGCCCGGTTTCCAGTTCGCCGGAATTGCCTAAACTTGCCGCCTGCAGCCCCGTGCCTTCAATTTTTAACAACGCCACATCGTTGTATTTGTCCAGACCCAATACTTTTGCTTTATACGCCGTGCCATCGGACAAAATTACCGAGTACTCTACGCTCTGGTCCTGCACTACATGATTGTTGCTGATAATAAGTCCGTCGCTGCTGTAAATTATGCCCGTACCGCCCACCGGCTCCACGCCTAATGTCTTATCCCCGCTAGTTACAACATTTTTGTAACCGACAACATTAACTACAGAAGCTTTGGCTTTGCGCACGGCCAAAATTGCCTGCTGTTCGTCAGTAAGCGCGTTTTTAACAGCCGCCCCCGGCTTAATAGCGTTAAAATTAATTTTTTCCCCCAGGCTTTGGTTGGCAAAAAAGATGGCCGCTGAAACCACAATGATACCGGCGTATTTTAATAAATTTGATTTTGCGAATTTTGACATAAACATTTATAAAATTAACCTAATTATTCTAATTTCCCCGCCTGCCAACGCAAAGTTTCTAAAAAGACTATTCGATGGTTATCGTTTTGCTAAAAAGAAAGCAATACTTTGGCGGGCAGGTAATTGACCTAAGAAAGCTCCAATGTCTAATGTTAAAATGACTAAAATTAGCAGGAGTCTGGGAATTGAAAAATGAGATTTATTTAGGAATTAGAAATTTATCGGCCTATTCTATCCCGCTCTCCTGCAATTCCTCCAAAACCTGCTTGGAAGCAAGGAGCCAATTTTTGCTCCCCGGCTGGTTGTAAACGCCATTCATCCGCTCCAGTGTCCAATCCTGGTAGCGTGTGTCCAGCAGCCGGTCTAAGTCCTTGGCCCACTCGCGCTTGGAAGGATAATTGCGCCACAGCGGATGCCCTGGGGCCACGCCAATACCGCTGCAGTTGCTGTTATAGCAGTGCTTGCCCAAACTGCTTTCGGAATTGGAAATCGCCAGCACCAGCTTCCAGTGCTTCAGCCTGGCCACCGTATTGGCAATCTCCACAAAGGGTGAGTTTTTGGACGCCAGATATTCCTTAAGTTTTTTCTCCCGCAAAACAAAAATTTCCTCTTGCTTGGCCTCCGGCGTCTTTAGCACCTCGTTCAAATAATTTTCAAGCTGCGCGAATGACATATTAAACAGCACGTCATTGGGCACGTTGTTGATGGGCCCTAAAGTTGCCGCGCCTAGAACCGTAGCCACGGTGCCGGGGACAGCCGGAATTTCTTGCCGTTGACTTTCTGCTTTAAGAAAACCGGTTTGGTAAACCGCGGACATGCCGGCAAAAAAAGCGAAAAATAAAATTGTTGCCACCAGGGCAAGAGAGAATCTTCGCCGGCCAAACAAAAAATGCCACAGGGCGCCAAATTTTTGCCTTTTTTCAACAGGCGGGAAAACAATTGCCGGTTTTGCAACTTTGCGCCTTACAATAGCGTCAACCGAAATTTTATCTTTATTTTGATGCATACGATAATTAATTATATCACACATCAATAAAAAAACCGCCCCGCCGCTTTGGCGACGGAACGGTTTTAAATATTTGCGGATATTTTATGGAATAATGCTAAATGGGGTACTGTTGGTGCCTGAAGCCACCGGAATGCCGTTTAAATCCGCGTAGTCAATTTCCACATACCACTGGCCCGGTGCTATAAGGGTGGAAGTGGATATTGTGAATGAAGGATACTCAAGCGTCTGGCTCCGAAAACGAACCGCGAGATAGGTTATACCGGTTGGTCCCTGATTAGTCTGCCCAAGAATCTGCACAGGACTGTTCTTCAAATACACATAATACAAACGATTCGGGTCGGAGTCGGCAAACGTGCCCGTCCTGCTCCAGCGGACTGTAATTGTGCCGCCGGGATGAACACTTACAGTTGAGTCGGGGCTAACTACAGTTAGCGAAACGGAACCTGCGGCAAGCGCAGTAATGCTAAACGGGGCATCGCTAAAATCCTCTATATAATTGTTGCTGCCCGGCTTGCTGGCGGAAACCAAAATTTTAAACCCGCTGCCAACTTCTGAAGGAGACAGATTTTGGGACGGGGTCCAGCTGAAGCTCCCCGTATTGTTTAAATCTTTCGCTATCCATTTAAAGAACCTGTCATTTTGATAGAGTCCTAGCCAAATTCCGTAAAGGTCATTGCCGCTGGAAGTCCAGGTGATATTGCTTGGCTGGTTGTAAGCCAACTGCTCTCCGCCGTTTGGAGAACGGATGGTAACGGAGGATGGGCCTGACGCCGCAATTTGAATGCTAAACTGGGCAGTCGGCAGGTTTTGGCTCATAAGCTCCAGCGGCACTAGAACAGCCGGCGCGCCTTGCGCTACTGTCATGTCAAATTCAACTTTACCGGCTGAGGCCGAAAGGTTAAGAAACCCGATTTGCGTGACAAAGCTGAATGACTGACCACCGGATTGCTGGACTCTGACCGAGGTCGTGCCGCCAAGGTTTTGGCCGCTAATTGTTATGTGTGTCGTCTGCCCAATAGCCGCTTGGCCCGGAACTACACTGCTTATAGTCGGCAGAATTGGCGGCTGGGTTCCGTCGGCAATTTCTATATTGACGCTCACAAATTGCCCGGTATTGCCCTGCGCGTCCAAAATTTCTATGAGCGAAATCGGCCACACTGCGGAAAGGAAAGCGTCGGCCTTGACCGCGAAATCAAATTCCACCTGATTAGCAGAAGGTTTTATGCTAGATGATGCCACTGTGCCGGCATAACTGACTATAACCATCCCGATTTTGCCGAGATTAGTTCCGGTCACTAGGACATGCGTGGTCTTGCCGCGCTCAAATTTAGCCGGATTAATACTGCTTATTGTCGGCGATGTGCTTGCGGCCCTTTGAGTAATTGTAAATAGGGTGACAGCCACCTGCGACTGAACGCCCTGGGCGTTTTCTACTTTTAATTTGTGCGCTCCCGCTGAAATAAGGCCCGCGCCGCTTGCGGGAACTATAAAGTCAATTTTGGAGCCGTTCTCATAGGAGGCAACCGGCCCATAGCTAAAGCCGTCCAGCCAAATTTTATTTCCGGTCGACGAAAAATTCGCGCCTGTAATAGTAATTCTGTCTCCGGGCAGCCCTGCGACCGGGCTAAAGCTCGTTATAGCCGGAGCGCCCAGAATGGCCGTGCCGAGATTCATGGCCTGCGAGAGGTCAAAGATTGTTTGATTATTAGCCGTGGAAAAAATAATGGTTTTGGTTTCTTTAAAACTCTGGTATTCATAACGCGTAACCAGTCCTCCTGGTATGGCTGTCGTCCCTTTCGGCAGGGTCAGAGTTCGGAAACCGTTGGTTGCGGCAATAGTACCGGATGGAAACTTAGTTTGCAAATAGTCAACAAAGTCTTGGCTAAATACAATCTCGCCGGCGGAATTAGTTGTGCCGACTTTCAAAGTGCCCTGGCCGGAGCGAGTTTCGTAGGTCGTTCCTTGAGCCGCCACGCCCGGGACCGGATCCGGGCCGTTAATCTCGTTGGGCATATGTGCCTGACCAAAAGCAACATAATCACTAGACCCATAATTAGAGATCAAATATCCTTGCAAATAGCCGTCGCTAAATAGCACCTCCGGAACCATAGCTACGGCCGTTGTTCCGCTGATTACAGTAACCGGGAAATAGTCAACCACGGTGTTATCGTCATTGGTGTCGGTATGCCAAAGAAATACTTTCATGTCCGGAGAAAAGTTTTTACCCAGGAAGGCTAGGCCAATTTTTCCCCCTCCGGGTTGGTTATGGAGCAAATACATGGCGCCGTCCGGCGGACCGGTAGGCGTTGGAATGGCCGGACCGCCCGTGCCGGTTGTTTTGACAATATTGTTTTCATAAATTTGCGCGCCCGCAAGAGACTGGCCTGTAGTATTGCCGGTAACTTTTCCGCTGACTATCGTCCCGGCTGTTGTGACAATCGCACCAAGGTTCATGGAATGAGAAACATTCAATACGCTATTTTGCACTGTCGGTGTGTCTGTCTCTTTGAGATTTTGGTACTCATAACGCAAAGTCAGTCCGCCGGGGATGGAAGTCGTGCCTGCAGGCAGAGTAATGGTGCGATTGGCATTACTGACCGCCACGGCATTGGCCCCAAACACTGATTTAAGATAATCAATAAAATCCTGGTCATAGACAATCTCACCCGCCGCATTGGTAACTCCTACTTTAAGCGTGCCCTGGCCCGCGGGCACAGAAGGATAAGTAATAGTCGTAGTTGGGCCCGTAGGATTTCCGCCGCCACTGCTTGGGGGAGGGGTAAATGGTGGCTGGCCGCCGGATCTTACGTCAAGAAAACCCATGTTCTCCGCGATGTCATTTCCACGGATTGCATAATATCCGACCGAGTCACTTGTGGCTAACTTGCTCATATCTGAACCGCTAACCACTACATAAGCAGTGCTGGAATCTACTATACTGGCCACATTAATGTATAAAGCTGCCCCCCTGTCGTCTGAAGAATAAAAATATACTGACATAGGCGCCCTAAAATTGGCGCCGGTAATTTTGTAGGTAAAATCATGGCCGTCTTTCCAAATCTCATTTGGCTCAAGAGTGGCAACAAAATAAGTGCCGGTGCCAAAATCCGGGCCATTTGGGTTTGTGGTCGTGGTCTTTATGCGGGTGTTGTCATAGACCGCGACTCCGGCAAGCGGTGCGCCAGTATTTTTGTCCGTGACTTTAGAAATACCAGCAAAGGGCGGGGTCTGGACCGAGTCAATAATTTCCACATTAAAAGATACGAATTGCCCCGCGGTACCCTGCGCGTCCAAAATTTCTACCAAGGTAATGGGGTAAGACGCGGAAAGAAAAGCATTAGCTATGACCGCGGCGTCAAATTCAACTTTGCCGGCTGAAGCGATTAAGTTACTTGCAGTCACCTGGCTGCTTCCAACTATGCGTCCAATTTTGCCGAGGTTGGTGCCCATGACAACAACATGAGTTGTCTTGCCTCGTTCCCATTTTGCGGGCGTGACCGCGCTTACCGTAGGCGCTCCTGTGGTACCCCCCACATTCATAGCATAGGAAAAATCTAGCGTGGTTGTAGTGCCCACGGTTCTGAAAGTTGGCGTGTAGGTTTCCTTCAAAGTTTGATATTCATAGCGCAAAGTTAAGCCGCCGGGGATGGCAGTGGTTCCTGTCGGCAGAGTCAGAGTTCGGAAAGCATTGGTTATGGCAATAGTGCCGGATGGAAACTTAGTTTGCAAATAATAAATAAATTCCTCGTCAAAGACAATTTCTCCGGCCGAGTTGGTCGTGCCGACTTTCAGCGTGCCCTGCCCTGCCGGCACGACTTGGTAACCGGATACCATATTTAAATGGCTATTTTCATAAATAACAACTCCCAAGAGAGGCTGCCCCGTGTTTTTGTTGGTAACTTTTCCGGAAATTACTGCCCCAGCCGGCCCGCCGCCGCAATTTACTACGCAACCCCCACCGTTTGGGTTATATACTGTGAGATAGAAAGCATCGCTTTCGGTGCCGCCGTTTGGCGTGACCCAAGCGCGCCACAATCCGGCATACTCGGGGCGGACCGGTACAGTGTATTTGTAAACCCCATCTGCGCCTGTAGTGCCGCTGCTAAAGACGGTCGCGCCGTTTGCGGCGAACATCCGCGCGCTCACACCAATACCCGCGGCTACTGTAGTTTGGCCGTTTTGGGTTTTACTAACATGAAAATTGAAGTTGCCTCCAAGCGGAATGGGCGGATCGAGTTCGCCCGCCGGTATGAAAACACGGTAAATTACTGTGCTAGCAGCCGGATCAGTGATCTCCAACCTAAAAGTTGTGGTGGCGCTTGACCCAGGTCTGTATAAAGTAATATTCCAGGAATCTGGACTGGTTACATGAGCGTCGCTTGTAACTGTCATTTCCAAAACAATGCTTGTGTCGGTAGTATTTTTTATGACGGCCGTCAATCCTAGCTGGTTTATAAATACTTTTGCATCCTTTAAATTCCTGCCCGTCAAAGTAATAGTTTTGGTGTTTGGGTGTCCTGGCGTTCCCCTGGCCATACTCGGCGTGTCCGACGAAGTAACTACCATGTCTCCTGCGGCCGGAGCGGTCACGGTGAAAGGCACGGCATATGTTGTGTTCCCTACTGTCACCCCTAAATCCCAGTCCCCCGCGTAAGAAGCATCGCCGGGCATGGTTTCAGTCACGCTGCCGCCGGCATTAGTAGTTGCGGGATGGAGCGGAATAAATTTTCCGCCCCCCCTTTTACCGCCCTGAATTTGCACGGCAAGGCCCCCTGCCGGTTGTGTCTGGCCGCCTATAGTTTTAGTAATGCTGACAGTATATTGACCACCCACTGCCACTGATGTTGGCGCAATTGTTACGGCGTAGGTGGTAGAGTCCGAAGTCCCGAAATTAAGAGTCAGCGCCGCGTTATGACTATCGCCACTACTGTCTGCCCAGGACAGACCACCGCTCAATGTGTCAGGAAAATCAGTCGTTGGGTTGATATGAAATGTGGCAGTTGAATCGTTTACCACGGCAAAGGCTGATACACGGGCGATTCCCACAATGCCTGTCGCACGGCTTAAATGTGTGCCGCTCAAAGTGACAAGAGTATCTTTGCCTTTTGGTATTGGATGCGCCGCATCGCCAGGCGAGACAGTAAAGGTTGGGGCCTCCAAGCCCCCGGGAGCAGTTACTGTAAAAGGCACGGCATATGTTGCATTGCCTATTGTCACGCCCAAATCCCAGTCCCCCGCGTAAGAAGCATCGCCGAGCATGGTTTCAGTTATGCTCCCGCCGGCATTAGTAGTTGCGGAATGGAAAGGAATAAATTTTCCGCCCCCTCTTTTACCGCCCTGAATTTGCACTGCAAGGCTTGGCGCCGGCTGCGTCTGGCCGACTATAGTTTTAGTAATGTTGACAGTATATTGGCCACCGACTGCCACCGGGTTTGGCGAAATTGTGGCAGCGTAAGTTATAGCTTGTTGTGAGGTAACCGTAAAAGTAATAGTAGAGGAATTAAAAATTGTATACCCTGAATCAAAAGTTGCTACCCCAAATGAATAGACTCCCTCCTGAATAACAGCCGGCAGGGTAAATTGTCCGTTGGCCACACTTGGCCCGTATACTGCGCCCGGACCTGCCAATATTATGCTATTAATATGGCTAAGATTGGTTCCATTAATAGTTATTGCTGTACCCGGGGGGCCTGATGTTGGAGTTAAGCCGGTGACGGTGATAACATTGCTTGTGGCAGGCGCGGTGACTGTTAAAGATACAATAACGGTTGTTATCCATCCGTCGCCGGTAATAGTAATATGTCCGCTATATGGTCCGGCGGCCAAACCATTTGTGTCAATTGTATAATAAACGTAGCCATATAAAGAATTAATTGAAACATTTTTAATCCACGATGCGTCAGCGGTAGCGGCAGATGGACGAGCGGCAGCGCCATTATTCAAAACGCTTAAAATGTTTCCTGTTTGTGTTTTGTTGGTCTCAAGGGTGTAGCTTGGCGTACTCGGGCTGGTGGTAATATTATTATTTGCCGCTGGCGCGGTGACTGTTAATCTAACCGCCACATCTAAACTCGTCTGCCAACCGTCGCCGGACAGAGTTATTCTTCCCATATAAGGGGCAAGACCGCTCGGGGTTAATCCTGCGGAGTTGATGTTATAAGTGACCGCGCCATAAAGCCCGGCGCTGGCAGTAAGCCAATTTCCCCCAAGAGAAACAGAAGCGTTAAAGGGTGAGTTAAAAGACTGGCCGTTGCGCATTACTGAAATTTGGCCGGATTGTATTTTGTTTGGCTCTAAGTTTACATCAACAACAGAAGGGGTGGCGGTATATGTGTCAGGCGTTGATACCGGGGCAACCACAGTAATGCTTGATTGAACTGCTCCTGACCCATTGGTTGAGTCTGATGCATCCACGGCCCAAACCGCAAAAGATACCTGTCCCGCTGGCTGGCTGCTTGGAATATTGGCTGTAACCGTTCCATTATTTATGCTCATCCACGACGGGCCATTCATTCCCCAGAGGTAATTTCCGGATGGCAAGCCGCTGGCTGTGAAAGATATAGTTACTGTATGCCCCGGATGGAAATCTCCGGAAGGAGCGCCGGAGAGAGAGACAGTGATGGTACTATTAACCACCGTAACTGTAAATCCCGTAGAGGCTTGGTTGCTGGAATTGCTTCTGTCTCTGACCGTAACAGAAACAGAAACAGAACCGGCTGGCTGGCTGGCGGAGCTTGTCGGCACTGTGCCGGACAGCAATCCATTTTGATCAATACTCAACCAGGAAGGTCCTGTCATGTTCCAGTCGTATCCTGCGCCGCTGCCGCCGGTCGCGCGGTAGGAACCGCTTAAATTTCCTCCGCGCTGAATATTGCCTGAAGGCTGGGAGAGAGCCGAGACTTGGACAGGAACTACTGAGGGCGCCGGCCTTGTTGCAGTAATGCTGATTGCTCCCGAACCGTTATGATAATCCCTAGAGTCAACCGCCCAAACTTGAAAAGTTTCGCTTGCCTGTCCGGACGGAATATTTCCATGCACAGTTACGTATTTTCCCGTTGCTCCGTTCACGCTCCCGCCGGAACCATTACCTCCCCAGACGTACTCACCCAAACCGCCGTCAGCAGAAAGGCCAACTACAAAGCTGCCGTCACTGTAAACTTCTGGACTGTTAGCGGAAACGGTTACTTTGGGCGGAGGCGCACCTCCGTTGTCATCGCCAGGTGTCTGCACGGCCCGCGCTTGCTGAATGCCAATGTACTGGCTAAATTTTAAATTGCTGGAAACTGCCACAGCGCTTAAAAGTACAAAAAAAATAACGCCTAAAAGCGCTAATGTCTTTCCATAAACAAACCTCATAGATTTTGTATGATTAATTTGCATTTTCAATTGATTTTTTATCTTTATTTATAGTAATTATAGCACATATTTTTGTTTTTGTCTAGCAAAAACCATAGGGTATACACACCCTGATGGAACAAAGATAGAATGGTATTTAACCATTAATCTTTGTATCTATGAAAGATCTATTGAACCAAATCCCTTCAGAAGCTAGTATTAAGAAGCAATTAAGGAAAATCATCTACGGCAGCCACCTGTTCTGCCCCC
>Ga0080064_1006243_pt1 | contig 13061 bp, 12 predicted proteins | sample Subgrocontami54m_FD_69260 | JGI IMG/M metagenome (GOLD analysis project Ga0080064, IMG submission 69260) | Subsurface groundwater microbial communities from S. Glens Falls, New York, USA - GMW46 contaminated, 5.4 m (SPADES assembly) (version 2) ...
TTTTTCGTTGCGCGTCTTGGGCAAAGCCGACACCAGCAACACGCGTTTGGGCCGATAGGGCGCGCCGAAACGCGTCGCGACTGCCGCGGCGATTTCGCGGCGCAGGCGTTGACTGTCTTCGGTGTGAGCCGCCGGCACGCAGACGCACGCCAATGCCGCTCCCGTGATCGCATCGGGCACGCCAACCACCGCGGCCGCCGCCACCAGTCCCGATTCGAGCAGCACTGATTCGATTTCCGCCGGCCCGGTGCGTTTGCCCGCGATCTTGATCGTATCGTCGGAGCGTCCGAGCATGTACCACAAGCCGTCGGCGTCGCGTCGCGCGAGGTCGCCCTGCACCCACACGCCTGGAATTATCTGCCAGTAGGTTTCGAGATAGAGCTGCGGGTTTCGCCACAGCCCGCGTGTCAGCCCGATGGAAGGCATTCGCAGCACCAGTTCTCCCATCTGGCCCGGGGCACATGGCCGGCCTTCGGCGTCCACGATATCCGCGCCTGAACCTGGCACGGGGCCGCCGAACGCGCAGGGTTTGAGCGGCCGGTGGAAAGATCCGATCAGGATGGCGCCTCCGCATTCGGTTCCGCCGCCATAGTTGAGGATCGGTATGCGGCGGCCGCACACGTGCTCGAAAAACCACAACCACGCAGCTTCGTTCCACGGCTCGCCTGCGCTTATGGTCGCGCGCAGCGACGACAGGTCGTGGCGCTGCACGACATCCGCAGGCTGCCGCATCATCTGCCGCACTGCAGTCGGCACCGTGCCGTAGTGCGTGACGGCGTGCGTATCGATCAGCCGCCACTGCCGCCCGGGGTCGGGATAATCCGGCGTGCCTTCTGCAAGCACCAGCGTCGCGCCCAGCAGCGGCGCGCTTACCACGATCTTTGTTCCAGCCACCCAGCCGATATCGCTCAGCCACATCAGGCGGTCGCCGGCCTTGAGGTCGAGGCACAGGCCGACGTCGAGCAGGTTCTTGCCGATCACACCGCAATGCGTATGCACCGTGCCTTTCGCCTTGCCGGTCGTGCCCGAGGTGTACATCAGCATCACCGGCGCGTCCGCGGGCATGATCTCGGTCGGCGCTTCAGCCGGCTGGGTGCGGGTGATCTCCGCCCACCACACATCGCGGCCGTGCTGCATCGGAGCGTCGCTCCCGCCGTGCTTCAACACCACGATATGTCGCAGCGAGGGCACGCGCAATGCCGCCTCATCGAGCACCGCCTTCATCGCGACGCGTTTGCCGCGCCGCCAGCCGCTGTCGACCGTGATCACCGCTTTGGCTCCGCTGTCGACGAGCCGGTCGACAATCGGCTGGGGGCCGAAACCTGAAAACAGCGGCATCACAATCGCGCCGATCTTGGCGATCGCGTAGTAGGCCGCCGCGATTTCGGGAACCATCGGCATATAGAGTGCTATCACGTCTCCGCGGCCGAGGCCGAGCGCGCGCAAGCCGCCGGCGAGCCGCGAAGTCTCGGCGTCGAGTTCGGCGTAGCTCCAGCGGCGCTGCTCGCCGTTTTCTCCTTCCCAGATGATCGCTGTTCGCAGCCAGGTCGGAGTGCCGCGATGCCGGTCGAGGCAGTTCAAAACGAGATTCGTCTCGCCGCCCACGCACCAGCTTGCCCATGGAATTCCGGCGCTGGCGTCGAGAACCGCGGTATAGGGGCGATAGAAACGCACGTCGAAGAAACGCAGCAGCGCGTCCCAGAACCAGTGTGGGTCGGCGTCGGCCCGGGCGAGCAACGCCGCATAGTCCGGAAGGCGGTGCTCGCGTAGAAACGCGGTGAGCGTGGTGGCGTTCAGAACTTCGCGCGAGGCTTCCCAGACGAAGCGGTCATGCGGCATGTTTCGGGCACACGATTTGCAGGCTGTAAGTATCCCGCTCGATCGTACCTGCGCAGCCGTGTTGGTGCAGCGTTTCCTCGGCAAGGTGCGTATCGCAGGCGTTGTCGACCGCCTCCTGCGAAATTCCTTCCAGGACGACGATCCAGTTCGGCACGATCGTCGGGCGCCCGCGTCTTTCCGTCGTCACCACCGAGCTTACGGGTTTGTCGGTAACGCAGAGATGAGCGCCCACGATATCCGCCCGCTCGGCGATCCGCGGCAGTGCCTCGTCGATCAGATAGTGCTCCAACTTGTCCTCGCCGCCATCCCGTGGGTCGAAGCGCAACGTGAGCGCGTGTCCGCCGATCGCGTTACCCAGTGAACATTTCACGCGTGTCAATCCGCGTATGCTGTTTTTTATGAACGGGGTCGTGCGCCGGGTCAAGGTACTCGGATTTTCCACCTTGGTCATATATTCCTCGCCGACCAGCACCGAGATGTCTGCGATTTCATACAACATGAGAAAAGAACGTTCGGCGCGGGCGGCCAAATAACGCCGGCCGCGCAGGAAGCCGTTGAGTGCAACGGCGCCCGGCATATGCTCGCGATTGTGCCACTCGTAATACGCTGGCCGGTTCTCCGCCGCGACGTCGCTCCAGTTGATCATCACTGCTTGTCCCAAGAGCATCGTCGGACTCCCATGCTGTAGCGGCGTAGCAACCGCTTGTCCGAAGACTGCCTATTGCGCGGACGCGGTCGGAAAACGGTAGACCGCGAACACGATACCGCCCACCGGGTACGAAAACGGTCCGTGCAGTGTGTTCGGCGGGGCGTAGTGGAAATCGCCTTTTTTCAGAACCTTGCCCGCCACGTGCTGCTCGCCTTCGATCACGACCACGCAATGCGACGTGACGTGCTCGTGCTGCGGCTCGACGTAGCCCGGCGGAAACTTGACCAGCGCCGCGACCTGACCGCGCTGGTCGTCGCGCATCAGGACCTTGATCCGCAGGTTGGGGTGGATTTTGTGCGCCCCGGTGGGCAGTTGAAAGAGTGTGACATTGTCGTCCCACTCGATATCATTGGCGTTGATGGCGAGAAACGGCACGTCTTGCAGCATGGTGGATCTCCGCTGGACTATTTGAGGTTGTCAGTAATTATTGCACATCCTACACTCGCTATCTCAACCACATTCGTCTTAATGGGAGACTGGCAATGACCACTAAAGGATTCTCGGTCCAACATGCGCGCGATGCGCACTTCGAGCCCGGCCTGCGCCCGTATCTGGAATACCGCTACCTCGGCATCAAGGAGGCCACCGAGGGGCGCGTCGTGGCGTGGCACCTGCGCAAGGTTCCCGGCGTGCCTTTCCCGGAAGGAAAGCCCCACCTGCACCGCACCAGTCTGCAATTCGTTTACGTGCTCAAGGGCTGGATCGATTTCGAGTATGAAGGGCAGGGCAGGGTGCGGCTCGAAGCGGGATCGTGCGCGCATCAGCCGCCGTCCATCCGCCATCGCGAACTCGCATGCAGCGAAGACCTGGAAATACTCGAAGTTGTGATGCCGGCTGATTACAAAACTGAGGAAGTCGCATCGGTCGATGATTGAGCGCGCGGCCAAAAAAATGGGAGAGTTCGATGAAAAGCCTAACCATGAAGATAGTGTTCCTGCTGACCGGAGCAGTGTGCGCGTCAACCTCGAGTCTCGCAGCGGAGCAGGCTTATCCCACCAAACCCATCCGCGTGCTCGTCCCGTTCGCGCCGGGAGGCGGCGCCGACCTGATCGCGCGGCTGGTGGCGCCACGGCTGTCCGAACGCTTCGGGCAACCGGTCGTCGTCGACAATCGGCCCACTGCGTCGGGCACCCTGGCGACGGAGCTTGCGGCGCGGGCAACCCCGGACGGCCATACGCTGCTCGTTCCGACCAGCAACCACATTGCCAATCCTTCGCTCTTCAAGCTCAATTTCGACACGATCAACGATTTTGCGCCGATTACGCTCGCCGTCATCTCGCCTCTGGTGCTGGTGGTGCATCCATCGCTGCCGGTGAGCACCGTGCAGGAATTCATCGCGCATGCGAAGTCCAATCCGGGCAAATTGAATTACGGCGCGGCAGGCGCCGGCGGCCCGCCGCATCTCGCCGGTGAGCTGCTCAAGTCGATGGCCGGGATCAGGATGACGCCGATCATGTATAAAGGGATCGGGCCCGCCGTGATTGCGGCGCTCGGCAACGAGGTTCAGGCCACCTTCGTGAACATCTTCGTGATCCAGCCGCATGTGCGTGGCGGACGTTTGCGCGCGCTGGGAATTACGGGTCTCAAGCGCTCTGACGCCGCGCCGGACTGGCCCACGATTGCGGAATCGGGACTGCCCGGCTATGAAGCGAGCATCTGGTTCGGCTTCCTCGCACCCGCGAAAACTCCCAAGCCGGTGATCGCGCGCCTGCATCAGGAGATCACGTCCATACTCAAGCTGCCGGAAGCGCGGCAGACGATCGTGGCGCAGGGCGGCGATCCGGTCGCGAGCACTCCGGCCGAGTTCGACCGGGTGATACGCGAGGACATCGAGCGCATCGCAAAACTCGTCAAAACCGCCGGCATACGCGCGGACTGAATTCGCCGCCGAGGCCGTACGAGCTGTCCGGGACGTGTGTTTGACCTATATCAAACCGCCTGTTATCAAACTGTCCTAGCTTCACGTATTTTCCTGCCATGCATCGATAGGAGATCTGAGCAATGCTGAAACTCCAGGGCGTCATCGACATCCACACCCACCCCTTCACGGAGGAGACTATCAAGGGGCAGGGCCTTTCGTACACCGAAGCGCACGATTACTTCGCCAAAAGCCCCAAGTCTCCGCACCATGAGAGCTGGTACATCCGGCGCGAGACCAAGTCGATAGACAAGACCGCGGCCGAACTGAAAGAGGACGGGATCGTCGATCTGGCGGTGGTCGTCAACATGAACGCGTGCAATACCTGGGCTTCCTGCCTGCCCAACGAGTACATCGCCAAGTACTGCAAACAGCACGAGGGTTTCTATCTGGGTTATGCCGGCATCGACCCGGGCATGGACAAGAAGGGCGCGCTGCGGGAACTCGACCGCTGCGTCAAGGATTACGGGATCGTGGGCCTCAAGTTTCATCCGGCCTATCAGAATTTTTTCCCCAACGACCATGAGCGCGCCTATCCGCTCTACGAGAAGTGCGTGGAGTACGGTCTCCCGGTCCTGTTTCACACCGGCACCACGCGCATGACCCGTTGCACCATCCGCACCTGCCGGCCCGAGTTCCTCGATGAAGTTGCGACCGATTTCCCGGACCTGCGCATCATCATGAGTCACTACGGCTGGCCCTGGACCGAGGAGGCGCTCGCCGTGATCACGCGCCACGAGCACGTCTGGCTCGATCTTTCCGGCTGGATGCCGACCTACATCTTCGCCCACCAGCCTTGCGTCTTTCATTACATGAATTCGGTCGTGCCCGAGAAGTTCGTTTACGGTTCCGATTTTCCGGCGCTCACTCCGAAAGACTGGATCGATGATTTCTCGCAGTACTTCGAGAAAGGTCTCGAGTGGGGCGGCAAGAAACGCAACTTCCGGCACGAGAATCTGGCGAAGTTTTTCCGGCTGAACGCGATCAAGGCGATGAATCTGGAGAAACTGCGGCCCGAGCTCGTGAACCGGACCCAGTTCAAGGTATTGCAGGCGTGACCACCGGGATAAAACCCGTCCTCTCGATGCGGGAAGCCGTCGCGCGTTACGTGCCCGACGGCCAGGAACTGCTGATCGGCGGATTCGCCTTCAGCGATCCCACCGCGCTCGCGCACGAACTGATCCGGCAGCAGCGCAAGCGGCTTTTCGTCATGAAAACATCCGGCGGCGTGCTGGTCGACCAACTGGTCGGCGCCGGCTGCGTGGAGCGGCTGCTCTCCTGCCACGTCTGGAATTCGGTGGGACCGGTGGCGGCCCACTGTTTCCGCCGCGCGTTGGAGCGCGGCAAACCCAACACTATCCAGATCGAAGAGTTGAGCTACGGCTCCTTCACGATGTCGCTCTTCGCCGGCGCCTGCGACCTGCCGTTCATGCCGACCACGCCGGTGCAGGGTACGGGCCACTTCACGCAGCGCACTTTCATGCCGCAAAAATTCGGCGTGGTCGAAAACCCGTTCGGCGGCGGTCCGGTGTGCGTCGTGCCGCCGCTCAAGCCCGCGCTGGGCATCTTTCACGTCCAGCGCGTCGACCAGTTTGGCAACGCGCAAATGTTCGGTCCGACGGGTGAGATGCGTTATGCGATGGCCGCCTGCAAGAAACTGATCGTCATCGCCGAGGAGTTGGTGGACACCGAAGTGATACGCGAGCGCCCCGAAGCAACCGTAGCACCCGGATTCATGGTGGAAGCGGTGGTGATCGAACCCTGGGCCGCGCACCCGACCGATGCTTACGGCTACTACTACCGCGATCTTCCCCACCATGCACTCTACGGCGAAATGACGAAGACCGAAGACGGATTCCGGCGCTACGTCGATGAGTGGATCGTCGCGACCGGCAATCACGCCGGTTTCATCGCGAAGCTCGGCAAGGAGCGGATATCGGAACTGCAGATCCGCAAGGAAGGGTGGTGACCGTGAGTGCCACTCGCTTCGAACAAATGTTTCTGACCGGTGCGCGCTGCATCAAGGATGGCGCGGTGCTCTTCGTCGGGTTTCACTGGCCGATGCTGATGGCGCGCATCGCGCGCCGCCTGCACGCGCCGAATATCGTGATCGTCTACGAGAACGGCATCGTCGAGGATCGCTTGACTCCGATCCTGCCGACTTCTCCGTGCGATCTGGTCTCGGCCGAACAGGCGACCACCTGTGCCGGCAGTCTGGAGACGTTGTTCATGTGGCTCGCCTCGGGACGCGTCGAAATGACGCTGGTGGAAGCGGCCATCGTCGACCGCTACGGCAACATCAACACCACGGCAGTCGGTCCCTACCTGCAGCCCAAAGTCCGACTGCCGGGCTCGGGCGGCGGAACCGAGCTCTCGAGCCTGGGGCGTGACCTGTTGCTGGTGAGTGCCAGCGTCAACTCGCGCAGCTACCCCGAGCGTGTCGATTACATCACCAGTCCCGGCTATCTGGGAGGAGGCGACGAGCGCGAGCGCCTGGGCTATAAGCCGGGCACCGGTCCCAAGACCCTGGTCAATCCGCTCGGTCTCTTCAAGTACGACGCCAATGGCGAGATGTATGCGGCCGGCCTGCATGCGGGGATCACACCCGCGGAAGTGCAATCCATTTTCGTCTGGCCCATCAAAGTGGCGGCGGACTATACCGCTTTGCCCGAGCCCACCGCCGCGGAACTGGCCATCATCCGCGAGGAATTGGCGCACGCCAAGAAGCGCTACTACCTGATGCCCGAGGACTGAGTCGTGCCGAGCCGGGCCCTCGACGGAATCCGCGTGCTTGATTTCACGCGCGTGCTGGCGGGCCCTTACTGCACGATGGTGCTGGGGGACCTGGGTGCCGACATCATCAAGGTCGAGCGCGACGGCGTGGGCGACGATCTGCGGCAATGGGGACCGCCCTTCATGCCCGACGGCGAGAGCACCTACTTTCTGTCGGTCAATCGCAACAAGCGCAGCGTCGTCCTCGATCTGAAAAATGCAGCCGGGCGTGATCTCGCGCTCAAACTTGCACGGCAGAGCGACGTGGTGCTGGAAAATTTCCGGCCCGGCGTAATGGAATCTCTCGGCATGGGTTACGAGCAGTTGCGGGAAATCAATCCCCGGCTCATCTATTGCTCGATTTCAGGTTACGGCAGTACCGGTCCGCTCGCGGAGCGGCCGGGCTACGACGTCATCATGCAGGGGATGGGCGGGCTCATGAGCGTCACCGGAGAACCGCAAGGCACGCCGATGCGGGTGGGTGTTGCCATCGTCGATGTGGTGACGGGTATCTATTCAGGTGTCGCGATTCTTGGCGCGCTGCAGTCGCGCAACCGCTCGGGTCTCGGCCAGCGCGTGGATCTCTCGCTGCTCGAAACATGCCTCGCGATTATGCCTAACCTGACCGCGGGATATCTGCTGGCCGGCGCGAAGCCTGACCGGCTGGGCAATGGGCACCCCAACGCGGTTCCCTACAAGGTCTTTGCGACCCGCGACGGGAATATCACGCTGGCCGTGGGCAACGACGATCATTGGCGGCGGTTGTGCGAGGCTGTCGGTCATTCCGAGCTCGCGCGCGACCCGCGCTACGCGGAAAATCACGCCCGTATTGCGCGCCGCGAAGAAGTCGAGGCGCTGGTGTCCGGCTGGTTCGCGCAGAAGCGCACCGACGAGTGGATGGAGCTGCTGCCGAAAATGGAGGTGCCGAGCGGGCCGGTTTACACCATCGACCGCGTGCTTGGCGATGCGCAGATCGAGGCCCTTGGAATTCTGAAAACGATCACGCATCCCACCAGCGGCCCGCTGCGCGTGGTCGGGGCTCCATTTCATCTGTCGACAGACGACACGGAACCGTATCGTCCGCCGCCGCGGCTCGGCGAGCACACCGGCGACGTGCTGAAGGAATTGCTCGCGGTCAGTGATGCAGAATTGCGGGAGCTGCGGCAAGCGGGCGCATTCGGCAAGGTAGCGGCGTAAGTATTTTTCAGGAGGAAGCAAACATGATTGCAAAATCGTTAGTGACTGCATCACTGCTCGCATTGGCTGCGACGGCAATTGCGCAGGAATCATTCCCGAGCCGGCCGATTACCATGATCATACCGTTCCCGCCGGGCGGCTTCGTCGATCTCACGGGGCGCCCGCTTGCCGCGGCGATGGAAAAAATCGTCGGCCAGGCGGTCGCGATTTCGAACCGCGGCGGGGCCGTCGGTGCAATCGGCACCACGGCGGCAGCCAATTCCAAACCCGACGGCTACACCGTGCTGACGACCGCATCGACCATTTCGATGGTTCCGGAAGCGGACAAGCTGTTCGACCGCAAGCCCGCGTACACGATAGACCAACTCGCACCGATCGCGCTGATCTGGACGGATCCTGTCTACCTGGTCGTGCTCAGCGAAAGTCCGTGGAAATCGGTCAAGGAGTTGGTCGCGGACGCCAGGCAGCGCCCGATGTCGTTTTCTTCGTCGGGACTCTACGGTGCGCTGCACATTCCGACCGAAATGTTCCTGCAGGCGGCAAAGATCAAGATGCGCCACTTGCCGACCGCCGGCGGTGGCCCCTCGCTGACCCAGTTGCTCGGCGGGCACGTCGATATGTCCACGGGCGGCCCGGCAGCGCTCACCTCTCATATCAAGGCGGGCAAGTTGCGCGGGCTCGCGGGCTGGGGCGCGAAGCGGCACGCGTTGCTGCCGGACGTTCCGACGTTCATGGAATTGGGCTATAACATCGAGTACTACGTCTGGGTCGGAGTGTTCGTCCCGGCCGGCACACCGGACGCAGCGGTCAAAGTGTTACGCGATGCGACGCGCAAAGCAGTCGAGGACTCCGACTTCAAGGCGGTTATGGCCAAGCTCAACACCCCGATCTATTACCTCGATGCGCCGGATTTCCAGAAGTTCTGGGCCCGCGATGCGAAGCGGATAGCCGAGGTAATTAAAGTCATAGGCCGCGTCGAAGATAAGAAATAATCGCGGCTAAGTGGCACAGTCCTGAAACTGCGCCAGCAGCCGCTCGCGGTCGAAGTCCTGGCCCAAAAACACGGCGCGGCAGGAGCGCGACTGTTCTCCCCAGCTTGCGCCCTGATCCAGCACGTTGCGGCCGCCCACGCGATGGAAGATCACGCGGCGGCTGATCCCGTAAACGGCGACGGTGCCCTTGGCGCGGAATACGCCGTCGGGCAGTGCCTGCAGAAACCGGTCGAAGCGGTCGTAGTCCAGTTCGATATCGGCGGCGAAAGAGACCGAGAGCACAGCGCCGTGGTCAACGTGATCGTGATGGTGGTGTGCTGCAACCGTGGCGAACTTATGCGCATCGATATCGAGTAATAGCTCGGCGGGCACGTCCCCGTTGATCGAGGGCAGCACCCGGGCGTCCCCGTTGATTTCGGCCAGGCGCGCCCGGATACGATCCACGTCGTCGGGAGTAACCAGGTCGAGTTTGTTCATCACCAGCAGATCGGCGCAGCGGATCTGTTCCGCGGGCGCCTCGTTACTCTCCAGGCAAGGTTCGAGATTCGCGCTGTCCACCACCGTGACGACCGCGTCGAGCCGGAAACTTTCCTCCAGTTCAGGCACGAGAAACGTCTGGGCCACGGCGAACGGCTCGGCGAGACCGGAAGTTTCCACGATCACATAGTCGAATTCGCGGCCGCTGGTCAGCAGGTTCCGCGCCGCGTCGAGCAGATCGCCGCGGATGGTGCAGCAGAGGCAGCCGCCGGAGAGTTCGACCACATCGCCGGACTGGCCGATGACCAGGTCCTTGTCGATGTTCACATCGCCGAAATCGTTGATCATGACGGCGATGCGCAGGCCATGATCGGCCTTCAGCAACTGATTGAGCAGCGTGGTCTTGCCGCTGCCCAGAAAACCGCTCAGGATGGTGACAGGCCGCTTCATGATTTCGATTAGGGTCTTTCCAACCGCCGTTGCGGCGTAACTTACCGTAAAATCATGGCCGCGCCAACTTTCGGCGCTGCGGTCGCGCTTTGCAACCGCCGTCGTTGAATTCCGGAGGAAGACATGCCGCACGTCACCAGGACTCATCGCTTCGGTTTGCTGACGCCGTCGTCCAATTCGACGCAGGAACCGGAATTCTCGGAGGTGCTGCCGCGCACCGTGTCACTGCATACCGGCCGCCTGGCTTTTACGAATATCGACGCGGACACGTTGGTCCGGTGCATCGAGGAACTCGCGCAGGAAAGCCGCAAGCTCGCCGACGCCGAGGTCGGCGTGATCGTGTTTGCGGCGACGGCTCCTTCCCTGACCAAAGGCAAGGGTTACGACCGCGAACTGATCAAACGCATGGAAGATGCCTCGGGCAAGCCCGCCACGACTGCTTCGACCGCATTTATCGAGGCGCTCACGTTCCTCGGCATTCGCAGGATCGCCATCGCGGCCCCGTGGAGCGAGACCGTGAACAAGACCGTGGTGAGCTTCATGGAAGCGAACGGCTTCGAGGTCGTGAATTGTGGCGTGATGGGGTTCGTGCGCAACACCGAGCTCGGCCGCGCCGACCCGCAGACCGCCTATGAACTGGGCCGCAGCGTCGACCGGCCGAATGCGGATGCCGTCATCATGCCGGGCGGCAACTGGCCGACGATGAGCATCGTCGAGCGGCTCGAGCGCGAACTCGGCAAGCCCGTTCTGACGAACAACGCCGCAAGTATCTGGGCGGGACTGCGCAGACTCAAGTGTCATGACAGCATCGCCGGCTACGGCCGATTGCTGCGCGACCATCTGGGCGACGAAACGAGGAGCGGATGATGATCGGACTATCCCAGCGCGATTCTGCGGTGTCGACGAGCAACGTCAAGGCCGCGCCCGATCAAGTGCTGGCCGACATCGCGGATTATGTTCTGAACTACCAGGTCGCGGACGAACGCTCGTTCGATACCGCGCGCCTGTGCGTGACCGACAGTCTCGCGTGCGCGCTCGACGCTTTGGACATCCCGGCGTGCGCGAGCCTGCTGGGACCGCTGGTGGCGGGTACGGTCGTGCCCAACGGGGCGCGGGTGCCGGGAACGCGTTACGAACTCGACCCGGCCACTGCCGCGTTCAACTTCGGCGCGATGATCCGCTGGTCCGATCTCAACGACTCGTTCACGGCGGCGACCGGCGGCCATCCCTCGGACAATCTCGGCGGCATCCTCATGCTCGCCGACCACCTGAGCCGCAGCCGTGCCGCAGCCGCGGGCAAACCGCTCGTGATGCGCGAGGTGCTCGAGGCGCTCGCGATGGCCTACGAAATCCAGGGCTGCATCGCGATCGAAAACGATTTCTTTCACCAGGGCAGCGACCACAATCTGCTGATCCGGGTCGCCACTACCGCGGTGCTGGCCCGCATGCTCGGCGGCACGCGCGATCAAATCATCAACGCGGTCTCCAACGCCTGGGTCGACACCAGCCTGGTCGCCTATCGTTACGCGCCGAATGCCGGCTCGCGCAAGAACTGGGCTTGCGGCGCCGCCAGCGCCGAGGCGGTGCGTCTCGCCATGATGGCGCTCAGAGGCGCGCAGGGGTATCCGTGGATACTGACCGCGAAGCAGTTCGGATTCTATGCGGCGCGTTTCGGCGGCAAGCCGTTCGGATTGCCGCAGCCCTATGCCGAATACGTGATCCAGAACTCGATGTTCAAGTTCGTGACCGCCGGCATGCACAGCCAGTCCGCGGTCGAATGCTCGTTCCGCCTGCACCCGCTCGTGAAAGACCGCATCGGCGAGATCGCGCGCGTCGAGATGCACGGTCACGCGCCGCTGATCGACATCATGGACAAGTCGGGTCCGCTGCGCAACGCGGACGACCGCGATCATTGCGTGCAGTACGTCGTCGCGGTCGGCCTCATCTTCGGCAAGCTCGGTCCGCATGAGCTCGAGGATGATTTCGCCGCCGACCCGCGCATCGACGAGTTGCGCGGCATGATGGTCGTCAACGAAGACCCACGCTACACCAGGGATTTTTACGACCCGGCCAAGCGCTCGAGCGCGAATGCGGTACAGGTGTGGTTCAAGGACGGCTCGAGCACGCCGAAGATGGCAGAGGACTATCCGATCGGGCATCAGCGCCGGCGCGCCGAGGCGTTGCCGCTGCTGCGGGCGAAGTTCGAGGCCGCGCTGGCGCGCAGATTTCCTGCAAAACAGAGCGACGCGATTTTGCGGGCGTGCGAAAACGGCGCGCAACTCGATCGCATGCCGGTGCACGAGTTCGTCGCTATGTTCGTCGCAACGGCGTAGAAAAACACCAACAACCACCAATCACGGGTATTATGCGCACCCATTTGAAATTGGCGTTCATGTTCGCGCTCACGATCGCGGCTGCGGGCGCAGCCCTGGCGCAGTCGTATCCGCGCAAGGCCGTGCGCATCGTCATCGCTTTCACCGCGGGCGGGGGTGCCGATACGGTGGCCCGCGTGCTCGCGCGCAAGATGAGCGAATCGACCGGCCAGCAATTCGTCATCGACAATCGGCCGGGGGCGGGCGGCAATATCGCGTTCGAAATCGTGGCGAAGGCGGAGCCCGACGGCTATACCATCATGAACAGCACGACCGGCGTCGTCGTGAACCCAGCGCTCTACAAGAAGGTGCCGTACCGGATCGAAGATTTCGCC
>Ga0080064_1006245_pt1 | contig 13059 bp, 14 predicted proteins | sample Subgrocontami54m_FD_69260 | JGI IMG/M metagenome (GOLD analysis project Ga0080064, IMG submission 69260) | Subsurface groundwater microbial communities from S. Glens Falls, New York, USA - GMW46 contaminated, 5.4 m (SPADES assembly) (version 2) ...
CGGCCGGGTGATGCCGCCCGCGTCAAGCAGGCCATCGCCGCCGTTGTACAGGTGGCGCACGCCGCCGGCGCCACCGTCAAGGTGATCCTCGAAACCGCCCTGCTCGATGACAACCAGAAGGCCCTCGCCTGCACCCTCTCCAAACTCGCCGGTGCCGACTTTGTGAAAACCTCCACCGGATTTGCCGCGCACGGAGCCACCGTAAAGGACGTCGCACTCATGCGCCTCGTCGTCGGCCCCGGCATGGGCGTCAAGGCTTCCGGCGGCATTCGCACCCTCGACGACGTCAAGAACATGGCGGCCGCGGGCGCCACTCGTATCGGGGCCAGCGCCAGCGTCAAGATCATTGAGGCCACCAGCCGCTAGGGATTTTATCGGATGCCAACCAGTAAATCTCCCACACGGTTCAAAGACCGCGCAGACCTGCTCGACTTTCTCCTCGAGGTCACCGGCTCGATTGCCACCACGCTCGACCTCGACCATCTACTCGCCCACATCGCCCAAATCGTTAAGCAGGTTCTCCCCTTTGACCTGTTTGCCATCCTGCTCTACTCGGAAAAGAAGAAGGGACTCACCATCCGCTACTCCATCGGGCACAATCCGGAGATGGTGCGCGACCTGGTCATCTCCCTCGACGAAGGCATCACCGGTTTGGCCGCCTCCGGGCGGTTGCCCATCGTCGCCGGCGACGTCCGCAAACATCCACAATATCTTGCCGTCGTCGACGCTGTCCGTACGGAGATGGCCATCCCCATGATTGCGCGCGGGCGCCTTGTTGGCGTCATTGACATGCAATCCACTCAGCTCAATGCGTATTCCACAGAGGACAGCGCGCTGCTCCAGTTGATCGCCTCGCGTGTGGCCAACTTCATCGTCAATGCGCGGCTCTACCGCCGAGTCGAGCACAACAACCGCACACTACGCACCCTCGCCCACGTTTCGCGCGAGTTCTCCTCCATCCTCGATCTCGATGAGTTGCTCAACAAAGTCGCCACCACCGTTCGCGGCCTCATCAACTACGACGCCTTCAGCATCCTCATCGCCGACGAAGGCAATCAGGTGCTGCGCCACCGCTTCAGCCTCCGTTTCGACGAGCTTGTCCAGAACGACCATATCCCCTTTGGCAAGGGCATCACGGGCGCGGCCGCCCAAAACCGCACCCCGATGCGTGTCGAGGACACTCACGAAGACCCGCGCTACATTGAGCTCAACCCCGGCACCCGTTCCGAAATCGCCATCCCGCTGCTGGCGCCGGACCGCCTGCTCGGCATCATGGATCTGGAAAGCCAGCGTGTCGGCTTCTTCACCGAGGACCATCTGCAAACCCTCAGCCTGCTGGCCCCCCTCGTTGCCGGTGCCGTCGAAAACGCCCGCCTCTACGAGGAACTGGCCGGTAGCAAGAAACGAATGGAGGCTGACCTCGACGCAGCCCGCAGCCTGCAGACCGCTCTGCTCCCCAAGGAAGATCCCCAGATCCCCGGCCTCCAAATCGGCATCGGGTTCCGCCCCGCCCACGAAATCTCCGGCGACGTCTTCGATTTTTTTGAGCACAGCGACGACCACGCCATCATCAGCATTGGCGATGTCAGCGGCAAGAGCGCCGCCGCGGCCCTCTATGGCGCCATGGTCACCGGCCTTCTCCGCACCCTGGCCCCGCGCCGCCGCAGTCCGGCCGCCCTCATGCAGACTCTCAATGAGTCCCTCATGGAGCGCAAAGTCGAGGGCCGCTATCTCACCCTCGTCGTTTCCCAGTGGCAGCCCAGCAGCGGTTTGCTCACCATCACCAATGCCGCCGCTATTCCTCCAATGATCTGCCGCGGCCGGCAGATCATCGTCCCGCCGCTGGAAGGTTTCCCGCTTGGTCTCTTCGCGGACCGTAAGTATGACGAGTTCCCCTTTCAAACGGAACCGGGCGACGTCATTCTCTTTTACTCCGACGGCATCGCGGACCAACACAATCCCGCCGGCCTCGAGTACGGCCTCCTGCGCCTCGCCCCCCTCCTTCGCAAAGTTCGCAAACTGCCCGCCCAGCAGATCGTGGACGCCATCTTTGCCGACTTCGACAAGTTCCGCGCCGGCCACAAGATCTTCGACGACCAGACGGTGGTCGTGCTCAAGGTGCAAGGAAAGTGAGACATCGATTGTGTTAGGGGAAACCTATTCCTATCAAGACCAGACCCTGTACTGTGAGCAGGTCGCGCTGGAGGACATTGCCTCGCGCGCCGGTACGCCCTGCTATGTCTACTCGGCCCGCAGCATTCTGGATCGCTTCGCCTCCTATCAGGACGCCTTCGGCCAGACTCCGCACTCCATCTGCTATGCCGTCAAAGCCAATAGCACGCTCGAAATCCTCCGCATCCTCGCCCGCGCCGGAGCCGGTTTCGATGTCGTCTCTGGCGGGGAACTGTTCCGCGTCCTCAAGGCCGGCGGCAACGCATCCAAGGTCGTCTTTTCCGGTGTCGGCAAAACGGCTCAGGAAATCGAGTATGCCGTCGAGCAGGACATCCACTGCTTTAATTGCGAATCGGAGGCCGAACTCTCGCTCATCAACTCCATTGCCGCACGCCATCGCAGGATCGCCCGCGTCGCCTTCCGCGTGAACCCCGACATCGACGCCGCCACTCATCCATACATTTCCACCGGTCTCCGCCAGCACAAGTTCGGCATCGACATCGCCGAAGCCGGCCAGTTCTACGAGCGCGCCTCCAAACTTTCCAATATCGCCGCCGAAACGCTGTCCTGCCACATCGGCTCCCAACTCCTTGATACCGCACCCATCCTCAAAGCCGTGGATCGCATGCTCGCCCTGGTGGAGAGCCTTCGCGCCGCAGGGGCCCCCATCCACCACCTCGACCTCGGCGGAGGACTAGGCGTGGCTTATCAAGAGTCGGAAACAGCTCCGCTCATCCCAGGCTTTATTCAACAGGTCTGTGATCGCGCCAAATCCCATCACCTGGTGCTGCACATCGAACCGGGCCGCTCCATCGTTGGCGCTTCCGGCGTCCTGCTCACCCGTGTCCTCTACCGCAAATCAAATGCCGACAAGGAGTTCATCATCGTCGATGCGGCCATGAATGATCTCTTGCGCCCGGCCCTTTACAAAGCCCATCACGACATCGTGCCGCTGCGCAAATCTCCGCACCTGGGCGAAATAGTCGCTGATGTCGTCGGTCCGGTCTGCGAATCGGGAGACTTTCTGGCGCTCAATCGCCGCATGGCAAACTCCATGCCCGGTGACCTGCTCGCCGTTTGCACTGCCGGAGCTTACGGCTTTGTCCTCGCCTCCAACTACAACACCAGGCCCCGGCCGCCCGAAGTGCTGGTGGAGGGCGATCAATGGCGCATCATCCGCCAGCGCGAAACCTACGACGATCTCATCAAGGAGGAACTCTGATGTTCAGGCAACTCACTCTTCTGGCGCTCGCCGCCACTGTTCTCACCGCTCAAAGTCCGAAGGGTTGGACCAAAGGCAAAGGCTACGGTTGGGTCTATGGTCCTGGCGACGAGGTCGGCGCGCTCAACGCCGTCACCGCCCCCGCGCAGGTGATGGCCGCCACGCGCACCATCAAGACCGGCAAGATCTATGACCTCGGCGTACCGCTCGATCACACTTCCTACAAATGGCCGGGCCATTCACCCACCTCCATCATCAGCTACCGCAGCCCCTTTGGAGTCAAAACGCAAAAGGATGTCGCCGCCTTCGCCAACCATCCCAAAGGCCTCGCCTGGCACAGCTGCGCCTTGTTCATTTCCGACAACCTGGGCACCCAGATCGATGGTCTCGGCCATATCACGACCGGACCCGACGACCACTGGTACAACGGCTTCAAGGAGAAAGATCACGGCGGCAACTTCGGCATCCGCAAGGCCGGAGCAGACACCATCCCGCCCATCGTCGCCAAGGCCATCCTCATCGACGTGGCCGCCTGGAAAGGCGTTGACGCCCTTCCCTCGAATTTCGCCATCACTTCCATCGAACTGAAAGCCGCCCTTGCCAGGCAGAAGATGGATGTCGAACCCGGCGACATCGTCCTGATCCGCACCGGAACCCTTCGCTACTGGGGAGCCTCCGGAGCCGATCACGCCAAGCTCGCCCAACACGATTCAGCCGGGCTCACTTTGGAAGGCGCAAAGTGGTTAGTCGAACAAAAGGGAGCCGTCATGATCGGCTCCGACACCAGCGGCCTCGAAGTAGGCAAGGATCCCAAGATCGGCTACGCCAACGCCGTCCACGAGTACCTGCTCGTCGAGCAGGGTGTCCACATCGCCGAGTTCCACAACCTGGAAGCCCTCTCCCGTGACCAGGTCCACCGCTTCGTCTACATGGCCACCACCAACCGCCTCATCGGCGCTGTCGCGGGCACCGCCATGCGGCCTGTTGCTGTTCAATAAGGCTGGCCACAGAAGATCACGGGTGGCCCGAGAGCGCTGGATTGGACTCGGGTTCTCTTTGATCCTCGATGATCAACTGCGGGGGAGCGGTGTCGGTGGAGCGCTGATAGGCGTCGCGGAACTCTTCCCCCAAGTCGCGAAACGCTTCTTCTAAAATTCTCAGGTAACTGCCGCGGATCGCCGCCTGATGCGGCGATTCCACCTGCTCCATCACGTACTCCGGCCGGGCCACGTACAGATAGGCGTCTCCCTTTTCCAACCTCACTCCTCGAAGTTGATCATTGATTCGATGACGGCTGTAGATCCACTCCCGCCCATCGAACCGTTCCAGTTCATCATTGTCCACGAGGAACAAGGTTCCGTTCAGCAGGCTGCCCGCATGCGGTCTAACATTCAAATACAGGATATTGTCCGGGTACACTCTGCCGGCCGGCGAGTCAAAAAAGTAAGCGCGGTTCGGCATGCTTATGTCCCAGCCGCGCCGCCATCCCTCCACCTGGCAGTTCAGAAATGGCCCTTCGTAGCGCCGCCCTAGCGTGCGTTCGAGGCTCGAGATGGAGCAAAGCGATCCATAGCCGAAGAGTGCCGTTTGTCCTTCTCGCGCCCGCATCACCAGTTCGCTCATTGGCCCTGACCCGCCACTTCCACTTTAGACGCTGGTTCGGCAACGTCCCAAACCACATCGATTACTCCGTCCATGATGTTGTTCAACTCCCACTGGTAGGACCCGCTGGCGCCAGTAGCCTGGCTCGCTTTCCCGTTCTGGCGCACCCGCTGCTTGCACACCTCCCCGCAAGATCCCGGATCGAAGGGATGGTGAAACAGCAAAGGTTCCTTGCTCACCAGCCAGCCTGCCTTCACGTAGGCGCTCAGGTCCAGCCCCACAGTGATTTTCTGATATTGCCGGTCTGGCTTTAAGTGGAAGTGGATGTCGCGGCTGCCGGCATTGAAACCCTTGTATATGTCGGCATCGAATGTGTAGGTCTGTCCCGCCTTCGGCTTGAACTCAAACACGCACTTGATTCCATGATCTTCCCACGCCCCCTTGTCGTCCGAATGCGCCTCGTTCTTCACGTTGCCCTGCCCAAAAACGTAGCCGTCCGGACGCCGGGTACCATACCCCATTGCAAATGCCTCCGTGCGGCGGTTCTGCGGTGAAAACTCCGCAATCCGGGATAAATGGGCGACATTGTCCGTAGTCACGTTTCTCTTGGTGGTCCCATGCTCGCAGACGATCTCCTGAGGTGGAATTCGCGGTTCCACCTTGAGGTCCATGCCGTAATGAACAAGTTGAAAAAACGCCTTGTGCCCGGGTGGCTCCATGATCGCCTTCGTCAACTTGGAATAGTTGTCAACGCTCAGTTTGGGATCCAGGACTCCAAAATGATCGCCGTCAAGAGGCACGCACTCTTCAAAGTCACCTTTCGCGGAAGCCTCGAGAACCACTTTGTCGTTCATTCCCCAACAGGCCACCACTGGAATGGGTGCTTGGGTGGCTGAGTAGCCTGGGGCATCAACGATGTTCTTTTGAATCTTCTTCCGCAGGTCGCTGATTTCTTCGTTCATCGCCCTCAAGACCCGCTCCTGGGGGCTCGCCGAAATGTAGGACACTAGACGCCGGAAAACGCTGCCAATCGTGGACCCAAAATTAGGTGTGGCGATCAGGATCACATGGTGCACTCGGCGCAGATCTTCGCCCTTGCGGTCTTCCATCTGAGTGGCCAGGTAGCTTTGAATTACCAGTCCCCCCAGGCTGTGGCCAATCAGGATAACCTTTTCATAAGACTTGTGCTTCGGCAAGCTAAGATGCGAGCCTAAATCCTCGCCCACTTCGCGAAGCCTTGGAATACGACGAAGTGGATTGAAATTGGTGAGCTTGCTGGAGTATTCGAACGTGTCGTCGAAGTCGAAGCCGGACAAGTTGGAGTCTTTCCGAAGCTTCTTGACCAGCGCCTTCCAGGTTTTTGGGGAACTCCTAAACCCGTGGACCAAAATAACCAATGATTTAGTCACAATTCAATTATCCATAGTCCCCACTGGTTGTCCATGCGCTCCTTATGCCCAACGTCATTATTTTCCAGCCGATCCACTCACTCTATTGCCCGGCCGACGGCCGCGCACGCTTGATGGTTCAGCCGTCGGCCTTGGTGGCCGGCCGGTCCACAGGCCGCCCGGTGAGCAGCGCCTCCACGGCCTCCCGCACCCAGGCGCGCTTCACTCGCGCCGGATTTACCGCATCGTCCCAGGCGCCCTGGTACCGCACCTGGCCCGCCTCATCCAGCACATATGCGGTCGGCGTCACCTGGGCCCCGAGCCGGTCCGAGGCTGCGTTGGCTTCGTCCTGGTAGACGGGAAACGGCAACCGGTTCGCTTCAGCGTTGGCTCGGATCTGAGCCGCCGTCTCGTTGCGGTTCGAGTTCACATGAACGAACCGGACTTGCTTGCCTTGATAGTCGTGATAGAGCGCGCCGAAGCGGTCGGCGTAGTCGTTCGCAATCGGGCATACCGCCGAGGTGAACACCACCACAGTTACTTTGCCGCGCAGCGAGTCAAAGCTGACAACGGATCCATCCGGTGCTCGCAGCGAGAGACCGGTTAGAGCCAGCAGCAGTCCGGTGCTGGCTGCCAGCGGGCTCACTTCTCGGCTTTTTCCTTGAGCGGTTCCAGTTGCAGATTCACACGGGCCTGCCTGCGGGAATCGAACACGCTCAGCGTCCGCGTTTCGCTCGACTTGCCTTTGTAGTCGGCATGGATCTCGTAGTCGACATTCGTGCTGACTCCATTGAAACGGTAAATCCCGTCTTTCTGGGTGATGTAGCTGCGGATCTTGAGCGACTTGGTGTCCTTGATTTTCACCACTGCCCCCTCCACCGCGGCCCCCGACTCATCGCTCACCACTCCGGCCACTGCCCGCATGTTCGGATCGGAGTCTTCCTTGCTACCCTGTTTGAAGAGCGGTGCGCCCTTCTCCGCCGGCCCTGGACTTTGCGAGGCCAGTGGCAAGGCAATCCCCAGGCACAGACCCGCTAGGAACATTCTCTTGGTCATGGTCATCGTTTCTCTCCTTCCGGCGGCGCCGCCTGGAGCAGGAATGCCAGCTCGACATTCTCTTCGCCGGCCAGCGTGACCGGCTTTTGTTCGCTCCGGAAGCCCGTAGCCCTTACAACTACAGTATAGTCGGCGGGACCGGCAGCCACGTGCAGCACAAACTCCCCACGCGCGTCTGTCAACGCTTTCCACTCCTGTTTCTTTTTGCCGGATCCGGTTGTGGTGACCACTACGGAGGCTCCGCGCAGCGCGAATCCCGGTTCCCGGAAGACGCTCCCCGATAGCAGCGCCCTGGCTTCTACTTTCTTGTCCCTGGCCGTGGCAAGCGGCGTCGCCAGGCCCAAACACGTGAGCAGGACAAGCAGGATTCTAGTAGTCCTCGTCCTCGTCCTCGTCGTCCTCATCTTCATCATCATCGTCGTCCAGGAAGTCGTCCTCGTCCTCTTCCTCGATCTCGTCCTCGGACTGTATGTCGAGCGGGTTGAGGCCGGCAACATGCAAGCTGGCGCCGCATTCATCGCAGCTCACCACGTCACCTTCGTCGAGTTCGTCTTCCTCAATATCCAGATTCCCGTCGCACTTGGGACAGCTGACCATATCAAACCCTCCAGGGATGAATATTTGTGGTGCTCAAACCTTTATACACAACTCCATACCAGATGCGAAATCCTATTTCTTAGCCATCTTTCGCCGCGTGGTCGGCGGGACAACCCCTTGCATTCGCAGGTAGGTAAACATCTGGCTGCGATGCGTCAGCTCATGCTCCTTGGTGAACAGCAGCATCTCCAGGCGCGTGATCTCCTGGCCGTCGAACCGTTTCATCATCTCCGCGTAGAAGCTGGCCGGCTTGGCCGCCAACGCGCCGCAATCGGCATCCACGCCCTTGGTCAGCTCCACGGCCAGATCGGCCGGCGTTAAAGTCTCGGGCAGGGCAGGGAAGTAGCGCTTCATCTTCTCTCTCGCGTCCGGGGCCGTAAGGTCGTTTTCGCCATCCAGCAGCATGCCGGCCAGGCCCCGCCCGGCAAACAAAATGTGCCGCGCCAGCTCCTCAAACGTCATCAGGTCCGGCGTGGCGCGATACTTCATTTGTCCCTCAGGCATATCCAGAACTGCCTGCGCGACATCGGCGCGTACCGCCTTCCAGGACTCCAGCACATGTTCGATTCGGATCATTAGTTTCATTCTTACCACATCAGCGCCAGCGGCGGGGCCCAAACTCCGCCGTCCGGTGAGCATGGAACGCATGTTTTAGAATGGCATTAGGTGGCAACTTGCACATTGGCGGAAGCGCGCGCGGTGGTGTTGAACAAGTTGGCGGCGGCGCGTCCGCACCCGCCTGTGGAGAACGTACCGCTTGGCTTGGCCGATGGACGCGTCCTGGCCGCCGATATTCTGTCGGATCGTGACAATCCACCCTTGGCGCGATCCATCCGTGACGGCTACGCCGTGCGCTCGCGGGACCTTCCCGGTGAGTTGGAGGTGATCGGCGAGGTGGCCGCCGGCGCCTACTTTGCCGGAAACGTAGGCGCGGGACAATGCGTCGAGATCATGACCGGCGCGCCGGTGCCCCCGGGTGTCGATGCCGTTGTGATGGTAGAGTACACATCGCGGGAAGGCGCTCGCATGAGGACTGACAAAACGCCGCGGCCGGGCGAGTTCATCAATCCGCAAGGCTCCGAGGCCAAGGCCGGCGGAACGGTGTTGCGCGCCGGCCGCCGGCTGGGCTTTGCCGAGATCGCCATGGCCGCCACGGTAGGCTGCACCCAGGTGCCTGTGTTTCGCCGCCCCAGCGTGGCCATCCTGTCGACCGGCAATGAGGTGGTGCCTGTCGAACAAACGCCGGAGCCGAACCAGGTGCGCAATTCAAACGCGTGGGCGCTTGCGGTGCAGGTACGGCGGGCCGGCGGCGAGCCGCACATGCTCCCGGTGGCGCCGGACGACTACCAGGACACCCGGCGTCTGGTGGAGCAGGGACTGAACCACGACCTGCTGCTTTTGTCCGGCGGAGTGTCGGCGGGCAAGTATGACTTGGTGGAGCGGGTTCTGGCCGATTGCGGCGCTGAGTTCTTCTTTGACCGCGTTTTGATTCAACCCGGCCAGCCGGTGGTATTCGGGCAAGCCAGAGGTAAGTTCTTCTTCGGGCTCCCCGGCAACCCCGCCTCCACAATGGTGACCTTCGAATTGTTTGGGCGCGCCGCGGTGGAACTGCTGGCTGGACAGACCGTCAGCATCCTCGCCACGCCGTTTGCCCAACTGACCCATGACTTCCGCCATAAGAAAGGACTCACCCGGTTTCTCCCGGCCCTGCTTACTGAAGATTGCCGGAAGGTGACGCCGGTGAGCTGGCAGGGGTCCAGCGACGTTCCGGCGTTGTCTCACGCCAATGCCTTTCTGGTGGCAGAGGCGGATCGCGAAGAATGGCTTGCCGGGGATTGGATACAGGTACTGCTCCGATGAAGAAGAATCTCTCACACTACGATGCCGCCGGACAGGCGCGGATGGTGGACGTCTCGGCCAAGCTGGCCGGCAAACGCACGGCCCGCGCCCACGCCTTTGTCCGCATCCGGCCTTCGGTCTTGAAGAAGCTGCCTATCAATCCGAAGGGCGATCCGCTGGAAGTGGCGCGCCTGGCCGGGATAATGGCCGCCAAGCGGACCTCGGAACTGATCCCGCTGTGTCATCCGCTGCCTTTGAGCCACGTCGATGTCGATGTGAAGGTGGAGAGCAAGGGTGTCCGGATCGTATCCACAGCCAGCACCACTGCCCAAACCGGCGTCGAAATGGAGGCGTTGACGGCCGCCGCCGTGGCCGCGCTCACTGTCTACGACATGACCAAGGCGCTGGATAAAGGCATCGTGATCACGGACCTTTGTCTGCTGGAGAAGACCGGCGGCAAGAGCGGTGACTACCGGCGAGGTAGCATTTGATGCGTTGCGCGGTGTTGACCATCAGTGACTCCAGCTTCCAGGGGCTTCGCGCGGACGCTTCCGGTCCGGCGGTGCGGGCGCGGCTGTTAGCCAAGGGCGGCAGCGTGGCCGTGATGGAGGTGCTGCCCGACGAGAAGCATCTAATCGCCGCGCGCCTCCTGGAGTTGTGCGCCTCCGGCGAGGTGGACGCCGTGTTCACCACCGGAGGCACAGGCGTGGCTTTGCGCGATGTGACACCCGAGGCGACGCGGCAGGTAGTGGAGCGGGAAGTCCCCGGACTGGCCGAGAAGATGCGCGCCGATGGCAGCAGGATCACGCCACTGGCGGCGCTCTCGCGCGGCCTCGCCGGAGTGCGGGGCCGCGTGCTGATCGTAAATCTGCCGGGCTCGCCCAAGGGCGCGGTGGAATCGCTGGATGCTATCTTGGATTTAGTGCCACACATAATTCAATTGCTCCATGGCAAGACGGACCATTCATGATGCAACGCCGAACATTTCTCCCGCTGCTCGCCGCGCCCTTACTCGCACAGGATGAGGCGGCGAAGCAGGTATTCCGGACTACGGTGAACGTGGTAGTGGCTCCGGTGACGGTGACCGACCGCGATGGCCGTCATGTGAGCGGTCTCGAAGGCAAGGACTTCACCCTGTTTGACAACACCAAGGCACAGGACATTAAAGTCGATGTCAGCTTTGTACCCATTTCGATGGTGGTGGCCGTGCAGTCCAACGATTCGGTGGAGATGACGTTGCCCGCCATCAAGAAGATCGGACCGTTGATCGAGGGACTGGTGACCGGATCACAGGGCGAGGCCGCAATTCTGGCTTTTGACCACCGCTTGCGCGTGATGCAGGAGTTCACCAACGACGGGCGCCTGTTAACCGCGGCGCTGGCCAAGATCAACGCCGGCAGCAGCACCAGTGCGATGATCGATTCCGTCTTTCAAGCCACGCGTATGCTGCGGGCGCGTCCGGCGGGGCACCGCAAGATCCTGTTGTTGATCACCGAAACAAGGGATGGCGGCAGTGAAGGGCGTCTGCGCGAGGCTTTGCTCGAAGCGCAGATCCACAACGTCATCGTATACACCATCAACATCAACCGCGCCATCGGGATGCTGACCAGGAAGATGCCCGTTCCGCGGCCCGATCCTGTGCCGGTGGGCGCGCGTCCGGTCCCCGGCGGCGCGCCTATGACGCCTGGAACCACCGAGGCTCTCAGCGGCTACCGCGGGCAAAGCGCCAACTTTGTGCCGGTGTTCATTGAAATCTTCAAACAGGCCAAGGGTCTTTTTGTAGACAACCCGGTTGAGGTGATGACTGAGTACACGGGCGGCCGCGAATTTGCCTTCACGACCCAAAGGTCACTGGAGGAGGCCATGAGCAAGCTCGGTGAGGAACTGCACAGCCAGTACCTGCTCAGCTACACCCCGAACAACCTCCAGCAGGGCGGCTGGCACGACATCCGCGTGGACGTCGCCAAGAACGCACTGAACGTCCGGACCAGGAAGGGCTACTGGATGGCCGCGGTCATGAAGTAGGGGACAGGCCGGAGGCCTGTCCTACCAGTACAGTTTCAATGCCACCTGCATCTGCCGCCAGTCGTTGGCCTGGTTAGTGACCACGCCGAAGTTGTTTGCGTTGATGTTGGTGGAGCCGGTTCCGAAGATCACCCGGTTGAACATGTTGAACGCCTCGCCGCGTATGTCGATGCGTCGGGTTTCCCCGAGTGCGAAGGATTTGCCCAGGCTGATGTTCTCGTTAAAGGATGGGAACGAGCGCAGCTTCGGGTTGTAGCGGGTGGAATTGCCGAAGTCGGTCGGCTGTGTCGGAAATGCGGCCAGGTTCAGGAACCTGTCCACGGCCGGATCAAAGTCGCTGCCCTTGAGCGGGGCGCGCCAATTGTCATATCCGGTCACCTGAGGGCGGGTGGCGCCGTTGAAGATGACCAGCGGGTTGTTGCGCGCGAGTTGGATGGGGAAGCCGCTGGCGTATGTCATGATGCCGCTGACGCGCCATCCGCCGAGCACCGCATTGGCGAGCCCTCCACTGTTCATGAACTTGCGGCCCTTGCCGAAGGGAAGCTCATAGATGGTGCTGAGCTTGACGGCGTGAGTCTGGTCAAAGCGGCCAATGGATTTCTCGAGGCCCCGATTGTACTGATCCATCGCGGAGCCTCCGCCGGCATCGTAGCTGTCCGAGTCAGTGATGAGCTTGGAGAGAGTGTAGTTCCATTGGAAGGTCAGGCCGGAGCTATAGCGCCGCTCCAGCTTGAGCACCATCGCGTGATAGGCTGAGTGGCCGCTCTTGTCCCCGCCCTGCCCGCCGGTGACCACGCTCAGATACTGCGGGTAGGGGCGTAGGGCTTGCGCAACGTTCCGCGTGGTGCGCTGGATGGCGGCGTTGGTGAAGTTGGCATAAGGCGGGCGGATGCCGGAGGAGACCGCCAGCGCGGAACTGATGTCGGCGCGGAGGATGTTCTGGGCCTGCACGGCTCCATACTGCCGGACGAGATTGGTCATCAGGGCGGTGGGCACCTGGTTGATGTTCACCAGGCTGGTTTGCAGGCGAGATCCGATGGTGGCGTTGTAGGTTGCCTCCAGCACCGTGCCCGAAGAGATCTGGCGCTGTACCGAGAAGGTCCAGTAAAGGTTCTCAGGAGCGCGGACGGCATCGCTCAACTGCCAGTGGTCGACGTT
>Ga0080064_1006248_pt1 | contig 13056 bp, 15 predicted proteins | sample Subgrocontami54m_FD_69260 | JGI IMG/M metagenome (GOLD analysis project Ga0080064, IMG submission 69260) | Subsurface groundwater microbial communities from S. Glens Falls, New York, USA - GMW46 contaminated, 5.4 m (SPADES assembly) (version 2) ...
TCCGGCCTACATACCCCCCTGGGGAGGCGCCCTGTCAGCCGAGGCGCGCCTGTACGTCGAGACAGCGCCGTGGCTGGCCATCGCACCCGGATTGCTGATTACCGTGACCGCGCTGTGCTTTAATCTTTTGGGGGATACGTTGAGAGACCTTTTGGACCCGCGCCTGCAGCACCGATAGAAACACAAGTCATCGTCAACCCACGGGGACAGAAAGGGGGGCAGTATGTCGAACACACTGGCGGACTCCATCATCGCCAACATGAAAGCGGCGGACCTCAGGTACATCGTCACCGTTCCTGACTCCACGACCCGGTCGCTCCAGCGCGTCTGGCGGTCAGACCCGTATTTTCGCGTGGTGCCCGCCTGCCACGAAGGCGAGGCGATCGCCGTCGGATGCGGGCTGTGGATCGCCGGGCGGCGCGCCATGGTCGTCATGGAGAACGCCGGCCTTTTCCAGGCGGGCGAGACCCTTCGGGCGATGGCGATAGATATGCAAATACCTCTCGTCATGGGTGTCAGCTATCTGGCCAGGCCGCAACCCAACTTGAGCCTTGACGCCATGATTGAGAAGGAGGAAAAGCACGTCGGAGGGCCCGCGACGCACAAGGTGCAGCAGGGGTGGATGACCGAGCCCTGGCTGCGTTTCTGGAACGTCCCCTACGTTATCGTGGACGCTCCGGAAGGAGCGGCGGCGGTCCAGTGGGCCGTGACCAAGGCCGTCGAGGTCAAAGGTCCCGTGGCGCTCATTTTCGATCAAGCGGTAGGAGATTTTCGCTGATGAGTATGGACTTCGAGGCCTGCTTGAAGGTGCTGGCGAGCCATCGCACGGACGAGGTCGTGGTGGCCTCGATGACTCCCATCGCGTTCTGGCCCTATCTGTCTAAAAGCGAGCGCGACCTGCTTTACACGGACCCCATGGGGTCCGTCGCGCCCACCGCGCTGGGCATCGCCGTGGGACGTCCCGAGGTCCGCGTCTGGGCCTTCGACGGCGACGGCGCGCTCCTGATGTACCTGGGCAGTCTGGTGTCCATCGGGAACGCGGCGCCCAAGAACCTCGTACACTTCCTGTTCGACAACGGCATGTATGGTCTCGTTGGGCTGCCGACGCCCGGGGCGGACCGGCGTGACTTCTGCCAGATCGCGCGCGGCGCGGGCATACCCAACGTTCACCAGTTCTCCGCGCTTGAAGACCTGGACAGCGCCATGCCGACCATAAAGTCCGCCGCCGGCCCGCAGTTCGTGGTGCTCAAGGTGACCAGCAACATCAGCACGGAGCGCGGCGGGCTGCACGAGCGGTTGAACACTCCCGAGTGCCGGAAGCGCTTCGGCAGACACGGGGTGCAGACCCTGAGGCGCATCTTCAAGTAGGCGGACCGCGGAAGGGCGAGCGAAAGGCTTCCGGGTCGTGGCGAACGCAGCGTGAGCGAGGATGCATGAAAGAGCAGGACAATGGCCTTCTGGCCAGCGCAACGGGAATCGAACTCTGCCACACAGTCGGCGGACAGTTCTGCAGCAAGCTGCTCGGAGACCTCGGCATGGAGGTACTCAAAATCGAGCAGCCAGAGGGGGACGCATTGCGCAAAACAGGACCGTTCCCCGCCGATGGTCCTCATCCTGAAAAGAGCGGCCTGTTTCTTTATCTCAATACCAACAAGAAAAGCGTGACGATAAACCTCGAAACCGCGGACGGACGAGAGCTTTTCCGCTCGCTCCTAGCCAAAGCAGACATTCTTATAGAAGACCAGCCCACGGGCGCGTTGAGCACACTGGGCCTTGACTATGAGCAGCTCAAGCCCATATGCCGCAACATTGTCATGACGTCAATCACCCCTTTCGGACAGACCGGCCCTTATGCTGACTACAAGGCGTACCCCCTGACCGGCTACCACGGGGGAGGCCAGGGCAACCTCCTGCGCAACGAGCACCTGGAGCGCCCACCCGTCCGCGCAGGCGCCTACGTTAACGAGTACGAAGCGGGCATCGGCGCCGCCGTGGTCACGCTGGCGGCCCACTACAGACAGCGTATGCAAGGCCACGGGGAGCACATCGACTTCTCGAAATTTCAATGGAACGCCTCCCTCAACCGCGCGAACATCTGCCGCTTCTTTAATGCGAATCTCCACGAGACGCGGCACACATACAAGCTGCCTTGGGGCGGAGTCATCAAGTGCAAGGACGGATATGTCATCCTCCTGGCAAACGAGGACCATCACTGGCGCGCCCTCACTGAGATGATGGACAAGCCGAGCTGGGCGCTGGACAAGCGCTTCGACAAGGCGTTCGACCGCGCGAAGAACGGCGTGGAGTTGACCGGGCTCGTGGCGGGCTGGTTCGGAGGGCGCGCGAAGGTCGAACTGCACGCGCTGGCGCTTCAACACGGCGTGCCGCTCGGCATCGTGCGCACGCCGGCGGACCTGGTGGAGGCCCCTCAACTGGTGTACCGCCGCTTTTTCACCAGCATCACCCACCCGGACGCGGGCGCCGTGACGTATCCTACGTATCCGTACCGGTTCTCCGAGACGCCCGCCAGGCCCTTCGCTCCCGCTCCCCGGCTCGGCCAGCACACGGCGGACATTCTCACCCACCGCCTCAGCCTGTCCGGCCCGCAGCTCGCACAGCTTCGCAAACTAGGAGTCATCTGATGAACAAACAGGGGATTCTTCAGCCCCCGTTGGCGGGCATCCGGGTGATTGACTTCACGTGGGCGGCCGCCGGCCCGTTCGCCACGTTGATGATGGGCTTCCTAGGGGCGGAAGTCGTTAAAGTGGAGAGCGAGAAGCGCCTTGACCTGCTGAGAAAGCTGGCGCAGGTGTATGGCCGGGCGAAATCCTCGGAAGTCTCCGTTGAGCAGTCGCCGGAGTTCAACGACCTGAACCTTAACAAGCTGGGCATACGTCTCGACATGCAGAATCCCGCGAGCATAGAGCTGGTGAAACAGCTTGTCGCCGTCAGCGACGTGGTTGTCGCGAATTTCAGCGCGGGCGTTCTGCAGCGCCTGAAACTGGACTACGTGGCCCTGCGGACCATCAACCCCTCCATCATCGTGGCGTCCCTGTCGTCGGGCGGCTCCGGTGGGCCGGAGTACCAGCAGCTTGGCTACGCGCCAATCTTCAGCGCGCAGGGCGGGACGGCGAACCTGGCGGGCTACGCGGACGAGCCGCCCATTCCTACTCGTGGCGCCAGCGACATGGTCAGCGGTTCCTACCTCGCGCTCGCAATCACCGCCGCGCTCAACCACCGGAGCCACACGGGCCAGGGCCAGTTCATAGACGTCGCCGCCATCGAAGGCATTGCAATGCTGGTGGGGGAGACCGTCGTGGACTTCAGCATGACCGGACACGTCGCTCACCGGCGCGGCAACGAGGACAACGCCATTGCGCCGCACAATTGCTACCCCTGCCTGGGAGACGACCGGTGGGTGAGCATCGTCGCGAGCACCGACGCCGAATGGGAGGCGCTGTGCGGCGCCATAGGGAGGCCGGCGTGGTGCCATGACCCCCGGTTTGCGGCGGCGCTATCCCGCTGGGAGCACAGAGACGAGTTGGACAATCACCTTGCGGCATGGACGCGCTCCCACCCCCCGGAGGAGATCACCGCCGTTCTGCAGAACGTGGGAGTCGCGGCATTTCCCGTGATGTCCATACAGGCGCTGGCCCATGATCCGCATCTGCGGGACCGGCGCTTCTACGACGAGGTCAACCATCCCGTCATGGGGCCCTGCAAAGTCGCACGGGAGCCGTGGGTGCTCGCGGAGACTCCCCCCTCGCCACTTCGGCCAGGGCCTACCCTTGGTCAGCATGAAGTCAGCATTCTGCAGGACTTGCTGGGCCACAGCGAGGCCGAGGTGGCGCTTCTGAGAGATAGCAAGGTCCTGACCTAACGGCGCACCGTTCCCTGGTGGAAGGAGGCGTTGACATGCCTGAGCCTATGGTTGAACTGCTGGACCCCGTGGGCGCTTTGCCCAATCGCCGTTTCCCGCTCGTCCCGCGGCTGGGGAACATCTATGGGACCAGTGTCGGCTTCCGCGTGCAGTGGACCAGCTTCGATGTCTTCATGAAGCGCATTCAGGAGTTGTTGCAAGAGCGGTACGGTATCGACAAGATCACCTGGATGTTCACGGGCTCCGACGGCTCCAGTATTGGCAAACGCGCCGCCCGCGGGCGCTCGGACGCGACAGTCTGGGCCAAGGAGTACGACCGCGTCGCCAGCGCCAGCGACTGGGCCATCGTGGGGCTGGCGGCCTGAGGGGCATGCACGGCGTGGTGTATCCACGACACCATCGAACTCCAGAAGCGGGGCGTCCCCACCGTGAGCATCGTCACGGAGCAGTTTGTCAGTCTCAGCAAAAGCACGGCGCGCTCCAGAGGCTACCCGGACCTTCCCATGGTGGTGGTGCCGCATCCCTTTGAGACGCTTCCGCCGGAAAGAATCAGGACCATCGCCGATGAAAAGCTCGAAGATATCATTCAGCAGATAAGAAAGCCGCACACTGAACCGCTCCCTCCGCAGAGCTAGACTGGGGCAGGAATATGACGGTTGACCGCATCCCTGTACGCGACACATACGACGACATCCTTGAAGCCGCTTACGCCCGAGGGTGGACGGACGGCCTTCCCATAGTCCCGCCCACGGAAAACCGCGTCAATCGGATGATGAGCGCGGTGCCGCTGCCCCCGGACCACGTCGTGGCGGTGCTTCCTCCCCGGTGGTCCGACGCGACGGTGGAGAAGCTTGCGATCAACGCCGTGATGGCCGGATGTCTTCCCGAGTACTTCCCGATCATCGTAGAGGCGATTGAGGCCTGCGCGGACCCTCGGTACGAGCTGTACGGCCTGAACACGACGACCAATCCCGTCGCGCCCATGCTGGTCCTCAACGGGCCGGTGCGCCAGCGTCTTGGCATAAACTGCTCGTGGGGAGTTCTGGGGCCCGGCAACCGGGCTAACGCGACCATCGGTCGGGCCGTCAGCCTCATCATGTCAAACATAGCGGGGCGTATTCCGGGCGAGGTCTGCAAGGCAACGTACAAGATTCCCGGCGCTTTTTCCATGTGCGTGGGTGAGTTCGAGGAGCGCAATCCGTGGGAGCCTCTGCACGTCGAGGCGGGGCTGGCAAAAGAGCAGAGCGCGGTGACCGTGGCGGCTCCCAGCGGGACTTTTAACATCATGGACATGGAAAGCAAGACCCCAGAGGACTTGCTGTTTACGATGGCAGCTTCGCTTATCGGGCTGGGCAGCAACAACATCTTCCCCTTCTACGGTTTGGCGGAGATGATCATCATGCTGTGCCCCAACCACGCGGAGTTCCTGGCGAAGTCCTATACCAAAAGACGAATGCAGGAGGAGCTTGTCCGATTGGCCCGCGTTCCCAGAAGCCTCTGCACGCCCAACAAGCTGCGGATGATGCAGAGCGCCGGAACGGACCAGATTGAAGGCGAGTCCATCAGGGTTGCGGCGCGCCCCGAGCAGTTCCGAATCTTCGTCGCGGGCGGGCTTGGGGGCCTGCACACCTGCTTTTTCCCAACCTATGGCGACTCTCTGATGGTCACGCGGCCCATCCGGTTCCTGCCCGCCTCCAGCTAAGAGCACATTCGCGGGAGAAAACCTTTGCAAGCAGTTATCAAAACGACGCCCGGCCCAGGTCTGGAGATTCAGACGGTCGCAAGGCCATCGCCCGGTCAGGACGAGGTGCTCCTCAAGGTCGCCGCATGCGGTATCTGCGCGTCTGATCGCGCCATATACCTGTGGGAAGAACACATGCGCAAACACATGGAAAACGCCTTGCCCGTCATCATCGGCCACGAAATGACCGGCGAGGTCGTCGCCGTCGGGCGGGGTGTCGCAAACGTCAAGCCGAAGACGCGCGTCGCCGTGGAGCCTAATCTCCCTTGCTGGGGATGCATCTACTGCATTCAGGGGCAGACCAACCTATGCCGCCAGAAAAAAACCATCCTTGGAGTCACTGTCAACGGCGGCATGGCGGAATACGCCGTCGTGCCCGCCTCCAACGTCTTCCGCGTGCCCGACGGCATCTCCGACGTGGAGGCGCCTCTGCTGGAGACGCTGGGCGTAGGTGTCCATGCGATGGAGCGCGCGCCGGTCTCCCCGGGGCAGTCCGTCGTCGTGGTGGGCGCGGGCCCCGTCGGGCTGCTGCTGATGCAGGCGGTGAAGGCCGTTGGCGCGTCGCTTGTCATCGTGACGGGCTCGGCCCGGTCGTCCGCGCGCCTGAGCCTGGCGAAGACCCTCGGCGCGGACGCCACGCTCGCCTCCGACGACAAGACCGTGGCGCGCGTGAAGGAGATGACCGACGGGCTTGGCGCGGACGTGGTGTTCGAAGCCGCCGGCACACCCGCGGCGGTCAGGCAGGCCCTTGAGATGGTGCGCCCCGGCGGGCGAGTCTGCCTGGTGGGGTCGTCGGAGGAGGCGGTCCCCGTCCATCCCTGGTCTATGATCAAGACGCCCGAGGTGACGGTGATCGGAAGCCACGCGCGGCGGCTCGCGACATGGCCCACCATTCTGGCCCTGGCCGCGGGAGGCAAGGTCCGCCTCGGCCCTCTCGTTTCCGAGACCGTGCCCCTTGGCCGCGCCATTGACGCCATCCGGCTCGTACAGGCTGATCGCGCCGTCATCAAAGTCATCGTCACGCCCTGAAAAACGGGCTGGCCCTAGAGCAAACCGGGCCGGACAGGAAGAAAGTGTATGTTACCCCTGGAAGGTTATCGGGCCCTTGATTTCACACGGTTCGCGCCGGGTCCTCTTGCGACACGCATCCTGGCGGACCTTGGCATGGAGATCATCAAGGTCGAGGATGTGGCGTGGCGCGGCGGACATCAGCGGGACATCCTGACCCCCGCGGACCAGAGTCCCGCCGTCCAATCGCGCTGGGCCGCCTACAACTCCTTCGCGCGGAACAAGAAGAGCATAGCCCTCAACCTTAAGAAGCCCGAGGCGCAGCAGGCGTTCCACAGGATGGCCAAAACGGCGGATGTCGTCGTTGAGGCGTTCCGGCCCGGCGTGGTGAAAGACCTGCGCATAGATTATGCGACCTTGAGCCAAATCAACCCGCGGATTATCTACGTCAGCATGTCCGGCTATGGCCAGGATGGCCCTTACCGCGACTTGCCCGGCCACGACCCCACGTTCGCCGCCATGAGCGGCCTGAGCTCCATGTGCAGCGATGCCGCGGGAAACCCTGTTACGCCGGGCTTTCCCTCAGCGGACTACTCCGGCACAATGATGGCCGTCGTCGGCATATTGACCAGCGTCCTCGCCCGCCAGAAGACCGGCCGAGGCCAGTTCCTTGACCTTTCGTTCACTGATTGCTCCCTCCTGTGGCTTACTCACCACTCGGCCAACTTCTTCCGCGACGGGATTACCCCGAAGCGCGGCGCGCCCAGCCTCAACGTCCTGAAGTGCAAGGACGGCAAGTTCATCGCGACGCGCAACACGGAGGTCCATTTCTGGGAGCGCTTCTGCGACGTGATCGGCCGCCCGGACTTCAAGGACATTCCCATTGTGCTGAAGGCGAACGACCCGCGAGTCCCTCCCATGGTGGAAGAGGTGCAGCGCATCTTCCTGACAAAGACGCGCGACGAATGGTTCGCCATCCTGAAGGCGGCGGGAACGTCCGTGGCGCCCGTGAATGAGGTGGGCGAGGCGTTCACCAACGAGCACTTTCTCGCCAGGGGCAACGTGTGGAACGTGGAGCACCCCACCGAGGGGACGGTGAGACAGATAGGGTTCCCCGTCAAATTCTCCGACACGCCCGCCGCGTTCCAGTCCTTCGCGCCCCTGCTCGGAGAGCACACGAGGGCCCTTCTGCGGCAGGCCGGGTACACGGATGCCGATGTGGATATAATGGAGAGCGCCGCAGCCATCAAGACGTGGAAGGAAGACGAATCAGCGCAGCCGCCTTCGGAGTCCACGGCGAAGGCCCCTCGCGGGCCTCACGGCAGCACAAAGCGGTAAAGAGAAACACATGACTCTGCCGTCCGCGACGGTTGGGGAGTAGACCGGCAATGCCAAAAGACCGCGCCCTGAACGGGGTCAGGATTCTTGAGACGGGGTCGTTTTACTCGGCCGCCTTTTGCGCCAAGCTCCTGGGCGGCCTGGGCGCCGAGGTGACCAAAGTCGAGCCCCCCACGGGCGACTGCTCCCGTCGCTACGGGCCGTTCCCCGGAGACATGCCGGATGCGGATAAGAGCGGCCTGTTCTGGCATCTCAACACCGGCAAACGCAGCATCACCCTGGACATTGAGAATCCGACCGGCGGGGAGCTTCTTCTGCGCCTGGCGGCGAAGTACGACGTGCTCGTGGACAACAACCTCCCGATGGATATGAAGCGCTGGGGGCTTACCTACGACGCCATCCAGCAGGTCAACCCCGGCCTCGTGATGACCACCGTCACGCCCTTCGGGTACTCGGGGCCCTACAGCGACTACAAGGCGGGGAACCTGGAGGTCTGCGCCGCGGCAGGGGCGTGCCGCTATGGCCTGCCCGACCGGGAACCTCTGAAGCCGGCGGGCTATCAGGCGCACGCTCAAGGCGGTGTCCACGCGGCGGCGGCCACGGTGACCGCTCTGCTGGCCCGGCTGAAAGACGGGCTTGGACAGCACGTGGACATCTCCGAGGCGACGGCGTGGGCCACATTCCACAACCTGGTGGACATCTATTCTCACCTGGCGGGAGCGTCGTTCAAACGCTCAGGGTATCGGCGCACGGACACGCCATACCCGCACACCACCCTGCCGTGCAAGGACGGCTACGTCATGCTCATCGCCGTGCAGGGTCGTCAGTGGAAGACCTTCCTGGAGCTGATCGGCGACGGCAAGGTCCCGGAATGGTACGCGCAGGACCCGCGGTTCAAGGACCGCTTCGAAGTCAGCCGCAAGTACGCCGACGAACTGGACCAGCGCATCAGCGGCTGGTTGATGGCCCACACAAAGGAAGAGATATTCTCCCTGTGCCATGAGCGGGCCATACCCTTCGCGCCCGTCTATACCGTCGCCGACCTGGTTGCCCAGCCGCATCTGCACAGCCGAGGGTTCTTCAGCCAGATAGAACAGCCCGGGGACGGTGTCCAGACGCAGGTAGGCGCTCCGTTTCAGCTTTCGGAGACTCCCTGGTCGGTGACGCGCCCCGCTCCGCGACTCGGACAGCATAACGACGACGTGTTCCGCGCCGAACTGGGCCTTGCCCGGTCTGAACTGGTCCAGCTCCGACAGACCGCGGTCATATAGCGGCAACTGAAAGGCGAGGCTACGGGAATGCGATACCCTCTGGACGACATCAGAGTCCTTGACATGGGCTGGGTAGTCGCGGGGCCGCAGGTGGGGAAACTGCTGGCCGACGCGGGCGCCCAGGTCATCAAGGTGGAAACATACAAGCGCGTTGACGCCCTGCGCATGGGCCCGGATAACCTGATCCGGGACGTCGAAGGCTCCCCCGCTTTCGCCAACATCAACCGGGGCAAGCGAAGCATCACGGTTGACCTTACTACTCCCCTGGGCGAGAAGGTGCTCCGTGAGTTGGCCGCCATCAGCGACGTGGTGATTTCGAACTTCGCGCCCGGCGTCATGGCCAAGCACGGCCTTGACTATCCGTCCCTGTCCCGCCTCAATCCCAGCATCGTCGTCTTGGCCCTATCCGGCACGGGACAGCAGGGGCCCCTCCACGATGTAGCTGCGTACGGGCCGACCGTCACCGCGCTGGGCGGCATGGACGCGCTCGTCGGATACCCCGGAGAACGGGTGCTCGGGCTGGGCGCTTTCGGCGACGCCAACGCCGCCGTCTACGGTTCGTACGGCGTGCTCTCCGCCATCTACCACATGAAGCAGACCGGCCGGGGTCAATTCGTTGACCTGTCTGAATGGGAGACCGCCATCAGCACAATCGGCGAAGAGGTCATGGCCTACACAATCACGGGCAGAGTCCCGCAGCCCCAGGGCAACGAGCACCCTCTGAAGGCGCCGCACAATGTGTACCGCTGCAACGGAGAGGACGCCTGGGTGGCGATAACCGTGAGCGATGACGCCGAATGGGGCGCGCTTTGCAGCGCCTTGGGCCGGACGGAGATGGCCGCCGACCCGCGGTACGCCAGCGCCTACGCTCGGCTGAAACACAAGAAAGAGATTGACGCCGTCATCACCGAATGGACGAAGCCTCAGGACGCGCACGGAGTTGCCGCGGGCCTGCAGCGTCGCGGAGTCGCGGCGGTACCGTGGCTTGATATAGGGGACAGGTTCACCGACCCGCATTTCCAGCGCATGTTCCAGGCATTGCCGCACCCGCGCCTGGGAACGGTGCGGCACACCGCCGTGTCGTGGGACTTGAGCCGGACGCCGGCCGGTTTCGCCGTCACGGGGCCAACGACGGGGGAAGGCAACAATTTCGCTTTCAAGGAGCTGCTGTGCCTGCGGGACGGCGACTACGCCAGCCTGACGCAGCAGAAGTCCACAGCATAGTACGGTGGGAGTCACCCGTTGAAGGAGTTCTCATGACAATCGTAAGCGAGGAGCAGCGAAAACAGGCCCTTGCCGTGCGCTTGCCTCCGTTCACGGTGGAGATTGACAAGTCCATGGTCCGGCGTGTCGCAGAAGCCGTCGGCGACGACAATCCGCTGTGGCAGGACAGCGCGAAAGGTCCGACCAGGGGCATGGTCGCTTCGCCCGCACTGCTGCACGGCATCTACTTCTGCGGCCCCAGGCCCACGCTGCCCTTCGACGTGCCCCTCAAAAGGGTGCTCGACGGCGGAGGCGAATGGGAGTACTCCGCGCCGATTCGCCCGGGCGACATCCTGACCGCGAATACCCGCATCGTTGACCTCACGGAGCGCGAAGGCTCAACCGGGTCGCTGCTGCTCGTCGTGCGCGAGACCCAGTGGACCAATCAAAAAGGTCAACTGGTCGCGAAGATGAAAGCCACCACCATTTTGCGATAGGGGATGACGATAATGACGCAGCTTTGTTTCGAAGACGTCCAGGTCGGCATGGAGATTCCGGCGCTCAAAAAGCACCCGTCGCCGGAGCAGCTCGTCAAGTGGGCGGGCGCTTCGGGCGACTTCAATGTGATCCACTACAACAAGGAGGCCTCCCTGGCGCAGGGCCTGCCGGACATCATCGTCCACGGGAGACTGAAGAGCGCATTCCTTTCCCAGTTGGTCACCGACTGGATTGGCGCACAGGGAGCGCTCAAGAAAATCGCCGTGCAGCACAGGGCTACCGACACTGTCAACACGGACATGGTCTGCAAGGGCGTGGTGAAGAACAAGTCCGCTCAGGGCGGGGAGAACCTGGTGACGCTTGAGGTGTGGACGGAGAACTCCCGCGGGGAGAAGACGTGCCGCGGCGACGCCGTGGTGGCGCTGCCGTCGCGCGGCCATTAGACAGGAACGCGCGGATATCTCCCAGAGGGCCATCCCCTACGAATAAGACTGACAAAGGAGGCTAGCTCGTCACGCATGAGTACATCCCTGGAGAATCAGGTTGCTCTGGTAACGGGCGCAGGCTGGGGGCCAGGGAAAGCCATAGCCGCTGCTCTGGCCGCGCAAGGCGTGTCCGTGGTCGTTCAGGATGCCGACAAGGCTAAGGCCGACGCCGTGGCCGCGGAGCTGAGCGGCAAAGGGGCCAGAGTTTTTGCCATCGCCGAACCGAGCGATACGGTCGCCGGCGGCGAGCAACTGGTCAAAGCGGCCATCGAGAAGTTCGGACGCCTGGACATTCTCGTGAACAATGCAGGCCGTGTCAGCGACAGGCCCATCGCGCAGATGACCGAAGGCGACTGGGACAAGGTGATTCATATACAGCTAAAGTCGCTGTTCTGCTGCGGACGGCCCGCGGCCATGGTCTTCCGACAGCAACGGTCGGGGCGCATCATCAACATCACGTCCACCTCCGGGCTCTTCGGAGCCGTCAACCAGGCTAACCACGCCGCCGCCACGTCGGGCATCGTTGGATTCACCAAGTCGGTGGCGCGCGACCTGGGCCGGTACGCCGTGACAACCAACGCCGTTGCGGTCGCGCCGGAGGTCCTCAGGGGGCAACCAGTTGACTTCTCGACGCTAGCCGCGCTCGTCGTCTTTCTCCTGGGGCCGGATGGGAACAACATCAACGGGCAGACGTTCCACGCCACCGCGGACACGGTGCAGGTCATTGCGCCGCCGCGTCCGTCGAAGTCCATATCCAAGGACGGTCGGTGGACACAGCACGAACTGGTGGAGCATGCGCCGCACCTGTTCGCCTCCTCGAAATGAGCTTGGGGGGCGAGCCGTGAACGTGATAGATACAGATCAAATAGCCGACGGGTACTCCGTGGAGAGGCTGGGCGGCTTTGTGCTGGTGTGGCACCACAATGCGCAGGTAGCGCTGCTGGCCGACGGCCCCGATATCCAGCAGCGCGTCCAGCAGGTCATTGCGCGGCGCCAGCGCCTGTTGAGAAGCGATATCGTGCAACACTCAGCATGACAGAGAGCGACGCGTCTCTTTTGGCCTGTCGCGTCCTGGATGTGACGCAGGCGCACAACCACCTCTGCGGCCGCATTCTCGCGGACTTCGGCGCCGACGTCGTGCTGGTGGAACCGCTGGAGGGGGACCCCGTGCGTCGCCGCGGGCCGTTCCTGGGGGGAACGCCTCATCGGGAGCGCAGCCTGACGTTCTGGTTCTACAATGTGAACAAGCGCGGCATCACGCTCAATCTCCACACAGCCGACGGTCGAGAGCTTTTCACTCGTCTGGCGAAGACCGCTGATATCGTCCTTGAGTCGTTCCCGCCCGGTCACATGGATGCTCTGGAGCTTGGGTACAAGGACTTGAGCGCCCTCAACCCGCGACTGATTTACGTTTCGATTTCCGCTTTCGGGCAGTCCGGGCCCTATGCCGACTATCAGGCCCCCGACATCGTCGGACAGGCGATGGGCGGGCTGATGTACATGGCTGGCGACCCCGACCGGCCTCCGTTGCGGATTGCGTTCCCTCAGACCTATCTCCACGCGGCGTCCGAGGCCGCCGTGGGCGCGCTGCTGGCGCTGCACGCGCGGGACGCGACCGGCAGGGGCCAACTC
>Ga0080064_1006249_pt1 | contig 13053 bp, 12 predicted proteins | sample Subgrocontami54m_FD_69260 | JGI IMG/M metagenome (GOLD analysis project Ga0080064, IMG submission 69260) | Subsurface groundwater microbial communities from S. Glens Falls, New York, USA - GMW46 contaminated, 5.4 m (SPADES assembly) (version 2) ...
CCGCGGCTTCCCTGCTCACCGCGGAAGGGCGCCCGCCCCTCCCCGACACCAAGGCACTCATAGCGCGCCACCCCGCCCAAGCCGCCAGATTCGAAAATGCGCGAGGCCCGCTTTCCGCGAAAAGAAACGCCGCCATTCTCGCGGAGCTCAAGCGCAAGTCCGGCGACATCGACATTCTGGAGAAGCAGATTGCGCTGGAGCAGGCGATCGCCGGCAGCCCCCTCATCGTCGGAAACAAGGTCACCCTGTTACAGGACGGGCCCGCCACCTACTCGGCGATGTTCGCCGCGATCCGCGGAGCCCGGGACCATGTCAACCTGGAGACCTACATCATCGAGGACGACGAAATAGGGCGGCAGTTCGCGGATGTGCTGCTGGAGCAGCAGGGCAGGGGCGTTCAGGTCAACGTCATCTATGACAGCGTCGGCGGCTTCAATACCCCGAAGGCCTTCTTCGAGCGCCTGAAGCAAGGCGGGGTCGAGGTGCTCGAGTTCAATCCGGTCAACCCGCTCGCGGCGAGGAAGGCATGGTTGATCAACAACCGCGATCACCGCAAGTTGCTCGTGGTGGACGGGCGCATCGCGTTCATCGGCGGGATCAATATCAGCAGCGTCTATTCGTCGGGATCCGTCGCGAGACGGCCGGCGAAGCCGGCCGCGAACACCGTTGCATGGCGCGATACCCACATTCAGATCGAAGGCCCCGTGGTCGGCGAATTGCAGAAACTGTTCATCGGGACCTGGGAGAAACAGCTCGGCCAGCCGCTTGCCGTGAGGGAGTATTTTCCCGCGTCGACGCCGCAGGGGAATGACATCGTGCGCGCCATCGGCAGCACGCCCGACGATCCCTTCAGCCTGATCTACCTGACCCTGATCTCCGCGATCGGCAACGCCGAACGGCAGGTACACCTCACCCATGCATACTTCGTTCCGGATCCCCAGTTGCTCAAGTCCCTGATCGACGCAGCTGCGCGCGGTGTCGATGTGAAGCTCATCCTTCCGAGCCACTCCGATTCGGGGAGCACATTTCACGCGGGGCGTTCGCACTATTCCACCCTGCTGAAAGCCGGCGTCAGGATCTACGAGCGGCGCGGGGCGCTGCTGCATTCGAAGACCGCGCTCGTCGACGGCGTCTGGTCGTGCATCGGCTCCAGCAACCTCGATTGGCGCAGCTTCCTCGACAACGACGAGATCAACGCGATGATCCTGGGGCGCGAATTCGGACAGAAGATGCAGGTCATGTTCGCCGGGGACCTCGAGGCATCGGATGCCATCGATCCGGAGAGCTGGGAACGCCGGCCGCTTTCGTTCCGCTTCAAGGAATGGATGGCGCGCCTGTGGGCACGCCTTCTCTAGACCGGACCCGCGTCGCCCTGCGATCCGCTACTTGCGCCCGGCTGCGACGAGCAGGAACACGCCGACCGCGATCGCGCCCGCGCTGACGATCAGCGGAACGGTTACGGTTTCCTTCTCCTGGATCTTGAGTTCCAGCGAGCCCAGCTTCACGCCGGTGGATTCCTTCGTATAGCTGAAGCCGCCGTACACCAGGCCAAGGCAACCCGCCGCGATCAGGATGATTCCGATGAGTTTTGTTGGATTCATTTGCGCCTGTCTCCGAAGAACTGTGAAAGGGCCGATCGAAGCAACTCGATTATTGCTCACTTTCCGCGTTATGCGCACCAGCGCACAGAAAATGCCGCACGCGAGGGGCAGAATCGGCTTAACGATCGAGGTCCTCCGATCCGGTCGTTGCCGAGCCGGGTTTCGAGACCCGCGGGAAAGCCCACATGAACGCACTGGCCAGCAAGTCCCTGCAGCTACCCTTGTTGATCGCGGGTCTTGCGGCGATCCTGTGCGGTGCGATCGCATTCTCCCCCCTGACGGCCTCCACCCAGGCCTCGGTCGAAAGCTCCGAGCACCGGGGCGCGCCCGGCGCGTGGCCTGCAGTGCAGCCGCCGTCGGCCGTCGAGGCGCCGGCGCAGGCGCTGCGCACCACCCGCGCCAAGGCGAGATGCGCGGAATGCGGGGTGATCGAGTCGACGCGGGAAATCGAAACGCGCAACGAAACGGCGCAGGCGAGCGCTCCGGGCAGGATCTACGAGACCGTCGTTCGACTGCAGGATGGGTCGATGCACGTAATCAACGACGTGAACCCGGGGATATGGCGGCCGGGGGAGCGCGTAAAACTCATCGCCGGCGTGCAGTGAGTCGGACAGGATACTTCGCTCCCCAATGTACGCCAGCGTACAGAACGCGGCGGCACGGAAGAAGATGATTGTTCGGACATGCACTCCGTGGCACCCACAGGATCCGTTTCGTCCCTGATCGCTTCGGTGCGCGCACTGGGTGAACGTTTCCTCACCCTGGTAACGCTCGAAGGCAGGCGGGCCGGCTTGAGCCTGGCATGGATGCTGGGGCTTGCGGTCGTTGCCGCCGTGCTTGCGATCACCGGGTGGCTCGCGATGCTTGCCTGCCTCATGCTGGCCCTCGTTCAAAACGACATCGTCGGCTGGGCATGGGCGCTCTCGATCGCGGCGCTGCTCAGCTTTGCAGGCGCCGGCGGCCTGGGGTTCATGGTGATCCGGGAGAGCAGGCACCTGCTGTTCCCGGCAACCCGGCGGCAGCTGGGGCGAATTCGCGGCAGCGGAGAATCAACATGAGCAAGCCTGGCGACTCGATAGCGCTGGCCGAGCTGCGGGTGGCCGAAGCACGGACAGCCGCGCTCGCCGAATACGAGGCGGCGCGGGCGGACCTGCGCCGCCGCATGAGCTCACCCGTATTCATCGGCGGCGTTCTGCTCGGCGTCATCGCGCTGGGCTATTTCACCCTGGGCCGAGGCAAGCGTTCCGCCCGCGCGGAAGGTTCGGCCGCATCGTCGGGCCTGGTCAAGACAATGCAGGTGCTGCTCCCGCTGTGGATAGCGCTCGGTTCGGCGACCAAGGCCGCGCGCAAGCCCGGCACCGGCATCAGCCGGACAGCAGGATGAAACCGGGACGCAGCGAGACCGGCATGCAGCTCGAGCAGATCTGGGATCTGCTCAGGAAATCCGTGGTTGCGTGGGTGGACGATTACGCCCCGAGCATGGGTGCAGCGCTTGCCTACTACACGCTGTTCTCGATCGCCCCGCTGCTCATCATCGCCATCGCGGTGGCCGGCCTTGTTTTTGGCCAGGACGCGGCCCGAGGGGAAATCGTCGAGCAGATTCAAGACCTCATCGGACACGAAGGCGCAATCGCGGTGCAGGGCCTGTTGAAAAGCGCCAGTGCGCCTGCCCAGGGCATCTTCGCGACGCTGGTCAGCATCGCCACGCTGGTGATTGCCGCAACGACCGTGTTCGGGGAACTGCAGAGCGACCTTGACCGCATCTGGCGGGTTCCCCCGCCTGCGAAAGAGAGCAGCATGTGGGCCCTGCTGCGCGCGCGCCTGCTTTCGTTCGGCGTGGTGCTCGGACTGGGGTTTCTTCTGCTGGTCTCGCTGGTGGTCAGTGCCGCCATCGCCGCATTCGGCAAGTGGTGGGACGGGTTTCTCGAAGGCTGGGAAGGACTTCTCTACGCGCTCAATTTCTGCCTTTCGTTCGCCGTTACGACCCTGCTCTTTGCGATGATCTACAAATTCATGCCGCGTGCCAGAATCCCCTGGCGGGACGTGTGGGTCGGCGCCGCAGTCACCGCGTTCCTGTTCGAGGTCGGCAAGTTCCTCATCGGCCTCTATCTCGGCAAGACCAGCGTGGCATCCGCTTTCGGCGCCGCGGGTTCGCTGGTCGTGCTGCTGGTGTGGGTCTATTTCTCCGCGCAGATCTTCCTGCTCGGCGCCGAGTTTACCTGGGTGTACTCGCACGAGTACGGTTCCAAGGCGGCTCGATCAGGCCAGGAATCGGCCCCGCCGGTGCCCAGCCGTTCGGCCGGAGCGGGTGCCGCGGCGGATGCGAAAAGCGGCGCCTCCTCTCCGCCACGCGACCGGTTGCCGGCTTGACCTTGCACGTCCCGCTGTCAGGCCGACCGATGGCTGCCTTTCCACGCTGGTTTTGCAGAAAAAGGTATCTCAAATCACATTGGCTCAAGCGGGTATTTACTAGACTTGTTCCAGGCTTGTCCCTCGATATCTGCTTTGTGCCTTTGGTTGAGCCAGCCTCGAGCGTATTCCGCGTCGCTCGAGGTGGGGCAGGTCGATACATGATGTCTAAGGTCGCAGCCGGTTGGGGATGCTGAAGGTATTCAGGAAACGGAGGTGTCGCTATGTCGGACAAGGAGAGGAAGCCAAAGCCCAAGTACGAAGCTCCGATCGTCGTCCCCTTGGGGGGGCTGGCCCAAGGGATCGGTAGTTGCGCCAACGGGTCAGTCCCGGGCGAGTCTTCTTGCGGTAGCGGGTTTAGCGCATATTCTTCTTGTGGTAGCGGGCTAGGCCCAGGAACTACTTGTGGGAGCGGGACAGGACCCCATTGACGTGGCTCCTCGGGAAATCAGGGGTGACACAACCCCTTCGGGGATGGGCTCTTCGGTAGACCATACGACCGGGCAGTCGTCCCGTGGCGTTTCTCGACACACTTAGCATGCGCGGTCGCGAAGACAGAGGTGCCGGATATGAACCGAACGGATAGACCGATTGCCAATCCGATCGTTGCGCTCCGAGAGGAGTTCGACGACTGGGCCGTCCTTTTCAACCCCGACACGGCCGCCGCCGTGGGAATCAATCCTGTCGGTGTGGCGGTATGGAAAAGGATGGATGGAAAGAGAAGCCTCGAGGAGATCGTCCTGGAGATCAAAGCCGATTTTGAAGATGCTCCAGAGGCCGCCCTCGAAGAGATCTCCGCCTTTGTCGACAAGCTGGCCGAAGACGGTTATGTGGGTTATGAACTGAACGACAACGACCGTTGAGCCGACCACTGAAGGACAAGACGGAACCGGTGATATCCATGTTGATGCGCACCCCCCGCAGCCTGGACATTGAAATCACCGCGCGCTGCAACCTGCGCTGCCGCTATTGCTACTTCTTCAACAACCCGGCAGTGGATTACCGGGAGTTGCCCACGGACGAATGGCTCGAGTTCTTCGCCGAGCTGGGGTCCCTGAGCGTAATGAATGTCACCCTGGCAGGCGGAGAACCCTTTGTCCGGAGCGACCTGCCGATACTCCTCGAAGGCATCGTCCGCAACCGGATGCGTTTCTCCCTCCTGTCCAACGGTACCCTGATCGACGACGAGATCGCCGCGTTCATCGCCGGCACGGGTCGCTGCGAGCATGTCCAGGTGTCGGTGGATGGTTCATCCGCGAAGACGCACGATTCCTGCCGCGGCAAGGGCTCTTTCGACCGCGCGATCCGTGGCATCCGCGCCCTGCAGCGCCATGGGGTGAATGCGGCCGTGCGTGTCACGATTCACCGGAATAACGTGAATGATCTGGAAGGTATCGCTCACTTGCTTCTGGAGGAACTGGACCTGCCGGGTTTCAGCACCAACTCTGCCGGGTACCTTGGCACCTGCCGCCTGAATGCGGCCGATGTGCTGCTGAACGTGGAAGAGCGGCAGGTGGCGATGGCGACATTGCTGCGCCTCTCGGCGAAATACAATGGCCGCATCTCGGCAAGCGCAGGCCCGCTGACTGACGGGCGCGTGTGGCGCCGGATGGAGGAGGCGTGCGCGCAGGGTGCTCCGGCGTTCCCCAACGGGGGACGCCTGACCGCCTGCGGCTGCCCGAGCAGCAAGATTGCCGTGCGCGCCGATGGCGCCATCGTTCCCTGCAACATGCTGGCCCATATGGTGCTGGGGCGCATCAACCAGGACCGGTTGCTGGACGTGTGGCAACAGAGTCCGGCCCTGAACGGGCTGCGTCGCCGGAATACGATCCCGTTGACCGAGTTCGAATTCTGCGCCGGGTGTTCATATCTCCCTTATTGCACAGGCAACTGTCCTGGACTTGCCCACACTTTGACAGGCAAGGTGGACCATCCGAGTCCGGATGCTTGTTTGCGACGATTCCGTGAGGAGGGGGGCGCAATCGTATGAGCCCGCAGAGCGATATGAGAAATGAGCCGCAGGGTGCGATTGCTACGCTCAACCTGCTGTATTTTTACCTGACCGAAGGGTGTAACTTGGCATGCCGCCATTGTTGGTTGGCACCCAAGCTCGACACCACCGGCAGCCGCTATGCAAGCTTGCCAGTTGAACTGTTCGAGACCGCCATCCGCGAAGCCAAGCCGCTCGGCTTGAGCGGCGTCAAGCTCACCGGCGGCGAGCCGTTGTTGCATCCGCACTTCATGCGTCTTTTGGAGATCGTGCGGCGGGAAGAGCTAGGTTTGACGATCGAGACCAATGGCCTTCTGTGCACGCCTGAGATCGCCGCCGAGATCGCTAAATCCCCCAATCGATTCGTATCGGTGAGTATCGACGGGGCCGATGCCGAGACCCACGAATGGGTTCGCGGTGCTCCAGGGTCATTTGACGCTGCACGACAGGCGGTGAACAACCTGGTTGCCGCCGGCATCCGGCCTCAGCTTATTTTCACGGTGATGCGCAGCAATGCCGGCCAGGTGGATGCCATGGTGCGCATGGCCGAAGAGTTGGGTGCGGACTCGGTCAAGTTCAACGTCGTGCAGCCCACCGCACGGGGCGAAAAGTTGCATGATGTCCAAAAGACCCTGAACGTCGCCGAACTCGTAGCGTTGGGGCGGCACGTGGAACGGGAACTGGCGCCCAGGACCAACCTGGGAGTCGTTTTCGATTACCCGCCGGCTTTTCGAGCCCTGAACCGCATTGCCGGAGGGGATGGGTGCGGGGTCTGCGGGATCTTGGGCATCCTGGGCGTCATCGCCAGCGGACGCTATGCCCTGTGCGGCATCGGCGAACAGGTGCCGGATCTGGTCTTTGGCGAGGTGGGGAAGGACCGCCTGCAAGAGGTGTGGCGAGAAAACGCCATCCTGAAGGCACTGCGCGGGGGGTTGCCGGGGCGTCTGGAAGGGGTCTGTTCCCAATGCCTGATGAAACGGCGCTGCCTGGGTTCGTGCGTTGCGCAGAACTATTACAGAAAGGGCACCCTGTGGGCGCCCAACTGGTTCTGCGAGCAGGCGGAAGAGGCGGGCCTCTTTCCGGCTTCACGTCTGGGAACAAGACCGGCACCGTCTTCCAATCAATTGTCACGATGCGGGGATGAATCCCGTATCAACCAGTATGCACCAGAAAGGCTTTGAGCCTGACAATAGCGGGAATACCGCTGCGACCATGTTCTTCGCCGCACTTGTCGGCCCCAGCATGAATCCGACTCTGCGCGAGCCGGACATCATGGAGATCAATCCTTATGACAGCAGGCCCTTGCGCGTTGGTGATGTGGCCTTTTTTCTGTCACCGGAGGCTGATCAGCCGGTCGTACACCGCATTGTCCGTGTGACACCGGCGGGACTGGCTACACGCGGTGACAATAACACCCAAGAGGATGCCTTTCTGTTGCAGCCAAGGGACATCAAGGGTCAGGTGGTGGCCGTCTGGCGTGGTCAGAAGCGGCGGAAGATCACGGGAGGCTTGCAAGGCCACTTGACAAGCCGCTGGCTTCGCTGGTGGCGCGTCCTTGACCGTGGCGCGTCTCGTCTGCTGCATCTCCCTTATCGAGCCCTGTCTTGCTGGGGATTGATCGCCTGGTTGTTGCCTGCTCCATTCCGGCCGCGAGTCGTCGTCTTCCGGACCCGGGGTCAGGATCAGTTTCAGCTGCTATCGGGACAACATATCATCGGGCGATTCGATGACCAGAAACGTCAATGGCAGATCCAGCGGCCATATCGCCTGTTCGTGGACGAGCGCGTGCTCCGAAGGCAGCAGGATGAGCACCGCACCGGCTCGGTTTGAGGACAGCTACGAACTTTGAACGATTCATTGCCGCAGGGATTGCTGCATAAGCTCGTCCTGGTGGATGGGAGCCGCTGGGTCTTTGCTGCCGGGGACGAGGAGGCGGCATCCATCGTCTCGCGACTGGCTGACGCGATGCAGCTCCGCGTGATGAGCCCCTCGGCATCGCTTCTCCCGGCTGCGCTTGGGACGAGCGGGACAGGCGCAGTTCAAGCGTCTCGCCACGGCATTGTGCGCCGTCTCCTTGTCCTGGTCGACGCGCACGATGCTTTAGCATCCCCGGCAACTTGCCATGCCCCGTTACTGGTTAGAGACGACGGTGTTTGCGTTCTGGGTTCATTTGCTCACGGCGATGGGCTGTATGTCCAGCTCATGGAGCTATCGTCAATCCTTGCTCGCGATGCACAGACCCGCGGAGGCGTTCTCCTGCACGGCGCTCTGGCTGAAAAGGACGGCATCGGTGTGATCCTGGCTGCGCCGGGTGGGACGGGAAAGACCACAGCCAGCGACCGGCTTCCGGCCCCGTGGCGCTCGCTGTGCGATGACACGACACTGGTTGTACGGGATTCACAAGGAAACTACTGGGCGCACCCCTGGCCCACCTGGAGCCGTTTCCTGTGGGGAGAGTCAGGTGGCACTTGGGATGTGCAGAGCGCAGTTCCGCTCAAGGGCGTCTTCTTCTTGTCCCAGGCGCTCGAAGACCGCGTGGAATCCGTCGGTCCGGGCCATGCGGTCAGCCTGCTTGTCGAGTCCGCGAGACAGGCCTCACAGCTCACGGCGCGGGGCTTGAGCACAGAAGAAATCCGCGCCCTGCACCTGGAACGGTTCGATAACCTTTGCGCCCTGGCCCGGGCCGTGCCCGCACACGTGCTTCGCATCAGCCTGACCGGCGCGTTCTGGCAGGAGATCGAGCGGACGCTCGAGGGAAGCCAGCAGGATTGAAAATGCAGCGCACACTGCAGCTCGGGCGTGCGTTGCGTTTTGTCTGGCAAAGCGCGAAGGGCTGGACAATCGCAAACGCGCTTGTCGTCGTGGTGCAAGGGGTCCTGCCGTTATTGCCGCTCTACCTCATGAAGCTCATGGTGGACGCGGTGACCGCGGGGCTGGCGGCTCCCGACAAGGGTGCCGCTTTCAGGCAGGTGGGGCTTCTCATTGTCCTCATGGCTGCGGTGGCCCTGTTCAATGCGTTGACCCGCTCGATAGCGGGACTGGTCGGCCAGGGTCAGTCCCTGGCAGTTGCGGATCACATGAGCAATGTCCTCCACGCCAAGTCCATCGACGTGGACCTGGAGTATTACGAGAGCGCCCGATACTACGACGCACTCCAACGCGCCCAGCAAGAGGCCCCCTATCGGCCCACGCATATCGTGAATGGCTTGGTGCAGATCGGTCAGAACGGAATCTCTCTGCTCGCGGTGGCCGGACTGCTCTTCCTGTTTCACTGGAGCATCGCAGCGGTCCTTTTCATCGCCGTCCTTCCCGGCATCGCCGTGCGATTGAGATATGCCGGCAAGCTATATGGCCTGCAACGTGAACAGACATCCACGGAACGGCAGGCCGGCTACCTCAATTGGATCCTCACGGGCAGCAGCCATGCCAAGGAAATCCGGCTGTTCGACCTCGGGCCACTGTTCGCGGGCCGCTTTCGCGATCTCCGCCGGAAGCTTCGCCGGGAGAAACTCGAAATCGCCACCAAGCGCACTCTTGCCGAGCTCGTGGCCCAGACCAGCGTCACGGTGGCGATATACGGTGCGTATGCCTTTATCGCTTATCGGACAGTGCAGGGCACGATCACGTTAGGCGATCTGGTCATGTACTTTCAGGCATTTCAGCGCGGGCAGGGCTTTCTTCAGGAGATGTTGAGCGGTCTGGCGGGGCTCTACGAGGACAACCTGTTCCTTTCCAATCTCTATGAGTTCCTCGACCTGAAACGAAAGATCGTCGAACCGGTGAATGGCAGCCCCATTCCCCAGCCCATGAAAACCGGCGTTGTGTTCAGCCATGTCGGTTTTCGGTATCCCACCGGCACCCGGAAGGTTCTCGAGGATATTTCCCTTGTCATCCGGCCGGGAGAAGTGGTGGCTCTGGTGGGCGAGAATGGCTCGGGCAAGACGACTTTGATCAAGCTGTTATGCCGGTTGTACGATCCAACGGACGGCAATATCACCCTCGATGGGACGGATCTGCGTCAGTTCGAAACGACAGCGCTGAGGCGCCAGATCAGCGTCATCTTCCAGGATTATGCAAAGTATCATCTGACAGCCCGGGAGAACATCTGGCTTGGGAACGCCGCCCTTGCGCCGGACCAAGAACGTATCGTCGCCGCTGCGCGTCGCTCGGGAGCTGACGGCACCATCACCGCGTTGCCCCATGGCTACGAAACGATTCTCGGCAAGTGGTTCGAGGACGGAGAAGAACTGAGTATCGGCGAGTGGCAGAAAGTGGCTCTCGCCCGCGCATTTCTGCGAGACGCACAGATCGTCGTTCTTGACGAACCGACCAGTTCCATGGACGCCAAAGCCGAATACGTGGTTTTCGAGAATTTCCGTCAACTGGCCGCAGGCCGAATTGCCGTCCTGATCAGTCATCGCTTTTCAACCGTCAGGATGGCTGACCGCATCTATGTGCTGAAGGATGGCAGAATCGCCGAAGCGGGCACCCACGAAGAACTGATGCGTTGCGGTGGAACCTATGCCAACCTGTTTGAAACCCAAGCCCAGTACTACAGGTGAGGGCTTGCCGGCCCGCGCTGCCTGCATGGAACGATCCCGAGCCGATGAATTGCTCCTTTACTGCCTCCGTGTGGATTCGCGCGAAGCAGGCGACGGCTGGCTCGAGACGCTGTCAAGCACTGATTGGGATATTCTGATTGAAGAGTCGGGCCTCCATGGCGTGGCTCCCTTGCTTTACGACCGTCTGAGGACATTCGAATCGCATATACCCATTCCGGCCAGCGTGATGGCGAGACTGCGCCGCATCTATCTCCAAAGCGCCGCCAGGGCTGTGCGTATGCACCACGAACTCGGCAAAGCGCTGGGGGTGTTGCGGCAGGCAAACATTCCGGTGATTGCGCTCAAAGGGGCGCACCTGGCGGAGCATGTCTACAGGAACATAGCCCTCCGGCCGATGGGCGATGTGGATGTCCTGGTGCACGAGGACGATTTGATGCGGGTCGAGGCAGCCCTGCTCGGGATTGGCTATGTTCCAACGGATTGCCATAGACAGACCGCGGAAGACAATTGCGACTTTGGCTATGGGTTGCCGAACAAGGAATTGTTCGTGGAAGTGCACTGGAACTTTCTGCCTTCCACGTACCGGTTCAAGATAGACCTCGATGGGCAGTGGGAAAGATCCAGGCAAGCCGTTATTGCCGGGGTCGAGGTTTCGGTTCTGTGTCCGGAAGATCTGCTGCTGTATCTTTGTCTGCACACTTCCAAACATCTGTTTGAAATGGGACTCAAACCCTTATACGACATCGCTGAAACAATCCGGCATTTCGGGAAGGAGATTGACTGGAGGCAAGTACTGCGTCGCGGCGAGCAATCGGGTGAAGCCAAATGCGCTTACCTTACTTTCAGGCTTGCCAGGGAGTTGTTGGGGGCGGCTGTGCCGGACGATCTGATGAACGCCATCAAGCCAGGCAATTTCGACGAACGTTTCATGCTATTGGCCCGGGAGAGGATCTTTGCATACGGGCAATGGAATTCGGAAGGCTTATCAGCGTTTCCTAACATCGTTCAATTTTGGGGATCCGCACGCCTTCTGAACAAAGGAACTCTGTTGCTAAGAAGGGCATTCCCTTCTCGAAGAGAGATGGCGCGAAGGTACCCGGCGCCTTCGGACTCCTTACGAATCTATTTTTACTACCCTGTACGCATCAAGGACCTTCTTCTGCGGCACGGTCGCCGGGTTTTCCGATTGTTGTGGCGGAATGAAGCGATGAGGGGTTTGGCAGGACAGGCAAATGAAATGACTGCGCTCAAAAAGTGGCTGATGTCTCCCTGATTGATTTTCGGGCAGGAACCGGAAATCCTCCATTCACGTCCTGCATTCGGCAGCCGCTGGCGGCGTGACCGATCCGGTGGCGACCTTCCAGCCGTAACCGGAACGGGGAGCCGGGTCTGCAACAGGCACCGCGTCACTGACGCGGGATGCAAGTTGTTCGCTCCCTATGTACGCCAGCGCACGGAAATCGTCGCGACGAAACAATAACATTGTGTGAGCAACATGCGTTTGATCAGGATTCGCACTGCGCCGAACAGCCCGGCTAAACGAGGTTCGGCACCTGTTCGACGAGACTGGATGCAACTCTCAGTGAGGGGATTTCAAATGAAGATGACCACGCTCGCTTTGTCATTGCTCGTAGGCCTCGGGGCCGGCTGCACCACTGTGCCGCCCGCGCCTCTCGTGTCCGGCTTGCCGAATTGCTTCGACACCAATTACGACAGGGAACGGGGTCTGTTTACGATAAGGAACGCCGTTGGCAATGTGGTGAATCAACAGTGCTTGCTGACGGTGGGGCCGCGCTGGGACGTTGCGCCGGCGTCGCGACTCGCGGCAGGCAACTATACGGTTTTTGTTTCCAGCGGCGGCGGCGGCGGCGCCGGCGGATCCCTGCAGGGCTTGACCGGCGGCGGCGGCGGCGGCGGCGGCGGAGCCGGCGCAGCGGAGATACGAGCGACGGTCACGCTGACCGAGGGGGTATACAAAGTCACCATCGGAGCGGGCGGGCCGGGCGGAAGTGCCTGCATGCCAGGCGTCGGCTTCGGCGGCGGTCCGGGATGGGTCGGAAGTCCGAGCAACATGGTCCGTGTTGCAACCGGCGAGGTTGTCATAGGAACGCTGGGAGCCGACACGTACGCTCGCCTCACTCGCGCTCAGAGCGACCGAACGACCGGCGAAAGGCTTGGGCAAGGCGGCAGCGGCCCCGGGCAAACCACCGGCGGGCGTGGAGGCACTGCTGAAACCCAGGCCAAAGCAGAAGTGGACGCCGGGGCTGGCGCAAGCGTGCTCGCGTCGGGAGGTGTGGGGGTGGCCGGTGCGGCGGGTCCAACTGGTCCGGCGTCTGACGATCGCACGGGCACCGGCGGCGGCGGTGGAGCGACGAGGCTCGGGGCTGGCGGTGGAGGCGGCGGAGAGAGCCTGGGGGACAGGGATGTACGGCCGGGGACGGGGACGCTCGGGAGCGGCGGGGGGGGGGGGGAAGGAGACCGGGGCGCAATC
>Ga0080064_1006254_pt1 | contig 13047 bp, 10 predicted proteins | sample Subgrocontami54m_FD_69260 | JGI IMG/M metagenome (GOLD analysis project Ga0080064, IMG submission 69260) | Subsurface groundwater microbial communities from S. Glens Falls, New York, USA - GMW46 contaminated, 5.4 m (SPADES assembly) (version 2) ...
GGCCAGCCCGGCGCTTCCCAATTACAGGGCCCGGGGCCCTTGCCGGTGAGGCCTGTGTGATAGCCCGCCGCCGCCAATAGATCCGGATAGACCTGGAACTTTTTCGGAAACAGGCTGGCGTGCGTACCGGCCTCCTCCAATTGCCAGATCTGGCGGCCCGTCAGAATCGCTGCGCGCGTAGGAGCGCACTGCGGCGCCGGGCAAAACGCGTTGTTGAATAGGACCCCGCGACCGGCCACCCGGTCGAAATGAGGAGTCTTTACCACCCGGTCTCCCATCGCGCCGGTATGCGGAAACGATTGATCGTCCGCGATCGCAAAAAGGATATTCGGCCGGCGGCTCGATTGAGGCCGTAGAATTGCCGGGGCCGCCGTTGCCGCCGCCAGGAACTTGCGCCGTGTGGAGAAATGCGTGCTCATAACGCAATTCTACGTGAGCTTAGCCTACCGTTCACTGCTCGGTGGAACCAGCCCCTTGATGCGCATGTAAGTAACCAGATTGCCGTAATGCTCATTCGTGTGGCTGGCGTTGAAGGCCAGGGTCCACATCCGCGTGCGGGTGCTATTGCCGAACTTCACCGCTTCGGCAGCCGAGGCATCGGTCAACTTTCCATACGCCTCGCCGCATACCGCTATCGAATCCTTGAGTGCGGCCACCAGGTCGGCTTTGGTGGTCTTGGTCTTTTCCGTTGTCGTGGTCTTCCGGTCCCCCAGGGCTGCCGTGCAGAAAGTTGTCTGTGCATCGGCCACATGGCCGATCAGCCGCGCAAAGGTGCGAACCTCCCTAGTCGGTTGGAAGCCATATAGATCCTCAGGCATCTTCTCGGCCGCCTTGAGTACGTTGCTGCTCACAGAATCGAACATCTGCTTCACATCGGCGCTCATGGGATTCTGGGCCTGCAATAGTCCGCCTAACAGCGCGGTGCAAGCAATCATTGCGAGTAAAGTCTTCATAGGACCCAGTTTAACATTTGCTGCTATTGAGGGTCCCCAATGGAACTAACGCGGCGTGAGAATGTCGCCCCAGACAATCTGGAACGCCTCCATGTCCCCGCCAAAGACATTCCCTGCCCGCACATAGACGATGGTCTGGGGAGCCAGACTTTTGCTGTCTACCTCTTTCCCCCAAGCCGAAAAAACCGTGTCCGGTCGCAGCTGGAACAATAGCTGGCTTCCGGCCCGCGTCTTGAGCACAAGCATCTCCTGGTCCAGCCGCTGCACCACCCCGGCAAACGTCATGTTGCCGCGCTGATACAGGTTGTCCATGAAATTCGTTCGCGGCGGCGGAGGCAGCATCAACCTTGGATAGCGCCGCGCCGTCTCCGGCGGACGCACATAAATAGTGACGGCCACGCAGCCGCCCTTGCGCAAATCGGCGATCACTTCCAGTTGGTCGCGCGGCCGGACGCCGACAGCGCTCACCCGGTGGCTTTGCCGCGTGATGTAGGTTTCTGGCTCCAAACGGCACCAGTGCACCTGGTTGTCGGCTTCGCGGATACTGAACGATCCCGCCCCGGCCTGCACCTGCCACTCGATCAATTCGCCTTGGAGAATGCGGACGGGCGGGCCGTCCTGACCGGACAACGAGAGCGCGACCGGCATGAGCCAGAGCAAACGCATAAGATCCCTGTGGAACTTCCTACAGTATATCTGTTCCCCGGCGCAACGCCGTGAATTAGGAGAAACCTGAAGCAATGCGCTTGGGTAGCCATCTGAAAGGACTCTTGCATCAGAGAACCCGGTACCGGGTACTGAGGGGCGCAGCAAGTGCGCCGGAGATAGGTGATTTTACCAATAGCGTTTCTGCAGGACTCGGCCGATCTTCCGAGCGGAGGAGTTCATGACCTGGAGTTTGAGAATATTCGTGCTGGCCGCCTTCCTCGGCGCCACTTTGGAGACCGCTGTGGCTCAACCAAAGTTTCGCTACATCTGCGCCCCGGACCAGCGGGCCAAAAGAAGCTTCAACGGCGGCCCTTGGCATTACTGTTTCGACGGTTTTTACTACAGCGAGAAAACAGTTCCGCCTCACGTGGTTAAGTACTTCGAAGATCAGGAACGCGAAAGCAAGGAATTTTGGCGTAAGGAAGCCGAGCTCAGAGAAAAGAGTAGGCGGGAATCCATGGCCTTGCATGAAGCGGCCTTGGCTTCCCACCGCTCCCCGAGATCACCATACCGGCCTACTTCTCCCGTTTCCGGCGGAGTTGTTGAGGCCAGCGTCAAGCCGGAACCAAAGCCCGTCTCGAAGGAAAAGGTCCGATCAATCGAAGCTGGCGCCACACGCGAAAGCGTGATCGGGAAGCTCGGAGAGCCGCACGGTAAGGTGGTTAATTCCACCGATCCTGAACTGATTGAGACCTGGACCTACATTATGGAAGGCGGAGCGTTCGGCAGCGTTAGGCTGAAGGCCGGTTCCGTTGTAGCCGTCAGGCTCCCGGAATAACCACCCCTTCTGCTCCGCAGCCAACGCCGCCGCGCTCTCCCTAGTCGTTGAACATACCCTCATACAACACCGACGTCAGATAACGCTCCCCGGAATCGGGCAGAATCACGACCATGGTCTTTCCCTTCATCTCAGGCTCCTTGGCAATGCGAACCGCCGCCGCCACCGCCGCGCCGCACGAGATCCCGCTGAGTATCCCCTCCTCCACCGCTAGCCGGCGCGCCATCTCCACGGACTCTTCATTCGACACCGTCTCCACGCGGTCCACCATCCCAAGATCCAGCGTCTCCGGAATAAACCCCGCCCCGATGCCTTGAATCTTATGCGGGCCCGGCTTCAATGGCTGCTTGCGCAACGTCTGCGTGATCACCGCGCTCGATTCCGGCTCCACGCCCACCGAAACGATCTTCTTATTCCTGACCTGCTTGAAGTAGCGCGACACCCCGGTGATGGTTCCTCCCGTGCCAATCCCGGACACCAGCACATCCATACCGCCCTCGGTGTCGTCCCAAATCTCCGGACCGGTGGTCTTCATGTGGATCTCCGGATTTGCCGGATTCTTGAACTGCTGCAAAAGCACGAACCGCCCCGGCTCATGCGCCACAGCCTGCTCGGCAAACTGGATCGCGCCTTTCATCCCCGCCATCCCATCGGTCAACACCAGTTTTGCCCCCAGTGCGCGCAGCACCTTCCGCCGTTCGATGGAGAAGGTTTCCGGCATGGTCAGCGTAATCGAATAGCCCCGCGCGGCGGCCACAAAAGCCAGCGCGATTCCCGTATTCCCGCTGGTCGGCTCTATGATCTCCTTGCCAGGTGTGAGCAGACCCTTCTTTTCGGCGTCCCAAATCATGCTCGCGCCAATGCGGCACTTCACCGAATAGGCCGGATTGCGCCCTTCGACTTTTCCGAGAATGGTCGCATGCAAACCCTTGGTCACCCGGTTCAGTCTGACCAGCGGTGTCCGCCCAATGCTGAGTGAATTATCTTCAAAAAACAATCCGTGTCTCCTTCCCCTTGACTAAATATCCCAGTTCGGCACCCACTTGGACTGCTTCTCGGCCCAGTTGCGTGCCAGGTCCGCGAAACTCCGGTCGTCCAAGATGCGGTTCACCTGCTTTTCCACATCCACCCACATCCCCGCAAACGGGTCTTCCCCTCTGGGGCGAGGCGATCCGCGCTGCCCCCGGCCCCGCTCCACAAATCGCAGCACCTCCCCGACATGGATCGAATCGGCTGCCCGCGCCAGCAGGTAGCCGCCTTCGGCCCCCCGCCGTGACTCGACAAATCCACCCTGCTTCAACCCGGCCAGAATCAATTCCAGAAACTTCTGTGGAATCTTCTGCCGCTTGGCGATCGAAGCAATTTTCACCGGCTCCCCCGCTCTCTGTGTAGCCAGGTCCAACAGTGCAAGCAGCGCGTATTCACCCTTTACAGAGATGTTGAGTGGACCCAAATTTTGAATCTCCTATTGTCTACTAGAGATTATCCAACTCGGCCTGCTTAGGCAAGCGAGCACGGTTGGGTTTTTGTTGACAGCAAGGACACATCAGCTTAATTTATCCCTAATAAGGATGTATCGATGACCAGCGGGACAGCCGCCGCAATACTTGCTCCGGCTACCATTCGTTTCGCGCTGCTGCCTGGAATCGCGCTGAGTCTGGCGATGATCGGAATGCAGGTCTTCCAGTATCGCCCGCTGCTTGCGATGCCGGGTGGTTTTGTATTTGTAGCGGCAACAATGCTTGTTCTGCTCCTGCACGCAACAGTGGTCGTGTGGGTGGCCAGGAGCGAGGCGCAAATCACGCATCTGGCCGCGGAGAATCTCATCCACATCCAGAAGCCCTGGGAAGGGGTCACGAGCCTTGCCGCCATGCTGATCACGTTCCTGATCTGGGGAGTCGCCGGATATCGAGGCGCGCGAGCTGCGAGAGCCGTTGCGCCCGGTGTCCTAGCGGGTTGCTGGAGCGCGATTGTGACCATGTCAATAGTGGTCCCCATCGGTTTTGTGTTGGAGTTCTAGTGGTTCACGCCCAAGCCGGACTATGTTCGCACCTGGGCGGAATTCAAGCGGAGCGGATGGACCGATGTCCACGCCTTTACCATCGCCAATACCCTGGAATCAGCTCTTTCCCATCTCATCGCCGGGCCGGTTGCCGGCGCGGTCCTGGGCGGGATTGCCGGCCCTCTCGCCCTGCTCCGAAGGAAGCCGCGCTCCGGCGGCGCCATTGCGCGGGTGTAGGTCCGCCGTGGAACCCTCTTCTCACCAGACGGGCCGCGACAAGACGGGCAGCGGACTGTATTATATTGACAGCGTTCGGTTACGATGACAAACTTAGTACCTAAGTTAGAAAGGAAACGAGGCATGATCACGATGTATTCCACACACCGGTATTGTCGTTATTTTAGCAACGCCGCTGCGGCATTGCTTTTGACAGGGGCGTTGTTCGCCGCGAGGCGTTCGGTCAACATCGACATCGACGCCCAGGGCCGTTTTAATTACAAGGATGAGAGAAACGCCGATGCCACCCGAGTCCGTGCTAAGCGGGGCGACACGGTCAGGTTTGAGTGCCGGGCCGGAGCATGCACCGTCGATTTTGGGAGACGGTCCCCGTTTTCCGGTTCCAGCTTCTCCGCCGCTCGTGGGCAAGGTGTGGAAGCAGCCGTGCGTCCCAACGCCGAAGTCGGCGTTTATAAGTACACGGTGACGGTTCGCAATCCTGGACAGCCCGACAAAGTGCAGGATCCTGAAGTCGAAATCGAGCCGTAGACCAAGCGAGTCGAGAGCCGATCAGCGCTTGGCCGCTCCGGTGATCAGATTCCGGAAGCGCGGATCCTGCCGCAATGCGGCCAGGTCCGGATCATGATGCACTTCGCCTGTTGAATATCCTCGACGGATGGCCTCGCCCAGGTACTGCAGCGCCTCCGGACGAGCGCCGGTCAATTCATATACCCTGGCCGCGCGATAGAGAATCCCTACTTCATACGGCGCATGCTTGAGCGCCTGCCCGATATATTGACGCGCCTTGAGCCCCTGGCCGAGCTTGGAAAGATAAACCGCCAGGCTCGCGCGCAGCGCGGAGTCGCTGGGGTCGATCAACAGAAGGGATTCGCCGTATTGGACGGCCTTTCGATAGTGCTCCAGCGCCTTCTCCTTGCCGCCCGGCACCTGCCAGTAACCATCGGCCAAATTGCCGAGCTTGATCGGATCGTGGCCCCTTTCCTGCACCGCCTTCTCGAACATCTCCACGGCCTGGGCATAGTGGCCGCGGAAAAAGTAAATCGTCCCCAGATTCGTGTAAGCCGTCGCGCTCGGTTCCAGTTCCAAAGACTTGCGGAGTGCCGCCACCGCGTCGTCGTAGCGATCCATCATGTGGTACAGAGCCCCGAGACTCTTGTATCCGGAGGGGTTCTCTGGGGCCAGTTTGACGACTAGTTGAAACGGTTCCTCGGCTTGAGCGTACTTGCCCTGCTGCCAGTAAAAAACACCGAGGCTGTGATAGTTGGGCCAGTAGCCTGGCTTCAATCGAATCGCCTTTTGAAATGTGGCCACCGCGTCCTGAATCCGGCCGAGCTTGGTGTAGGCCGAGGCCAGTTGGCGGTAGCCTTCCACGCTGGACGGATCCAGTGCCACCGCTTCCTGAAATTCCTTGGCCGCTTCCTCGTTGCGGCCCGTGGCCACTTGGACCAGTCCCAGCGCCAGGTGGACTTGCGGCAGCCCCCTGTTGAGAGCGGCCGCCTTACTGCTGGCCGCATCCGCTTTCGCAAGCCACTGTGCTTCGCCTTTGTCAAGCCTATGCTTACCCAGATAGGCCTCCGCCAGCGCGGCATAGGCGAGTGTGTATTTCGGATCCCTTCGGACGGCCTGCTCAAAAGCCACGATCGCCTTTTCAATCTCCTTCCGACCCTGGAGGTTGCCGAGGTAGCCCTGACCTTGCACGTACAGGTCATACGCGCTGGCATTTTGAGTATTGGAGGCGTTCAGGATCTGGTTGATCTGAGGCCTCATCTCCAGTTCCAGCAACTCGAGCACGGCCGAAAGCAAAGCTGTTTGCAATCTCGCCTCGTCGCGACGCACGGTAAGGATACGTGAGCCGAGCTGGCGCACATTGATCGCGTCCACCAGGTTTGCGATCACCCGCACTTCCGTGTCTGTGCGCTGGACGCTGCCGGTAATAACCAGATTGACGCTGAACCTCCGCCTGGCTTCGCCAACGTTGTTGATCTTGCTGCTGCGAACTTCGCTCGCCGGTACCACCCACAATGAACTCTGGAACCGCTCCAACTGCGACAACATCGCCGTGAGCGTTTCCATCATCCCTTCCGAGAAAGCCGGGCTGTCGGTATCACCGCCGATGTTGGCGAACGGAAGCACCAGGATCTGTCTGTTGACCGGCACGGGCCGTCCCCAGCGCTGCCAGCGCTCGTAGAGCGGCGCCGCCATTGCCAGCACCATCACCAGCAATCCGCCCAGAATGGCGTTTCGCCGCCCCACTCTTTTGATGAGGCGGCCCACTGGCCCAGGCTTGCTTGCCCGTTCGGGCCTTGGCCGAATCAGGGTCTGCGTGGTCTGATCATGGCTGGAGAGAGCCGCCCTTTTCACCCTCTCGAGACCCTCCTCGGCGGCGATCGCTTCCAGATCCTCCAGGAGATGGTTCATCGTCGAATAGCGCTTGTCCGAGTCCTTCTCCAAAGCGTGAGCGACTATCTTGTAATAGGCCTCAGGCAGGCCAGGACGCAGATCCTGCAAAGGGGGCGGCTCGGCTGTCAGAATTTGGTGGATTACGATCTCGGCCCGCTCAGCCCGGAACGGCACTCGGCCTGCGGCGAACTCGTAGAGCATGACTCCGGTCGAGTAGATATCCACGCTAAAGTGGACCGCCTCTCCCCGAGCCTGTTCCGGGGCCATGTAGGAAACCGTGCCCATCAGTGTTCCGGGGGTGGTCATCTCCATGCTCCCGCCGAGCTTGGCGAGCCCGAAATCCACCAGCTTCAAGTCGCCTTGCTCGGAGAACATCGCGTTCCCCGGCTTGACGTCACGATGGATGATCCCACGCCGATGGGCGTAGGCCAGACCGGCGGCAATCTGCCGGGCGTAGACAATGCAGTCTTCCAGCGAAAGCATGCACCCTTTGATCCGGGAATGGAGCGTGCCCGCCGGCAGGTACTCGAGTACAAGGAAGGGCACACCCTCGTGCTGATCGATCGCGTGCACCGTAGCAATGTTGGGATGGTTGAGTGACGAGATCAGTTTGGCTTCACGCTGGAACCGCGCCAGCGCCTCCGGGGACCGGAGCAGGTGGGCGGCCAGGAATTTAAGGGCCACCACGCGGTCCAGCTTAAGGTCTCGCGCTCTATACACCTGGCCCATGCCGCCTCGGCCCAGCTCTTCGTAAAGCTCGTAATGGCTGACGATCCTGTTGGCGCCGGAGGGAAATTCCATAGCAGCACCGCACCTGCGGCTCTTGGCCATCATAGTCTAGTGGGCTTTGTTTTTCAAAGATAGCCAAGGCACTTGCAACCGCAACAACTGTTCGTAATTTGTCAATCTGTCCGGTTTTATTCACACGTGATCTGTCCGGTTAGGTGATTTGGTTCGCAGTCCCCCTTCGGCTTGCCGAAGGGGGTTTGCGTGTTCGTTTTCCTTTTTGAGAAGAGAGGGAACTCGTCGTCGAGGCGGTGGGCCCGTCTTTTCCACGGCCCTCCCCGTTCTGACTTCCCTCGGCCGAACTGCTGTATCGTCCGACGACGTGAGGGCCGTAGCGGATCGATACCGTTCCGTCCAGGTGGTGGTGGATGGTGACCGTACAATCTGCCAGCGAATTCCGGAACCGGGTCTTCTCCAGTTGCCAGGATTGGGCTCCGATTGCCACGGTGTTGTCTTTGGCGACGACACGTTCGGTCTGGACCGTAAAGACCCATTCCAGGTCGGATCGGGAGCACCGTCGAAAGGCCGTGTCCTTCTCGGTGGGTGTCGTTTTGAACTTGTCGTTGAACATCGCAATATATCGCTGCCTCAGGAGTGCATTGGCGCTGGCCACCTCGTTGATCCCGGCCAGCCGCAGTTCCTGCGGCAGCCGGCCTTGCCAGGTTCCGAAGCTGCGTTCTCCTCGCCCACGGGCCTGCGGCGAGTAGGCCGGAATCATCTGTATGCCCAACTCCTTCATTGCCCGGCCCACTTGCGTCAACCGCTGTTTATCGACCTTTTGGCCCGCTTTGGGGGTCACGAAGAAGTGACTGCCACGATCGCTATACAAGCTGCAGAACAGTCCCTGGTCCTGGATCACCTCGCGCAAACCGGCCATCACCGTCATCGTCGATTCCTCCTCCACCAGTTGCGCGTAATAGATCTCGGTGTTGGCCTCGTCCAAAATCACGATCAAGTCATACCAGCGCTCGTCACCGAACCACTGGTGCTTGCTCCCGTCGATATGGAGCAGCATTCCCGTCATCGGTCGCCGTTCACGCCGTCGCCGGTGTTTGCGCCGTTTGCCGCGCCGCAGCACCAACCCCGCCCCTTGCAGCGCTTTCTGCACCCAGGTGTAGCTCAGCTTGATCCCATGCTGTTCTGCCAACTTCTCGTGGAAGTGCCGGATGTTCAAATCGAAGTAGGTCTCCTGGTACAGTCGCAGCACCATTTCGACCGTGGCCACCGGCACCCGCCGATCACTGGGTTTGCCTTTCCGCCGATCGACCAATCCGGAGTAGCCGTCCTCCTCCATTCGCCCTCGCCAGCGCCTCATCGTCCGGTCGGTGACTCCGATGATCTCGGCCGCCTCCCACCAGGTAATCTTCTTCGCCATTGCTTTCAGACAAAACGTCTTGTAGTTTCATCATCCGCTCCGTTTCCGAGACGGGATGCTCTTGAAGGGTCACCCTTCCAGCCTCACGCCTTTTTTTTCAAAGCGGACAGATCATGTGTGAATTGGACCGGACAGATCACATCCTAGCGACAAATCGGTCGCATCCAAGTTGCTTTCACGGGGGTACTCGGCTATGATCCGACCGACGTCAAGCCTTCCTCTCAGCGCGCCTAACTCGGCGCTGCAGGCGACGGCCCAAAGCGAGCCGCGCCTGAGCGCCAAGTCGTTAGCCCGACCGGAGCGAAGCTCCCGGTACGTGCAATTGCCGAAGTGCGAAGGTAACATTGAACAAGGTGGTTCTATCATGCCGGAAGTTGCCTTCAGATTCGCTCTGTCGGGCAGACGACGGGTGCCGTTCGGGGATCTGGAAGGTCTGGTCCCCTCGAAAAGCAAGTGACGTGTACATCTCCTGCCGGGAGATGAAGGGCAGTTTCAAGGTCAGTCTGCATAGAACTGGAGATTTCCAGCAGGCTTCAACCCAGGAATACGAGAAACGGCTACGGGCGTATGGCGCGTGGAGAGATTCTCGCCACATGGAGAAGTGGAATGTGGAACGCCCCGTCAAGCTGTCGATCCTGGCGATCCGCATTCTAATACCAGGCACGGAGCTTCGGTGCCTAGCCTTAGCGGAGGCCGGACAAACGAAAAAGTTGGTTCACTGGATTTCTGCTCCCCCTGAGGCTGACACGGTGTCGGTGGAAATCTTTCTTGCGAACGCTCACTTGCGATTCACAGACGCTGACCCTCCTGGAATACTCGCTCGCTGGGCGCTGCCCAGCGGTGAAGCGGTGTCGATCAGGCATAGAGTGGAACCTACCCCGAGTTCGATCAATCAGGAAATAGCCGACCGCCGCTCGCAGGAACGCACGAAGCTCGACGGTCGCCGCGATTGGGAACCTAATCATCCAGAAGGGAGAATCCTGATCTTCGGTCCGAACGAGAGAGGCTGGAGGTCATTTCTCGACGTTGCCGCCGCTCCGTTGGCGTCGGGTTCCGTAAAGAGCAGATCAGGAAAGTGAATTGGGAAAAGGGACGTGCCGCGAGACGCCGCAGGGTATCTGGGTGTCCCGGCTCCGGCCGGAACGCGGTTTACGCCAAATTCTAAGCGAGGCAGGAATGTCCGCGGAACAACTCATTAATCTTCTCTCTAAACCACGTCACCCGGCTCCCGCAACCATTCCGCATACCGAGTAATCGCCCCTGGGACATCCCGCCACGTAATCGCGAAAACCCCTCCCTTAGTTAACACCGTGCTCCAACTTGGCCGGATACACGAACGTGCGCATGGTTGCCAAGCCTTGGCCGCAATGCCCCGTCCAGCGGACTTCCACCCCGCGCTCCAGCCCAGGGTTTGATGCCAGGGCTTTGCCCAGGGCTTGAGGCCCTTCCTACCGGCGGAAAACAATGCTACTCTCTTCAAAACGTCATGAGACGTAATGAGTAACGAAAAGGCAAATATGCGACCACGTCTTGTCCTGTTGATGACTGCTCTTCTGATCGCCATGGGTGCTGTTTCCAGCGCTCATGCCCAAGTTCTGTACGGCTCTTTGGTAGGAACCGTCGTCGATCCTTCGGGAGCGGCGGTGGTCAAGGCAGCACTCACGCTGACCAACCCATCCACCGGGATCTCGCGCGAAGCCGCGGCCGATGAGCAGGGGCGGTACAACATCTCATCGGTCCAGGCCGGTGTCTACAACTTGAAGATTACAGCGCCGGGTTTCCGGACCATGACGCGATCCTCCGTCGAGGTCACCATCAACTCGGTGACGCGCGTGGATGCGCGGCTCGAGATTGGCCAGATGACCGAGCAGGTCAGCATCCAGGCCGATGCCGTGATCCTGCAAACCGACAAGTCCGAGGTACGCACCCAACTGAGCTCGCAAACCATTTCGAGCATGCCTTTGCCTGCCTACCGCAACTATCAGTCGCTCATCAACCTGGTTCCCGGCGCCACGCCGGCCGCCTTCCAGAACGCCGTGGTCGATACGCCGGGCCGCGCCCTCACCACCAACATCAACGGGACGCCGCGCAACAATAACAACACGCTGGTGGACGGGGCAGTGAACGTCAACATCTGGTTGCCGCACCACGTGGCCTATGTGCAGCCGGTGGAGTCCATTGATACCGTGAACATCTCGACGAATTCATTTGACGCTGAGCAGGGCATGGCCGGCGGCGCGGCCATCACGGTTACCTCCAAGTCCGGTACCAATGACCTGCACGGCGTCGCCTTCTGGTTCAATAACAACAACCGGCTGAACACCGCGCCCTATTTCCGGCCGGTCGGCTTCAAGCTGCCCAAGGAGACCCTGAACATCGGCGGCGGCACCATCGGCGGTCCCATCAAGAAGGACAAGCTGTTCTACTTCTTCTCCTATGAACGAACCATGCAGGGTTCCGGGCAGGCCTCCAGCCAATCGGTTGCCCCGGCCGAATTCCGCGCCGGCGATTTCAGCAACTTGCCGGCCGGCTACGCCACTGTCTACGATCCGGCCACCGCGCCACAGAATGCATCTGCTTCACGGTTGCCTTTCCCTGGCAATCGAGTTCCCGCGGCGCGGTTCAACCCGATCTTCCCGGGTATTTACAAAGGGATCCCTCTGCCCAATCAAGTCTCTGTCACCGACCCCAATAACCTGTCAGGCAATTATCTCGCCAGCGGGATTCTCTCGCTGTTGCGGAATCAGTACGACTTTAAAATGAACTATGCCAAGAGCCAGAAGCTGAACATTTGGGGCAAATACAGCCGCATGGATGCGCCGGTTTCGGGTACCTATGCCTTCGGCGATCTCGGTGGACCGGCGCTCGGAACCGATGGTGTGGGAGCCACCACCACACAGATCCCAACCGTGGGTTACAACTATACGTTTTCCCCAACGTTCCTCATGGACGGTGTATTCGGCTACACGCGCATGGATCAGGAGGTCAGCATTCCGGGCCAGGACAAGAACGTAGGGCTCGACGTCTGGAAGATTCCCGGCACAAACGGCGGCAAGCAGTATGCCAGCGACCCGCGTTACGGCGGCTTGCCCGCCGTGGCCGGATTCGGGTTCAGTAACTTCGGCGTCGCCGCTACCTGGGCTCCCCTGTTCCGCGGGGAACGAAGCTATACCTACCAGACCAATTTCAGCAAGCTGAAGGGCGCCCATGAAATACGGTTCGGGCTGGAACTGCGCCGGATGGAGTTGAACCACTGGCAGCCGGAAACTGCCAACCCTCGCGGAGCCATCAATTTTGCCTCGGGAGTGACCAACGTTTCCGGGCAGGTGGCACGTGAACCGAATTCCTACGCGGCGGCGCTGCTCGGACTGGTTTCCAGCTACGGCAAGTCGATCCAGTATTTCGACATGAAGACCCGGGAGTGGCAATATGCGGTGTATCTGCGCGACCGCTGGCAAGTGTCGCGCCGCCTCACGCTGAACCTGGGGCTGCGTTACGAATACTACCCGCTGATCAATCGCGGCGACCGCGGCATTGAGCGCTGGGACCCCTCCACGAACCTTGTTTATATTGGTGGTCTAGGAAATACGCCTCGCGATGTCGGAATCACGGTGAGCAAGAAGCTGTTCGCTCCGCGCATCGGATTCGCCTACCGTGTGGGCGAAAACAACGTCATTCGCGCCGGATACGGCATCACCTATGATCCGATTCCGTTCGGCCGTCCGCTGCCCGGCCTATTTCCTTACACTCTCCCCGGTTCCTGGGTGCCCACGGTGAGCACGTTCGGGTGGTTCAACACACTGGACCA
>Ga0080064_1006259_pt1 | contig 13042 bp, 11 predicted proteins | sample Subgrocontami54m_FD_69260 | JGI IMG/M metagenome (GOLD analysis project Ga0080064, IMG submission 69260) | Subsurface groundwater microbial communities from S. Glens Falls, New York, USA - GMW46 contaminated, 5.4 m (SPADES assembly) (version 2) ...
CTCCTCGCTGGATATCGTAAGGACCTGCCGCCTCGCGCGCGTCGACAGCGCGCGTAGGTGGTGGACGAGGACGTCGACCCTCCGAGGTCTTGATCGGGACGTCGCCCCGCGGACAACCGCACGATCGATGCCGCCAGCGGCTATCACCGTCGTTGCCCGCGAAGTCGCGGCGAGGCGTTCCTGGCGGTGGCGCTTGTTTGCAGCGATCCCGTGCCTCGCGCCGGCCGTGGCCTTCCTCGTGTGCCTCGCCACGTGCCAGGACGCACCCGACCCGTGCGACCAGGACCTCGTCGCCGCACTGCCAGCGTGCCCGGAGGAGGAGAACGCGCTGTACTGGCTCACCGAAGCATCGACGGCCTTGTCCCTCTCGGCAGAGGAGGAGCGACTCCTCAGCAGCTGGATCGAGGACGTCAGTTGCCCATGGAATGCGGAGCGGGATGCGGCAGGCAACAAGGTGCGCGACCTCGTCAGCGGCCGACAGATCGTTAGGGACGCCGAAGTTATTCAGAATTGACTTATTAAGCGCACAGTGCATAAGTCGACACCGTGCGAGAACCCAGTTCGCGTTTCTTTGGCCGGCGCGGCGAGCTTGCCGCCCTCGAGCGAAGCTACGCCGCGCGCGGATCGACCTTCGTGCCGGTCTACGGCCGCCGTCGGGTGGGAAAGACCGAGCTGCTGCTGCGGTTCCTCAGGAACAAGCCGGCGATCTACTTCAGCGCGACGCGGAAGCTCCGCGAGCCTCAGCTAGCCGAGCTCATGCGCGCCGCGGCGGCGGGACTCCGGGCTCCGCACCTCGGCGAAGTGGCGCCTCGTGGCTGGGAGGCGGCACTGCGGCTCGTCGTCGGGGCGGCACCCCGGGGGAAGAAGCTCGTGCTCGTGCTCGATGAGTTTCAATGGCTGTGCGAGTCGAGCCCGGACTTGCCGTCCGTCCTTCAGCGCCTGTGGGATCTGGAATGGCAGCGCGGAAGCCAGGTGATGCTGGTGCTGTGCGGCTCCCTCATCGGGTTCATGGAGCGCGAGGTCCTCGGGGCGCGTTCACCGTTGTACGGACGGCGGACGGCGGACCTGCGCATCGAACCATTCGATTTTCGCGACGCCGCTCAGTTCCATCCGGGGTGGTCGCGCGAGGAGCAGGCTCGCGCTCACTTCGTCTGCGGGGGAATCGCCGCGTACCTGAAGCGCTTCGACGCGGGGCGTTCCGTCATTCAGAACATCGCGGACCAGTTCTTCGAGATCGACTCGTACTTCCAGCGCGAGCCCGACTTCCTCTTGCGCGAAGAGCTCTCCGAGGTTCGGCAGGCGGCCAGCGTGCTCGAGACGATCGCACTCGGACGACGGGCACAGAAGGACATCGCTCTCGCCGTGGGTCTGACTCCGAGCGCCCTCGCGCCGCACTTGAAGGTGCTCGCGGGCCTCGGGTATCTGGCGCGAGTGGCTCCGCTCTCGCCGCGACCGCCGCCGCGCACGGCCGTCGTCTATCGCGTCGCCGATCCGTTGCTCCGCTTCTGGTTTCGGTTCGTGGGTCCGAACGCGAGCACGGCACGCCTCCTGCCGGCGGCGCGCGCCGTGGAGCAACTGGTCCTGCCACAGTGGGAGGCGTTCTGCGGCGAGGGATACGAGCGGTTGTGCCGCGAGGCGCTGCCCGCGCTGTATGCAGCCCAGGGCATCGCGGGCCGCTACACCGTCGGTGAGTACTGGGATCGCCACACCCAGATCGACGTCGTCGGACTTCGTGCAGACGGCTGGATTGACCTCGGCGAGTGCAAGTGGGCGGGCCGGACGACGATCGCAAGCGGTACCGCCGAGCTCGCGCGAACGGCTGCGACGTATCCGCACGGGACGCACACTCTCCGTCAGCACCTGTTCGTCCGTCGAATGCCGACTCGAGCGCGTGCGAAAGTGGGCGGTGAGCTCGTCGTGCACGACCTCCAGTCCTTGTACGACATCTGAGCAATCGTCGCGTCACCGGTGTGCGGAGCAAGCGCGCGCGAGCGTGCCTAGGCCATTCCTCGCGGGCGCGACTTCGCGCAACGTGCCCCCGACCGCCGGTCGTTGCCTCGCAGCACCCTGACTCTGTCGCCGAGCCACGGTAGGATCGCGAGGGAGTCATCTGATGCAAGCTCGCTACCTTGTTGACGTTCGGCAGCCGGCCCCGTTTCTTCGCCGCATCATGCGCGAGCTTGCGTGTGACGCGCGGATGTCACTCGAAGGGAGTCTCGGTGAGGCCTCGTTTCCAGCGGAAGCGGTCTTGGGGCGCGACGCGAGCGACATATTGAAACGCGGCACGACTGCGCCCGTCCTGGACTTCGTGGTCCTCCGACTGCAACCCGAGCTTGTGGACCGCATCTTTTCGCAGATCTCGCGCATTGGCCTTCGCGAGGACATCGTGCATGTCCAGATCGAGAAGAACGGTCGTGTGGAGCTGGCTGCGTACGACAGTTTTCACACGCAGTGCGTGGTGACGGGACCTGCGGTTCCATCTGAAGTACTTGCTGACCTACAGGCGGCAGGAGTCATCCGTGGGTTCGTCTCCACCGGGCACTGAGCCGCGCCGCCCAACTCTGGTCTCGGGGCATGAGCCCCGGCGTGCCCATCCCTGGCGATTCCCAGGTTGTCCGCGGACCCGCTGCTCACACGTCACGGTAGTGCCCGCGGGGGCGGGATCGCCCGCCGACTCGCACGCGCTGTCCGCCTCACGCGCGGTCCAAAACGGCGGCCGGCCTCGCGAGCGCTGCTGCCCATCCACAGCCGCGCGCAGCCCGTCGACATACAATCCGCGCCCATGCGGACCTTCGGCCTCGCGATCTTCCTCGGCGCGTTCCTGCTGTTCCTCGTCCAACCCCTCGTGGGCAAGGCGCTTCTGCCGTGGTTCGGCGGCACGCCCGCCGTGTGGGCCACGTGCATGGTGTTCTTCCAGACCACCCTTCTCGCCGGCTACGCGCTCGCCTTCGCCCTCGAGCGCCGCCTCGGCGACACGGGCCAGCGCCGGGCCTTCCTCGGCCTGATCACCCTCGCGATCGCCGCCCAAGCCGCGCTCGGGGCGGCGTGGACCTCCCCGATCACGCCAGGCGCCGCGTGGCAGCCGGATCCCCGCGACTCGCCGATCGTCCAGATCCTCGTCCTGCTCGCCGTGTCGACCGGCATCCCGTACCTCGCGTTGTCGGCCACGGGCCCGTTGCTCCAGAGTTGGTTCGCCCGCTCGGCTCCCGGAGTCTCGCCGTATCCCCTGTATGCACTGTCCAACGCCGGCTCGTTGGCCGCGCTCGTGGCGTTCCCGCTCGTGCTCGAGCCCTTCGCCGGAAGCTCCGCCCAAGGGTGGATGTGGTGCGCCGCCTTCGCCGTGTTTGCCCTCGCCGTCGGCCTCGCGAGCCGAATCCCGGTCCGCACCGAAACGGCGGTCTCCCCCGCCGACGATGACCGCGCGCCCGCCCCCGGCGTGGCGCGCGCGGGCGCGTGGTTCGCACTGTCGCTGTCGAGCTCCCTGCTGCTGTCCGCGACGTGCAATCACCTCGGCGAGGAAATCGTCGTCGCACCGTTCCTGTGGATCGCGCCGCTCGGCGTTTACCTCCTCACGCTGATCCTCGCCTACACGCCTGGGGGCTACTCCCGGCGGACGTGGATGGCGCAAGCGTTGTTCGCCGGCATCGCCCTGGCCGCCATGTTCGTCGCGGGACACCAGCGCCACCTCGGCATCCAACTGGGGGTGTACCTGTACGTGCTGCTCGTCGGCTGCATGGCGTGCCACGGCGAGCTCGCGCGGCTGCGTCCGAGCCCACGATGGCTCACCCGCTACTACCTCACGAGCGCGGCGGGCGGCGCCGCGGGTGGCGTGCTCGTCGGACTGGCGGCGCCCTCGTACCTCATCGCGACGCACGAGTACCACGCGGCCGTCCTGATCGCGGCGTGGTCGGTCATGGGCGCGATCGTCGCCGACGAGCGCTCCGGCCTGCGGCGGGCGTCCGGCGTCGCGACGGCCCCGCTCGTCGGCGTTGCACTGGCGGTGCTCGTGGGGCGAGAGCTGCGCGGTCCGGTCGGCGCTCCACTGTGCGACGCGTTCGGAGCGCCGGCCGGCTTGTACTACGCGCTGTGCGCCGCGTTCGCGGTCGCCGCGGCGTGGGTGACGTGTGGGCGCCGCTTTCGGCGGATCCTGCCGCCGGACCACCCCGCCTGGACGTGGTCGTTGGTGCTGGTGGCGATGATCCCGCTCCACTACGCGCTGATCGACCACGCCGTGCGGCAGACGCAGGGCGCACGCCACCAGTCGCGGAACTTCTACGGCGTGCTCCGCGTGATCGATGCCCAACGCCGCGACATGCTCGGAAAAAAGACCCGCACGCTCGTGCACGGCACGGTCGCCCACGGCCTCCAGGTGCTCGAGCCGGAGCTGCGCCGCGTTTCCACGAGCTACTACGGGACCGCGACGGGGCTCGGCCAGGCCATCGAGCATCACCCGCGCCGGATCGCCGGCCAGCCGATGCGCATCGGAGCAATCGGCCTCGGTGCGGGCACGATCGCCGCGCTCGGCCGGCCTGGTGACATGGTGCGGTTCTACGAGATCAACCCCGACGTGATCGCGCTCGCCGTGGGCCCCGACTTCAGCTTCCTCCGCGACTCTGCCGCCCAAGTCGAGCTCGCGCTGGGAGACGCGCGGCTCCAACTGGCGCGCGAGCTCGCTTCGCAACGGCAACTCGATCGTGGCCTCGACTTCGACGTCATCGCGGTCGACGCGTTCACCGGAGGCACGATCCCGACGCACCTCCTGTCGATCGAGGCAGTGACCTTGTACCTGGAGTGCTTGCGCGACGCCCACGGCGTCGTCGCCTTCCACATCTCGAACCACTACCTGGACCTCGCCCCGGTCCTCCACGGCGCGGCCGATCGCCTCGGTCTGGCGCGAGTCGAAACGCGGAGGCGCAAGTCCGAGAGCGAGCCGTGGCACATGACGTCGGACTGGATGCTCCTGTCACGAGATGGGGCGCTGTTCGCACACCCCGCGCTTGCCGCGTTGCGGTACGAATCGAAGGTGCGTCCACCCGTGTTCTGGACCGACGACCGCAACAACCTGCTGGAGATTCTCGATTGGGGCGATTGACGCAGGTGCTCGCCTCCCGCTCCCCGATCGCAGCTCCATCCAGTACGATGCGTCGAGACCACGACCCACCATCAGGAGACCCCACATGTCCCGCCCAGTCGCGCTGGCGACGATCGCGCTCCTCGCGGTCGTGGCGCCGGGCGCTCGCGCGCAGACCGCCCCCGATTGGGTGGTCGACGGCCTGCCGATCCGGCCCGTGTACTACGACGTGGACCACATCGTGCACACCCAGTTCATGGAGTTGCGGGTCCTCGAAACGCGCACCGGCAAGACGCTGTGGGACAAGCGCTTCGAGCGGCAGCCCGACCAGGTGAACGCCACGACGGGATTCATCGCCGTGCGGTTCAAGGGCGAGGTGTCCCTCCTCGACATCAAGACCGGCAAGGACCTCCCCAAGATCGAGCTCGCGGCGACGGCGATGCTCGCGATCGGAGGCAACCTGTACCTCACCCACAAGAACGAGGTCGTGAAGTACAGCCCGCCGAGCTTCAAGCCGAAGGGCCTCGGCTTCAACATGCCGTACATCCCGTTCGAGACCCCCAAGCACGGCATCCATCTCGGCGATCGCGTGATCTGGCCGGTGACGAAGGACACGATCCTGAGCTACGACCTCGACAAGGGCGCAATCGAGTGGAAGCTGGGCATCGGCGCGTTCCGCTACACGAAGATGGGCCCGGACCCCAGCAACCCCGACAAAGTGATCGCGCTCGGGAACGAGTTCATCCACGACAAGCTACACGCGTTCTTCGAGCTCGATGGCGAGATGGCGATTCACGGGTCGCGCAAGCAGACCGAGCCCGACGCCAAGGAGCAGCTTCCCGACGCGGACTTCATCTGGCTCCTGTCCTCGAAGAAGGCGACCGCGGGCACGCGCATCGACTTCCAGCGGGTTCAGGGCGACGCCAAGGGCGCTCCGCGCATCTACCTCACCTGGGCCTCCCCGCGACCGATGCTCGTCGCGCGGTTCGGCCAGGAGGGGGATCGGGAGAAGTACCGGTTCGACCTGTTCTGGAACGGCGCCGGGCCGCGGCACCGCATACGCATCGTCGACTACAACCACCTCGTCGCGGGCGCCAAGGGACAGTACGTGCTGTACGACACGGAGAAGCCCACGGCGTTCGAGGTCGTGAAGGCGGATGGGGCCGCCAAGACGCTGTGGAACGGGCGCGGCAAGCTGCTGCCCCGGACCGACGAGAACGCGCCGTATCACGCGCTCGTGGGCGAGGGCACCAAGGACGATCCGATGCGCATCGTCGCGCTCGACCCCGAGTCCGGCAGCGAGACGGGCAAGCTCGAGCTTCCCGTCGGCATCTGGGACACGAAGCGCGTCGGGACTCATCTCCTGCTCGTCTCGCAGAATCAGCCGACGGTGATGCAGCTCGATCTGGCGAGCATGAGGATCGCGAGAACGGTGACTCTGCCCGCGCCGGCGAACAGCATCGTGCTCCTGCCGAGCGGCGTGACCGCGATCGGCGAGTGCGGCAAGAAGCTGTGCCTGTTCTCGCTCGAGGGCACCGACAACTCGAAGGACGGACCGCGGAAAGACCCGCCCAAGCCACCGGGGAAGTAGGACCTTGTCGGGCGTAGGCGCCCCCCGACCGCTGCTCGTGATCGACCTCGAGTGCACGTGCGACGAGCGGGACTTCCCACGCGACGCGATGGAGACGATCGAGATCGGCGCGGTGCTGGTCGACCGCGCGTCGCTCGCGCCCATCGCGGAGCTGGGAACGTTTGTCCGCCCCGTGCGTCGTCCCACGCTCACACCGTTCTGCACGCAGCTGACCTCGATATCCCAGCAGCAGGTCGACGAGGCCCCGCCGTTCCCACAGGCGCTCGAGCGGTTGACGACCGAGCTCGTGCGCGACCTCGACCCCGTGTTCTGCTCGTGGGGCGCGTTCGACCAGCGCCAGCTCCACGCGGATTGTGCGTATCACCAGGTCCCCTACCCGTTCCGCGATCACTGGAACCTGAAGCAGATGTTCGGCGAGCACCTCGGCCAGCGCCGCGGCTTCGGCATGGCCCGGGCGCTGGCACGCGTGGGCATCGAGCTCGAGGGCACGCACCATCGCGGCCTGGACGACGCGCGCAACATTGCGAGCCTCTTGCCGTGGTGCCTCGGTCGGCGCGCGTTTCCTCCCGCGTCGCGCGGGAGACCGCGACCGTGACTCGCCCCCCTCCGCTCGTGGCGCCGCCCGGCCCCGTCGCGCCCAACATGCGCGGCCTGGCGCGCTTCGTGGTCTTCGTGTTCGCGGGCGTGGCGTACTGCCTGCGCATCTGGTCCGCACGTATCGTGGGAAAGCTCGACGTCCGTGACGGGCTCGACCAGCGCATGGCGCTGTGTCGCACGCTGGTGCGCGTCCTCGGGATCGACGTCGAGCTCCAGTCGCCGCCCCCCTTGCGCGCCGAGCTCGTCATTCCGAATCACCGCAGCTATGTCGACGTGGCGGTCGTGCTGGCGCGCGTGCGAGGGGCGGTAGTGTCGAAGTCGGAGGTCGCCCGGTGGCCGCTGATCGGGACCGTCGCACAGGCCACGGGCACCGTGTTCGTCGTGCGCGACTCGCCCGAGAGCCGCAAGCTCACGCGCGCCCGGATCACCGAGCTCGCAATGGGCGGAACCAGCGTGATCCTGTATGCGGAAGGGTCGACCGGGATCGGCCCCGGGCTCCTGCCCATGAAGCCCGGCCCGTTCGCGATTGCCGCGGAGCACGACCTGGCGATCCTGCCCGTCGCGCTCGAGTACGAGTTCCAGAGCGACTCGTGGGTGGGCGACGACACGTTCGTCCGGCACTTCCTCGAGTGCTTCAGCAAGCGGCGCACTCGCGTGACGCTGCGCTTCGGACCGGTGCTGCGCGATGTCGACGGCGAGTCGCTGAAAGAGAGGACGGTCGCGTGGCTCGAGTCGAATCTGCGCGAGATGCGCGCCGCGTGGGATGTGCGTCGCGCGCCGAGTGGAAGCCGCAATCGGGTCGTCCGGTGACGGAAGCCCTTGCGCGGACTCACGACCCGGCGAAAAATTGCCGGGTGCCCCGAACAATCCAGTACCTCGCGAGCCACTCGCGAGCGCCTGCGCGAGCTGACAATCCTGCGCAAGGCACACGTCTTCCGGAGTGTTGCACCATGGCACGAGCCGCCGCGAGCTTCGCCCTAGCCATCGCCGTCGTCGCCGGAGCGCCCACGTGGGCGCAGCCGGCGCCGCCCGCGATGACCCAGAAGGAGTACCGCGAGGCGATCAAGCGCCAGATCGACGCCATCACGGCCGCAAACAAGGCGGCGGTCGAGAAGCTCGGCAAGCTCTCGGCTGAAATGGAGGCGTTGGGCATGAAGGGCGAGGTCGGCGACTGCAAGCGGATCCTCGACAAGTGCCTGGACCCGGGCAAGAGCTTGCACAAGGGCGGCGGCAACTCGCCGTGGCCAGGCGAGGAGGTGTACTTCACGCGCGTGCTGGACCGGTTCGCCGAGGTGGGACGCGAGCTCTCGGTCTTGTACGCCGACGCGGCGGCCGCGGCGATCGAGCCCGCCGATCTCCGCGAGCAGCTCGAGGTGGTCAGCCTGTGGCTCGGCACCTTCCCAGAGCTGGCCAAGCACATGCGGCACTTCAACCAGCGCCGCAAGGAGTGCAAGCTCGGGCCCGTGACCAACAGCTGGTCGTCGTCCTACGGCGGCTTCATGCACGGTCGCTACATGGCGCTCAACGCCAACGACCCGTCGACCGCCGGGCTCGGCGGCCACAACGAGAGCCCGCAGCTCAAGGGATCGTCACCCGAAGGAGCGGCGGCGGCCAAGGGCATCGGCGGCGGCCCGTGGTTCGACGGTTGGATGGGCTCCATGTACCACCGCGAGCCGGTGTTCGACCCCGGCCTGTCGCGCGTGGCCTACGGCGGATTCAAGGGCTCCTACTGGTGCAGCGGAGCGGGCTCGGGCAACCAGCAGCTCTCGAACCTGATCACGTGGCCGGGCGACGGGGCGACGAACATCTCCGGCATGTTCGGCGGAGAGCACCCAAATCCGCTGCCCAAAGGCGTGGATCACACGGGCACGATGATCATCATCCAGTTCTACGGCGGCAAGCCCAAGGAGTTCAGCTACCGGCTACTCGACCCGTCCGGCAAGGCAATCACCGACCAGATCGAGTTCTCGAAGAACCCCGTGGTGTTCGCGCCGCGGCAGGTGTTGACGGGCGGAACGTACAAGGTCGAGCTCCTCGGCGTCGACTACAAGCAGTCGTTCAGCTTCACCGTCGGCGGGGGACCGTGGAACGGCGAGTCGTCGCCGCCTCCGCGGCAGCCCGAGCCGCCGCCTCCGACGGCCAAGGCCGACCCCAAGAAGCCCGATCCGGGAATCAAGATGCCCGTCGAGCCTGACGAGCCGGAGAAGACGGGGGCGGGGAGCGACGAGCCGGCACCCAAGGCCGAGCCCAAGCCGGAGGACAAGCCGAAGCCCGAGGTCGAGACGGGAACACCGGTGGAACGCGCGTTCAAGCGCGTGATCAAGGCGACCGAGGAGGATCGTCCCGACCGGATCGCCGAGCTGTACCTGGCGTGGGTCAATGCCTCCGCGGAGGACAAGCTCGCGCTCGCGAAGGCCGTCGGGGTCGACGCGCTGCGCGGCAAGGGCCTTCCACAGGCGGAGCTTTCGAAGCTCGCCGAGGCGGTGAAGCAGTGAGCGGCGCAAGTCCAGGGCACAACGTCCCGCCAGCCGAGTGGCAGCGCATCGGGGACTTGATCACGAACCCGGACAGCCCCGTCGGGATCGACGCCAAGAAGACCCACATCATCATCATCCACACGCTCCAGCAACTGGAGAAGCGGCTGGACGCGCTGGAGAAGAAGCTCGCGGGCAAGTGATCCGGCGGCGCCCGCGGAGCGAAAGCCCGGTCAACCGCGCGTGACGTCCGTTCCCCCGTCGGGGCGGTCGCGCAGCTCGTACTTCATCGCCGTGAGCGCGTCGCGAATCCGGTTCGAGTTGCGGAACGCAACGCAGGGCTGGGCGGTCGAATCGGCGAATGAATCGTGCGCATGAGTCACCCAGGCAAAAAACTTTCACGCGGCCGGCGATGGGCCAGAGCACTCGTCTGGCTTGCCTTCGCCGTCGTGTTGACGCTCCGCTTCGTCGTCCCGCGGGAGCGCGAGGAACGATTCGCGCGCGCGCCTTGGGAGGGAGATCGGCCGGGGCGCTTTCGTCGTCCACCGGTGCAGGTGCAGCCTCCAGTCTCGAAGGTACCCGCCGATTTGTGGCGCCTTCAGATCGAGATCCCACGGAAGGATGTCGAGAAACTGCGCAGCTACCAGTGGAACGGCTGGCGCGGAGACCGACAGGAGCGGCCAGAGGTCCTTGTCATGGTGCGCGAAGGAGGGGCCGTCTATACGAACGTCGCCCTGCACCTCAAAGGCGCCGCTGGCAGTTTTCGGCCGTTCGACGACAAGCCGGCGCTCACGCTGAACTTTTCCAGGCACGCTTCCGGCCAACGGTTTCACGGCTACAACAAGATTTCGCTGAACAACTCCGTGCAAGATCCCTCCTGTTTGAGCGAGGCGATTTCGCGGGAGTTATTCGAGGCGGCGGGCGTGCCGGTGCCGCGCGCGAACCACGCGACGGTGTTGATCAATGGCCGGGACCTTGGCCTCTACGTGTTGACGGAAGGGTTCGGCAAACCGTTTCTCAAGCGGTATTTCAACGACGTGAGCGGCAATCTTTACGACGGGGGCTTCGTTCAGGAAGTGACGGGCTACCTCGACACGAATTCCGGAGATCATCCCGAGGATCGCGGGGATTTGAAGCGCCTGGCCGAGGCGGCCTTCGAGACCGATCGCACGAACCGGTGGCACCGCCTTAGCCAGGTGCTCGACATGGACCGCTTCCTCAGTTTCCTCGCGATGGAAGTCATGACGTGCCATTGGGACGGCTACGCGCTGAATCGAAACAACTATCGGTTATTCCACGACGTGGAGACGGACCGCCTGGTGTTCATGCCGCACGGATTGGATCAGATGTTCGGCGTGTTCCGCTCGACGCCGACCAGCCCGATCCAACCTTCGGTGCAAGGGCTGGTCGCACAAGCCGTCCTGACGACGCCGGAAGGTGCGCGGCTGTATCTGGAGCGCGTCGCGACGCTGCGCACGAATCTGTTCCTGGAGGAGAAGCTGACCAATCGCGTGCAGGAACTCTCGCGCCGCATCCGCCCCACGCTGGCTGCGTACGGAGAAAGCCTGGCGGCAGAACACGATGCCCATGTCGCCGATCTCTGCCAGCGGATCGTCGAGCGCGCGCGCAGCATCTCGGAGCAACTCGCCGCGCCCCGCGAGCCGATCAAGTTCGATGACGCGGGCGTGGCGCGGCTCTCCGGCTGGAAACCGCGCATCACTTCACAACAGCGCGGCGTGTTGCGGTTCGGGCGGGCCGAGCGCGAGGGCAAAAGACTGCTTCAGATCAGCGCGGTCCAGGGCGGCGGCGTAGGGTCGTGGCGCGCGCGGGCCTTGTTCGCGCCAGGGCGATACCGATTCGAAGGCAACGTCCGGACCAGCGACATCGGAGCCAGCGGCGGAGTCTGCCTGCGCATCTCAGGGACGCGCGACGTTATGCTCATGGTGAGCGACGGCGAGTGGACGCCGCTGCACTACAGCTTCGCGGTCGATGAACCGCTGGCGGAAGTCGAGTTGATCTGCGAATTGCGCGCGGGCAAAGGCGAAGCGTGGATCGAGGAGGACTCGCTTCGGTTGGTCAGGGAGTGAGGCGCCCAGAGGGCGTCGGCGCGGAGCTTCGGGGAAGCCCGGCAAGGAAGCTCACAGGTCGGAACCCAGCCCCGATGGACTTCTTTCTCCGCCGCGGATGAAAGTGCGGCCGGAGCGCCGGTCTCCGACCCGGCGCGTTTCCGTCGAACCTCAGCAAGATCGGAGGATGACGCGCAAGCCCCAATCCCGCTTTGCTGCCGCGATGTGCCGTTCAAGTCCGACGGAATGAGGATGTGCACACTTTACAAAGTGTGCACCGGCAGGGGAATGGACTGGCGCGATTTGCTTTGCCAGACGGTGAGTCTTACCGAGGGCTGATCCATTGTGTCCGCGCGCCGGGTCGGAGACCGGCGCTCCGCCTTTTCGGAGCAAGGCGCAAAGCAAACTCCACCAGGCAATCGCCGGCCCCGTTGTGCGACAAGCCAGCGCCGTTGACTGAGAAACGGAGTCGCTCTGGTTGCGCGTAACTTTCCCCAGTGAAGGGGCTGCATGGGCGCGCCCGTAGCGCAGATTTCCAATCTGCTGTATCGCAGGGCTTCCAGCCTGCGGGCCCAGAGCAGGTTGAGCATTTCTGACCGTTCGTGCCCCCTGCCGATTGGAAATCGGCGATACAGCAGACTGGAAGTCTGCGCTACTTCGGTTGCGGCTCTGCCGCGCTACGACCGTCGGCACGCAGCAACCTATCCACGCTAACGCTGAGGGAAGAGGTGGTAGAGAAGGAAGTAAATCAGCACGCCGGTGACGGAGACGTACATCCAGATCGGCCACGTCCAGCGGGCGATTTTTTTGTGGCGGTCAAAACGCCCTTTCAGCGCGCGGCTGAGGGTGATGATGATCAAAGGCAGGATCGCCACGGCGAGCAGAGTGTGCGTGAGCAGGAGCGTCAGATAAAACGGGCGGAACCAGGCGGGCTCCCTGAAGATCGTCCGGCCAGCCTGTGAGTGATAAATGACGTAGCACGTCAAAAAGAGCAGCGACGTGCAGCAGGCGGTGAGCATGCACCTGCGATGGGCCGCTTGGTTCCGCCGCTTGATGAAGATGAAACCGAGCACGAGGAAGACGGCGCTCAGCGCGTTCAAGCTGGCGTTGACGGCGGGCAGATCGGAGAAGCTCATGACCTCAACGCTCGCGGAGCAGGCGGTTGACGGCGTCGAGAATCGGCTGCTCGTAGCCCGGCTCCGTGGTTTCGAAGCCGCCTCGGAGCCGGCCGTGTTTATCGACG
>Ga0080064_1006263_pt1 | contig 13034 bp, 15 predicted proteins | sample Subgrocontami54m_FD_69260 | JGI IMG/M metagenome (GOLD analysis project Ga0080064, IMG submission 69260) | Subsurface groundwater microbial communities from S. Glens Falls, New York, USA - GMW46 contaminated, 5.4 m (SPADES assembly) (version 2) ...
CGCGCACTGGCACGGCGGGCGGGAGCGGCTCACGGCGAACGCGGAGGAAGTGCTGAAGCGGCTCGCCCTGCCGTTCCGCCGCATACTGCTCTGCACGGGCGACATGGGGTTCGGATCCGCGAAGACCTACGACCTCGAGGTTTGGCTCCCGAGCCAGAAGACGTACCGTGAGATCTCGTCGTGCAGCAACACCGAGGCGTTCCAGGCCCGGCGCGCGAACATCAAGTTCAAGCCGCACGGCATCGGTAAGCCCGAGTTCGTGCACACGCTGAACGGCTCGGGCCTCGCCGTCGGCCGCACGCTCATCGCGATTCTCGAGAACTACCAGCAGGCCGACGGCTCGGTGGTCGTCCCCGAGGCGCTGCGTCCATTCATGGGGGGCATGGAGCGCATCGAAAAAGCCTCAGGCTGATCAGGCGCGCACACGGAGAAGGCTCTTCATTCGTGTTCTTCGATCCTTCGTGTCCTTCGGGTGAGCTTCTTCCGCGGCGCCCCCCGTCTACGGCGCCGACCCCACGACACCGATGCTGGCGATGGTGTCGCCCTTGTTGAGCGACGGGACCGCGCGCACGTAGAGCACGACGCCCGCCGCGGCCGCGCGGGGTTCGTACAGCAGCCGGCCCAGGTAGTCGGTGACCCGCCCGAGGCGCATGCCGCGCTCGACGTAGGCGCCGCGCCTGACGAGCGGCTGGAACACACCGCCCTGCTCGGCGGCAACGTCCGCGAGTGCGGCAATCCACACCGGGTGGTCCACCGGCGCCGGCGCGCCGGGCAGGATCTTGAGGTGGCGCATCACGCTCAGGCTGCCGTCCACGAGCGCCGCGACATCATCCGATTCCACCGTCCCTGCCCGCCCGGCTTCCACCGTGATGGACGGCTTGCCGCGGGTCGACGCCGTGTTCTCGAGGTACCGCGAGGCCGACGGGTCGGTGGGCCGATCCGCCGAGATGATGATGTGGTCGAGGCCGAACGCCAGCGCCATCGCGCGGGAGGCGGCATCCTGTTCGGCGCGACCTGTCTTCGTCCAGTAGCTGTACGGCCGAAGGTCCTCGTCGAGGTCCCCGCCGTGGAAGTCGATCAGGTGATCGCTCTGCTCGACGACCTGCTTCGTGATCGCGAACGAGGCGCGGTCGGTCTCGGTCCCATCCGGCCGGCCCGGGTACATCCGGTTCATGTTCTTGCCGTCCACCGGATTCAGGTGCGGCGTGATCCTCGTGAACGAGGGCACGTTGACGAGCGGCACGACGATGACCGTGCCAGAGAGCGCGGCCGGGTCGATGCGCGGGATGAGCCGCTGGAGCGCGACGATCGACGCATACTCCGTCCCGTGGGCGCCGGCGACGAGCGCCAGCACCGGGCCCGGGCGCGCGCCGTGCACCACCGCAACCGGAATCGACAGCGCCGCGTCGCTCCCGGCCGGCACCTCGATCGTGCCGAACGCGGTCTCTCCGCGCGCCGCGGTGGCGGTGCCGACGGTGAACGACCGGCGGGCGTCCTGCCCGGCGGCCGGCGTGGTCAGCGCGAGCGCGGCCGCGGCTGCGATTCCCAGAAGACGAACGTCAGGTCGAGTCATGATCGGCACCTCCTCAGCGACCCGGTAGCGTCGGCTCGGGCCGCGCGACCACGCAATTCTACCCTCGACAATCCACTGGTCCCCGGTTCCCGGTCCCTGTACCCTAAGGAAGGCCCGAGCGGAGGGATGGCCGAGCGGTCGAAGGCGGCGGTCTTGAAAACCGCTGTACCCGCAAGGGTACCGGGGGTTCGAATCCCTCTCCCTCCGCCATCCGCCTCCGCTCGCGCACGGTTCAGGTGAGCTACGGCGCAATCGGCGCGGGTCGGCAGATCGCGCCACCGATGATCTTCACTTCGCTCCGCGGCCCGCGAGACCCAGGAAGACGAGGACGGCGCGATCGACGCGCACGATGTCTTGATCCGAGAGACGTCCGACGCGGCTCTTCAACTTCTCCTTCGAGACCGTCGTGATCTTGTCGATCATCAACTGGCTCTCGGAGCAGAGTCCATTCCGCTCGGAGGGCTCGATGGGCAGGCGAACCAGCGTCGCTTCGACGGCGTGGGTCGTGAAGGGGCAGACCGTGACCGAGGCTGTCGCGTCGAATGCGTCGTCCTGCAGGACGACCGCAGGCCGGGGCTCGCCCGCATAGTCGGGCCCTCCGGCGACTGTCCACACCTCCCCGCGTTTCACTCCGGAGGCCAGTCCGAGACGGCGTCGACGAACGCCTGATCCTCACGTTCCAGCGCGGCGTCGGCGACGAGCAGCGATTGGCGATGCGCTTCGCGCGCGAATGCGCGCGAGCGAACATCGGGAACCCAGATCTGAATCGGCCGCAATCCGCGACGCCGCAATCGGTCCCGATGCGCGCGGACCTTGTCCCGGGACTTCAGCGACCTGGTGATCGGCATCGACGCCCTCCAAACGGTTACATGTAACCTATCATGAAACGTTCGGTGTCGCCCGCAGGTCTCCATCCGCTCGAGACGATCCACGGCGAGTCTCCACGGAGCGACCGGCCGCCGTACCTGTTTCCAACCGGGCTAGAATGCTGGGGGACATGGCATCGCTCGCCGACGTCTTCCGCGTCCTCGAAGAGATGCGCGCGGCGCGCGTCTTCACCGACTATGCGATCGGTGGCGCGACCGCGGTGTTGTTCTACGCCGAGCCTACTCGTACGTACGATCTCGATGTCTTCGTGTCGCTTCCGGCCGATGATGCCGAGCTGGCTCCGTTGTCAGGCGTATACGAATGGACCCGGGCCAGAGGCTTCACCTCGATGGCCGAGCACGTCATGATCCACGGCGTGCCGGTTCAGTTCCTGCCCACGCCCAATACGCTGGCAGAAGAAGCGATTCGAGACGCGCGCAATCTGGATTACGAGGGAGTGAACGTCCGTGTGATCGACCCGGAGCATCTCGTCGCCCTCGCGCTGCAAGCCGGCGGCGCGCGGCGGCGCGAGCGAGCGTGGCAGTTGCTGGAGGCCGGCCAGGTCGATCGTGGCCGCCTGCGGCAGTTGTTGTCGGTCTACGGGATCAACGCCGCCATCCCAGACGATGTCTGATCCACGTCTCGAGTCGGCAGCGCAGCACGCGTTCGAGGCCAAGGCTCGATGGCATCAGGCGCAGGCCGCGCTCCCGCTCAAAGAAAAGGTTCGCATTCTGCTGCAGCTTCAACAACTGGATCTGCCGCTCTTGGAGCGGCAGCGACCGTTGCTGGAGTGGGAACGGCCGTGGGCGGTCGAGCCATGAGAGGGCTTCCCCCGCAGATGTTTCGTGCGTGACTTGCGGGTGGTGAGCGGTTCCAAAGGCGGCCGACACCCCAGCCGGCAACGACATCGCAGAATACGCGCCCGCAACCATCGCCGTTTCCGCCGAATCGCGAGATCCGCGTTTCCGATTCGATCGCCATTACGGCGTTGCTGAGGGCTGATGCCTTCGCCGCGCCAGCCCAACCCGACGTTCGTCATGAACCTTCGGAGATCGGCTGTTTCAAGGCCGGTTTGACATAGGACCAGTGGCTATGGACAATCCGCCACTCGCCGCCGAAACGCGCGTAGGTTTCGGTGGAATTCCAGCGTGCCACAACATGCTCAGAGCCATCTCTCCGCTTCTGGTAACTGAGCAGGTTGAAGGTCAGGAGCGCCACGTCACCATAGCGCTGCACTGCCGGCCGGAGCATCTCATACCGGTCGACGCGTACCTTCCCGGTCAACGGCACGAGCAGCGCCTGCATGGCTCGCAGGCCGTCGATGCGCGCGTCCTGGTTCGGGTCGAAGTACGTGACATTCGGCGCCATGATCTCCAGATACCCCTGGGGATCGCCATTACCCCAGCGGTCCAGCGCTCCGCGCTCCAGAGCAATGATGCGCTCGGGCTCGAAAACCTCCGCTTGGCGGCGACACGCTACGAGCAGGACAAGCCCTGGTAGCAACAGGAACGTCAGGATTCGCATACGTGTGCCCTCATGCGTGCCGAGGCCCCAGAATCGTGTGGAACGTCGGCTGATTCATGAGTTCCCGCAACGCCGCCACGAAGTCCGGGGACGGCTGAAACGGATGCTCGCGGTGGATCGCCGCATAGACTGCGTCCAGCTCGTTGATGTCCTCGTGTACCGACGGAGCCACGTCGCGCACGCGAGTGACGTGCGCCCTCGCGAAGAGAAGATTTCGAGGGTCGACATATCCCGCCTGGATGAAGGCCTGCGTCTTCTTGGCACAACGGCAGGGATTTGCCGCGTTGACCAGACCACATTGGTGCTGCATGAACCGATGGAGGTCGCGCCTGGCCCGTGATAGCTTCTGCCGGAAGTTCTCCTGGTTGACGTCCAGCAGTTCCGCGCCGACCTTCGCGGAGACGCCGAAGATCTCTCCGAGGACGTACACAAGCCGCTGGTCACGGTCGAGACAGAGCAGCATGCCGGTGGAACAGCCGATGCGGGCTTCGTCCACGAGGAGCTGCACATCGGCCGGCACGGTCTTCGGGTCGGGCAGGTCGAGGTCGGGAGCATTCGTGAGTCCGTGCCCGTAGCGTTCGAAGGTCCAGCCGACCGCCTCGGCGCGCGTTCGCCCCATGTTCAGGACGTGATTGATGGCGATGCGATATAGCCACGTCCGAAAGTGGCTCCTGCCCTCGAATGTCGAGAGCTTGGTCACCATCTTCACCAGCACGTCTTGCGTGGCGTCTTCGGCATCCTGCGGGAGGTACACCATGCGGAGGATGAGGTTGTAGATCCACGGCTGGTGATGGACAACCAGTGTCTCGAGCGCCTCCCGGCTGCCGTCGCGGACGCGGCGCAGGAGCGCAAGATCCTCGGGATCGGTGTCGCCTCCCTCTCGGAACGGATAGCGTGGAGTCGTCGGCACGGGTACTCACCTCAGGGTCGGACGGACTGTACCCCTTAGACCCGCAGACAGGGAAGATGTGACAGCGGACGCGCTCACCAAGACAAAGAGGAAGAGGGCGGGCCGGGCGAGTCCAAGGCGCGTTGGTCACCGGCCCGTGCTGGCTGGCCCGCGCGACAGCACGCGTTTCTGCGGCAGCGCCGCCCGATCGACCAGCCGGCCGTCGCGCACGATCTGGGCGATCCTGCGGATGTTGTGGATGTCGGCCAGCGGGTCGGCGTCGAGCACGACGAGGTCGGCGCGCTTGCCGGCTTCGATCGTGCCGAATTCGGCCAGCCCGCGCGAGGCGACGGCGCCGTTCTTCGTTGCCGCCACGATCGCCTGCGACGGCGTCATCCCGAGTTCGACCAATCCCTCGATGGCGATGATGGTCCCGATGCCGTGGTCCTGGTTCTGCGGCTTGGGAGCGCGCGACAACTCGCTCGCCGCGGCCCAGTAGCTGTCGGTGCCCACCGTGACCAGCGCGCCGGCCTGAATCAGTTTCTGCGCGTTGCGGCGCCGCACCTCCAGGCCAATCCCGAGGTCGGTCGCGCGCTGGCGCTCCTCGTACGACGTGCGCGGCCGGGCCGGCGTCTTCTTGTCGGCCTCGGCCTGCTTCTTCTCCGCCTCGGCGCGATCCTTGACGTGCTTCTCCCAGGCGTCGCCCGTGATGGTGTTGACGAGCATCGAGCAGACGATCCGTTTCTCGCGAATCCGCCGGACCAGGTCGTCGGACAGCTCCTGGCCGTCGAGCATCTCGGGATGTTGAATCCCGTCGATGCCGGCCTCGATCGACAGCCGCAGCCCCTCTGGGCTCGTCGCGTGCGTCTCGACCATCCGGCCGCGCGCGTGCCCACGTTCCACGAGCACCCGCTGCGCCTCGGGTGAGAAGCCGATGAAGGTCGGCTCGGCGAAATGGCTCGTGCCGCCGTACTTGATGAAGTCGGGGCCTTTGTCGAGATACGCGTCGATCGCGCGCGTGAGCGCCTCCGGCGTCATCCCCATCAGCTCCTCGCCGGCGCCCTGCGCGATCTCGTCGTTCATCTGTTCCTGGAAGAGCGTCAGCCCCTGCGTGCGCGTGAGGCTGAAGCTCGTCGAATACGGCCCGTTCCAGCCGACGATGTTGCCGGCGGCGAGGATGCGGGGGCCGATGGCGCCGCCAGCCGCGATGCGATCGCGCACGGCCACCAGCGGACGCAGCATGCCGTAGCTGTCGCGCACGGTCGTCACGCCGTAGCCGAGTTCCGTCTGCGCCGCTTCGAGCACGATGTCTTCCTGCTGCGCCTGGTAGCGCACCAGCGTCTCGTAGCGATCGTTCATGCCGCCGTAGAGCGACAAGTGCACGTTCGTGTCGACGAAGCCCGGCACGACCCACTTGCCGGTGCCGTCGATCCGCTGCGCGCCGCCCGGCACCGTCGTTGTCGCCCGCGGCCCGACCGCCACGATCCGGCCGGCGCTCACCACCACGACGCCGTCGCGGATGGGCGCGCCGCCGTTGCCGTCGATGGCCGTGGCGCCGACGATGGCGAGCGTCGCGGGCTGGGCATGAAGGCCGGCGACGGCAGCGGCGGCGAGGAACACGACAGAAAGGATTGAGGTACGCATGGGCCGAGATCCTACCTGAGTCGCATCATTCCGCGCACAAGCCAGGAAGGAGGGAACAATCCGGCGCGTGACGGGAGCCGCGGCACCGGGCGCGCGGCTCGCCGGTCGTCAGTAGGTGGTCGTGGACCAGAGCGGCGAGGGGTAATCGCCGCGCGCGGTGAGGTCGCGCAATCCGGCGATCACGCGTTCGCGGTCGGTGCGGTGGGTGAGGCCGAACCACGGTCCCGGCGCCTCGAGCGCCCGGACGCGCGCCTGGCCCGATCGAATCAGCTCGTCGACGGCGACCGGCAACGGAAGCTCCGCGTCCGGCTCGTGGCCGCGAGCGCGGAGGAAGGCCGAGAACCGGTCGTCGAGCTGGACGAAGATCGCCGGCGTGAAGACCCAGAAGTTCATCGACGCGACTGCGTGACCGGCCAGGTGGTGGACGTTGCCTTCAGCCGTCGTCCCATGAATGCCCTTGGGAGTGCGCTGGACCCCGTACACCTCGTCGAGCCGCGTCACGAACCCATCATCGATCGCGCAGACGGCCCGCACGACCGGACCACGGTCGGACAACGTACGCTCGAGGGGGAGCCCGATCACGGCGTACGATCCGCTGCGTCCGGCGTCGGTGCAGGCCCCGAGCGCGAGACGATAGGCCTCGGCACCATAGAAGTCGTCGGCGTTCAGAACCGCGAACGGCGTGTCGATCGAGCCGCGCGCCGACAGCACGGCGTGGACCGTTCCCCACGGCTTCGTCCGGGGCGGCGGGGTGAATCCTTCGGGCAACCGATCCGGATCCTGGTACACCCATCCGATATCGAGCGCGGCCGGCAGCTCGCGCGCGAGATCCGCGAACGCGTCGGCCGCGCCGCGGCTGATGATGAAGACCACGCGACCGAATCCCGCGCGTCTGGCGTCGAAGACGGCGTAGTCGATCAGCCGCTCGCCTGTCGGCCCCAGGCGATCGATCTGCTTGAGCCCCTGGTAGCGCGATCCGAGGCCAGCGGCCATGACGAGCAGCGTCGGTGGCGTCACGGACATGGTGCGGCGTCCTCAGGCGAGTTCGTCGAGCGCGCGTGACACATTTCGAAGGCCCCGCTCGAGATGCGCGGGGCGGCACCCGAAGCTGATGCGGACGTGGCGCGGCGATTCGAAGAAGCGTCCCGGCACCACGAGCGTGCCGTGTCGGTCGATGAGATGCTGCGCCAGCTGATCGCCGTCGATGTCGCGCGGCAGGCGCGGGAACATCACGTTGCCGCCTTCGGGGACGAACGCCCGAAGCCGGGTCTCGCGCTCCAGGAAGCGCTGGACGCGCGCGAGGTTGGGGTCGAGAATCGCGTGGGCGCGCCGCGAGAGATCGCGAATCTTCCGGAACGCCGCGAGCGCCATCCGCTCACCCGGCGCCACGCCGTTGTCCGCCGTCAGGTTGTGGACCTTCTCCACCGTGCGCATGAGCGCTACCGACCCGAGCATCCACCCCGCGCGCAGCCCGTCCAGGCCGTAGGCCTTGGTCAGGCTGTTGGTCACGATCACGTTCGGGCCCGCGTGGACCGACGACTCGGGACGGGTGCCGAACAGGCACTCGAGGTACACCTCGTCCACGAGCAGGTATCCCCTGACGCGGGCGAGCAGGGCCGCCATCGCGGCGAGCGTCGCGCGATCGATGCGGGCTCCGGACGGGTTGTGAAGGTTGCTGACGATCGCGAGGCGGGTCCTCGCCGTCACGAGCGACGCGAAACGATCGAGGTCGATCGCGTAGTCGTCCTCGAACCGCCGGTCGAACCGTCGAAGCCGGTGACCCAGCGCCTGCGGAATCCGCAGGAGCGGCTCGTAGGTGGGCCGCTCGACGATCACTTCGGCGCTGCGCCCGCATCCGTCGAGCAGCGCCGCCGCCGCCACCCAGTTCGCGAAGCTCGTGCCGCCCGAGACGGTGAACACCTGCTCGCGCCCGACGCCGTACCGGCGCGCGATCGCCTCCAGCAGCGGCGCGTAGCCGTACTTCACGGGCAGGTTCGTGACGAGATCGGACGCCTTCAGACCGAGCGCCGAGGCGGGACACTGCGCGATGCCGCTGCGCGCGAGGTTGATGGCCGCGCGCGGCGCCGCCTTCGCCCAGCGGATGTAGTCGAGTTCGGGAACGTTCATAACCGCCCTGTCGTCCGCGGGTGGACGGTGAAGTAGACGGCCGCGACGACGAACGCCATCGCATAGTACAACCGCGGCCCGGTGAGGCCGAGTTCGCGGCGGAAGCCGGCGTCGGCGGAGGTGGGCGGCATATGGCGAGTCGGACGAGGCGCGCCCGCATTATCTGCGAGTCCGCCTCGTCCTGGCGGCAGATCTTCACGGCGATGTCCGGACCAGATCGTGGCAGCCGCGTGGAGTTACACTGCTCCAGATGCGCACGTCATCGACCCGCGGGCGGGGCCTGCCTCGCCGCGCCGCCTTTCTCCTCGTGACCCTGCTCGCGGCCCTGCCGGCGGCCGCCGCGGGCCAGGACGCGTCTGTGCTCGGGCGCGGCGTCGCCCTGGGCGCGAGCGGGCTTCGCCTCGGCGGCTACCTCGCCATCGACTGGGAGAAACCCTCGCAGGGCGACGCGACCGTCACCTTCGACGATCTCAGCCTGTTCGTCTTCGGCGACCTCACGCCGCGGGTGCGCGTGTTCGCCGAGGTGGAGGACTCGAAGTTCTGGCAGGTGAGCGGAGGTAGGAGCCGCGTCGAGCATCACGGCGACCTGGAGCGGCTGTACGTCGAGTACCTCCACAGCGACGTAGTGAAGATCCGGGCCGGCAAGTTCCTGACGCCCGTCGGCACCTGGAACGAGGTCCATCCCGATCCGCTCACCTGGACGGTGAATCGCCCGCTGGCGAGCTACGCCACGTTTCCGACGTTTCTCACCGGCCTGCTGGCGTCGGGGACCATCGACCGCGAACGCGGCGACATCGAGTACGACCTGTTCGCGCAGGCGAACCCGTGCCTCGACTGCAACACGAACGACCGCCAGACCGAGCGCGCCATCGGCGGACGGCTGCGCTGGCACGCAACGCACGGCGAGGTGGGGGTTCCCGTGCTGCACTACGTCGATCGTCTGACGCGTGACGCGGTGACGCTCAGCGGCGTGCATGCGGTCGCACACCGGGATCGGCTCGATGTGCGCGGCGAGGCGACGATCGGCAGGGTCACGTCGGCGACCGGCGACGCGGGGAGCGAGTTCGCGTGGTACGTCCAGGGCGTGTGGGCGCTCACCGACCGCCATTTCCTCGTGGCGCAGGCCGAGCGCGCCCGGAGCGCCCGCGACGAGACGTGGCGCGCGTGGACCGCCGGCGTGCTGGTCCGGCCGAAGCCCGGGCTGTCGCTCAAGCTCGACTACCAGCAGCGCCGGGGGCTGTTTCCCGTCGAAGAGGCAGGCAGCGGCAACCGCGTGCTCGCCAGCTTCGGCGTGCTTTTCTGAGAGGCAGACGGATTCCGTGCTCACTTCCGTCCTGCTGGCCAGCCTGCTCGGGGCGCTACTCGCGCCCGGCGGCGACCTCGTCCTGATCACCCGCCGAGACCCCGGCGAGAACGTCACCGAGCGCACGGCCGTCCGCCTCTTCCTGAAAGAAAAGCTCTTCTGGAAGGACGGCAGCCGCATCGTCCCGGTGAACCTGCCGCCCGACCACGACGCGCGCGAGACGTTCAGCCGCGCCGTGCTCAAACGCAATCGCCGTGAGCTGGTGGAGTTCTGGAACGAGCAGCACTTCAAGGGCGTCAACCCGCCGGTCGTGCTCGAATCGGAAGAGGCCGTGAAGGCGTTCGTCCGGCAGGTGGACGGCGCCGTCGGCTACATCAGGCGGGACCACCTGGATCCGGATCTGAAGGTGCTGATGGTGATTGCGTCGCCGTGAAGAAGCAGTCCCGCATCCGCTCCCGCAGAATCACCGTGAGGGCCTCCGGTGTCGCCTGCGAGATGCGCGTGTACAGCTCGGGCGCGATCGTCGCGAAGGCATCGAGCAGGCCGGGATCGAAATGGCGGCCGCGCTCCGCCTGCATCAGGGCCAGCGCGTCGTCGAAGGCCAGCGGCTTCTTGTAGGGCCGTTCAGACGTCAGCGCGTCGAAGACGTCGGCGATCGCGAAGATGCGCGCGGCGAGCGGGATGGCCGCGCCGGCGATCCTGTCCGGGTAGCCGGAGCCGTCGTACTTCTCGTGGTGGGATCGCACGATCTCGAGTGAGTCGGCGAGCCACCCGTACCGCGCGACGATGTCGGTCCCGTGCACGACGTGCGTCTTCATGATCTCGAACTCATCGTGGTCGAGCCGCCCCGGCTTGAGCAGGATCGTGTCGCTGATCCCGATCTTGCCGACGTCGTGCAGGAACGACCCCTTCATGAGCGCCTGCACCGCCGTGCGGTCGAGCCCGCGAGCCTCGGCCAGCGCCAGCGCGAGGAGCGTCACGCGGTAGTTGTGGGCGCTCGTGTCGCTGTCGCGCTTGGCGATGGCGCCGCCGAGCACCTCCAACATCTCGAGATTCGCTTCGAGCAGCCGGGCGACGTGGTCGTTGACCTCGTCCACCATCCGGTTGAACGCCCGCGCGACCCGGCCCACTTCGTCGGCGCTCCGCGCCGGCACCCGGAGCGACAGATTCATCGTCCGGGCGATGCGGTCGGCCGTGTCGGCGACCGCGGCGAGCGGTCGCACGGTCCGTGACGCGGCGGCCGCCACCAGCGCGATAAGCAAGGTCATACCCGCCAGGCCCCAGACGATGCTGATGCGTTGCACGCGCGTGATCGGCGCCAGCACCTCGTCGCGGTCGGCCGCCCCGATGACGGTCCACCCGAGCCGCGGCACCTCGTACTCGCCGCGCTGCGGCGCGGAGGCGACGACGAACGGACCGATCTCGCGGACGCTGGCAGGCGCGTGTTCGAGTTCGGGCGCCCACCGGTCAGAGGCCGCGACGATGGCGCCATCGGCGCGAACGACCGCCGCGAGGGCCACCGCACCGGCGAGCACCGTGCGGGAGAGATCCCGCAGGTGGTACTCGAGCACGAGCGCGGCGACCACCTGATCGACGGCGCGCGGTCGAATCGGCACGGCAAAGGAGACGACCGGGAGCCCGTCGATGGGCGACCGCTGGTCTTCGGCGACCACGGCGCCGGCGAACACGCGCTCACTGATCTCGGCGAAGCGGTGCAGATGCCGTTCGCGCGCCACGGGGAAGCGCAGCACGGTGACGCCGTTCACGGACGAAGCCCCTGCCGGGTACGCGTCGCGCCACGTCACGTAGTCGCGCGCGCAGGACGTGAGGACGGTCACCGCGTGTCCGCGCGCGGCCAGGCGCTCGGCGAGATGGCGGCAGTGGGCTTCCGAGCCGCCGGCGATGTCGGTGCCGTAGCGCTGGACGACGCAGGCGAGTTTCATGCGGTCAATCGCGGGGGGCGACGGGCGCGCGTTCGGCATGCAGGCGCGCGATCTCCGCCTGGAGCGCCGTCTGTTCGATGAGCAGGGTCTCCACGCACGCGAACAGCACGTCGTTGAGGCGCTGCTGCCTGGCGAAATTGTCGCGGGCGAACTCGAACAGCCAGCGGGTGATCGGCAGCAGCACGGCGCGCTTCACGCCGACGATGAGGCCGCCGAGGCGCGGGTGATGGCTGCGGAGATCGAGCGAGGTGGCGAGCTGCCACTCGCCGCGGTCGCCGAGCAGCTCGGGGAGCAGGAGCGCGCGCGACTCGCTCGCGGCGAGCGCCTGACGGAGCGCGGCTTCCACCGCATCGAAAACGGCCGGATCCGTGAACGCCTTCGGGCCTCCGCGGCCGACCAGCCGCATCCGGAGCTGCTCGCGTACGCGCGCCTGGAGATCCGCCATCAGCGGATCGACGCGCAGGGGTGGAGATGAAGGAGTGTCCGCGGCCACGCGATGCTATGTTACTCCACGGGCGAGGCGAGCCCGGCGCCTCCCGGTTCACGGATACCCGGCCGGATCTGCACGGTGGCGTTCGCGGCGCCGAGTACCGTGCGGTGGCGCTTCAGTTTGAACAGGATGCGGTAGTTGCCCGACGTGACGTAGGTGTGTTCGACGGTCCAGCGGCGCCGGATCTCGCTCTTGCCGGCCTCGTACGGATCGCAGTCTTCGGTGTTCTCCGACGTCGTGCCGTCTCCCCACTCCCACTCGATGCCGGGGCAGTAATACTCCTCGTAGTCGTTCGCACCGCCGCGCAGTTCGGCGACGAACACGACGCGGGCGGGCGAGAACGCCACGGCGGGGGTGACCTTCAGTGATAAACTTGGTTTCTTGTCCTGGCCTGTTTTCTGTGCGGTGACCGGACCAGCGCCGAGCCAGAGCGTCGCCGCGGCGAGCGCCGCGCCGATGCGGAACGGGATCGGTCGTGTCATGGAACGGGTCCTCAGCAGGCCCAGGCTGGCCACGGCCATTGTAGCGTGCTGCATTCGCGCGGACCAAGCGCCGCGCCGGCCGTGAGCTGAATCGGAGTGTCCCCCCGCATGCCAACCGTTCATCGTACTCCCGACCTGCATGTCTCGCCCGACGCGCCCGAGCGTGTCGCCGCCGATCTGCTGATCGTTCCC
>Ga0080064_1006266_pt1 | contig 13030 bp, 13 predicted proteins | sample Subgrocontami54m_FD_69260 | JGI IMG/M metagenome (GOLD analysis project Ga0080064, IMG submission 69260) | Subsurface groundwater microbial communities from S. Glens Falls, New York, USA - GMW46 contaminated, 5.4 m (SPADES assembly) (version 2) ...
GTTTTCGACATCGGGCGTGCCGGGCTCGCTGAAGCTCACGCGATGCACGGTGAAACCCGCGCCCTTCAGCACGCCTTCGAGATAGCGCAAGGCGCCGCCTTCCGCCGGCGTGACGGAAGGACAGCGCAACAGATCGCGGGCGATGGCGACGGGATCGGCGGGTGCGCTCATGGTCCGGCTTTAGGGCCGACCGATAGGGGCGTCAACCGACGATTGACAGGCAGTTGCTCGGACGGGAGCAAGCTCAGGATAGCTGCGTGGCCAACAGCATGTTCTGCGCCCGGACCCAGCCGGGGATCAGGAAGGCATCTACCAGGACCCAGATCCAGACCGGGATCAGCAGCACCACTCCCAAGCCAGCCGCCCACAGGAAAAGTAAACCAAAAATAGTCATCAAAAGCTGGGCAACGGCTGAACCGGTTTTCCCGTTGTAAAAACGGTGCCCGCCAAACCCACCTAAAAAGAACCAAAGAAGATAAGAAACGCCCATCGATTTCTTGTTGGCTTCAAACATCATCATGGCGCGCGCATCGCCACTGACGCCTGGCTGAATATTCTGCTGTGACATATCACTCCCCCCTCGTAGAGGCTGCCGAATGGTGCCCAGCAGAGTCATGTGAGTCAAGGTTGAGTCGGTGGCGAGTTTGAAGGCTAATCCCGCAACAGCTCATTTGACGCGCCAAGCGCCGTCCGCCTGCTTCTCCGCCATCCGCGCTTCGCACCTATACAGCGCAGCAGATCGCGGGCGATGGCGATCGGATCGGCTGACGCGCTTATACTTGCCGCTTTAGCGGGAGATCGCTTGCCGCGTCAACGCGCGCGGCCAGACGAGGCGGGGACGAGGCGGGATAAACAACTTAGGGAATTCGCCGCGTATTTTCGGCGACTTCCAAGAGGAGAAAGAAATAGGCCGCCAGAACGGCGGAAAAAAGGAAACCGCCCACTGCGCCAAGCACAAGGCCAAGGATCCAATATGCCCCACCCATAGTTGCCGCACTGCCCGCGCCCGATACGGCGAACGAGATCGTCATCAAAACGACGATCAGGATCATCATGATTTCGGCCGTCTTGATGATAAATTTGCGAAAACCACCCATGGCTGCCCCCCATTGTTGCGCGTTATGCGCGGGCCACAGTAGCTCAGATGGCGCTGCGTCACAAAACGAAAATCAATCCCGCAACAGCTCATTGATGCTGGTCTTCGAGCGCGTCTTTTCATCCACGCGCTTGACGATGACCGCGCAATAAAGCCCGGGGCCGTTCGCCTTGCCGGGCAGCGTGCCAGGGACGACCACCGAATAGGCCGGCACTTCGCCCTGAAAAATCTGTCCGCTGGCGCGGTCCACAATCTTGGTCGAAGCGCCGATGAAGACGCCCATGGACAGCACGGATCCGGTGCGCACGACGACGCCCTCGGCCACTTCCGAACGCGCGCCGACGAAGCAATTGTCCTCGATGACGACCGGCCCCGCTTGAAGAGGCTCAAGCACGCCGCCGATGCCGGCGCCGCCGGAGATGTGACAGTTCTTCCCGATCTGCGCGCAGGAGCCGACGGTGGCCCAGGTATCCACCATGGTGCCGGAATCCACATAGGCGCCGAGATTGACGAAGGACGGCATCAGCACCACGCCGGGCGCGATATAGGCCGAGCGGCGCACGATGGCGCCGGGCACCGCGCGGAAGCCGGCCTTGCGGAAACGCGCGGCGTTCCAGCCTTTGAACTTGGAATCGACTTTATCCCACCAAGCGGCCTTTCCCGGGCCGCCGGGGATCACCGCCATGTCGTTGAGCCGGAACGACAGCAGCACCGCCTTTTTCAGCCATTGATTGACGCGCCAGACGCCGTCCGCCTGCTTCTCGGCTACCCGCGCTTCGCCCCGGTCGAGCAGGTCGAGCGCGGCCTGCACGGCCTTGCGCACAGGGCCTTTGGTCTTGGGCCCGATGGCGTCGCGCTTTTCGAAAGCGTCGTCGATGATCTTGGCAAGATTGTCGTGCGGCATAAGGCTCCCCGGCGTTGTCCGGTGCGGTTTGTCCGAGCCTGTGTGCCTACTGTCAACACCGCAGTTGCGCTAGCATGCCGGAAGCCCGGGCTTTGGGACAGGCGGGGAGGCGATTGATGCGCGATATTTCAAGATGGCCGGGTGGAGGCATTTTGGGCGGGCTAACCTTGGCGGCTCTGGGGGTTGGGCCTGCCGCCGCCCATCACGTGATGGATAACCAGCTTCCAGCGACTTTCATGCAAGGGCTGCTGTCCGGCCTGGGGCATCCCGTGATCGGCCTCGATCATTTCGCCGCGCTTATTGCCGTGGGCTGCATCGCGGGCACGCAAGCGCGGGGTGGGATACTGGCTGTCGGTTTCGTGGTTGCGATGATCGGCGGCGTCGCGGTGCATCTCGGCCGGGCAACCATTCCCGCGGGCGAGCTGCTTGTCGCGCTCTCCGTCATTCTGCTGGGAATAGCAATGCTGCGCGTTCGGCCTGTCAGGCCGCCGGGTGCGCTTTTGCTCTTTGTGCTGGCCGGATTGTTCCACGGCTATGCGCTTGGTGAATCCATTGTGGGCGCGGAGCCGGCGCCGCTCTACGCCTATCTTGCCGGCCTGGCGATTATTCAATCCGTGGTGGCGCTCGGAGCCATGATGACGACGCGTAAATTTCTGGCGCGGCCTTCGTTCGAGCCGGTCACGCTGCGGCTCGTCGGCGCGGGCATCGCCGGGTTCGGCATCGCTCTGGCGACGCAGCAATTCTCAGCCTAGCGGTCAGGCTTTGCGAATATTCTGCAAGAAGCCGACGAGATCGTCGGTGACGTGATCGACATGGGCTGCGTCGCGGCCTTCCAGTTCCCAATCTTCCCGCAGCACTTCGCGCGTGCCCCCCGGGACGACCAGCACCGTGGTCATGCCAAGCGCGTGCGGCGTGCTGAGGTTGCGCGCGAGATCCTCGAACATCGCGGAGCGTCTTGGATCGACGCCGTGATGGGCCAGGAAGCGGTCGTAAGTTCCCGGCGACGGCTTCGGCTCAAGCTCCGCCGCGATAATGTCGAAGACGTCGTCGAAATGCTCATGAATGGCGAGGCGCTTCATCACAACGTCGGCATGCTTGCGCGTACCGTTGGTGAGGATGAGCTTGCGGCCGGGCAGTTCGCCAATCGCGGCGCCGAGCCGCGGATTGGGCTCGAGCGGCGAATGATCGATCTCGTGCACAAAATCCAGGAAGTCGTCGGGCTGCAATCCATGCTCGAGCATGAGGCCGCGCAAGGTCGTGCCATAGCGTTTGTAGTAATCCTTTTGCATCCGGAACGCTTCTGTCTGCGAAAGGTTGAGCAGGCGCGCAATGTAGTCGCGAATGCGCACGTCCACCTGCTGCCAGAGATTGAGATGATGCGGATAGAGCGTATTGTCGAGATCGAAAACCCACGTTTCGACCCGATCGAAGGAGCGCTGCACTCTCACTGCCTTTTTGCCAGGACAGCGCCCCAGCTTTGCATCGCGGGCACGTCTTGATTGGACGCGATTTCCAGTATCAATTTTTTCAACACCGCGTCGGCGAAGTTTTCGTAATTCGCCGCCGGGATCATGAAGGACCCCGGCCCGCCGATCACGTAGTTGTAGTAGTAGCGATCGAGATTAGGCTCGACCGACATGATCGGGAGGCCATTGATGCCGATGCCGGCGGCAACGGCATCGTCCCGCGCATTGACCACCGAGCGCCCGCTGCTGTTGGCGCCGTCGCCGGAAATGTCGATCGTGCGGCGCTGCGACTTGAAGGGACTTTGCGACAGCAGGAGCATGCCGGTATCGATCGCGCCGCTGATGGAGGTGCCGCTGCCGCCGAAAAGCTCGCGCTGCGACTTTGTAAGAGCATCGGCAAAAGCCCGTGAAGACGCCGCATCGTTGATGAGCGTCCAGGGCACCACCTGGGCGTAATTGAACGGGCCGGTCCATTGCACCATGGTGACAGCGATCGATTGCTGGCCCCCGGACGCAATGGCGCGGATCACCTGCGGATTACGGAACGCAGCGGCGTAGCCCTGTTTTTGCAGTTCGAAGCGCACGTCGTTGACGCTATTGGAGCAATCGACCGCGAGCACGAGTTGAAGATCGACGGCCGTCTGTGCCTGCGCGGCCCAAGGCAAGCCAGCGGCAAGCAGCCATACGGCGAACGCGCCGATCCGCCGCCGGAGCCAGCACCGGTAACTATTGCCACGGTTAGTCATCGGTTTCGGCTCTCTTTGGACATAGCGGCGCCGTGTTCAAATGGAAGCTGCATTTAGGCAACCGTTTATAGCGCGAATGCCACCCGGCGCTGCACCGGGAAGGAGGGCGCCGCCAAAATATATGGGAACTCAATGGACTAGACAGCATTCAGCAAGACGGCTGCCGGGCGTTAGAGGGAGTACCGGCGGCAACTTCCGCAGTGCGGAATTAGTATTATTATACTTACTAAGATAGAAGTGCGCGCCACGAATCAGGTCAAAACGTATGTTTTTAAGATCCCTTGGCATTCCTGCTGTTGTTAAAGCCGCGGCATTTACAGCCGCATTCTCCCTTGCTGTCATTGCGCAGGCCCAACAAGCCGGACCCTTCGCTTCCTTGGCCGGGGCCTGGACCGGTTCCGGCAGCCTGGCCCTGTCCGTCGGCGCCAATGAACGCATCCGCTGCCGCGCGAAATACGATGTCCAACCCAGCGGCTCGAAGGCGAAGCTTGAACTGCGCTGCGCCAGCGACAGCTACAAGTTCGAATTGCAGAGCGACATTCTTTATCAAGGCGGCCAGGTGATAGGGGATTGGACAGAAACGACGCGTAACGTGTCAGGCAAAGTCACGGGCACCGTCAACATCAACCAGATCGACGTCAGCGTTCAGAGTGCGTCCTTCTCCGCGCTTCTTTCCTTGACGACCAGCGGCGACAAGCAATCGATTTCGATCCAGGCGCCGTCCGGAAGCGAAATGTCGCAAGCCTCGATTCTTCTTAATCGAAGCTAAGCTCAGTTCGCCCGCGCAAGCGCCGCAAAGCGTTTTCTCGCCCAGCGAATAATCTCGCGCAACGACATCACGGTCGCCGGCAGGATCAACAGATCGCCGATAAGCGCGGCGATCATGGCGAATGCGCTGAGCCAGCCGAACAGGCGCAGCGAAGGCAGGTCGGAAAAGACCGTCACGGCCAGGCCGCAGGCCAGCACCACGGATGTGAGGATGAGCGCGGGACCGACCAGCACGGTGGGGCGGATGACGCCCAGTTTCGGATCCTCGCCCGGCCGGTATTCCAGCCGCAGCCGGTTCAGATAGTGGATGGTCGCGCTGAGGCCGAGCCCGAAGGATACCGTCAGCGCCACGATGCTCGCGAACTGCAAGCCTTCGCCCATCGCCCACAAGACGGCGCCGGAAACCACGATTGGGAAGATGCCGGGCAGAATGCTCACGGCCATCACGAACAGCGAGCGGAAGCAGATCCCGATGAAAGCCGCCACGAAGACGATTTCAATCGTGAGCGCCTTGTTCAATTTCCCGATCATGCTGGCGCTGTTGCGCGCGGCGACCGCGGAAAGCCCGGTCACGGATATTTTGTAGCCGGGATTCTTCGCCCGGATTTCGTCAAGCGCCGCATCGAGGTTTCCGATCACGGGCAGCAGGCGGCTGGCGTCGATGTCGGGAATGCGGCCCGACACCACCACGGCGTTTTCTTCCGCCGAGACGAAGCGGCGCTTCAGGTGCTCGGGCAACAGATCAACATATTGCTTGAGGCTTGCCGTGTCGGCCTTGCCTGCTTTTTCCGCAAGCCAGCGCCGCAGCGTTTCCAGCGACCATACGTTGCCGACGCCGGCCTGCTTCTCCAGCGCCGCGTGCACGCTGCCGATCACCGCAAGTGAGGTCGGGGAATAAAGCGAAGCGCCTTGGGGAAATTCGACCAATACATCGACCGGGTTGGCGCCGGTGAGCTTGGCGTCGAGCCGGCTGCTCGCCGCCACCGCTTGCTGCTTGTCGGGCACCTGATCGGCAAGCCGGTAACGCGGTTCGAGATTGGCATAGACCAGCGCCAGGCCGCCGACGACCAGCACGCTCAGGGCGCTGTAGACGCCGGGACGGCGCACCATATGTCCGGCGATCCAGCCGCAGATGCGGCGAAGCACATCCACGGCCGCGTCCGATTCTTTCACTTTCGCTGCGAAACTCGCTTCCTTGCGCAGCAGCAAGACGCCCAGCAACGGCATGAGCGTGAGCACCGCGACAAAGGCGATCAGCGTGGCGATCAGCCCCGCCGCCCCGAAGGTGCGGATCAAATGCGAGTCGGAAAGGAGCAAGGCGACGAAAGAAAGTCCCGCCGTTCCGTGCGTCAGCACGCAGGCGGGGCCGACAACCAGGATGGCGTTGCGCATCGCCTCGAACTTGCTTTCACCCGCCAGCAGCCGGTCGCGCGCCGCGAAAGTGAGCTGCATGCTGTCGGAAAAGCTGATGACCATGATGAGCGGCGTCATCACGTTGAGAAACATGTTGAGCCGGAAATCGAGCCAGCCTAAAGAGCCCAGCGCGAGCAGGATGGCGATCAGCGGCGGCGCGGCCGCCATGATCATGAAGGATACGCGGCGGAAAAACAGGATTGCGATCGCGCACCCGGCGACAAATCCGATGGCGTTATAGATCAGGTGGTCACGTTCCACCGCGTTGCGTATTTCGAGCTGCATCACCGGCACGCCGGACAGCCGGCCATTGAGGCCCGTGCCAGCAAGATCCTGATCGACAGTCTTGCGGATTTCGCTGATGACATCATTGAGCCCCTTGCCCTCGACGACGGCGGGATCAAGGGCGAGCACGATCAGCGCAAGCTCGCCGTCTTCCGACAGAAGCTTGCCGCGGATGATTTCGTTGGCCTTCACCTGCCCGATCAAAGCGTCATAGGCCGCACCTTCCGGCAGCGCCTCGGGAAAAAGCGGCGCGGGCAGCCGGTCGCCTTGCGGCGGCTGGCGGGCGGAGAATAGCGAGATCAGTCCCTTGGTGCCGTCGATCAACTGGATGTCGGTGACGAGATCGCGCAATTTCTCCAGCGAGGGCCGGGTCAGCAGTGACTTGCCTTCGACAACCACAAGAACGTCGAATTCGCTGGAAGGAAAGCGGCGCGTCACTTCCTCATACTGCTTGAACTCTGCCGTGTCGGATCGGAAGAGCTGGCTGAGCGAGTCGTCCACTTTCAGCCGGGTGACGCCAACCGCTGCTGCTGCCGAGAGCGCGATGACCGCCAAGGCGACAAGGAGCGGAAAGCGCAGAGAGACAAGGCCGATCCGCTCCAGGCCGAAGCCAAGCCGGTGCGGCGCGCCTTTACGCGACATATTTGGGGTCGCGGCATCGCTGCGCTGATCGGTCGATCCGAATGCCACACGCCTTCTCCCGCGTTCCGGCAGAAAATCCGCCGCGCTACCGGTGTATCAGCGTGCCCGCGCCGTGGTCGGTGAATAGCTCAAGCAGCACCGCATGCGGCACTTGTCCGTCAAGAATGACGACGCCCTCGACGCCCTGATCCAGCGCCTCGATGCAGGTCTCGACCTTGGGAATCATTCCACCGGAGATGGTGCCATCGGCAATAAGGCGCCGGGCATCGTTCACCGACAACTCGCTGATGAGCTTTTTGGATTTGTCGAGCACACCGGGAACGTCGGTCAGCAGCAGCAAGCGCTTGGCCTTGAGCGCGCCAGCGATACAGCCGGCGAAGGTATCGGCATTGACGTTATAAGTCTGGCCGTTCGCCGACGTCGCTACCGGGGCGAGCACGGGAATAAGCTCGCGTCCGAGAATCTGATCCAGCACAGTGATGTCGACTTTTTCGGGCTCGCCGACAAAACCGAGATCGACCGGCTGCTCGCGTTTCGATTTTGGATCGATGATGTGGCGCGTGACCTTGCGCGCGATCACCATGTTGCCGTCCTTGCCGGACAGTCCCACGGCTTTGCCGCCAGCCGCGTTGATGAAGCCGACGATCTGCTTGTTGATGGAGCCGGCAAGCACCATCTCGACGATTTCCATGGTTGCGGCATCGGTCACGCGCAGCCCGCCGGCGAATTCCGACTTGATGCCGAGCCGTTTGAGCATGGTCTCGATCTGCGGGCCGCCGCCGTGCACCACGACCGGATTGACGGCTGTCTGTTCCAGCAGCACCACGTCGCGGGCGAAGTCGCGCGCCGTCTGCTCCTGGCCCATGGCGTGTCCGCCGTATTTGATGACCACGACCTGCTCGTCGTAGCGCTGCATATGCGGCAGCGCTTCCGACAAAACGCGAGCTTGATCGTGCGGGCTCAAAGGCATCGGGGCGATCCTGCGAATTGGAGCCTTCTTAGCGGGCGCAGCGCCGGGGCGAAAGGGGCGGAAGCGCTTTCTTCAGGCTCTTTCTGCCAAAAGCCGCGCGATGGCGGCGCGCAGTTCGGGAATGCCTGAGCCGCTATGCGCTGAGGTTGCCAGCACGTCCGGGAAGGCGGCGGCGCGCTTGGCCAGCGCCTTCTTGGCCTCCGCGATACGGGTTTCCAGCTCCTTGGGTTTTATCTCGTCGGCTTTGGTCAGCACGATCTGGTAGCTTACGGCGGCTTCGCCAAGGCCGTTCAAGACCTCGTCATCGGCCGGCTTCAAGCCGTGGCGGGCGTCGACAAGCACGTATACGCGCGCGAGCCTGGCGCGCCCGCGCAGGTAGGCGCGGATCAGCTCGGTCCAGGCCTCGACCTTGTCCTTTGGTGCCTCCGCATAACCATAGCCCGGCATGTCGACGAGCGTGAGCTCGCCGCCGGCGCTGAAGAAGATGAGCTCCTGGGTGCGGCCGGGAGTGTGCGACGTGCGGGCCAGCGCCTTGCGGTTAGTGAGAGCGTTGATGAGGCTCGACTTGCCCACGTTGGATCGGCCCGCGAAGGCGATCTCGATGCCTTTGATGACCGGGAGGGACTCTAGTGATCCCGCGGCGGTCGCAAATTCCCACGCCCCCGCGAACAAGCGGCGGCCGGCATCCAATTCCTTGGAGGTGAAATCGCTGCTCATGGCAGTCGTCATGCCCCGCGGGATGACGCGTCAGCCGCCCTTTTTCCTGAGAAAGAGCGCCCGCAGGTCACTCTTGAGATTATCAAACAACTCGATCTTCACGCCATGCTTGCGCATGATCGCGGCCTGCTGAATCACCGACAACGTGTTGTTCCAGGCCCAGTAAATCACCAGGCCCGCCGGGAAGGTTGCCAACATGAAGGTGAAGATCAACGGCATCCAGTCGAAGATCATCTTCTGCGTCGGATCAGGCGGCGCGGGGTTGAGCTTCATCTGGAACCACATGGTGACGCCCATGATCAGCGGCCAGGCGCCGACATGCAGGAAGGAGCCGATCACCGGAATGACCGTCGGATCAACGGGAATGAGGCCGAAGAGGTTAAACAGGTTCGTGGGATCCGGCCCCGATAGATCGCGGACCCAGCCGAAGAACGGCGCGTGACGCATCTCGATGGTGACGAACAGCACCTTATAGAGCGAGAAAAATACCGGGATCTGAATGACGATGGGCAGGCAGCCGGCCAGAGGATTGATCTTTTCTTTCTTGTAGAGCTCCATCATCGCCTGTTGCTGCTTCATCTTGTCTTCGGGGTGGCGCTCGCGGATTTCCAGCATCTGCGGCTGCACCGCTTTCATCTTCGCCATCGAAGCGTAGGATTTGTTCGCAAGCGGGAAGAACAGGATTTTCACCAGCACCGTGATGACGAGAATGGCGACGCCGAAATTGCCCGTGAACTTGTATAGCCAGTCGAGTGTCCAGAACACCGGCTTGGTGATGAAATAGAACCAGCCCCAGTCGATCAGCAGCTCGAAGCGGTTCAGATGAAGCTGCTTGTCGTAGCCGTCGACCACCGCGACTTCCTTGGCGCCGGCAAAAAGCCGCGTGCTGGCCGAGCCCGTGCCGCCGGCTGCGACCGTCACAGCATCGAGTAGATAATCGGTCTGATAGGTCTTCACCTCTCCGAGCATGCCGGTGGAAAAGCGCGCGCGCAGATGCGCCGAGGGATCGGGCAACAGAGCGGTCGCCCAATATTTATCGGTGATGCCGAGCCAGCCGTTGGTGACATCGAACGCAATCGCCTTTTTCTTTTCGATGTCGGCGTAGGTGCTTTCCTGCAGGCCCTGGTCGCCCAGGACACCGATCAGGCCCTCATGCAAAATGTAGTAGCCCAGGGTGTGCGGCGTTCCGTGGCGCGAAATCAACGCGTAAGGATAGAGCGTGACCGGCGCCGATCCCTTGTTCGCGACCTCGTCGTTGATGGTGAAGAGATATTTTTCATCGACAGCGATGCTACGGCGGAATTGCAGCCCTTCGCCATTGTCGTAGACGAGCTTGACGGGGTGGCCGACATCGAGCGCGCCGGAGCCTTCCTGCCGCCATTCGCTGTCCGGGCCCGGCAATTTCACGGACGCGCCGCCGGGGACCCAGCCGAACTCCGCGTAAAATGGTTCAGGGCTTCCGGATGGCGAGAGCAGCACGATCGGCGGAGAATTCGAATCGACGGTCGTGTGATATTTCACCAGCGACAGGTCATCAATGCGGCCGCCCTTCAGCGCGATCGAGCCGCGCAAGGACGCGGTATTGATGGCGATGCGCGGGGCCGCGTTAATGACCGCCTCGCGCGGAATGGGCTGAGCCGGCGACGCGACGCTGGGAGCCGTCGTTGCAGGCGCGGTTGCGGGCTGTGCCGGGATTTGGGGCGCGCTGCCTTGCTGCGAAGGCTGTTGAGTGGGCGCAGTAGCGCCGGGCGCGGGTTTAGCCTGTTGCTGGGACTGCTGCTGCGCAATCTGCCGCTGCTTTTCGGCTTGCGGTATGCCGACGAAGTATTGCCATACGATCAGGACAAGCGCCGACAAGGCGATAGCGAGAAGCGTATTTTTCTGATTGTCCATCGCGGGTTCTTTCGATCACCCTTTGCGGTGACTCGACTCCGGTGCTTGTGGCTTGCTTTGCCGTTCGCTGAGAGAGCGCAAGGCCGACTTGAAATCCTCAACCATTCCTTCAAACGGCACGGTGAGGCCCGCGCGCCGTCCAATCAATACATAATCATGTCCGGGGCATGTCATCCCGGCGGTTGACCGTCGCACCACTTCCCGCAACCGGCGGCGCACTCGATTGCGCTCCACGGCATTGCCGACCTTTTTCGAGACGGTGAAACCGACGCGCGCCGGTCCGCGTTCGCGGCGGTCACGCATTTGCAGCACGAAAGCCTTGGTCGCTATCTTGGCCGCGGATGCCGCTGCCAGGAAATCCGCTCTTTGCGTCAATCGTTCCATGAGGCGCGCGCGCCGCCTGCGGCGCTGGCTCTATGCGCTCAGCCGCTTGCGTCCGCGCGACCGACGCGCCGCCACGACCCGGCGGCCGCCCTTGGTGGCCATTCTGGCGCGGAAACCATGACGGCGCTTACGCACGAGCTTGCTCGGTTGGTAGGTCCGCTTCACGAGTCCTCTCCGCTGATGGGATAGCCGGGCTAAGGCCCGGATAAAGCCGCCGAAACCCGCTGTAACGGAGCCGGAGCGGCAGTTATGCGGGCTTATAAGGGCGCTGCCCTTGCTCGTCAATGCGAGGCCGCTTGCCGGGCTGGTGCGTTATTGAGCATCCAGCTTGGCCCGCCCGGGGATCGGGCGCATCATGGACGAGCGATGGCCTATCCGGTTTCCATATCGGGATATGCAACGGCGGTGCCGCCGCATCCGCTCGACCAGGCGCAGGTGGCGGAGCGCATGCAGGGCGTCTTCGGCCGCGCCTTTGCGCGCTATCCGGGCCTTGCCGACGTGTTTATCAATGCCGGCATCAAGCGCCGCTATTCCGTCCGGCCGCTGGAATGGTTCGACGAGCCGCATGACTGGAGCGAACGGACGCAGGCCTATCTCGAAGGCGCCGATGCCCTGTTTGTGCAGGCCACCGAAAAGGCGCTGGCGCGCGCGAAGATTTCCGCGCGCGATGTGGACGTGATCGTCACCGTGTCATCGACCGGGATCGCCACGCCGAGCATCGAGGCGCGCGTCGGACGGCGGATGGGGTTCCGCCCGGATGTGAGCCGCATCCCGGTTTTTGGCCTTGGCTGCGCTGGAGGCGTTTCTGGACTGGCGATCGGCTCGCGCCTGGCTTTGGCCAAGCCCGGCGAAACCGTCCTCGTTGTCGTGATCGAACTCTGCACGCTCGCTTTCCGCCGCGACCGCGGGAGCAAGGCCGACGTGATCGCCTCCGCGCTGTTCGGCGACGGCGCCGCGGCGGTGGTGCTGCGCGCGGGCGACAAGCGCGGCAAAATCCGCATCGGGCCCGCGCGCGAGCATCTATGGCCCGGCACGCTCGACGTGATGGGATGGTCGGTGGATCCGATCGGCTTCGGCGTGGTGCTGTCGCGTTCGCTGCCGAAATTTGTCGAAACGCGATTGGCCGCGCCCGCGCGGCGCTTTCTGAAAAGCGAAGGGCTCAACGGCTCCACGCGATTCATCTGTCATCCCGGCGGCGCGAAAGTGCTGGCGGCGGTGGAAGCCGCGCTGGAGTTGCAGACCGGCACACTTGCCGATGAGCGCGCAGTGCTGCGCGACTTCGGCAACATGTCGGCACCGACTGTGTTCTTCGTGCTGGAGCGCGCGCTGGCGGGCGGCTTTTCCGGTTCCGCCGTCCTGTCCGCGCTTGGCCCGGGTTTCACCGCCACCTTTCTGGCCATCGAGGCGGCGCGTGGCTGAAGGCGTTTTCCTGCTTGCATTCATTACCGCGCAGCGGCTCGCCGAGCTGGTGCTGGCGCAAAGAAACGCGGCGCGCCTTTTCGCAGCGGGCGGCGTAGAATTCGGCCGCTCGCATTATCCTTGGATGATTGCGCTGCATGCCGCCTGGCTCGCGGGGCTTTGGATTTTCGGCCGCGATCGCTCCATCGATCCCTTTGTGCTGGCGGTCTTTATCCTGCTGCAAATCGGGCGCCTGTGGGTTTTGCTCACGCTCGGGCGCCGGTGGACGACGCGCGTGATCGTGGTGCCCGGCGAACGGCTGGTCGCGCGCGGCCCCTATCGCTGGCT